>Ga0209761_1002777_pt1 | contig 11490 bp, 10 predicted proteins | sample GraSoi013_1_40cm_4_FD_185818 | JGI IMG/M metagenome (GOLD analysis project Ga0209761, IMG submission 185818) | Grasslands soil microbial communities from the Angelo Coastal Reserve, California, USA - Sample 09_25_2013_1_40cm (SPAdes) (version 2) | ecosystem: Environmental > Terrestrial > Soil >... | reverse complement strand
CTCCTCCCAGACCGAGGCCACTACCCCAAGGAAGAAATACGCCCTTCAAACGTCAAAGCACCGGACCGATGCTCTCTAGTTGTTGGCCTTGCAGTCCTTGCCGAATCGGAAAGTATAGTCATAGTCGGTAGGCACGCCGGCCACACCCGTACCCTTGAAGGTTCCGCCCCCGCAGATGCCTTCCAGCTCGCCCTTACCGGTGCCCTCAATCACCACGACGTTGCCGTCAATCGGAACTACACCGGGCGGGCAAGGACAGTTCACTCTATCGCCGATAAGGTGGACGATGAATGAAAAGCTACCCTCCAACCTCTCAGGCGTCATCAATGCTCCCCAAAAAATACCTGTGTTCGTCTGAAACGCCTTGTGTAGCACTACATCGTCCCTGGCTATCGTCTGCAGCGTGACGGTCGTTCCTTCAAGATGTGGGCGATCAGCCAGTCCGGTGTATTCGCTCATGGCGTATCGAGTGAGGATGTTGAGATCGCCAACAGCCTGTTGACCTATGTTCGCACTGAACACGGTCGTGAATCCGCCCGTAGCCCTTATTTCCGCCCCCGCACCTGCTGCGCGCGACTGGCCCATAGCCGTTAGACCGGCCATTACCAGAGTCAAGGCGACGCTGGATGCGAATGCGATTCTCACACTTCGGTTACACCACGCGTGGACAAATATGGCTCTGATGTCTTTACAGTTCATGACTCCCCCTCCATTGACTCAGTTTGAGCTCACCCACGACCTCAGGGCGGCCTGCCGCTCAGGGTAGAGACACCCGTGTGAACCTGCAACAGGTAAGTCCGCGCAGATGCGCGCGAATGCGCTTATCGCCCGCCATTCAATGGCGCGGGTGAAACTGAAAGGGATCGTGGATTCTTAAGCGTAGATAAACCACTACTACCACTTCCCGCGCCCCGGGAGCCCATGGCGAGCGAACGCCTTGATTCCTGGAAAGCGATTGCCACCTACCTCAACCGTGACGAGAGCACCGTCCGGCGGTGGGAGAAGGAAGGTCTGCCTGTCCACCGGCATGCGCATAAGCGGAAGGCGACGGTCTATGCTTATGCGGCTGAGATTGATATGTGGTGGAACGATGGCCGCGCCCAGCTGGAGTCGATAGGGGCAGCGACGGCAGACCGGCGCCGGAGAGTCGTCTGGGCGGCGGCGGGGATATCGGTATTGTTGGGCGTGGGACTCGGATTGAATGTGGCCGGAATGCGCGGCCGGCTGCTCAGCCGATCTGCAGCGGGAGAAACCACTTCCATCGCAGTACTGCCATTGAAAAACCTCTCCGGCGACCCCCAGGAGGACTACTTTGCGGACGGGATGACGGAGGCATTGATTACCGAGCTGGGCAGGATCAGCAGCCTGCGGGTACTATCGTACCAATCGGTGATCAGCTACCGGCACACCGCGAAAGCGCTGCCACAGATTGCGCAGGAACTCAAGGTAAATGCGCTGCTCGAAGGCGCTGTGCTCCGCTCCGGAGACAAAGTTCGCATCACGGCCAACCTGGTCCAGGCGGTGCCTGAACGCCATCTGTGGGCTGAAAGCTATGAATTCGACCAGCGGGATGTCCTCGTCGTGCAGGGGGAAGTCGCTCGAAACGTTGCCCGCCAGATTCCGGTCAAGTTGACGCCGCAGGAGCAGGCGCGCCTCGCCACCTCCCGACCCGTGGATCCGGAAGTCTACGAAGCCTACCTGAGAGGCCGCGCTCACTCCTACGGGGACACACCGAAAGACATGGTGCGGGCGAAGGAGTATTTTGAGAATGCGATTGAGAAAGATCCGGACTACGCCCCAGCCTATGCCAGTTTGGCGGAACTCTATGCAAAGAACAGGTGGCCTTTGACAAGAGACCGCAGAGGGGGATACTGGGATGCCCGCCCCAAGGCCCGGCAGTTGGCAGAAAAGGCGCTCAAGCTGGACGACACGCTTGCTGAGGCGCATACCGCTCTCGCCAGAGTAATACAGCAGGAGTGGGACTGGGCTGGCGCGGAGCGGGAGTTTCGGCGCGCTATCGAGCTCAACCCTAGCTATCCGGTGGCACGCATTTGGTATGCTCAATATCTCTATTTCATGCAACGTTTTGAGGAAGCCGCGACCCAAGCCCAACGGGCCCAGCAACTCGACCCGGTGTCGCCGTTTGTCAGCACCTGGGCCGGGGCGGCCTACTTCTATGCCGGCCGGGTTGAGGAGGCGGTGTCAGCCTGCCAAAAAGCGCTGGAGTTAGCACCGGGTTACTGGGATGCGAGCGTGGTACTCACCAGGGTCTATGTGGCAAAGGGGAAGTATACGCAGGCCATCGTAGAGCTTCAAAAGGCCCTGACCTTGAACCCGAGAGAGCCCTTTGTTCTTGGGGCGCTGGCGCATGCGTACGCGCGCGCCGGCCGGCGGGAAGAGGCACTAAAGCTGGTGGGCGAATTGAAGCGAATTGAAACGGAGCGCGGACAAATTCCACTGTTCGCAATCGTATGGGCCTATGCGGGACTCGGCGATAAGGAGCAGGCGTTCGCCTGGCTGGAAAAAGGCTACCAGGAGCGTAGGGACCGAATGGTTCAGCTCAACGTGGACCCATTGTTAGAGCCGCTACGCTCCGACCCGCGCTTCCACGACCTCGTACGCCGCATGGGCCTGCCCACCAAATAGTCCGCCTCGGCCACCAAATGCTATACTTACATCTAAACTTGAATATCGAACTCCTCGACGAACCGCAGGCCAGAGGAGGGTGAGTGTGGCGATACCGCACTTCGAGCAACGTAAGGACCGGGTGTTCCTCCGTGCAATTCAAGGCGAATACAGTCTGAAAGACGAACTCAAACGTCTGCGCACGCTGCCGCGGGTCCGGCGGGCCGAAGACATCAACTTTATCGACGGGCCTCAGGCGTTCTCCAAACACTACCTCCATCCCGAAGATAACCTCGGCCAGACGCTGCATCTTCACCTCGAGGAGTACGCTCCGGGCGGGAGTTCCCAGATGCACTTTCACGTGAATGAAGCGATCTTCTATATCCTCGACGGCAGGGGGTTCGAGCTCCACGACGGCATCCGCTACGAGTGGGAAGCCGGTGACGTGGCCGTGGTCCCCAACCACACCGTCCACCAGCACAACAACGCCGACCCGCAGCGTCCGGCCCGCGTGCTGGTGATGAAGACCAAGCCGATGTTCATCTTCATGAACATGCTCTTCCAGAAGACCGTGATCCCGCGCCCCAAGGAGCCCACCACGAACGGCGTCGGCTTCGTGCCACGGCAAGATGAGTAGCACATCTGTCATTGCGAGCTCGCACGCCATTCTGTCATCGCGAGGCTCCGAAGGAGCCGTGGCGATCTCCTTCAGCGGAGATTGCTTCGGGGCTCCGCCCCTCGCAATGACAGACGGTTGGCGTCGCAATGCCACATGCTAGGAGGCTTCAATGCCCTGGGGCGAGAGTAAAGTCTGGCAGCGCGGAACGCTGCAGAGCGACTTCTACCGGCGACTGCTGGTAGACGCGGCCGAGCGCCCCGCCCGGAACAGCAAGCGCCGCCGCCTGGTCAAACCCGACGAAATGCCATGGGAGGTGTCCCCGCACGGACTGCTCAAGCACATGGTGAACGAGCAGTTGAACACCCGCGCAGAGACGATCGACATCTACATGCAGGTCATCCTGCCGGGCAGCAAGTCCGGCCGGCACCGGCATTTCGCCGAAGAAGCATTCTATGTTGCCGAAGGCGCGGGCTACGATCTGCACTGGGACTGCGACGTGGAGTCGGATCAGTCGGGCTGGCGCTGGATCGTCCCCGACAAACCTCAGCGGTTCGAGTGGAAGGCCGGCGACGTTGTCTACATCCCCCCCGCGACGATCCATCAGCACTTCAACGCCGGATCCGAGAAGCCGGCCCGCATCATCTCTGCCACGAACCGGGTCTACAAGTGGTCGGGATTGAACAACCTGGAACAACTCGAGAATGCTCCAGAGTACGACGCGGGGATCTCGCTGCAAGATTTGCTGCGCAGGCTGACTTTCGACGTCGTTCGGTAGGCAGGTCTACCTCATATGGCGGTGACAGAACGCACCCAATCGTACGCGGACCTCGTCGCCGACGATCCGCGCGAGTTCCGCGTGCATGGCTCAGTGTACACGGACGCCGAGGTGTTCGGCTCGGAGATGGACCGTATCTATGAGCGGACCTGGGTGTACGCGGGCCACGAATCCGAGCTGCCGGCCGCGGGCGACTACAAAACCGTGCTGGTCGGCACCCAACCGGTCGTCCTGTCCCGCCATGAGGATGGGAAGATCTACGCCCTGTACAATCGCTGCCGTCACCGCGGCGCAGTCGTCTGCCGCCAGGAGCGCGGGCACTCCAACTTCTTCCGCTGCCGGTACCATAACTGGGTCTACGCCAACAACGGCGACCTCATCGGCATGTCCCAGAGCACCGGCTATCCCGATGATTTCGACCGCGGGGCGTATGGACTGGTCCCCGTCTCCCGGATGGCGAACTACCGGGGCCTGTTCTTCATCAGCCTCAGCGACCACGGTCCCACATTCGACGAGCACATTGGGCCGGCCCGCAAATACATCGACGCCTGGTTGGGCCGCTCGCCGGTCGAGCAGATCGAGCTGCTCCTCCCGCCCCATCGCTACGAGTATCCTGGCAACTGGAAGTTACAGGCGGAGAATGGCTACGACGGCTATCACGGCAACTACGTGCACCTGTCCTGGCAGCGTGTGCTGCAGCTGTCGAAGGAGTCGACCGTGGAAGAGGTGCAGCGCTACCGGCAGGAGGGCGCCGCGCGGGGGCTCCTCAATGGGCACGGCCTGCTGGAGCGACCCGGCAGCCTCAACCCGGCGTCGAGCTGGACTGCCCGCATGATGGATCGCTATCCCGAGTATGCCGAAGCGATGCGGGCGAAGTATGCCGAAACACAACTGATCGATCTCTCTGCCCGGCGCAACATCTTCATCTTCCCGAACCTCTATCTGTTTGACACACACCTGCGCGTCATCGTACCCAAGGCCGTGAATCGCACCGAGGTGCAGCTGTATGTCTACGCGCTGCATGGCGTGCCGGATGCCATCAACGACGGACGCATCCGCGGGCACGAACGCTTTTACGGACCGGCGGGGTTCGGCGCGCCGGACGACATCGAGGTTTTCACCGAGGTGCAAACCGGCGCCCAGGCCCGCGGGAACGAGTGGAACCTGTTCAGCCGGGGGCAGCATCGGGAGCGGGTCGAGAACGGTGAGCGGGTCGGCCACACCACCGACGAAACACCCCAGCGCTCGCTGTACCGCCAGTGGCGGCTGGAGATGTCCCGGCCCTGACATGGCACGGCAACGGGCGAAGGCATCCCGACGACAGCACTCTCCGCGGACCAAATCCGGGAGTGCCGCGCTACCCGCCGCTCTCACGGTCTCCGACGCCGAACGCTTCCTGTTCGCCGAGGCACGGCTGCTGGATGAGCGCCGCTTCGACGAGTGGGAATCGTTGTTCAGCGAAGATGGGAGCTACTGGGTGCCAATCGATCCCGCGAAGGAACCCGGACAAGGTATTTCGATCATCTCCGATGACCGGAAGCGGCTTCACGAACGCGTCTTCCGGCTCACCCAGACCCCGGTGCTGGACCAGAATCCGCCGTCCCGGACGATGCGGTTGGTGTCGAATGTGGAGGTTGAGGCAGACGGCGCCGGCCAGGCACGGCTGCGCTGCCGTCAGTTGATCACCGAGGTGCGGCCAGGCGGGCTCGGGCAGGCGGGATTGAACGTGGTGCGGGTGTTCCCGGCGTCCTGCGAGTACCGGCTGCGCCGCGACGGGGCGAGATGGAAGATCGTCCGGAAGAAGGTCGTGTTGCTCGACTCCGATCAACCACACTACAATCTTTCGTTCATCCCTTAGCCACCTCATGCCACAGCCTCAGTTCACCGACATGCCGCTGGGGCATCTCGGTAACATCGAGGTCAGCAAGTACCAGACGGCGACCGGGTCGCGTCTGCATCTGCGCCGTTATGCGCCGCGTCCGGCTGAAGTGTACCTCGATCCCCTCGAACTGGAAGGCCTCACCCGGGTCCGCTACAAGCCGATCCCGCTGCTTCCGCCGCGGTCTGAACACGCGGACGAAACCACCCCGCGGACAGATGGGACAATGGAGCCGCTGCAAAACGAGTTTGCTCTGGTGAGCGTGGGCGTGGCGCGCGTGGGATCCGAAGAGGCCCTGTTGATCCGCGACATGAACGCGGGTCAGGCTGTGCTGCTGCGGGCGTACGAGCTGGACGCTCTCCTTCGCGCCCGGCACCGCGACTTCGCTCCGCTTGTGGACACGAGCGACCTAGTGGCTATTCCTGAAGCCGACATTGATCAGGCCTAGTGCACCCCGTCCGTCATTGCGAGGGGCGAAGCCCCGTGGCAATCTCCTGCGTCTGTCATCGCGAGGGCCGAAAGGGCCGTGGCGATCCCCCGCCAGAGATTGCTTCGCCCCTTCGGGGCTCGCAATGACAGGGAGGCGTGGCTCGCGATGACAGACGCGTAAGGGACGGTCCATAGCCCATGGACGGATCTCTCGCCAAAACAACCGGTGTGCGGATGGTAACGGCCGCCGTGGCCGTGGCGCCACTGCGCACGGAGCTGCGGCAGTTGCCGGTGCCGGCGGTAGGTCCCGAGGACGGTCTGCTGGCCGTGGACGCGTGCGGCCTCTGCGGAACCGACTGGGATTTCTACACCCGGCAGCGCGGCGCCCACCTCGGTCCCTTGATCCTCGGCCACGAAATCGTGGGGCGGGTTGCGGAGCTGGGCGAGAGCGCGGCAAAGCGGTGGAACATCGCATCCGGCGATCGCATCGCCGTCGAGGAGTTTCTCCCATGCGGCCAGTGCGAGTTCTGTAAATCCGGCAGGCCGGCGCTGTGTGAAGCGACCGACTCCCGGTCGGAGGGGCCCTTCCTGCGCTACGGCGCGACGTCCATCGATATCCCTCCCGGCCTGTGGGGCGGGTTCAGCGAGATCCTCTACCTTCACCCACGCGCGCTCGTCCATCGCATCCCCGATGATCTCTCTTCTGACCTCGCCACGCTGTTCGTACCGGTCAGCAACGGCGTGCGCTGGGTGCTCAAAGAAGGACGGCTGCCCCGCGGAGGGACGGCGGTCATCATTGGTCCGGGTGCGCACGGGTTGGGCTGCGTGGTGGCCGCGGTGGAGGGCGGTGCGCAACACATCATCGCGGTCAGCCGCTCCTCGGCGGCTCGCCTGGAGGCGGCCCGCGCGCTGGGGGCGATCCCCATCGCGGCGGATCGCACCGACGTCGTCGCCACAGTACGCGAGATTACCAACGGGGAGATGGCCGACCTGATCGTGGACCTTGCCCCGGGTGCGCCGGAAACTGTGGAGACCGCGCTGGCGCTGGCCCGCAAGGGCGCGACGATTATCCTGGCCGCATCGAAGCGCGGCAAACCGGTTACCGGGTCGTTCAACGACATCGTGATTCGAAAAGAGCTGACGGTGAAAGGGGTCCGCGGACGCGACTATCAGTCCGTGGAGGAGGCGCTTCGGATCATCGGCTCGCGCCGCTATCCGCTGGAGCACATCCGCACCCACGAGTTTCCACTCAGCCAGGCTGATCAGGCGCTCCGCGTGCTGGGAGAGCGTACTGACCCTTCGGCAATCCACGTGACGGTCGTCCCCTAGGCGGAGGGGGTCGCGCCGGCCTACGCGAAAGACGCCTCGATGCGGACAACAACACCAACGTATCATTGCGAGGCCCGCAAGGGCTGAAGCAATCCCTTCCGGGACAGGGTGTGTGAAAGCGAACTTCTTTCTTCTACGACAGCGCGTCCTCCGGGCCGATCCGGCCAACGCCGGAATGTGGGCCATCGGCGCGGGACACGCCATGACCCATGCCTACACCGCCGCGCTGTACCTGCTGCTGCCCTTCATGGCTAAGGACTTGGGTCTGACGTACAGCCAGATCGGCTTCCTGCTCGCCGTGCGACAGTTCATGAGCACGGTCGTGAACCTGCCGGCCGGCATCATCGTGGACACGCTGGGCCGCCGCAACATGTTCATGGCGGTGTCGCTGCTGGGCATGGCCATGCCGTACCTTGCGATCAGCGCCACGTCTTCGTTTTGGACCCTGGCAGTGTGCATGGCCTTGCTGGGGGTTGCGTCATTCCTCTGGCATCCGGCCGCTATCACGTCCATCTCAGAAATGTATCCGGCCAGCCGCGGATACGGTCTGGCCATCCATGAGCTCGGCGCCAACCTGGGCGACACGCTCACGCCGCTGCTGACCGGGGTGCTCCTGGGGTACCTCACGTGGCGGCAGGTCATGTCTGCCACCGTAGCCATCGGCGTCGTCCTCGGGGTGATTGCCCTCCAGACAATCATACGCGTGCGCCGCCGCGTCGGGTCCACTGTGAAAACGCCGCCGCCGGCGGGGTATCTGGCCGGACTCCGGACACTGCTGCGAAACACGAACCTGATGATTTTGGCGCTGGTCTCGGGGATCCGCTCATTCACGCAGCAGGGACTGCAGAGCTTCCTGCCCCTGTACCTGGTCAACGACCTGAAGATTTCTGCTGCCCTGGTTGGATTCTACGTGGCCGTGGTCCAGGTCTCCGGGATGGTGGCCACTCCGATTGCCGGCACCTTGTCGGACCGCATCGGTCCCAAGCGTGTGGCCACTGCCGGGATGCTCACCACCAGCCTCGCGGTGGCGGCGTTTGCAGCACTCGACCTGGGCCCTGCGTTTGTCGGCGCGCTGGCCCTGGTGGGATTCTTCATATACTCGATGCGTCCCGCGATCTTCCGCTGGGCAATCGGGGTCGTCCCCCGCCAATATGAAGGAACGACGGTGGGCACGCTCTTCACCACGCAGGCGCTATTCTCGACGTTGATGCCGCTGATCGGCGGGGTCATAGCCGATCGCGTGGGGTTGATCGCGGTCTTCTACCTCATCGCCGCATCGCTGGTGGTCGGAAACCTCGCCATGCTGGCGGTGCCTGACCTGCGGCGCCCGGTCGCCGCTCCCGAGGCTGGAAAAGGATGACAGACGCGATTCGCCGGGTGGGAGTGATTGGCCTCGGCCGCATGGGCCTGCCCATGGCCCGCCATCTTCTGCACGCCGGTTTCGAGGTTGCAGGATTCGATCTCGATCCGGCGCGCGGAGCGGCACTGGCAGAAGCCGGAGGGGCAGCGGCGGCATCAGCCCGGGAAGTCGCGGCCTACAGTCAAGCCGTGCTCGTGATGGTCGCCGATGACGCGCAGGTCAAGGCGGTCACGCTGGAACCGCTGGGAGTTCTGACCGGTCTGCAACCGGGAGCCGTGGTGATCATCGCCAGCACCGTGAAACCCTCCACCTGCCGGGACGTCGCCGCAGCGGCTGCCGCACGCGGCGTCGGTCTGCTGGACGCGCCGGTCGCCAAGGGGCAACGCGCCGCCGAAACCGGCAACCTGACCGTGTTTGTTGGCGGTGAGCCCGCGCTCTTCCAGCGGTGCCAGCCGATCCTTCGGGCGTTTGGCACAGAGATTGTTCATATCGACACGCAGATCGGCGCGGGGCAGGTCGCCAAACTGGCCAACAACCTCATCCTGTGGGCCGGCGTGGCCGGTGTCCACGAAGCACTGGCGCTGGCAGAGCGGCTGGGGGTCTCACCCGCGCGGCTGCGCGCGGCGCTGAGGCACGGCAGCGCCGATAGTTACGCGCTGCGGGAACTGCACCTCATCAACCTGACCTGGCCGGACAAAGATCTCGCGCAGGCGGTGGAGATCGCATCTGAAGCAGGCACCGAGGCGCCGCTGGCGAACTGGCTCCGCACCCTGATGAGGACACTAACACGTGAAGAACTGCGCCGGCTGAGCGGCGCCGCGCCCGGAGTGAAGCCCGATTCCGAGGGGAGGCAGCGATGAGCGACGGTCACGACGTCCAGGCGGTCCACGGGGCGGCGGTCGCGACCGGCCGCTCGCGGGCCGAGTACGGCTCGGATGTAATCGTAGATCTGATGAAAGCGTACGAGATCGAGTATGCGGCGCTCAATCCCGGGGCCACATTTCGCGGCCTGCACGATTCCATCGTCAACTACGGCGGCAACACGATGCCGCAGATCATCCTCTGCAACCACGAGGAGATCGCCGTCGCAGTGGCTCAGGGGTACGGCAAGGCCACCGGCCGCCCAATGGTCGCTATCGTGCACAACGTCGTCGGCCTGCTTCATGCCGCGATGGCGATCTACACGGCCTGGCTCGACCGGGCTCCCGTGCTCGTGATGGGCGGCACCGGCCCCATGGCCGTGGAGACGCGCCGGCCGTGGATCGACTGGATCCACACCGCGCTGGTGCAGGGCAACGCGATCCGCGATTACGTGAAGTGGGACGACCAACCGGCGAGCCTGCAGGGAATTGTGGAATCGTTCATCCGCGGCTACCGCATCACGACGACCGAACCACAAGGTCCAACCTATCTGTGCTGGGATGCCGCGCTGCAGGAACAGCGGCTCGAATCCCCTGTCGCGATTCCAGACGTCAAGCGCTATGCGCCGCCCAGCCTGGCGCAGGCCGACCCGTCGGCGCTCGAGACCGCCGCGCGCTGGCTGATTCAGGCGGAGAATCCTGTCATCCTGGCCGACTACGTTGGCCGCAATCCCGCCGCGGTGCCACCACTGATCCGCCTGGCGGAGAATCTGGCCACCCCGGTCGTCGACCTTGGCAGCCGCCTCAACTTCCCCAACACGCATCCGCTGGACTTGACCGGGGCGGAAGCAGATCTGCTCCCCAACGCCGACGTGGTGCTGGCCCTGGATGTCTTTGACATCGAAAAGGCCATCTCGACCGTGGACCGGACGGCCCGCATCCCCCGCTCGCAGCTCAAGTCCGGTACCAGGCTGATTCACATTTCGTTCAACGACTTCATGGTCCGCAGTTGGGCGCAGGAACACGGAAGGTTGCAGCCCATCGACCTCCCGATCGCCGCTGATACATCGCTGGCGATTCCGGCCCTCGCCGATCTATGCGGCACGGCTGTCGAACGAGATGGCGCGTTCCGCGCGCGGGCCGATCGCCGGCGGAAGACGTTGGAACAGATGCACCGCGAGCTGCGAGCCAAGTGGCAGGCGGCAGCGGAGCGGGCGGGCAACGAACGACCGATCTCGCTGGCGAAGCTGGCGACCGATCTGTGGGATGTCATCAAAGACGAGGACTGGGTGCTGGTCAACCGGAACCTGCGCGGCTGGACCCGCCGGCTCTGGGATTGGAAGACCACGACGCCATACGTCGGCGCGCACATGGGCGGCGGCGTGGGTTACGGGATCGGCCACTCCGTCGGCGCCGCGCTCGCCTTGGGCAAGACGCGGCTGTGCGTCGACATCCAGCCCGACGGCGACCTGCTGTATACGCCGAGCGCCTTGTGGACCGCGGCCCACCACCGGATTCCCCTGCTGATCGTGATGCACAACAACCGGTCGTACTTCAACGACGAAGAACACCAAATCCTCATGGCCAAAGCCCGGGGACGCCCAGTCGAAAACG
>Ga0209761_1002776_pt1 | contig 11494 bp, 15 predicted proteins | sample GraSoi013_1_40cm_4_FD_185818 | JGI IMG/M metagenome (GOLD analysis project Ga0209761, IMG submission 185818) | Grasslands soil microbial communities from the Angelo Coastal Reserve, California, USA - Sample 09_25_2013_1_40cm (SPAdes) (version 2) | ecosystem: Environmental > Terrestrial > Soil >... | reverse complement strand
GCTCTCGATGGAGATGAGCGCGCGCACCAGCGCGGGATGGCGGAACGCCAGTCGGAACGCGATCGCGCCCCCCATCGAGTGGCCGACGACGAACGCGTCCTGGACACGGAGCGAGTCGAGCACGGCTGCCACGCGCTCGGTCTGCGCCCCGAGGGAGTAGTCCGCGTGCTCGGGCCGGCTTGACGATCCGATCCCGAGCGGCTCCACGATGATCGTGCGGTACCCGGCCCCGGTCAGCAGCGGGACGAGCTTGCGAAACCCGAACGCCGAGCCGAAGAGGCCCGGCACCAGCACCACGGGGTCCCCACGCCCGGCGGTCACCACGTGCAGCGATTCGGCGCGCCAGACCACAACCCGAAGATCTTGCGTGCTATCCGCCAAGAGCGCCGCGGCCAACGCCAGCCACACGGGTCCTCCTTCCTGAACCCCGACGAGCCTTCCAGATTAGCCTCAGTGACCGCGCGGCCTGAAACTGAAGCGCTGCTGCTGGATTTCGGCGGCACGATCGACGCGGACGGCGTGCATTGGGCGCCCCGGTTCTACGAGGCGTACCGCGCAGCCGGCGGGGCGCTCCCCTACCCGGCGTTCGAGCCGCTCGTCACCGCCGCCGACGTCGCGCTCGGCAGGCTTCCCGAGATTCGCGCCCTTGGCTTCCGGGCCACCATCGACGCCCACGCACGGCTGCTGTGCACGCTGCTGCCGGCCTCCGAAGCAGCCCGCATCGCGCCGACACGCCTGGCGGATCCATTCCATGCCGAGGCGCTCGCGACCGTCCGGCGACACCGCCCCGTGCTGGAGCGTCTGGCCGCCGGCTACCGGCTCGCGGTGGTCTCCAACTTCACCGGCAACCTCGACCCTTGCCTGACAGAACTTGACCTCATACGCCTGTTCACCGTCACAGTCGACTCAGGCGTCCTGGGGATCAGCAAGCCCGACCCGCGCATCTTTCTCCACGCGCTGGCAGCCCTCGAGACGCGTCCCGACCGGGCCTGGATGATCGGCGATAATCTTGCGGCCGACATCCGTCCCGCGGCAGGGCTCGGCATGAGGACCGTTTGGGTGGCACCCGCCGGTCGGACGCAGCCGCCGGACGGGCCGCCAACCGCCAGGGTAGAACGGATCGAGGAGCTGGAAGACCTGCTCCTGTCCGCTTCCCGGAGGGAGCACTAAGTGCACGGGCTCGTCCTGGCAGGCGGCGGGGGGGGGGGGGGGGGGGGGGGGGGGGGGGGGGGGGGGGGGGGAGGCGTCGCGGCGCCCAAACCGCTGGTGGAAGTCGCCGGCCGGCCGCTCGTGGTGGGCCTGTTGGAAACCTTCGGGCGATTAGGATGTGAGACGCTGACCTGCATGGTCCGGGAAGAGTTCCGGGACGCGCTGCGACTCCTCGCCGTGTGTGACGTGGGCCGGCCGCTTCGGGTCGAGCCCTGTCACACGCCCACGTCGGCACACACCCTGGCGGCGGGCCTGGCGTTGGTGCCCCCCGGACCGGTGTTCTGCAGCCTGGTGGACACAATCATGCCACCTGAGAGCTGGCGCGCGGTCTACGCGGCCACCGGGACATCCCTGGCCGGAGGTGTGGACGCGGTGCTAATTGTGACGCCATTCGTGAACGACGAGTCTCCACTCTACGTAAGCCGGGATGCTTCGGGGGTCGTACGCGGCCTCGGGGAGGTCGCCACCGGGCCCGCCGTCGTCACGGGAGGCGTCTACGGGTTCAACCCCTCGGCCCGCCTTGCGGCCGCCGAGGCCGTCCGCGACGGGGTGCAGCGGATGCGGGGATTCCTGCAGCAGCTCGTCGCGCAGGGGGCTCGTGTCGCGACGGTGGAGGTCGAGAAGATCATCGACCTGGACCGCCCGTCGGATCTGCAAGAGGCGAATCGCTGGCTCAGCGCCGCAGGCCTGTAACCTGAACATCGAGGCAGGAGGGACGTGTGGTGTGCCGGACGTAGTCGCAATCTCCCGCAACCCGATCTACTCGCCGCTGCAGCATCGCAGCAACGATAGCGCGATCCTCGAGGCGACCCTGGCCCACCTAGCGCACCAGGGGAGGGGCTGGCGACTGGTGAAATCGAGCGAGATGGAGGTCGCGAACGGCCATCTCCCGGCCGCCCACCTCTATCTCAACATGTGCCAGGGGGCCCTGGCCTCCGAGCAGCTCATGCCGCTCGAGGCCGACGGGGCGATCGTGGTCAACCGTCCGTCCAGCGTGCTCAACTGCCACCGGCACCGCCTGGTGAAGCGGCTGGCCGGCGGAGCGCTGCCGTTTCCCCGCACCCTCATCCTGCCGAGCACCGCGGCGGCGCCCGCCGATGCGCTGCGGGAGCTCGCCGGTGAGGAAGCGGGAGAGAGAATCTGGATCAAGCGTGGTGACGTCCACGCGGAGCGGCCGGAAGACGTAGTGAGCGTCCCGGCGGTGGAGGTGCCTGCGGCGATGGCGGCATTTGCCGACCGTGGCATCCCGTGGGTGGCCTTACAACAGCACGTCCCGGGGCCTATCGTGAAATTCTACGCGGTGGCGGACGGCCGATTCTTCCGCTGGTACCCGGCGGTCAACGGGGGGGGCGCAGCCGCGTCCGCGGACCTGCGGGTCGATGAGGACCGGCTCAAGGCGCTGGCCTTCGACGCAGCGGCGCAGCTGGAGCTGGAGGTGTTCGGCGGGGACGTCGCCGTTCCCCGTCCCGGCCGCCCGGTGCTGATCGACATCAACGACTGGCCGAGTTTCGCACCGTTCCGGGAGGACGCGGCGCGGGCCATCGCCGGCTACGTCTGTGATCGTCTCGAGGAAAAGGGGGGGGGGGAACCGCGGTGACCACCGTCCGCCAGATTCTGGTGCCGGGGCCGAAGTCCGAGGCGATCTTCGCGGCGGAGGCGCAGTATCTGGCGCCCGGCACGCAGAGCGTGGCGCTGTTCAGCCGGCTGTGCATCGATCGGGGCGAAGGCGCGTTGCTCTACGACGTCGACGGCAACGCGTACATCGACCTCCTCGCCGGCGTGGGGGTGGCGAGTCTGGGGTACGCGCATCCCAAGTACGTGGCCGCGCTGCAGCGGCAGGTCGCGCGGATCCACGTCGGGAGCTTCACGACCGAGCACCGGGCGGCGCTGGTGAAGCTCCTGGCCGAGATCGCGCCCGGCGACCTCAATCGGACGCAGTTCTACTCGAGCGGCGCCGAGGCAGTCGAGGCGGCCGTCCGGCTCGCCAGGTCGCGGACCCGCCGCCAGGAGCTGATCGGCTTCTGGGGCGGCTTCCACGGCAAGACGGGCGGCGTCCTGCCGTTGCTCGGCAGCAGCTTCAAGCACCAGCTCGGGCCGCTGATGCCGGGGGCCTACCTGACCCCCTACGCGGGGTGCGCGCGCTGCGCCTTCGACAAGACGTTCCCGTCGTGCGAGTGGCACTGCGTCGAATTCCTGCGCAAGAAGATCGAGGTCGAGACGGCGAACAACGTGGCCGCGATCCTCGTCGAGCCGATCCAGGGCACGGCGGGGAATGTGGTCCCGCCCCCCGGCTATCTCGGCATGCTGCGCCGGCTGGCCGACGAGCTCGGGGCCCTGCTCATTTGCGACGAAATGCTCACGGGGTTCGGCCGCACGGGCAAGATGTTCGCGATCGAACACGAGGGTGTGCTGCCGGATGTCCTCACGGTGGGCAAGGGGTTCGGGGGCGGGTTCCCGATGAGCGGGATCATCGCGCGGGAGGACGTGGCGTTCGCGAAGCCGTTCGCCAACCCGAGCGGTAGCTCGTCGAGCTACGGCGGCAATCCGCTTGCCGCCGCGGCGGCACGGATCGCCGTCGAGACCATCCTCGAGGAGGGTCTGGTCGAGCACGCGCGGCGCGTCGGCGAAACCATGCTCGCCGAGATGAAGCGCTGGGAGCGCGACATCCCGATCGTGAGCGACGTGCGCGGCCGGGGGCTCATGCTGGGCATGGACCTGGTGGTTCCGGGGACGCGGAAGCTGCTCGACAAGGCGGCGACGCGCTGGGTGTTCGACACGCTGCTGGCGCGCGGCGTGATCGCCATGATCTACAATCCCGAAGTGCGGATCAATCCGCCGCTCGTCATCCGGGAAGAGCAAGCGATGGCGGCGCTGGCGACCATGCAGGACGTGCTGTGTGAAGCCGCCGACCGCGCTCGCGCATAAGGGCGTCGCCGTCGAGGAATGGGTCGACCTGCGGTTCTACCGACCGCTGGGCGTCCGCCTCGCGCGGGCCTTGCAGCCCTCCAGCGTGTCGGCCGACGAGGTCACCCTCTGGGCCCTCATGGTCGGCCTCGTCGGCGGGCATCTGTTCGTGTACGTCGACTGGCGGCGGAACGCGCTCGGCTTCGCGCTCCTCATCGTGTCCGACGTGCTCGACAGTGCGGACGGTCAGCTCGCGCGGCTGCGAGGGACCTCCACGCGGTTCGGCCGGACGCTCGACGGCATCGGCGACAACCTGCGCGGCATCAACATTTACGTGCACCTGGTCATCCGCCTCTTTCTCGCCGGCAGCGGCTGGGCCGCGCTGCTCCTCGGCGCGATGGCCGCCCTCAGCCATTCGCTGCAGAGCGCGGCGGTCGATTTCATCCGCAACGCCTACCTGTTCGCGACTGCGCGAGCCGGAGAGCTGGATCTCCCGGAAGATTTCAGCGACGCGCCTCCCCCCCCCCCCTCGATGTCCGGAGGCGGGCTCGCTCGGTTCGCCGCCCGCGTCTACCGCGACTACGTCGGGCGGCAGGCCCGGCTCCTCCCCCGGACCGTGCGGCTGATCCGGTCGCTGCGCCGGGCGCCGATTGCGGACGCGTTCCGCGCGGAATACCAGGAGCTGCAGGGTCCGCTGCTCCCGGTGTGCGCGTGGCTCGGCCAGAACATCCGGTTCGCCCTGGTCGGCGTGACGGCGATCGCCGGCCACCCCGCCGTGTATCTGTGGGCGGAAGCGTCGGTCATGAACGTCGTGTTCCTGGTGCTGGTGTTGCGGCACGAAGGGAACGCGACCGCGCTGCGGGAGTCGCTCGGAGAAGCCGAGAGCGTGTATGCCTGAGGCCGTCGAGCGGCGGCGCTACCGTGGGGCGATCATCGGGTCGGGCAACGTGGCGCGCGCCGGCCACCTGCCGGCGTTCCGGGAGACGCCGGAGCTGCGCGAGCGCGTCGAGCTGGTGGCCTGCGTGGACGCGGGGCCGGACGCCGCTTCCTTGGACGGCCTCCCCCTGCTGGGGAGTCCGGAGCAGCTCGCCCTTCTCGAGCCGATCGACTTCATCGACATCTGCACGCCGACGGCGACGCACATCGACCTGGCGCTGTGGGGTCTCGAGCAGGGCTACCACGTGCTGTGCGAGAAGCCGGTCGCCTTGACGCGGGCCGAGGCCGAGCGCCTCGCGCGCGCGGCCCGGCGGCACGGTCGCATTCTCGCCCCGTGCCATCAGTATCGGTTCAACCCCGTGTGGCGGCAGATCGCCGAGTGGCTGCGCGCCGAGGCGATCGGGCGCTGGTACCTGGCCGAATTCGCGGTGTATCGCCAGGCGGCCGATCCCGGCGCGCGGGCCGCACTGCAGGGCGGGGGGGGGGGCCCGCCGTGGCGCGGCACCCGCGTCGCGAGCGGGGGCGGCGTGCTGGTCGACCACGGCGCGCACGTCGTCTACCAGCTGCTCGACGTCGCCGGGCCGCCCACCACGATCGCCGCGTGGACGGGCCGGCTGCGTCACCGGGACTACGACGTCGAGGACACGGCGTCCGTTGTGCTCGAGTATCCGGATCGGGTCGCGACGCTGCTGCTGACGTGGGCCGCGGGCCGGCGCGAGACCGTGGTGCGGTTCGTGGGTGAGGCGGGGATGATTGAGCTGGCCGGGGGCGAGCTGCGGCTGGTGCGCGCCGGGGGGGTCGAGCGCCGCGACGTCACCGCGGCCCTGCAGAAGTCCGCCTACCCGGCGTGGTTCGGCGGCCTGTTCGCAGGGTTCGTCGCGGCGCTGGACCGCGGCGAGGCGGACGGCTACCTGGACGACATCCGGCGCGTGGCCGTGGTGCTCGAGGCCGCCTACGAGGCGGCGGCGACGGGCCGGCGGCGGTCGCTCGCAGGGATCTGGTGAACCGCAAGCTCCAGCTCCTCTTCTTCGCCTGCGGCGGAGCGCTCTTCGCCTTCTTCGTGGCGCGCATCGGGCTGCCCGCGATCCTCGTGAATGCCCGCCAGACGGGGTGGATGTTCCTGCCGCTGCTGCTCTTGACGGCCGTGGTGTACCTGTGCCACGCCGGGGCGTCGTGGCTGATCCTCGCGGACGAGCCTACGCGGCCGACCTTCTGGCGACTGTACGCCATCACGGTATCGGGCTTCTCGATCAATTTCATCACGCCGATGGTGAACCTGGGGGGGGAGCCCTACAAGGTCGCCGCGCTCTCGAACTGGCTGGGCGTGCGGCGCGCGGCGGGCTTCGTGGTGCTCTACCAGATGCTGCACAGCCTCGGGATGGTGCTGACCAGCCTGACGGCGCTCCTGCTCGCCCTGCTGCTGCTGCCGCCCGAACCCGCCCTGCGCGGGGCGATCGCGGTCGCCTGTGCGGGGTTGCTGCTGATCACGCTGGTGCTGTTCTGGGCGCATCGGCACGGGGGGCTGGAGCGGCTGCTCGACCTGCTCCACCGCCTGCCGGTGGTCGACCGTGTGGCCCGTCGATTCGAGGCGAGCCGCCCAACCTTGGCGCTCATGGACGAGCAGATCACGCGGTTCTACCACAACGACCGCCGGCGGTTCTTCTTGGCGCTCCTGCTCGAGTATCTGGGCCGGAGCCTGCTGATGTCGGAGTACTTCCTGATCCTGCTCAGCGTCGGAGTGGATATCGGGCTGCCACGCGCCTTCGCCATCGGGGCCCTTGCCTCTCTGGTCGGAAACACGCTCTTCGTCCTCCCCTACGAGCTGGGGGCGAAGGAAGGCTCGCTCTACTTCCTGTTCCCGCTGGTCGGGGTCGATCCCGCGCTGGGCGTCTATGCCGCCCTGGTGAGCCGAGTGCGGGATCTCGCCGGCATCGCCGCCGGGCTGGGACTCATTTGGGGCACCGGCCGACGCCGGGGGGCGGCCCCCGCTCCGGCCTCCACGGAGGCGACCTGAGATGACGGTCGTCACCCACGTGTTGGCCACCACGCTGGGGGTGCAGGCCCTCAATCTCCACGGGCCCGAGGCGGTGCTCGCGTACGTGTTCGGCGTCGGGGTCGATGCGGACCACGCCCTCAAGGCACCGTTCTACCTGCGCGCGGTGGGGTTGAAGAACCAGCGGGGCTACTACTGGCGCTCGTCGCTGCAGGAGCCGGTGGCGCTGCTCTGGATCCTCCCGCTGTGTTTCCTGCTCGGCACGGTGATCCCGGTGATGTTCTTCGCCGTGCACCTGGCGATGGACTACAGCATGAGCTACGAGAAGATGCCCTTCTTTCCGTACTCGACGCGCGTCACTCGAGGCTGGCTGGTGAAGGTGCCGGACAAGCTGAAGGAAGGTGTCGTCGCCGCGGCGCTGCTATGCATGAACTTGATCGCGTTCTTCGCACGACGGTAGACCGGACCGTCCGGCCGGTGCTGCGCTTCGTGCACCTGCGCCTCGGCCTGTCGCCGAACCAGGTCACGTGGGCGGCGTTCGCCGTCAGCGTCGGCGCGGCGGGCGCCATCGCCGCCCGACGGCTGGGCCTCGGACTCGGCCTCATGGCGCTCGGGCAGGTCCTCGACGGCCTCGACGGCGGCATCGCTCGGCAGTTCGGGATCACCAGCGCGGCGGGGCATCGGCTGGATACGCTGCTGGATCGCGCGTCCGAGGCCGTCCTATTCGCGGGCTTCGCCGTCGGCGGATTCGCGCCGCCGACCCTCGTGCTGCTCGCCTTCGTGGCCATCCTGCTGATGACGAGCATCGTAGACCGCTCCCAGATCGACCCCGGTGCCAAGCGGTTCGCCCTCTACTTCGGACTCTGGGTGCCCTATCCACTCCTGTTCAAGATCGTGTTCGGCGTGAACCTGGCCGCTTATGCGGTGGGATTGCTCGTGCTCGATTGCCGCTTTCAGCTCAAGATGGACGCGCTGGGTGGAGACCTGGACACGGTCGCGTCCCGGGCCGCCGCGTTGGAGCGGAGCACCTGACGTACGAGGGGAGAGCCGGTGGACCGCGCCGCGAAGAGCCTGCTCATTTTCGGCATCTACCGTGCGATCCTGGGCGCGAGCCTCATCTTCGCGCCGCGGCTGGCGCTGCATCTCCTCGGCGGCGCTCCGGGCGGCAATGGGGGGGGGGGGGGGGGGGGGGGGGGGGGGGGCTGCAGGTCGTGGGGCTGTTGCTCTGGGTCCTCGCAGTCTACGATGTCGAGGCTGCCCGTCTCGACCTGACGCCGTTCATGCACGTGACGGTCTTCACCCGGTCCTTCCTCCTCGTGGCCCTGGCGGTGCTGGTCGCGTTGCGCGTCGCGCGTCCGGCCCTGCTCGTGTTCGGGGTCGTGGAGCTGCTCGGAGCGGTGTGGACCCGGCGCGCCCTGCGGGGGGAGGCGTATTTCTGATGGTCGCGCTGCTCCTGCAGCTGCTCCAGGTGCCGAGTCAGACGCCGCCGATCAACCCGGCGTGCGAGCGCGTGCTGTCCGCGGCGCGTGTGGGCCGCATCGCCGGTGTGGCCGGCGTCCACCTGGTGCCGCGCGATCCCTCCAAGGGGGCCGGGGGCATCTGCAATTACGCGCTGGCCGGAGACACGCTCCTGGTCATCGTCATGATCTCGCGGTCGTCTCACACCATGCAGCAGTTCGAGGCGACGAAGGTGGGGTCGATCGGACTGCTGAACCAGCAGCCGGTGTCCGGCCTGGGCGACGAGGCCTTCACGTACGGGCAGTACGGGGAGGATCTGCTCGTTCGCAAGGGGAACGTGCTTGTCGGGGTGACCACCTTTCTCCGGACCATCCGCCGGCCCGCCCGCGTGCAGGGCCCGCGGCTTTCGCGCGACCAGCTGGTCGCGGTGGCCCAGGAGGTGCTGACCAGGTCGTGACTTGACGGCGGCAGCGCCGGCCATACGATTCAGCATGGGACGGATGCCGCGCTTCCTCCTCGTCCCGGCCCCCGCCGTGCTCGCCGCTTTCGCCGCCTGCTTCGGGCGGGGAGGCATCCAGCCGAACACCGCCGACATCAGCGGCGCCTGGCAATACACTGAGGCGTTCACCGACCTGACCCACGGCATCTCCTGCGCCGACACCGGGACCTACCAGATGGTGCAGACCGGGGCCACGTTCACGGGGACCTATAACCAGCGCGGCATCTGTCAGACGCCGCAGGGCAACGTGAGCAACTCGGACAACGGGCCGGTCAGCCAGGGCCACCTTGCCGGCCACACGCTGAAGTTCGTCGCCCCCAACTGCTCGTACGACGGGAGCGTGAACGCCGACACGTACGATCGTATCGACGGGCACGTCGTGTGCGAGCTGCGGGACAGCACCCGCCTGTTCAGCTTCACCGGATCCTGGAAAGCCAACCGGTAGAGACGCCGGCGGCGCTTTCCCGCCGCATCATCGCCTGCACCCGATGCCCGCGTCTGCGCGCTTATGGCGCCCGCGTGGCGCGCGAGAAGAAGCGCGCCTTCCGTGACGACGTCTACTGGGGCCGGCCGGTGCCGGGGTGGGGCGATCCGCGCGCCCGGCTGCTGGTGGTCGGCCTTGCGCCCGCCGCGCACGGGGCGAACCGCACCGGCCGGATGTTTACCGGGGACTCGAGCGGCGACTGGCTGTACGCCGCGCTGCACCGCTTCGGCTTCGCCAGCCGGTCCCGCGCCACCGGCCGCGACGACGGACTCGCCCTGACTGACTGCTGGATCACCGCGGCGGCGCGCTGCGCGCCGCCGGACAACACGCCGAGTCCGGCCGAGCTGGCCCGGTGCCGACCGTACCTGGAGGACGAGCTGCGGTTGCTCGCCCGCGTGCGAGTCGTGGTCGTGCTGGGGCGCATCGCCCACGACAGCTTTCTCAAGGCATCCGGCTGGTGGGCCCGCCTCCCACCCGCGCGGCGCCCCCACTTCGCCCATGGGGCGGTGACCCGGCTCCTCGACGGCACGATGCTGATCTCCTCCTACCATCCGAGCCGCCAGAACACCAACACTGGCAGGCTCACGCGAGCGATGTGGCTGGGGATCTACCGACGGGCGCGGGCGCTGCTCGCTCGTTAGCCAGGCCGCGCGCGCCAGCAGTGGATCTCACCGGGCTTGGCCTTGGGCATGCCGGGCGGGGGCGCGGCCGTGCCGACCCACAGCCCGCACTTCACTTCGCTCATGCTGCTCGGGTGGAACGCGGTCGCGCGGTAACCGGTGCGAGAAACATCTTCGATGGCGATGGAATCGAGGCTCGACTCCGTGTAGGTGGAGCCCATTGCCTTGCTGCGGTACGCGACGAGCTCGGCATGCGTCGCGTAGTGACTCGAGTCCTTGAAGAACTCGTCTTCGTCGATCTGCACGGATTCGAGGTCCAGCTCGAGCAGGGTATCGTGGCGGTACGACCGAACGCCGTGGCCGAACTTGAGCATGATACTCATCAGCAGGATCAAGGTCGGCGTCACGGTGAAGATGGTCTGCGTGAAGACGAGGGTGGGCGGTGTGGGGGCGGTGGCAAGCGGCAGCCGGCCGGCCCGCCAGTAGATCAGAACGCCGAGCCCGACGATCACCCAAGCGCCAAGCACCTGCCAATAGATGAACCCCATCGCTATGGACATGACCGCGGGGAACGCCGCCGCGAACGCGAGCGCGAGGCCGCCGAAACGCGTCACGCGGCGCACCGCCGCCTGCCACAGGGGTGAAGCGCGGCGGAAGGCGGGAATCACGAGCGGCACGGCCGGGCCCAGTACCAGGACCAGGGCGAGAATATAGGCGCCCTCCACGCCCTCGGTCGTGTCGAACGTTCCGCCGTACCCGGCGATCTTTCCCGGCAACGCGATCAGTCCCAGCGCGGCGATGAGACCGAGCACCACCCCCAGCACCTGCAGGATGACGAGTCGCGGTGGCGAGGCCGGCGGCGCGGGCGCCGAGGGTTCGCCGGTGGCGGAGACCGACAGTGGCGCGGCGCGTGGCGTCCGCGCCAGCCAGAAGATCCCGCCGCTCACTGCGAGGAGGAGCGCCGCGGCCGCCCCCGTGCGCCAGGATCCTCCACCGGAGAGGGTGCCGAGGAGCAACAGCAAGCTTGGCACCGCCAGCACGACCGCGCTGAGACGGCAGAGCTGCCGCAGCGGCGACCGCGCTTGCTCGCTGCGGGGCCGGAGCGTTGGAGAGAGGAGCAGTAGCGGCGGGAGCAGCGGGAGCCCCAGGGCGAAGGCGTCGAGTAGGGCGAAGCGGTCGTCCTCCAGGTACCGCCCGAAGGCGAGCACCGCGACAGCCAGGACAGCGGTCCCGTACAGTCCGGCAGCGAATCCGGGTGTGATGCCCAGAAAGCGCGGGCCGCGGGGGAAGGGCTCGGTCATCGGCTATCATATACCTTGTCACCCGGCGCGGCGCAAAGCCGCGACGCCGCCCGCTCATGCGAGCGAAGTGGCATGCCGGGTTTCGGCGGG
>Ga0209761_1002775_pt1 | contig 11509 bp, 5 predicted proteins | sample GraSoi013_1_40cm_4_FD_185818 | JGI IMG/M metagenome (GOLD analysis project Ga0209761, IMG submission 185818) | Grasslands soil microbial communities from the Angelo Coastal Reserve, California, USA - Sample 09_25_2013_1_40cm (SPAdes) (version 2) | ecosystem: Environmental > Terrestrial > Soil >... | reverse complement strand
AGCAAACGTGCATTACACAGTATCACTCCCGAAAAGATTCTGGGCGCGGACAAGGACAATTTCCACTTGAGATTCGATGAGATTGTCAGTGTTAGACTTGTCGAGACTCCATTTGCGGGGGAGATGATCATTCTGACGAGAGACGACAAATTCGACTTTCAGACACATCACTCCCTGGATATCATCGTCGGACTGCTGCAGATACCTCTGGGGTCGAAGCTGACTGTTGAAAGGCTCCCTGATGAGGTGAGTCAGGCTCGGAAGCATTAGGCATGATTCTCGATTCGAGCCTGCTATGGTAGTCTGGCGATAAGCCAATATTCCACGGTGCCGTCTATATCTCATCTGAGCATCTAGGTAAGGGATGTACGAGGTTCTTGAAGGCGGGTTGGGTTGCGGTTATCTTTCTCCTCCTAGTCTTTTCTCTCGTCCAGCATGCTCCTGTTCGGGCAACATCTGCTCAGAAGTTCTCGAACGTATACTTGAGTCCGGTTTCGTATAATTCGACTGTCGGTTCATCTTTCACCGTCAATGTAATGTTGAATCTGACTGCTGGTCAGAACATCTCGGGTTTCGATGTGAAGCTAAACTACACCAATCCACAGCCAACTTGTTGTCTTGTCAGGGCTGTGAACTTATCTTATTCTGGCAATATCTTCGGTGATGCTCAGTCCAACTTTGTTTCGCAGGAGTGTCTGTTCCCAGTCTTTAACTACCAATGCCCGCAACAAACCGACTACGTGGCCGGTTGGATCCATTTCTCTGCTCTTTCGAATAGCGGCAATCCTGTCGCTGGTCCGCGGACTGCTCTGCTCTTTTCTGTCCAGTTCTCAGTCGATGAATCCGTGAAAGGAACGAGTCTTATTCGTATCAACAGTGCAGATCTTGGAAACTCTGGTTCGGGCGCGTTTGCTACTACGCAATTTATTCCAAGAACTACGGAGGATGCGATTTTCAGCAATTCTGGAATGGCTGCCTTCTTCAACTATCTGCCGACGGATACGCCTACTGTGGTTGTGGGCCATCAGACCATTTTTGATGCTTCAGGCAGCTTCAACGCGACCAGTCCCGCCGTCCGCATAAAGAACTACTCTTGGGACTTTGGCGATGGAACCACCACCAGTTCGACAAATCCAATAGTCTTACACACGTTTGGGTTTCCACGCGGCTATGATGTGACGCTGAATGTCACGGACGCCAATGGCAGCAAAGGATCGTTTCATGAATTCGTGGTGGTAGGGCCTGCCTTGGGTGCGTTGCTTTTGACGGTGTACAGTCTTCAGAAAGTACTCCAGTCGGGGGTGCTTGTCCGGATCTTCAACTCGTCTGCTGCTTCTCCGTTTGAGAATGCGACGACGGGTTCGGGGGGGGAGGTTGTATTTCCGAGTCTCTCCCCCGGGGACTACAATCTAGCCTTTTCGGGGCAGTTCGTGAAGAGTGCTAGAAATGTGACGGAGACTATCATTGCTGGCTGGACGACTCAGGATAGTGTTGGGATCGAGGTGGACACTCCCCCGTCTCCTTCTCCGACTCCGTGGTATGGTGACGTCGTCTTCTTGGCGAGCCTTGGGGGGGCTCTAGGGGTCTTCGGATTTGGACTCTTTTTGAGGAGGAGAAGCAGACGGAAGAAGTTGCGCGCTAACAGAGCCAACCTGAAGAAGAGGAAGTCCTAAGATTATGTTGGCCTCAGCTATGCTTGGGTCCGGTCTTCTACACAGATTCCGTGGGCCCGGTTGGGCGTCGGCGTCTGAATAGTAGTAGGCCTAACAGGACGGCTATTGCGCTCGCTATTCCCGTAGATATCCAGGGAATGATACTGAGATTGGCGGGCGCTGGGCTCGAAGGCGGGGAAGTTAGAGCTAGGGTGCCCGCGCTCTGGGCTTGGTTGATCGTAGTGGTCTGTGATCCGATGATTCTGGCGTAGACGTGATAGTTTGCTCCGGACCATTGGGTAGTGTTCCATGTTAAGGTGATCATCTGCGCGGCCTGGCCGGGGTTGAGTATGACTGTTTTCTGTGCGACTGTTACGTTGCTTCCGGTGCCGCTGTTGACATCCATGGTGATTGTTATGTTTACTGGTGTGGTTCCAGAGTTGGTTACCGAGACTGTCATGCTCACGGATTCGCCTGCCGTTACGGACTGGGTGGGAAGGGTCGCGGCGGCCAGCTGGACCGAGGACTGGGGCGAGGTGATGATGAGTGTGACAATGGTGGAGTGGCTGATGCCATTGGATGTTGCTGTGACGTTGATCGCGTAGGTTCCAGCTGCCGTTGTTGCTGTTATGGAGATTGTTAGTGTGGACCCCATGGTGCCGCCGGTGGAAGTGATTGTTACAGATGTGGCTGAGAGGCTCGTGGAGATTCCCAGTGTGGCCGAACTGTTAGCCGAGAGTGTTATGGTTCCGGCGAAACCGTTCAGTCCGATTAGGTTGATGGTCGAGGTTCCCGTCGTTCCCGCTGTGATCGAGAGAGAGGATGGGGCGGAGGAAGTGCTGAAGCCTGGAATTGGAACGGTTACCGTGAAGTTGAAACTATGTGTCAGGGGACCCGTGGCTCCGGTAACGGTGATGTTGTAGGGACCTGGAGGTGTCATAGGCTTGACGATGATGTAGAGCGTCGAAAAGCCTTGGAATTCGTGGGTCACGAGGATGCTCGTCTGGTTGCAACATGCGATGAGATTGCTTGATAGCGGCTTCACTGTCAAAGAGATATTCCCATTGAAACCAGTTCCGCCAATAAGACTAACTACAGAGTTTCCGTTTCCTCCCTGTGGGACTGAAACGGACGACGGGCTCGCTAAGATCGAAAAGTCTGATACAAAAAGGGTGAGCACCGAATCGGTGGTATTGGCCCCCTTCGGGGTCCCCGTCACTATGATTGTAGTGGCACTCACGCTGACCGGAGTCGAAAGAGTTGTGCGGATAGTTAGTATGCTCGAATTTCCTGTAAGAGTGGGAATCACAGTTGGAGGAGAGAACGAGTATGTGACTCCGGTGGGAAGGATGGCGATAGTAGCAGGTGTGAGTGATAGAGTGACGGGTTTGGGCGGAATGGCGCCTCTGAGTGTCAGTTGGATCCTGGTCGAACCAGAACCGCCTTTGATGACATCGACGTCTCCGGAGTTGGACAGTATATAGGTGAATGATGTGACAGTGATTGCTATGAAGTAGGAGTGTCTGATTGTTGTCTGGCTGGTCTTGCTGACATTGAAATTGTAAGTTCCAGTTATGTTGATGTTATAGGTTCCAGGTGAAGTTGAACTGGGGATTGAGATCATCAACCCGGTGCTTACGCTCCTCCCGGATAGGAGGCCTATGGTTTTGCTGGTCCAATTTCCAATAATTCCTAGTGTGTTGGAGCTGTTGTTTGAGAGGTTTATGGTTCCGCTCGTTTGGTTTATGCTCGTCAGGGTGATCGTTAAATTATTGTTCCGTCCGGTTTGGATGCTGAGGCTGGCTGGTGCGGCCACGATGGTGAAGTTATCTTCTAAGACAGAGATTGTCACTGTGTCAACAATAGTGCTCATGTTACCAGAACTGTCTATCGTCTGAAGGTTCGGTCTGTAGTTGCCTGCCGCATAGTAAATGTGTGAGACCGTTGGTGATAGTGTCGGGCCGGTCAGGGTCGTAGTATTTCCATCGGCGAATGTCCAATCATAAGATGTGATTGTATGAGTGGGAGTGGGAGCGCTGATTGACGCGTCGAATATTACTGTCAACGGCGCTGGTCCGATCCTGGGAGTGGCAAAGAAGTTTGCCGTAGGATCTATGCTCGTGAAGGTACCTGTCTGGATAGTTTCAGGATCAACGGTTCCGAAGGCGTCTTGTACCGAAACGCAGGTGTTGTCGCTTACACTGGTCTGTTGTCCACAGCTCAAAGCCGAGGGATATGAGATAAGCGTGCTAGATGTCTTTGCCACCACCGTGTAGTTTATTGTGAACGCCATCCCAGAACAGGGTGCGTTGCCACCGCACTCGTTGCCCCCAGAACTCTCTATCGTGGTAACTTCAACAACGCCGGGACCATTCGCACTGTTGGTCGTACATGCACCAGCAGTCGCTACATCGTTGACACAGATAGACGTCTGCGATGGAGTGACGATCAGAGTACCAAGGGCAGCACTATTGGGATGCAGATATGTAAGGTCGACCGAGACATAGATGTCGAACCCGCCCATTGCCTCAGAATTATCGATGAATACTCCTATGAGGAAGCTTGAGCCCACTGAGACGTTGCCAACCGTGAAAGGTGCGGGACATTGAGTGCTTGTTGGAGGGGCTATGCAAACGATACCGGTGGCGGGCGCTCCGTGCGTTGGGTGTGTAGTGAGTGGAAGCGTGAATAGCGAGCCGAGCAGTAATAGCGTCAAGGCAACGATTCTCTTCATTAGAATATCACTACTGTCTCTTGACAGGGGAGTTTATGGGTTTATCGAAAAGGAGGAAAGTAGAGATATCGCATGCGATCCGAATCTTGACGGCCAACCCCGATTCCTTTCAGACTTTCAAAATGGGATCGGGATTGATTGGATATATGGATTCGGTTTAGCGGTAGAGTATCAAGGATAGTCTCTGTATCCTAGGATTGGAAAAAGTCATATGATGTCTTTGAATGCCGCGTTCGGCTGGGGTTTTTCTTAGGTATGCTTCGCATAGAGAGTCTTTGAGAATTAGGCAACACTAATAGGCCGGGAGACCGTATGGCTAGCGGGTCCCTGTTGCGTCGTCGTAGTGGGGTGGGGCAGCGTAGAAAGAGGATAATCCTCTACTCGGCCCCGTTGCTCGCCCTCGCCTTGCTTTTCACAGTCTACTACGTGGCGACTGCTTCTTCACAAGCCAAAGTAGATTTCACTATTCCGATCGCTATTCAAGTATCTCAGCTATTCCAGGGCAACGCCTACATTAGCAATGTCTTGCCCGTGAACGTTGGGGTCAGGGGCGGCATCTGGGCGTATCACCAGTATGACAGCGAGGGGGTCAACGGGCACTATCCAGTTTTCGCTCAAGAGGGCCCGAAGGGAAACACCTCGTACGCCCTGATTCACATTAGGTCGACGGTTGATAGGACTTATACGCTCCAGGACTTCTTCAATGTCTGGGGATATCCTCTCGGTCCAACAAACACCCTTGGATATACAGTGCCCCCTCCATCTTCGGATGCTAAGTATACGTCGGACTGGTATTGGGACATGTGCGTTCAGTTCAACGGTGGTCGTATACACGAGGGGATATGGGGCAACCAGACCCTCGTGCCGGGGGAGGGCATAGTTCTCAGATACTCAAACTACGGATGCCTCCCAATTTCGTAGAAGATATTCTCCACTCTCTTCCATTGCTCGCGCTCGCCCTGCCCGCCGCGGGTGATGCAAGTTATTCCGCTAACCTGTGCCTCAGCAGTTAGGAGATCGCCTGTCAAGCATAGCTGGATCGTGCGAATCATGCCAGCTTGTTATGACGACGACTCGTTACCGTTCGAATCAGAGCAGAAGTGGGCCAAGGGATTTGATGACGAGAGTGAATTCTGCACCAGTTTACGGAAAACAATCGTTGATCTGAGGTCGTGCATAGAAACGATTGGACGGACTCGGATAAACTTTTAAAACGGAAAATACAACCGAGGTTCAAAGATAACGCTGCAGATGAAATGCTAGAAACAAGTCGAGGTTGGGAGGCGTTCTGAAATTTTCTCTAAGTCTTGGAAGAGAACTCTGCTCCTAGTTCTTCTAGCCATTTCCTCGACTCTATTGTCTGGTGCATTACTGAATCCAATCGCAGAGGTCCACGCACAGGGTGGTTTCGACTACACTCTGTCAAACACTGGAGGCGTTGCGCTCACTCCGGGGAATTCTGGCTTCACGACAATCATAGCAACTCTCACAAGCGGGAGTGCTACTGCTACGAATGTTACGCTATCATGTGATCTTACAAATCTGCCTGCGGGGACTACCTGCGCCTTCCTTCCCTCAAGCGTGATTCCTACCCCGAGTGGCAATGCTACAAAGTTGACTTTGACAGTTCCTCCCACTGCGCCTTACAGTGCGTTCAACGTGACGGTTACAGGAAAGAATCCAGCGCCGATAATCCCAACCATTTTCGTCTTGACGGTAGCTGCAAAGATCGCGGTGAATCCGACAGCTACCGCAAACCTGAGTGACACTTCAGGAACCATAACTGTCGACTTGAACGTTACTTACTCGCCCCCGTTCTCAGGTTTCATAATCGGAGTCTTCTACAATACTTCTATTCTACGATTCCAAGGGATTGACTATTCCGGGGGAGTGTTGGGAAACGATGCTCAGGTGTCGGCGGAATGCGTTGACGGCCTAACAAGTTCTCAGTGTGCATTTCCTGATCCGAGATTCGACGCCGTTGGCGTTGTAAGCCTCTTCCTCTACACGAATTCAGGCGAGAACACAACCACTCCGACGGGGAAGCTTTTCAGCGTCACATTTACCGTGGTCGGCGTTGGCTTTTCAGCCATCCACCTTGTGCACCAGGAACTCCAGCCCGCTTGTCCCAGGAACTCCTGCAACACCTTCAACGTGGTGCAATCAGTCGGCTATGATGGCTATTTTACAAACAAGGATTGTGGCGGCGGGAATCTCTGCAAGCCACCGGTCGTATCTTTCGTTCCTCCCCCGAGACCTACTGCGAATCGGAAGGTGTCGTTTAATGCCACGGCGGCATCGCAGAACCTTAACGGTGTGATTACAGAGTATAACTGGACTTGGAGAAGTGGCGTCGATGTACATGGTTACAATAGCCCCTCTGCTGTCGGCCTCAAGCCTTCAACCAACGCTACGTTCACATTCCTTAATATCGGCGAGACTCCAGTAACCATTAGCGTGCAAGATAACTACGATGCGAGAGCCTACTACACATTAACCATCGAGGTAATCCGGGTCTGGGTCGACCTCGGATTCGCTTCGCTCTCCATCGACCACACAGTAGGAGTTATTCCTGGCACTATCATCCATATAGTGGCCAACGCAATAAACAACGGAGTCAACCCTGAAAATTCGAGTCTTCGACTCTCGATAAACAATCAGAATGTGGCGACGGAGCCCGTTGTCAACTTGGGAGCGTCGCTCGAGTCGAGCCTGAGCTATGAATGGAATACTGCGGGTCTCAATCCGAGGGTCTATCGGCTTGACGTTGGTCTCGACGAGGTTAGAAACGCGACAACGAACCAGATCCTCGAAAACGACACAGCGATTATTCAAGGACGGCTCGTTGATCCTAACAATGCGAGAGTAGCGTTTGTTCAGCTCATAGAGCCCCGTTCTGCTGGTTTTGGGCTTTTTCTCGGACTCAACCTGCCCGAGACACTAGGACTCGGGATAGTCCTGATCGCCGTCGTCGTCTTCGTGGTCGGACTAGTGAAAAAGTCCCGGACTCCTCCCCCGGAGCCATTGTGAGCCTAGGGCGTATGTTCGATGGGACTATTGGTAAGCTAGGAATATCCCGGTCATTCCCGGGATGTAAATCGTCTCTGCAAGAGGGATAATCTTTTAAAGCCTAAGCCTCCAGTTTGCATTCGAGAAAATTTGAAAGGCACTTCTACTGCTAAACTACTCGTAATCTTCGTAGTGACATTCTCTCTCGTGGGCCTCTCCGGCCCACTAGCAGCCCTCTTTCAGCTACCTTCAATAACCATACCAACCGCCCATGCAACCTCCGAAACGGGAGTCGGCTCGTGGTATCCAGCCGGCGCTCAAGAACAGACCCTGTCTATCAGCCAGGGTGACGGCGCCAGCATTACACAAGTCAACTGGCTGTTGACAAATCAGATCGACGGCGAGGACTGGCCACTAACCGCGACCCAGCAAGGAGCAAGCACAGTCAACTGTTCAGGTAACGCTAATGTTCAATGCAGTCTTCCAATGCCTGACCACGGATACTTCGAGATCCAGTTCAACCTAGCGACCATCCTATGGGGTATACCTCAGGGATACGGAAGCAGCGCAGCAGGCGTCGAACTTCGCCAGGGCATTGCTCACCTGTTCAACAAACAGAGCTTCACCGCGAACAACGCCGCATGCCTCAGCATAGCATGCGTACCTGACGATCAGGCAATCCCCGTCTGTACAACCACAGCCGGCTGTACGAACGGTGGACTTCCCGCGGCTAATCCGTGCGGATGGGATACAAAGTACGCTCAGACCGGCTCCTCGAACTGTTTCGTGGGCGCTCCGGGTGGCACTTCCTACAACTGCAGTCTCAGTACTGCCTGTCCAACAGGCACTCTAACAGGCACCACTAACTTCGCATGGCAGGCCGCGATCGGCAGCCCTGACTTTTGTGCTGCAGCACAGCACTTCATCCAAGCCTTCTCTGATGCCGGCATTAGCGGCGTAACGACAAACGCGAACTGCGAACTAGTCGCACCAACTGGCGGCTGGCCCGCAGTCGTTACAGCCATCAATACAGCAGGCTGTGCTGGCGTAGCTCCAGTTGCCACGGCGAACACTTGCTTCTTCGTCCGAACCACTGAACCCCGGAAGAGTCTGGGTGAAGGTATCGCCCAGGACGTTTGCGCACTCTTCTCGCCCGCATGGGGCGCATGGACAACCCTAGCCGGCCAACCAATCAAGTGCGACAATTCAAACACTGGAACGGGCAATGCAGCTTGTGGAGGCGGATCATGCCCATTCCTCCAGACTGAGGAGGGAACGATCAGCCAATTCTGCGGATTCAACACGAGCACTAACGGCATCCCGATCAACTGTTGGGGATTCGGAACGTTCGGCTTTGGACAAGTCTTCCCGTTCGACAGCACCACATACTTCGAATACAACAGTATCTTTGCCACTAAGACAACCGTGACCTGCACTAGTGCAGACTGCGCCAGTAACGTAGCAGGCTCACCGTGTCAAAGCTCCACATTCTCGCCCGCCGCGTCCGACTACATGTACGTCTGCAGCCCCACTTACGACAGCCTTAGCTCGGCCATGGAGTTTTCGCTATGCCTAGGCTCGCCTGGACCCTCAACGGATCCAACCTTCAACCAGGCCTCACCAACCTTCGCCAACTGTTCGGGTACATCAGTCTCGGGTGGAGCGGGAGCTACTACATGCATCGGCGCATCCCCGGTGTGCAGCGCGATCAGCGCTGGCTATCAGGCTGAGGACTACTATGGCAGCCATGCCTTCACGATCCCAGTCTGGGACGGCAACGACGTTCAGGGTCGTCTTAGCAACTGGCCTCTGGGCACCTCAACGACACCAGGCTGGATCACAGCCTTCGGTGGCGGCTTCTCGGCCTCAGCGAACTTCTTCGAATGGCTCAATGCATACAGTGGCAGCCCAGCTATACCTGGAACATTCCGCCAGAGCTTCTTGACACCAGTCGACAGCCTCAACCCATTCCAGTTCACCACCCTCTGGGACGCGTACCTGCTAGCCAACATCTATGACAGTCTCTTTGTGCAGAACCCGCAGTGTACGAACTCTGCGAGTCTTGCAGGCATTGCCGGTGTCAGCCAGTGTTCTTCCATATTGCAGAACATCGACTGGATGACTACAAGTCACAGCTTCCTATGCTACCCAGGCGGTCCCGCGTGCACCTCTACAACACTGGGCTATGGTAACTCGACATACTTTGCGAACACATCCGCTGATCTTCGTCTGACGCTGAACCGTGCTAACCACTGGCAGGACGCTGGTCCTGTCACAGCTTGGGACGTAAAGTACAGCTACATCAACCTCAATGCTACAGGCGCTTTCCAGGCTACATCGCTCGCCAACGTTGCTCACATTAACGTCTTGGACGAGTTCACTCTGGACCTTAACCTCAAGGCTAAGGGTCCGTTCACTGAGCTCTTCCTAGGCGGCATCACGATAATCCCAGGCCACATCTGGTCTGCTTGTGGTGCGAGCACGTGGAACAGCGGCGTAACCGGCAAGGACATTTCTGGAACAAACATCGTCACCGCTCCAGAGGACGCTTGTATCGGAGCATTCGGCGCGCCCAACATCGTCACAGTGGGTGGTGTGCGTGCTGACAGTCCAACCTTCGACCCTATCACCAACAACTTCCTGATCGGATCGTCATCGTACAGTTGCCAGAGCATCGGTGGCGCAGGCCATCCTGCTGTGGGTACGCTTGGAGGAGGCTGCAGTATTGATAATACTCAGGCTCCGGCCTTCGGTCTCGGCGATTTCACCCTGACAAGGACTGGCTGTACTCTAACAGCGACCGGCACCACTTGTGGTATTGCTGGTTCGAGCAGCGACTACTTCCGAAGCAGCGGCTCACTTGCAAACTACGTCTGGTCTGGCGACATCGGTTCAGGCAGTGCTGACTTTTCGAAGGTGTTGACTGTTAACAGTTGCCACTCTTCGAGTCCATCAGCCAACTGTCCTCACTGGGCACAGGGCATCGGTAACCCAGGCGGAACAGGAACCAACGCTGTCGGTCTAAGCCAACGTTTGAAGGTCAACTCGCTCAAGGGCATCAGCTGGATAGGCTTCTCGACAGAGAAGACAACCGGCACACAACTGATCTTAGCCTGCAAAGCAGCGTACACGATTCCACTAACAACAATCACACCATGCACAGCCACCAATGCGGGATGGACAGGCACTGTCCTACCGGGCATCGGAGGATACGCCTCGACGCTCTATGAAGTCGGAAGCGCGGTCCTAGGCGTCAGCACCTCAACACTCGTACCAGCAAGCGTCGCAGGCTGCCCAATAGCAGCAACAGCCTATCCCAACGGCAACGGATACGACTGCTAACAGATCGTCGAAAAAGCTAAACCCCCTTCTTTTCTTTTTTCTATCCTTCTTACGACTAGAACCGGTTACGTCCCCCGCGAGGGCAAGACCAGCCGGAATCGCATGAGCAGAGTCCACGGTATGCTGGACGGTTCAACAGGTGCATTCACTCCGAAGAAGAGTTCGTGGACAATGGCTATACTGCGCCGGCGCCCAAGATCCTTGTTAGTTGGGATCTCGTTCAGTTCCTCAAACTACTGACCCGACTTCTGTCCGGCTTAGTTTGTCCGGTTAGTCTGACCAGATTTAGATCTGCCTGACGACAGGGGCAAGCCTCAAATAAATGATTGCGCGCGATCTTTCTGTTCTCGAATGACCCTTCGATCCTTCCTCCTCCGACGGATCGTATACACGGTAATATTGGTGTTCCTCGTTATCATAGTAAACTGGTTGATATTCGAGGGTATCCCGGGGCAGAACGGAGCGGCCGCGTTTCTTACAAACAATCCCCGGATCGCTCAGAACAAACAGGCAGTCGCGAATCTATGCGCACTGTGGAAGTGTAATGCGTCACGCACTGACCAGTTTTTCTCCTACCTTCACAATATGCTCACGTTCCAGTTTGGAGTCTCGTTTCAAAACGGCCAGTCCATAGCAACCAACATCATACAACAACAACGGCTACAAAACACTCTGCTCCTTCTCGGATCGTCAACTATCCTCGCAATAATCATAGGAGTAGTTCTCGGGATTATTGCGTCCAGCAGGCGGGACTCTTTCATCGATAAGACTA
>Ga0209761_1002773_pt1 | contig 11511 bp, 12 predicted proteins | sample GraSoi013_1_40cm_4_FD_185818 | JGI IMG/M metagenome (GOLD analysis project Ga0209761, IMG submission 185818) | Grasslands soil microbial communities from the Angelo Coastal Reserve, California, USA - Sample 09_25_2013_1_40cm (SPAdes) (version 2) | ecosystem: Environmental > Terrestrial > Soil >... | reverse complement strand
GCGACAGCGGCAAGCTGGAGGACCTCGCGCTGCGCTTCGGCATCGACGGCGGGCGAGCGCATCACGCGTTGGACGACGCCGTCACCCTGGCGCAGGTCTATCACGAGCTTGAGCGCCAGCGGGGAATTCGGGCACGCAAGGCGGTGCTGGTGAACCTGCTCGATTACCTGGGTCTTGCGTTGGCACTGGAGCAGGGAGCACGGAGCAGGGAGCAGGCGCTGCTGTTCGACATCGCAAAGTTCTACACACTGGGCCGATACAGCGATGCGCTGGCGTTCTACGAAATGGAGCGCGAGCGCACCGGTGGAGTCGCGGCGCCTCCCCTCGACGAGGTGATCCAGCGGCTGGGCGGGCGCGCGCTCATGACGCGCCTCCGGGCCGAGCCCGATCCTGCCCAGCGGTATCCCGCGGCGGTGGCCCGCCTGCGGGCGCTGATGGATGGCGATGCTTCAGGGACGCTCGCGGACGGCATCGACCAGCTACTCGAGCGGGTGGCGCTGTCCACGTCGGACGGCATCGAGGTCGCGCCCGATCGCGTCAACCTCCTCACCCTGCATTCGACCAAAGGGTTGGAGTTTTCGCGCGTGTACATCGTGGGAGTGGAGGATTACCAGATTCCAGGGCTTCGCGAGGCGACGGAGCATCGGCAGGCCGAGATCCAGGAGGCGCGACGGCTGCTGTATGTGGGGATGACGAGGGCGCGGGAGCGGCTGGTGCTGACGCGGGTTGAGCGGCGGTTTGGGATGGAGGCGGGCGGGAGTAGCTTCCTCGAGGAAATGGGTTTGGAGGTGCAGGGGGGGGGGGGGGGGGGGGGGGGGGGGGGGGGGGGGGGTGAGGGCGTCGGTGGAGAGGGAGGGGTAAGGAGAGCACACATGGGGAAAGGCACGATAGCCATTCTGACCGGCGGCGGGGACGTCCCCGGCTTGAATCCCGCCATCCGAGCGATCACGATTCGCGCGCTGCGCGACGGATACCAGGTCGTCGGTTGTCGACGCGGCTGGGCTGGGCTCGTCGACTATGTGCGCGACGCGAAAGCCGACAACAGCGAGAACGTCCAGCTGCTCTCGGAAGCCATCGTCAACCGCGCCGGTCGCACGGGCGGCACCTTCCTCCACACGTCGCGCGTGCGGCCGAGCCACCTGCCGCGCGCACGAGTGCCGCCTCATCTGACCGGGTATGACGAGCCGATCAACGACATCACCAAGGACGTGCTCAAGAACCTCGAGCACATCGGTGTGGACGTGCTGATTCCCATCGGCGGGGATGATACGCTCAGCTATGGCAAGCGCCTGCACGACGAAGGGGTACACGTCGTCGCCATACCGAAGACGATGGACAATGACGTCTACGGCACCGACTATTGCATCGGCTTCAGCACCTGCGTGACCCGCACGATCGAGTTGACACATCGGCTGCGCACCTCGGCAGGCTCGCACGAGCGCTTCCTGGTCATCGAAGTGTTCGGGCGCTACGCTGGTTTCACGGCGTTGTTGCCGACGATGGCGGGCGCGGCGGATCGTTGCCTCATTCCCGAGCACCCCGTCAACGTCGAGCGCCTGGCGGAGCTTCTCACGCAAGACCGCAACAAGAACCCGAGCCGCTATTCGGTCGTGCTGGTATCGGAAGGCGCGCGCCTGACCTCGCACGACGGCATGAGCTTCGAGAGTGAAGAAGCCGACATGTTCGGGCACCGCAAGCTGGGCGGGATCGGGGACCGGATCGGGACGGCGCTGAAGGAATCGTCACCGAAGTACAACCACGGTCGCCGCATCGACGTCGTGAACCAGCGGCTCGGCTATCTCGTGCGCTCCGGCGATCCCGACGCACTCGATTCGATCGTCCCGATGGCCTTCGGGAATCTCGCGCTGGATCTGATCAGGAGGAAGGAGTACGGTCGCCTGGTCAGCATTCACCGTGGGTTCTACGACAGCGTGCCGCTCGCGAGCGTGACATCGGAGAAAAAGATCGTGGACGTCAAGAAGTACTACAACACCGACCGGCTGCGGCCGATATACCAGTTCGATGGCGCTCCGCTATTCATCATGACGAGCGATTGATCGCCGTCGCATCGGTCATGCTCAACGTCGGACTCGTCGGGTACGGCTTCGCCGGCAAGGTATTTCACGCCCCCGTCATTCGCGCGGTCGAGGGGCTCCGCCTTACCACCATCGTCCGGCGCCACGGCGCGCCGGATCCGCCCTATTCAGATGTCGACGTCGTCCGCAGCGTCGATGACCTGCTCACCCGGGCCATCGACCTGGTCGTCATCGCCACGCCCAATACGTCGCATCATCCGATCGCGAAGCAATGCCTACTGGCTGGGCGCCACGTCGTTATCGACAAGCCATTGACCACCACCGTTGCGGAAGCCGAAGAGCTCGTCCAACTCGGCAACGAGAAGCGGCGCGTGCTATCCGCCTACCAGAACCGCCGTTACGTGGGAGACTTCGTAACACTCCGAAAACTTCTGTCGGAAGGTGTTCTCGGCCGGGTGACGATCTTCGAATCCCATTTTGACCGCTTCCGTCCTGACCTGAGGCCGGGCGCGTGGCGCGAACAGCCGCAGCCCGGCTCCGGCCTCTGGTTCGACCTGGGGGCGCACCTGCTCGATCAAGCGTTGGTCCTCTTCGGAATCCCGCAAGCGCTCGCCGCCGACATCCGCGTCGAGCGCGAAGGCGCCGCTGCAGACGACGCGTTCGACGTCACGCTTCACTACCCGTACATGCGCGCGCTCTTGCGGGCGTCCATGCTGGCGGTCTCACCGGGGCCGACCTTTGCCGTGCACGGCACTAAAGGCTCCTTCATCAAGTACGGCGTCGATCCGCAGGAAGAGGCTCTAAAATCCGGCCGTACGCCCGACGAGTCGCCCTGGGATTCGGAACCGTTGGAGATGCACGGCAAACTGACCACGCCCGAGGGGACCCGGACGGTTCCGACCATCTCCTCAAGCTTCACGCAGTATTACGAGAATGTGCGCGACGCCATACTCGGGAAGGCGCCACTGGTGGTCATGCCTGAGCAGGTGCTCAACGTCATGCGCGGACTGGAGCTGGCGGTCGCCGGCAGTCAGCAGCGCCGCGTCGTGCCGTGGATCACAGCAAAGTCCGAACACGGAGACGACAATGCGTAGATTGGTCGTATTCAATCAGGTGTCGCTCGACGGCTACATCGCCGACGAGCACGGCGACATGAGCTGGGCGCACAAGCAGGATCCCGAGTGGAACGCCTTTGCGGCGGAGAACGCAAGTGGGGGAGGCGTGCTGTTGCTCGGCAGAATCACCTATGACCTCATGGCGAGCTACTGGCCCACGCCGGCTGCCCGCGCGAATGCTCCTGCGGTGGCCGAAGGGATGAACGGCATGCAGAAGGTCGTCTTCTCGCGCACCCTGAAAAAGGCGTCGTGGCAGAACACGACGCTGGTGAAGGGCGATATCGCCGCGGCCGTTCGCCGAATGAAGAACGAGCCGGGCCCAGGGATGGCGATCCTGGGCAGCGGCAGCATCGTGTCGCAATTGACACAGGCGGGCCTGATCGACGAATACCAGATCGTGGTGAATCCCGTCGTGCTCGGCCACGGAAAGACGATGTTCGCAGGCATCAAAGAGAAGTTGACGCTGAAGCTGACCAAGACGCGAGCCTTCGGCAACGGGAATGTCGTGCTGTGCTACCAGCCGACGGCGTGACGGAGGCGCGCACGCCCATGACCTCGCGCCGAGAGTTCTTACAGCGCAGTGCGATCGCCACCATCGGGCTTTCGTTCCCTGTGGAGGAAGCGCCTCCGCCGGGCTTCCTCGACCTGCGCCGGCCGCCCGACGGCATTCGCGCGCAGACCTCCACGGGAGACCGGCGCCTGCGGGCCGTCGCAGGGGGGGGGGGCGCTGGGAGGCCGACGACCTCGCCGTGATCATCAGCGACATCCCGGGAGCGCTGCGCGTCGAGCTCGCGTCGCCGTCCATCGCCGTGCAGCGGCTGCAGCTGCGCTGGCGCGGCCACCTGGAGCGCACCCGGCTGCTGCTCGGAGACGCATGGGAGAGAGGCTACGGCGATCTGGAGTGGCGCGGCTTCGTTCCCGATCGCGTCATGCCCTGGTACGTCGCCGCCTGGGACGGCCACCTCACGCACTTGTACGGTGTGCGCACCAGCGCGAGCGCGTTCTGCTTCTGGCACGTCGACCCGCAAGGCATCAGTCTCTGGGCCGACGTGCGCAGCGGAGGCGTCGGCGTGCAGCTCGGCCAACGGGTGCTGTCCGTGTGTGAGGTCGTCTGCCGCGCGGGCGGTGCAGGCGAGTCTGCGTTCGCCGCGATCCACGCGTTCTGCACGAACATGTGCTCGAGTCCCAGGCTTCCCCCCCAGCCCGTCTACGGCAGCAATGACTGGTACTGGGTCTACGGCAGGAACAGCGCAGCGACCGTGCTCGCCGACGCACAGCACATCGTGGAGCTGGCACCGGCCGACGCCAACCGACCGTTCGCCGTGATCGATGACGGCTGGCAGCCGGACCGCGGCACGGACAAAGCGGGCGTCGGGACGTGGGACCGTGGGAACGAGAAGTTCCCCGACTTGCCGGGACTCGCCGGCGAGATCCGGCGGGCCGGGGCGCGCCCGGGCATCTGGATCCGCCCCCTGCTGGCCCCCGCGGACGCAGCGGATACCTGGCGTCTGCCGCGCGAACGCACGGTGCTCGATCCGACCGTTCCCGAAGTCCGGGCGAAGATCGGCGAGGACATCGGCCGTCTGCGGCGGTGGGGCTTCGAGCTCATCAAGCACGACTACTCCACGTTCGACCTGGTCGGCCGCTGGGGATTTCAGATGGGCGCCGATCTGACCAGGGATGGCTGGACCTTCGCGACGGGACCGACGCGCACGACGGCGGAGGTGATCGACGAGCTGTATCGCACCATCCGAGCCGCGGCCGGCGACACGCTGATCATCGGGTGCAACACGGTGAGCCACCTCTCGGCGGGGCGCTTCGAGATCTGCCGGATCGGTGACGACACGAGCGGTCGAGAGTGGCCGCGGACCCGGAAGATGGGAGTGAACACCCTCGCGTTCCGCGGGGCGCAGCACGGCGCGTTCTACACGGCGGACGCCGACTGCGTCGGTGTAACGAACGCGATTCCGTGGGAGTACAACCGGCGGTGGCTCGATCTCCTGGCCAGGAGCGGGACGATGCTCTTCGTCTCCCTCGCACCCGACGCGCTCGGCGCCGCGCAGCGGCGGGATCTCCGCGCCGCCCTCGCCACCGCCGCGCGGCCGCAGCCGCTCGGCGAGCCATTGGACTGGCAGCAGACGGCCTGGCCAACCCGCTGGCGCCTCATGGGAGAGGTGCAAACCTACGACTGGCTTGGCACTGACGGGGCTGCACCAGGCCTGTGACCCCGATCCGACCCTTCGGGGCGCACGACCGAGCGCATGGCGCCCGTGGTCGGTGGCCTCGGCGGTTACAACAGGACGAGTCTGCCGCCGCCGGTCACCAGAATCACGAGACTCATCACGAGCAGCATCAGGTCGTAGTGCCAGCCGTACGCTCGGCCTCCCCAAAAGCCGATCTTCCATACGAAGATCTTCTTCTGGATCGCCCCGAGCATGAGGAGGATTAGCCCAAGGGCGGCGAGTTGACTCAAGATCCCGAGCGCCACGCCGATACTACCGAGCACCTCAGCGACGCCGAGAAAGACCGTGAAGCCGGTGCTGGCCCCGATGCTCTTCGAGCGCTCGGCGGGGTTCTTCAGGTGATTCCACCCGCTATCGAAGAACACGGCGGCAACCATCAGTCGCAGGAGCAACAAACCGACGTCGCCGAACCGCAACAGCCCGGGGAACGTGACGCTCACGTTCGCTTCTCAGTCCGGCTGCGGCGGATGGCGGCGCAGCTGCGCCGTCGCCTCGTCGATCCGGCCGATGTACGCCCGCACGGCCTCGCGCTGGGCGCGCCGGGGCACGACGAAGTGGCGGTCGTCGGGCCGCGCGCTCTTCAAGTCGTCGACCATCAAGTCTCCGCCGTGCGCCTCGACCGCCTGCTCGAAGCGCTCCACGGCCGAGAGCAGGTTCACGAGATCTTCGGGGCTCTCGGCCCCTGTGACGGCGATGCCGCGGCCCCGGAGCCGAGCCCTCACTTCCGCCGCCGCCGATGTGCGCTCTTCGAACTCTTCGTCCCTGTCCATGCCGATACTCCTCGTCTCAATACTCCGCAAAACCGTCGTCCGGATAGCAGTACAGCCACCGCTCCCCCGGCTCCGCCGAGGCGACCACCGGATGACTGCTGGCCCGCGCGTGCTTGCTGGCGTGGCGGTTGGGAGAGCTGTCGCAGCACAACGTAGCGCCGCACTCCTGGCAGGTGCGCAGATGGACCCACTGCGCGCCCATCTTGACGCACTCCGCGCATTCCCGGCGCTTGGCGTGCCGCACAGTCGTGATCGCAGAGAGATGAGCGCAGGTACCGTCCGACATCGGAGACCTCGCTTACTCGTGCAGCACTTGGTGTATGGCGGCGATCGCGATTGATCCTTCGCCCACGGCCGATGCCACGCGCTTCAAGCTCCCGGCGCGGACGTCGCCGATCGCGAACACCCCGGGGAGACTCGTCTCGAGCAGATGGGGAGCGCGGGCGAGCGGCCAGCGCGCGGTGGCCAGATCCTCCGGCAACAGGTCCGGTCCCGTCTTGATGAATCCCTTGGCGTCGAGGGCGAGGCAGCTGTCCAGCCAGCGCGTGCTGGGCAGCGCGCCCGTCATGGTGAAGACATGCCGAATGCCGTGTGTCTCGACGTTTCCGCTTTGCTTCTCGCGCCAGCCTATCCGCTCGAGGTGACCGTTCCCCTCGAGGCTCACGATCTCCGTGTGCACGTGGCGGACGATGGCCGGATGGTCTTCGATGCGACGGATCAGATAGCGCGACATGGTGTCGACCAGGCCCGCCGAGCGGATCAGCATATGGACCCGCCGGGCGGTCTCGGCCAGGAACACGGCCGCCTGGCCCGCCGAGTTCCCGCCGCCCACGACGACCACTTCTTCACCGGCGCACAGCTGCGCCTCCATGAAGGTCGCGGCGTAGTACACCCCTGCGCCTTCGAACCGCTGCAGCCCTTCGACCGGCAACTTCCGATACTCGGCGCCCGTGGCGATGATCACCGCGCGCGCCGGCAGCCGCTGCCCGTCCCCGATCTCGAGCGCGTAGGGCCGGCGGTCGCAGGCGAGGCGTCTGGCACCGGGCCCGACCATCAACTGGGCCCCGAACTTCATCGCTTGGCTGGTGGCGCGGGCCGCCAGCTCTATGCCTTTGATCCCCGTCGGAAAGCCGAGGTAGTTCTCGATCCGGGAGCTCGCGCCGGCCTGGCCCCCAGGCGCGGTCGCCTCCACGACCAGGACACCCAATCCTTCCGACGCTCCGTACACCGCTGCGGCGAGCCCCGCGGGTCCCGCCCCGACGATGACCAGGTCGCGAACCTGGGTCCGATCGATCGCGTCGTTGAACCCCAGGGCGTCGGCGATCTGCTGATTGGTCGGGTTCTTGAGCACGACCTCGCCGCACGTGATGACGACCGGGATATCGGCGGCCGTGACGTGGAAGCGGTCGAGCAGCTCCTGGCTGCCGGCATCGCGGTCCAGGTCGAGCATGGTGTAGGGATGCCCGTTTCTGGTGAGGAACTCCCGGATGCGCAGCGTCCCCTGGCAATGCGACGACCCAAGAACGACGACGTCGCTGACGCCGCCCTTGATCAACTCCACCCGCCGCAGGATGAAAGCGCGCATGAAGATGGTGCTCAGCTCGCCGTCGGTCTGGAGGAGCGCCAGGAGGTCGTCGCGACCGACTTCGATGACCTCGCCGTCGGCTCCGGCCCGGATCTGGGCGAGCCCGCGCCGGCCCGACAGCATCGTCGCTTCGCCCGTAAACATTCCGGGGCTGAACGACACCACGACCTCCTCCGCGGCCGACGGGCGGACGACATCGATCCGGCCCGCCACGACGACGAAGAGACGCGCCGTCTGCTCGCCCGCTTGCACCAGCACCTCGCCCCGCTCGACGTGGCGCGGGTGCCCGTGTGCGGTGATGCGGGCGAGCTGCGCCGGCGTCAGCGTCGGATAGATTTGCTCGGCGCGCTTGCCGGAGGACGTGGACAATGGGGGGGCAACGAGTGTCATGGGATCACGCGCCCTGCTGGTGTGCTTCCACAAACCACAGCCACTTGTCCACGCCGCGCGAGATCTCGGTGAGGATGTCGGCGCTGCCGGCGTCCTCGAGCTCGTTCATCTCCTCGATGCCGAGCCGCACCGTGCGGCCGAACATGGCGAGCGCGTCCGACAGCGCGGCGACGTGCTCCGCGCCGGTCGAGAGTGTGAGCGGATAGTCGACGAGGGTGGACCGTCCCTCAACGACGCCCACGGTCCCCTCGGCGATGCCCCCAAGCTGGACGATCCGCTCGGCGATCAGATCCACGTACGCCTCGACGTCTTCGTTGATCTCGTCGAACAGTTTGTGCAACGCGATGAACGTGGGCCCCTTCACGTTCCAGTGCGCCTGCTTGCACTGCGTCTGCAGGTCGATGCAGTCGGCGAGGCGCTGATTGAGCAGCCCGATCACCTCGAGCCGACTGGCCTCGGGCAGATCGTTCTTCGTGGGATAGAGTCGCGGCGCGGTGGTGCTGGTCATCGTCGTCTCCTAACGGGAGTGGTCCCGGTGCCAGGGCGGGACGCCGTGCCTTCAGCGGTTACGGGAACTGCCTCTTCAATAACAATAATCGTAGGTACTCGTTCCGTCCTTGGTCATGGTTCTCCACATTGTCTTCTTGTACCGGGCGGCGCCTGGTGTGCGGGCGCAGTGTGACCGTGAGGTACTCCGCTTGAAGACATCCCCCCCTTCACAGTCGCCTGTTCGGCCGATGCCGGTCAGCGCGGTGGCGCACCATACTCCGACCCACCTTCGCGGGCACCGGTGCCCGCGGGTGACGGAGGTAGCCATGAGCCCAGTGCTGCAGTCCCTTTCGACCGAGCTCGCCGATGCCGTAGAGTCGGCCGGCCGAGCGGTCGTCGCGATCCACGCCCGGCGGCGCATTCCGGCGAGCGGCGTGCATTGGCGACCAGGCGTGGTTGTCGCTACGCATCACACGATCAGCCGCGACGAGAACATCACGGTGACGCTCCCCGATGGGACGACCGCGCCGGCGAGCCTCGCCGGGCGTGACCCCAGCACGGACCTCGCGGTCTTGAAGCTCGCCGGGCAGAGCATCCCGACCGCGAGTCTCCGACCCGATGCGCCGCCCAAAGTGGGCGAGCTGGTGATCGCCCTCGGCCGCCCGGGACCGAGTCTCACGGCGAGCTGGGGCGTGGTGAGCGGCGTGGATGGTCCGTGGCGTACATGGCAGGGTGGGGAGATCGACTCGCTCCTGCGGCTGGATCTGGCGATCTACGATGGCTTTTCCGGTGGTCCCCTCATCGACGCGGCGGGTCGCGTGCTCGGCATCAACACCTCGGCGCTGGCTCGCGGCATACCGGTGACGATTCCGGTCGCGACCGTCGAGCGCGTCGTCACCGAGCTCCTGGAACGCGGAACGATCCGGCGCGCTTATCTAGGAATCGGAACGCAACCGGTGCGGGTCCCGGAGTCGCTCGCCCGCAGGCTCGACCTTAAGGGCGAGGTGGCCTTGCTCATCGTGAGCCTGGAGCCGGGGGGACCCGCGGACCGGGACGGTTTGCTCCTCGGCGACGTGCTGCTCGAGCTCGGCGGCGCGGCGGTGAGCGATCCGGTCGACGTCCTGGCGAAGCTCGGAGGTGACCGCGTGGGCAAGCCCCTCGCGGTACGCGTGATACGGGGAGGACAGGTGAAGACGCTCCAGGTGACACCAGGCGAGCGGCCGATGTCGCGGGCAGCATGACTGCGCCCGTGACCGCCGGTCTCGCGCGGGAGCTCGCGGCGGCGGTGGACCAGCTCCGCCGCGTGACCGTGCAGGTGCGGACGCGCGGCGCGGCAACCGGCGCGGGCGTCCTGTGGGACGGGGGGGGGTCGGAGGGCCGGGGGCTCGTGATCACCAACGCCCACGTCGTCCGGGGCGATCAGGCGACCATCGAGCTCAGCGACGGCACCGGTACGCGCGCGCGGGTGGTGGCGCGCGACGTGAAGCGCGACCTCGCTGCCCTGGAGTTCGAGCTGTGCCGCGAGTTGGTATCCGCCGTGGTCCGGGACTCACCACCGCTGCGCGTGGGTGAGGTGGTGATCGCAATCGGTCATCCGGGCGGGCTGGGGGGCGCAGCCACGCTCGGCATTGTCCACCGCGTCGAGAATGCGGGCGAAGGTCGACCGCCCCGATGGATTCGGGCGGACGTGCGCCTCGCACCCGGCTTCTCGGGAGGCCCACTCGCCGATACCACGGGAAGACTCGTCGGCGTCAACACGATGATGCAAGGCGGGCTGGCGCTGGCAATCCCCGCAGTGGCAGTCGAGGCGTGGGTACGACGCTCTCACGCGCTGGTGGTGTCGTGATACGCGTCCTCATCGTGTCGCCGAGGTCCGGCGCGCGGAGCGCGCTCGAGCACGTTGTGGCCCGGGACCCCGGCCTGCTCCTCGTCGCCGCGTCCGACTCCTTCGACTCGCTCGACGGCGTGATCGACGAGTGCCGTCCCGACGTCATCGTACTCGGTTCCGGACCTGAGTCTCAGCTGCCCCTGCCTGTGCTCCTTGAGCAACGACTGAACCGCGAAGCGACGCCGTTCGTCGTGCTGCTGGAGGATCTCGATGGCGAGGCCGGAGCTCGGGCGTTGCGCGCGGGCGCCCGGGCCGTTCTGCCCCGCAGTGCCTCGCCGGAGGAGATCCGCGCGGCCGTTCGCGCGGCGGCAGCGGGGCTCGCGTCCTTACCGGCGACGTTGGCAGGGGCGCTGCTCGATGGCACGTCACGCGACGGCGCGCGGGTCGGCACCGGAGACCATATTCTGACCCCGCGGGAGCGGGAGATCCTCACGCTACTCGGCGAAGGGCTCGTAAACAAAGAGATTGGTGCACGGCTCGGCATATCCGAGCACACCGTCAAGTCCCACCTCACGGCCATCTACGAGAAACTCGAGGCTTCGAACCGAGCGGAAGCGGTGGCGACGGGACTGCGGCGAGGCTTGGTCATGCTATGATGGGCGCTCGAAGCGGCGAACCAAGGCTATACTAAGATGAGTAACCGAGGAGCCCTCATGCTCAGCACCGCACCCATTCGCGCGTATATCCCCGCTGCCCACCTCGCGCGGGCGAGGAAATTCTACGAGGAGATCGTTGGGCTCAAGCCAACGGAGGCGTACGCCGGCGGCGTGGTCTACATCTGCGGCGGCGCCGAAGTGTTCATGTATCAGACCAGCAACGCAGGCACGTCGAAGGCCAGCCAGGCATTCTGGCAGGTCAAAGACGTCGAAAAAGAGGTGGCCGAGCTCAAGGCCCGCGGCGTCGTCTTCGAGGAATACACCATGCCGGGGATCCCAATGAAGAACGGCATCGCCACCGCCGGCGGCGCGAAGACCGCGTGGTTCAAGGATAGTGAG
>Ga0209761_1002771_pt1 | contig 11513 bp, 9 predicted proteins | sample GraSoi013_1_40cm_4_FD_185818 | JGI IMG/M metagenome (GOLD analysis project Ga0209761, IMG submission 185818) | Grasslands soil microbial communities from the Angelo Coastal Reserve, California, USA - Sample 09_25_2013_1_40cm (SPAdes) (version 2) | ecosystem: Environmental > Terrestrial > Soil >... | reverse complement strand
GCCTATGAAAGGATGACGGGCCAAAGTTTGTAACCCACTGCAATGAGAACCGGAACAGGGGAGGATACGATCATGAAGCGGACATGGATGACAACGGGCAAAGCGGCAACGGGGGTCTTCCTCCCGGCGATGGCGTTCGTCGGGCTGACCGGAATGGCCTTGATGCTGCCCTCTCCTGTGGCCGCCGTCTCCATGACGGATTACACCTCCTCCCCGCCCTCCGCCACCAATTCGCCCTCGGTGCTCGCGTCGTCGTTCACGGGAGAGGGCGCGATCTTCCAGGCGTTTTTCTTCGCGCCTCCGTCCGTGAATTGCGGACCCAACAACCCAAATGAGGTGTGTTGGACAGGGCTCATGCAGGGGCTGTTCATTGACCAGTTCGGGAACCTCCGCGAAGACTATTCCGCCTCGGGCTGCACGGGTCCTCCTGACGGCAAGCTAGTGCTCACTCATGACTGCATCGTTAAATTCCGCCTCGAAACGAACCCCGCTAGTCCCAATTTTAATAAAGTCGTGGTGGATCGCTTCAAGGATGACGGGTCGGCTCCTGGAAGCGTGGCTGGTGACGGCATCGCCGACACGACGACCCCCTTCCAGACCGTGGCCTTGAGTGCGCCCGGCGTGAGCAATGTGCAGCCTATTTGGGAAGGCGGGCGGCGGCTGGCCCTGCTTAGCCCCGAGGCCACCTGTGAGGGTTCTTCAACATGGCCTATCTCAGGCAATATGTCACAAGGAGGAACCACCTGCCGGCGCATTCTGACCTGGGCGGACTTCGACAACGACGGCCTCGTCGGCAGTAGCGAGAGGATCGAGTTCCGCTCCACTCCTTTCGTTTTATCTAGGCTGTGCCCCTATCTGGGCGGCAATGCCGTTCTGTACTGCAACAGCACAAATGCAGATGCCATCACTCCCGATGATATTACTGCCGATCCCAATCTGACTGGCTGTCTCGGCCTCACCCGGAAGACCTGCGCGCAGAACGAGGCAACCAACATCATCAACTGGATCCGTGGTTGCCCGGGAACGACCTGTAATGGTACCGGTCTGCGAGACCGCAAGATTAATGTGCTGAACGACAGCGGCGGCATTGTGCAGGCTCAGTGGAGGCTGGGGGACATGGTCAATGCCACCCCGGTGGTCGTCGGAGCGCCGAGTACGCGTTATGACGTCATCTACGGCGATCAGACCTACGCCTCATTCTTCCAGCGGTACAAGGACCGCCGGCAAGTGGCCTACGTGGGTGCCAACGACGGCATGCTCCACGCGTTCAACGGGGGCTTCTTCAGTAATGACGACAGGCAGATTGATGGCACCGGCCCCATCGTGCAGGCACGGTTCACGTCCACCCCGAAGAAGCTCGGCACGTCTACCGATTGTGCGGCCTTGCCCTGCGACAGCAGTGTCACGACCTACAGTTTCCGCTCCGATGCCCCACCGCTGGGTGCGGAGCTCTGGAGCTTCATTCCGCAGGACCTCTTGCCCCAACTCCGTTGGTTGACGGCGACCGACTATGGCCATGTGTATTACGTGGACCTGACGCCGAAGGTGACGGACGTGCGGATCTTTCCGGCGGACGCCGATCACCCCGGCGGCTGGGGCACGATCCTCATCGGGGGCTTCCGGCTCGGCGGGAGTTGCACCAACTGCACCTCTGGCAAGGGCACGCCTCGGGTGGTGCACGCGGATTTCAATAATAATGAGACCATCACGGACCGGGTGTTCCTCTCCTCGTATTTCGTGCTGGACATCACGAACCCGGAAAAGGAGCCGAGGCTGCTGTGGGTCTTCCGGGATCAGAATCTGGGGCTGACCACGGCCGATCCGGGAATCGTGCGGGTCAACCCCTCGACCGACGCTAAGACGTCCGGCACGAACGAGCGATGGTTCGTGGTCTTCGGCACAGGCCCCACCCACTATGATGCCTTCAGCACCCAGACCGCGCAGTTCTTCGTAGTGGACCTGAAGCTGGGGCCGGCCTACAGTGCTATTAATAAAACAAGCGGCAAAGCAGGAGACTTTACGTGTTCGACCCCTTCACCACCCTGTATTGCGGCCAACACAAGCGGTGGGAGCGGCGCTGTCCGAGCCTTTTCGACCGGCCAGGCCGGGGCCTTCATGGCCGATGCGGTCACGCTGGATGTCGACCTCGATTTCCGGGTGGATGTGATCTACGCCGGGAGCGTCATCTGCAATGTTCGCACGCCGCTCGTCAGTCCTAACACCTTTGGTCCCTGTACAGGGCCAGACCCAAGTCCTGGCGTGGTGTGGAGAGGCGCGATGTGGCGCCTGACCACGAACGGAGGCGACACCAATCCGGATAACTGGGGAATCTTCTCCACAAGTCGAGCTCCCACCAAGGTGCTCAGCGCGTTCGCCTATACCTCGCCACCGGCCACGACCTGTACCACCGCGTCACCGTGCAAGGTCGGGCCAATCACAGCAGCGCCTGTTCTGACGCAGGATGATACCAACAATGTCTGGCTCTTCTTTGGGACCGGCCGGTACTATACCACCACCGACAAATGCACCGTGCCAATCCAGGCCACCATCGACAAATGCAACGTGGACATCCAGCACTTCTTCGGGGTGAAGGATTGCATTGTCTCCAGCGCATGTACAGACCAGAGCGTTGAACGCAACAACCTCTTCAATGCTTCCAACGTCGTGACCTGTTCCAGTTGCGCGACGGACACGAACGTGAGCACGACAGGCAGCACGTCCAGCTTTACCATCGGGTTTAGTGCCGGCGGCGGAAGCCTCGTCAACAACGTCCAGAATGGGGACGGCTGGTTCACAACCTTCAACGACCCGACCGCTCCGCTTCAAACGCCGCGGCGAAGCGCCTTGACCGCAGGGGAACGGAACCTCGCCTCGGCCACGCTGCTCGGCGGGACCGTGTTCTTCACGACCTTCGTCCCAACCACCGTTACCCGCCAGGTCTCGGGGATAGCCTCGGGGACAGCGCAGCTCTATGCGGTGTATTACCTGACCGGCGGACCCTATCCCACATCGACTTTCGGGACCGCGCTGCCAGGTAGTAACGCCCTTGCGAGCAAATCCATCTCGCTTGGCAAGGGCTTACCTTCCCAGTTGTCTATCCAGATCGGCGCGCAGGGAACCGGAGCAGCCGGAACGTCCAGCAGTTCAGGGTGCGTCAGTCGGGTCACCGGCTTCTACCAAACCAGCATTGGTGTGTTGGTTCAGGTCTGCGGCACGCCCGCGCACTCGGCCTGGAGCCGGATCGTATCGTGGCGTGACTTCTAGGGACCTGCCCCCCTTAATCCGGTCCTTAAGGCTAGAGGGAGCAACAGTCTGGGGATATGCTCAGGGGGGAACCGGTTTTTTCTTAGCCCTCTTCCCATTGGGCTGGGCTTTCATCCCGTCCACGTCCAGAACGATGGCTTCCGAGAGGAACACGTGGCTAACGATCTGGTGCGCGCCGCTCGTGCGGGCGAGTGCGATCACCCGATCGAGTTCGGCCCGGCTTTTGGCTATGCCCAAGATGTAGACGACACCGTTCGCCACTCGCAGTTGGTAGTTGACCGCACGCACACCCGGCGCTAACACCATTCGGGCCCCCAGCGTGTTCTCGATCCACGTGTCCTTGGGGAGTGACTTCAACCAACTCTTATCCGTGACCTTGATCTCATTGTAAAGCTCCCGGACGCCGTCGACCTTGCGGGTCAGATCTTCTGCCTTCTGCCGGGTCGCCGCGTCCCTGACGGACCCCGTCAGCATCACCATGCCTTGATAGACATCGGTGTTGATGTCCAGTAGGAGCGCTTCGTCGAGTAAGGCGTTGTTGATTGTGTTCTTGATGCTCAAATCATCCAGAACGTTGTACAAAGAGCGGTCGGCGGGGAGCGTCCGGCCGACATTGATGCCGTTGCTTATGGCCGTCTGGACCAACGAGGCACATCCTGCGAGCACGCTGGCTAGCGCCATCATCCCGACAATTCGAAGGATCATTCTCGTCTCCCCTGCTTCAAGCCGCCGCCGCACCTTAAAGTACCATAAAGCATTATCTACAAAACCGGGCACTGGTAAGATTTGACGGAAGAGGCTGGAATAAATCAGTGATGGGGTGTTAAATGCTACTCAGTGTCCCACAAAGGCTGCTTCTCCTCAAACTATGAGCCCGTCTGACAAGCAAATCATCTTTTCCCTCATCGGCGTGGGCCGCGTGCACCCGCCCAAGAAGCAGGTGCTCAAGGATATCTACCTGTCCTTCTATTACGGGGCCAAGATCGGCGTCCTCGGGTTGAATGGATCGGGGAAGAGCACGCTGCTGCGCATCATCGCGGGCGTGGACAAGGACTACCTCGGAGAGGTCACGTTCGCAAAAGGCTATAGCGTCGGGCTGCTGGAGCAGGAGCCCCTGCTCGCCACGGGGAAGACCGTCAAGGACATCGTCGAGGAGGGGCGGCGGGACGTCATCGACCTGTTACGCGAGTATGAGGCGGTCAGCAACCGGCTCGGCGAGGAGCTTTCGCCGGATGAGATGGAGAAGCTGCTGGAGAAGCAGAGCCGCCTGCAGGAACAGATCGAGGCGGTTAACGGCTGGGAGCTCGAGAACCAGCTCGAGATCGCCATGGACGCCCTCCGGTGCCCGCCGCCTGATACCCAGGTGGACGTGCTGTCGGGTGGGGAGAAGCGCCGCGTCGCGCTCTGCCGGCTGCTGATCCAGGAGCCCGACATCCTGTTGCTGGATGAGCCGACCAACCATCTCGATGCGGAGTCGGTCCAATGGCTGGAGCAGCACCTCCGGCAGTACAAGGGCACCGTCATCGCCGTGACCCATGACCGCTACTTCCTGGACAACGTGGCCGGCTGGATCCTGGAGCTCGACCGAGGGCACGGCATGCCCTTCGAAGGGAACTACTCCTCGTGGCTGGAGCAGAAACAGGCGCGTCTGGAGAAGGAGGAGAAGGCGGACGCCAAGCGGCGCATGACACTGGAGCGCGAGCTGGAATGGATCCGCATGTCGCCGAAGGGCCGGCACGCCAAGGGCAAAGCCCGCCTCACGCGCTACGAGCAACTGCTCGGCGAGCAGCAGGACAAGCTGGCCGAAGATCTGGAGATCTACATCCCGCCCGGTCCGCGTCTCGGCGACCTCGTGGTGGAAGGCAAGCATCTGGGCAAATCCTACGGCGACAAGCTGCTGTTCGAGAACCTGAGCTTCAACCTGCCGCGGGGCGGGATCGTCGGCCTGATCGGGCCGAACGGCGCGGGCAAGACCACCCTGTTCAAGCTGATCGTCGGCAAGGAGCAGCCGGACGCCGGCTCTATCAGGATCGGCGAGTCGGTCAAGATCGGCTACGTGGACCAAGACCGCGTGCTGGATGGCAACAAGACGGTCTGGGCAGTGATCGCGGACGGCAAAGACACCGTCACGCTCGGCAAAATTGAAGTCAATTCTCGGGCCTATGTCGGGCGCTTTAATTTTCCCGGTCCCGATCAGCAGAAGAAGGTGAAGGATCTCTCTGGCGGCGAGCGCAACCGCGTGCACCTCGCACGCATGCTCAAGGAAGGGGCCAATTTGTTGCTGCTCGACGAACCGACCAACGACCTGGACGTGAATACCCTGCGGGCCCTGGAGGAAGGGCTCGAGCGGTTCGGCGGTTGCTGTATGGCGAGCAGCCACGACCGCTGGTTCCTGGACCGCATCGCGACCCATATCCTGGCGTTTGAAGGGGACAGCAAGGTCGTGTGGTTCGAAGGCAATTACAGCGAGTACGAGGCCGACCGGAGGAAGCGGCTCGGCAAGGAAGCGGATCGTCCGCACCGGATTCGCTATCGAAAGCTCACGCGGTAGGCCGGGTCCTTACGCCGATTCAGCCGAGTCTGTGTCTTTCTCCTCCTTGGCGTCTCCAGGGTGGAGCCCGTGCTTCTTGAGGAGCTTGTAGAAGTCGGCGCGGTAGCGACCCGCGATCTGGGCGGCGCGTGAAATGTTGCCGCCCGTGAGCTGCAATACCGCCTTCAGGTAGTTCTGCTCGAACTCGTCCCTGGCCGCCGTCAGCGGTTTGACTTGCCCGGTGGGCTCCTGGGTGACGCTCGGGAGCAGGTCGGGTGTGATCATGTCTTGGCTGGAGAGGACGACCGCCTTTTCGACCACATTTTCCAGTTCGCGGATGTTGCCGGGCCAGGAGTGGAGCATCAGTTTCTGCATGGCTTCGGGGAGAAACCCCCGGATCTCTTTCTGCATCCGCCGGGCGCTTTGTTGCAGGAAGTGCTGGGCCAGGAAGGGGATGTCGTCCCGCCGTTCGCGGAGCGGGGGCATCGTGATCGGGAAGACTTGAATTCGGTAGAAGAGGTCCTCGCGGAATGTCCCGGCGCGGACGGCTGCGCTCAGATCTTTGTTGGTCGAGGTGATGAAGCGAACGTCCACCTTGCTGGGGCGCTCGGCGCCCACCTCCAGCACTTCGCGCTCCTGGATGGCGCGCAGGAGCTTGACCTGCAGGGTCAGCGGCATCTCGGCGATCTCGTCGAGGAAAAGCGTCCCCCCCTGGGCGCTCTGGACGAGCCCGCGCTTGGCGTGCTGGGCGCCGGTGAAGGCCCCCTTGACGTGGCCGAAGAGTTCGCTCTCGAAGAGGCTTTCCGGGATCGCGCCGCAGTTGACCCCGATGAAGGGGCCCCGCGCCCGGCGGCTGTTACAGTGGATGACGCGGGCGATGACTTCCTTGCCCGTGCCGGTCTCGCCCAGAAGGCAGATCGTGGCGTCGGTCTCGGCGACACGGGCGACTTGATCCAACAGGACCTGCATCTTGGGACTTCGGGCGACGACGTTCTCCAAGCCGTAGAGCTCTTTGACCAGCAGCTTGAGCCGCTGGATCTCGCGGCTCATCCGCTGCTGCGCGAGGGCCTTCTCAAGCGTGGCCTCGAGCTCTTTATTGTCGAACGGCTTCGTGAGGTAACCGAAGGCGCCCTTCTGCATGGCCTCGACGGCGTTGGGGATGCTGCCGTGCGCGGTGAGGAGCAGGACTGGCAGATCCGGGTGGATGAGCTTCAGCCCTTCCAGGACCGACAGCCCGTCCCGGTCCGGCAAGCGCAGGTCGGTGAGGGCCAAGTCGAACATCTCGCGCTTGGCGAGGGCGAGGGCCTCCTCGCCGGTCGCGCACGTGGTCACGGCGAAGCCATTGGCCGACAGCCGCATCGAGAGGAGCCGGAGCAGGGCCTCGTCATCGTCCACGACTAGGATGCGTTCTTGCACCATCGGGCCCTTAGGGGTGATTGCCTTTGTCGGCCGGCGGGGGGGTCTTGAGAGGCGGCTTTCCGGGTCGCGTCATCTCCTTCATTTCCTTGTCGATCTGCTTCAGGGCTTGGAGTCGCTTCGTTAACTCTTCCACCTTCTTGTCCCGTACTTTGACCTCACGTTGCATGACCTGCGACGCCGAAGTCTCCAACTCCAGCAGGTCGCGGACCAGGCGATCGGTGGCCTCGGCGAATGAGCCTCGCGGCAGGAGAGCGGTTGGAGCATCGTGCAGGAACTCGAGCCAGAACTGGCTCGACTCGGCCAGGTGACTTTTCGGGGCCGCCTCGATGACGTCCTGGAAATGTTGGGCGGCGACTTCCTGGCTTTCGTAGAGGGCCAGCAGCGCACGGGTGTAGTGCGCGCGGTCGCAGGTGTGGGTCTCCTGACAGGTGTCGAGGAGCTGGTCCTGCTCATGGGCGAGGGCCTGATTGCGTGCGGCTTCCGGAGCATCAAGGAAGAAAAGGGGTGAAGAAGAGTAAGGACCGCCTCGCAGGAAAGCGCAGGCGTGCACGGTGAGCAGCAACACCAGCACCAGTCCGCGGTAGACTCGCGTGGTCGGGTTCATGCGGGACCTTCTTTCCGGGCCAGGGGCAGGGTGAAGTGGACCGTCGTCCCTTTGCCCAAGTCGCTTTCGACCCAGATCCGCCCTCCATGCGCCTCGACGACTTTCTTGGCCAGCGCGAGCCCCAGACCGCTGCCGGCCAAGGTGTTCTTCGCGTACGCCCGTCCCTGGTAGAAGCGTTCAAAAATATGCGGCAAGTCTTCGGGTCGAATACCGGGCCCCGTGTCCGCCACTGACACGTGGATCACTCCGGCTTTGACATCCGGGTGCAGGCGGAGCTTTACGGTCGCGCCTTCCGGACTGAACTTGAGGGCATTCGAAAATAGGTTGTCCAGGACCTGTTCGATCCGGGCGCCGTCAGCCGACACCCACACCCGGTCGGACGGTGCCTCGGTCAGGATCTGAATGTGTTTGCCTTCGGCCAGAAGCCGAACTTTGGACACCGACGTTCCCGCCAGGCGCAGGAGGTCGGTGGGTGCGATCTGATAGACCATCATCCCGGCCTCCATCTTCGAGAGATCGAGCAGCGTGGAGATCAGGCGGATCAGCCGCTCGCTGCTGTCCTTGATGATCCGCAGGGTCTCGCTCTGCTCCTGGCTCAAGGCGCCGGGAATCTCGTCCAGCAGCAGTTGCGTGCCCATGTGGATGGAAGCCAGCGGGGTGCGCAGCTCGTGGGAGACGTGGGCCAGGAACTCGGCCTTCATATCGTCCAGTTCCTGGAGCTTCTTGCCCATCCAGTTCACCGTGTCGACCAGTTCGCGCAGGTCGCTGGGGGCTTCGACGTTCACGGATTGTCCGAATGTCCCTTGGCCGATCTGCCGGATGTGCTGCTGCACCTGTCGCAACGGATACAGTATGCTGTAGGTCGCGAGCCCGGCCAAGCCCATTCCGAGGAGGACGACGGCGATGATGAGGTGCTGGGTAATGACCTCGGCGCGGGCCGACCGCGCCCGGGAGTCGATGACGAGCGCGTTCGCCCTGGTCTCGTGCAGGGTGACGTACGCGTCCAGGGCGTCCGTTATCCGGGCAATGAGACCGTCACGCCGAGTTTCATACCCGGCCGTCGACCGGGCCTTGCGACCCGCCGCGCCGCGGAAGAGGTCCAGGTATTCCTGGTGCAGCCGATCCACTTCCTTCAGCAACTTCTGGCCCTGGGGCATGGATTCCTGCTGCTGCAGCGTCGTCAGGATCTGGCGGAACTCATCGGCTTCCTCATTGAAGTCCTGTGCGAACGCCTTGTCACGGACGACTAGGTACTTCTTTTCGCTCCGCAGTTGGGCGAAGAGCTTGGCAAGGAGCCGCTTGGCCGTGTCGATGGATGGATAGTGATAGGAGACCAGTTGCGTGCTCAAGGTGGTGAGCTGCCGGAGCTGGCTCAGGGCGTAGAAGTTGACTCCCGCCACCACGATGATGATGGCCAGCGAACTCAATGCCAATCGCCAGAAGATCGAGAGTTTCCTCAAAGCCCTTTCTGAGCGTCCCGCAAAACTAAGGAGCTGTGCGTTGAGGGGTGAACGGTTAGTTTTCTCTACTGCAGGGGAATCCATACACGTCTAATACATTGTGAATCAGCGTAAATCAATGGAAATCAATCGGATCAGTGTGCGCTACGTACAACTACTGGATGCTATAGCTCTCATCCTAACTCTTTGCCCTGGGCAGTGATCGACGTGCAACTCCTTTAAAGTTCTGGGAAAAGAACTGTTCGGCAAGCGCTGGACCAGTCGGTGCCACGCTTGCTCGTTAAAAAGTGTGTTGAGGGTTTTTCCCTGAGACAGGGGAAGCGTGAGGGTTTCGCTCATCAGCCTGTAGGAGAACCCGTACATCCCTATCACATTGAGATATCAACAAAATCACATTGATCCCAGTACAACTACCGAATGCAAGGTCATGCAGTTTGCTCCCTCTCCTCCTCGGTTTGACTGGTCATTCAGCCCCATCTTGTTCAAATCGTAGTGAAATCTGGTGTGGCACCTTGCTTGCTCAAGCAGCCAACAACTTTCCGCGGTACGGGGCCAATAAGGTACGTCAGAGGAGCGAGCGGTGTCGGAAACAATCTGGAACGCATGGAAGATGACGACATTCGGTCTCCTGTTGGTCGGCGCGACGGCTCTGGTCACGACGCTCGTCATGAGTTACCGGGCTGATCACGACGACCTCAAGCAGACAGGGGCCGCGTCGCGTGCCAACGCGTCGGCGCGGAAGGCCTCGGTGCCGAGCCAACTCGAGGTGGCGGCGTGCCGAGCCTATGCCCAACAGCGAACTGAGGACAAGACGATGCCCGTGAGCAAGGATGTCGCAAGCGGCGGTGCCGGTGACGCCGGCGTGGGCGCTGCGGGCGGTGCCATCGCTGGCGGGGGCATCGACGCCGGCAAGGAAGCGGCGGGACACGATGCGCAATACCTGGGTGTCTACCGTTCATGCATGCGCCAAAAAGGATACTAACCGGCCATCTCAGCGATGGGGGAAGCATGGAACCGTTGGGTGACGGGCTCCAGCTTGTGGGCTTTTTGGTGGTGACGGCCATGGTCTTGGCGTCGCTGGTGGCGGTCGCCATCGGGATCACGGTCTTCTTGTACATGACCGACCGGAAGATCGTGATCTTCAAGAAGAGGTCGTCTTCTCACGAGCCCGGACGCAAGCCCGAAAATATTCCGGCTGAAGCGCAGTCCTGAGCGCGTTCAGCAGGAGGCATCGTATGGAGTACGTTGTCGTAATCCTGCTCCTTTCGATTTTCATCGGTCTCGTCCTCCGATTGAGCACCGGTAGGGAACGAAGGAGCCGCACGGGACCCAGAACGCCGGCCCGCTTCGTCCACCTCACGGGCCGGCACCTCAGGATTACTGCTCGACACGGTGAGTGATCGCCAGCGGAATAGATAGGAGGCCCACAAGATGGTACCAACACCAAGATCTGAAAGGACGATGGCCGGAGAACAGCGGCTCATGCCGCGGTTCCACCTCCTGACGCGCGTGGACATTGCGGTGGCCGGCGGTGGTGACTTCTACTGGGGGAGCGTGCGCAACCTGAGCCGGACTGGCGTCGCGGTCGTCCTAAAGCACAATTTGATGCGCAACGAGAGAGTCACCATCCGCTTCCATTTCCAGAGTCTTGATGGCAGGGAAGTCATCGAAGAGCTGATCGCCAAGGAGATCTGGCAGTGCGGCGACAACACAGGGTTGGAATTTGAGACGCCGCTGACGGCCGGCTCGCCTGCGGTGCAAAAGGCGCGGTATCTGGTGACGCACCTCGAGGCGAAAGAATCGGGACACTAACAACGACGAAGTCAAGAGACATGACGGGCCTAGCGTGGGTCTTCACGGTCGGGGTCGCTGTCGCAGTGATCGGCGCCCCCGGCCCCGCGCCCGCACAGGCTGCAAATTCGCAAGCCGGAGCTTGGACGGGCGGCGGCGCATTGGGCTTGTTGGCCAACACACCCGATAACACTGCCTTCGCGCTCAACCTGGACTTCAACTACCGTCTGAACCATGAGCTTTCGGTGGGTCCGTTGCTCCAGTTGGGGTTCACCGGAGACTTGACCTTGACCGGACTTTCGGGGCAGGCCAAATGCTGGCTCAATGTGCCGGGTACCGGGGATCGCGGCAAGCTGGTCTTGCAGGCGGGGCTCGGCTTTGTCCATGCGGACTTTCGCCAGTCCGATACCTCCTGGCTGCTCCCGATTGGGGTCGGCTTTGAGTA
>Ga0209761_1002770_pt1 | contig 11517 bp, 10 predicted proteins | sample GraSoi013_1_40cm_4_FD_185818 | JGI IMG/M metagenome (GOLD analysis project Ga0209761, IMG submission 185818) | Grasslands soil microbial communities from the Angelo Coastal Reserve, California, USA - Sample 09_25_2013_1_40cm (SPAdes) (version 2) | ecosystem: Environmental > Terrestrial > Soil >... | reverse complement strand
AAGGTGATGAACCTCACTCCGGGCGACCTGGTGGTGGACGTGGCGCGCGTCGTGAAAGAGGACGAGGACGAGACCGGCGCAGCCGAGGATGCAGACGACGAGACTCCTCGGCCTAAGCCGAAGAAGCAGACCCCCGCCAGGGCGGCGAAAGCGCCCGCCAAGAAGAAATAGCGTGCTCACGGCGGCGGAGGTATGGGCGGCGGCCGAGGGGCTGCGCGGCGTTGTCGTGCGGACGCCCCTGCGCTACGTGCCGGCGCTCGACGCCTGGCTCAAGCTCGAGAACCTCCAGCCCGTGGGCGCGTTCAAGATCCGCGGAGCGTACAACGCCGTGCGCCGGCTGCCGTTCGCGGTGCGCAAGCGCGGGGTGATCACCTACTCGAGCGGCAACCACGGACAGGCCCTCGCTTTCGCGGGCCAGGCCTTCGGCGTGCGCACGGTGGTCGTGATGCCCGAGACCGCGCCGGCGATCAAGGTCGAGGGCGTGAAGAAGTGGGGCGGCGAAGTGGTGTTCGCCGGCCGGACCTCGGAGGACCGGCAGCGCAAGGCGGAGGAAATCGCGGCCGACGAGGGCCTGGCGATCGTGCCGCCGTTCGACCACTGGGACATCGTGGCCGGCCAGGCGACGGTGGGGCTGGAGATCGCCGAGGAGTTGCCCGACGTCCGCGCCGTGGTCGCGCCGGTCGGCGGCGGCGGGTTGATCTCGGGTGTGGTGCAGGGCTTGGCGGTCGTGGGCAGCACCGCCATGGTGTGGGGCGTCGAGCCGGTGGGCGCGCCCAAACTCAAGCGCTCGCTGGAGGCCGGGGCGCCGGCGCGCCTCGAGCGCACGGCCAGCATCGCCGACGGACTCATCACCCTCACCGTCGGCGCGATCCCGTTCGCCGTCCTGCAGGCCCACCGCGACCGCGTCGGCGGCGTGGTCCTGGTGGATGATGACAGCATCCGCGACGCGGTGCATTTTCTACACCGCTGCTGCGACCTCACCGTCGAGCCGTCCGGCGCGGCCACGACCGCTGCGCTGCGCAGCGGCGCCGTGGACCCGCCGCGCCCGGTCGTCCTGATCGTGAGCGGCGGCAACGTGGACCCCGCGCTCTTCGAGAACGAAGGCTCCGGATGACCGAAGCCGCTCCGTCCAAGATCCTCGTCGCGGACGATGACCTGTCGCTCGTGAAGACGCTGTCGTGGATCCTCAAGGAACAGGGCTACGAAGTGGTGAGCGTGCCGGGGGGCGAGGGCCTGCTCGCCAAGCTCGAGGAAGAGAAGCCCCAGCTCCTGCTCCTCGACATCATGATGCCCAAGGTGGACGGGCTGCAGCTGCTCGAGCGCCTGAAGAGCGACGAGCAGTTCCAGGACCTGCCGGTCCTCATGGTGTCGTCGATGCCGCCCGAGGAGGCGACGGTGAAAGCGCTCGGCCTCGGCGCGGCCGACTTCATCGCGAAGCCATTCCGCGTCAAGGAGCTGCTCGCCCGGGTGGAGGCCCACCTGCGCGTGGGCCGCGCGCTGGCGCAGGCGCGGGAGGAAGCCCGCAGCCGCGCCACTATGGTGGACATCCTCCACGAAGTCACCGACTCCCTCAAGCCCGACGAGATCTACCACATCCTGGCGCGGCGCGTGGCGCGGGTGCTCAACATCTCGAAGTGCTCCATGGTCCTGGCCAAGCCGGGTGACCTGGTGGGCGTCGTGGTCGCCGCCTACGAGAACCCGATGCTGCGCAACCTCGAGATCGAGCTGGCGCGGTACCCCGAGATCGAGCAGGCGATCTCGACCGGCCGGCTGGTGCTCGTGACGGACGTGCGGAGCGACCCGCTGTACACCCAGGAGCGTCTGCGCTGGGAGCGCGACGGCATCAAGGTGCCGACCCGCTCGGCGGTGGCCCTGCCGTTTTCGATGACGGACCGCCAGCTCGGGGTCTTCTTCCTGCGCACCACGGGGGAAGACCCGCCGCTCACGCGCGCAGACGCGCAGTTCGCCGAGACCGTGATCAAGACGGCGGTGGCCGCGATCGAGAAGGCGTACGACTTCGAGACCGCGGTGTCCGACAAACAGCGTCTCGAGAAGCTCGCCGCGACGGACGCGCTGACGGGCACGCTGAACCGGCGGGCCCTGGCCGAGGCCCTGGAGGCCGAGCTGGAGCGGGCGCGGCGATACAACCTGGCGGTCGGCATTCTGCTCGCCGACATCGACCGCTTCAAACAGATCAACGACACCCGCGGGCACATTGCGGGGGACTCGGTTCTGCGCCAAGTTGGGGAGTTGATGCGGCGCGAGGCGCGATCGGTGGACCTCGTGGCGCGGTATGGCGGCGAGGAGTTCGTGGTGGTGATGCCTGAGACCGCTCTGCACGGCGCCGCGATCTTCGCCGAGCGGCTGCGGCGCCGCATCGCGGCGCGCGACTTCGCCGATCCCGGGGAGGACCCGCTCCACCTGACGGTCAGCATCGGACTGGCGTGTTTCCCCGACGAACGCGTCCACGGCGCGGAAGGACTCGTGACCCTGGCCGACCAGGCTCTCTACCGGGCGAAAAACGAGGGCCGCAACCTGGTGCGCGAATGAGCGTTCGCCGCTGTCCCAAGTGCAAGACGGTCTACTCGGACGCCGCCCGCTTCTGCCCCAAGGACGGGACGATGCTCGTGGAGGTCCAGGCGCCGCCCGCACCGGCGCAGGGTGCGAAGCCGCCGTCCGGCGGCGGCACCAAAGTGCGCACCCCGGCCGCTGCAGCCAAGGGCATCTCGCTCGATCGCGCGTCGACCCTCTCCAACCAGGTTCTCGATACCCGCTACCAGGTGCTGCAAAAGCTGGGCGAGGGCGGGATGTCGTACGTCTACCTCGCGCGGGAGATCGCCTCCGGCGAGGAGGTGGCGGTCAAGGTGCTCTCCCCCAAGCTGGCCAGCGACCGCAGCTCGGTCGAGCGGCTGCGCCGCGAGGCCGGCCTCGCCATGCGACTCGACCACCCGAACGTGTGCCGCATCCTGCGACTCGGGGAGTCGGAGGACGGGCTGATCTACTTGGTGATGCCGTTCCTCAAGGGCGAGCTGCTCTCCGACCGCGAGGTGAAGGGCGGCCCGATGGACGTGGCGACCGGCGTCCCGATCCTGCGCCAGGTGTGCACCGGCCTCCACCATGCGCACGAGCTCCAGATCGTGCACCGCGACCTGAAGCCCGAGAACATCATGCTGGTCCCCCAGGACGGCGGCGGGGACCGCGCCGTGGTGATGGACTTCGGGCTGGCCAAGGAGCGGCGCGCCGACCCCGCCATCCAGAAGCTGACGGCCACCGGCATCATCCTCGGCACCCCCGAATTCATGAGCCCCGAGCAGATCCGCGGCAAGCCGCTGGACCCCCGGAGCGACGTCTACGCGCTCGGCATCGTGGCGTTCGAGATGTTCACGGGGAGGTTGCCGTTCCAGGGCCGCAACGCGCAGGAGATGATGATCGCCCGACTGCGCGGCACTCCGATGCTGCTGCGCCAGGCGCGCCCGGATCTCCCGGCCGGGCTCGAGAAGGCGCTGGCCAAGTCGCTCGAGACCAATGCCGACGATCGCTACGCCACCGCGCTGGAGTTTGCCGAAGCGCTGACCCAGTCGGTCGAAGGGAGCGGGGGGGGGGGGGGGGGGGGGGGGGGGGGGGGTTGTTCGGAAAGATCAAAGAGAAGTTCACCTGACTGCAGACGACGTCGAACAACGGCGTCGAACAAAACCGTCCACCAGAGGCGTAAGGACGATGCGTACGCTCGCTCTGCTGCTGGCCCTCCCGGTCACCCTCGCTGCGCAACAGTCCCCCCCCCCACCCCTTCCCCAGCCCATCACCGCCATCAAGGCGGGGACGCTGATTGAGGGGACCGGGGCGGCGCCGGTGAAGAACGCGGTCATCGTGATCCAGGGCGAGCGCATCACGGCGGCCGGCGCGAACGTCGCGATCCCGCGGGGCGCGACGGTGATCGACCTGTCGGGTGAAACGGTGCTGCCGGGGTTCATCGACGCGCATGTGCACCTCGCCGGCCGCACCATCGGCGACGGCGACTGGCAGCACAGCCGCCTCACCGAGATGCCAAGCCAGCTCGTGCTGCTCGGTGCGGCCCACGCTCAGCAGACCCTGGAGGCGGGCTTCACCACCGTCCGGGTCGTGGGCAGCGCGCATTTCGGCGACATCGCGCTCCGCAACGCGATCAACGCGGGCTGGCTTCCCGGGCCGCGCATCGTCGGCGCGGGCATCTCGTTCGGCATCCGCGGCGGTCATTGCGACGAGACCGATGGCCTGCAGCCCGACGCGCTGGGACACGAGGCCGGCGTGGAGGAGGGCGTGGCGAACGGGATCGACGAGGTCCGCAACGCCGTCCGCTACATGATCAAGTACGGCGCCGACGTCATCAAGATTTGCGCGACGGGCGGTGTGCTCTCGCTCACCGATTCGGCCGGTCTCCAGCAATACTCCGAGGAAGAGATGCGGGCGATCGTCGAGACGGCGACGCTGCTCCAGCGTCGCGTCGCCGCCCACGCCCACGGCACCGCCGGGATCAAGGCCGCCGTGCGGGCCGGCGTCACCTCGATCGAGCACGGTTCGATCCTCGACAGCGAAGCGGTCGCCCTGATGAAGGCGCACGGCACGTGGCTGGTCCCGACGCTGCTCGCCGGCGTCTCAGTCGAGTCGCTGGCCACCGCCGGCCGGCTGCCGCCGCCGATCGCCGCTAAGGCGCTCGCCATCGCGCCGCGGATGCGCAACTCCTTCAAGCTCGCGCTGGACGCCGGTGTGAAGATCGCCCTCGGCACCGACGCCGGCGTGATGCACCACGGCACCAACGCCCGGGAGTTCGAGCTGATGGCGAAGTACGGCATGACGCCAATGCAGGCCATCGTGGCCGGCACGCTGAGCGGGGCGACACTGCTCGGCAAGGAGCAGGACGTCGGGTCGGTCGCCCCGGGGAAATACGCCGACCTCGTCGCAGTGCGCGGCGACCCGTTGCAGGACATCACCGTGCTGCAGCACGTGGACTTCGTGATGAAGGGCGGAGCGGTGTTCAAGCGGGATGGACAAGTCGTCGGGCGAAGCGCCGCGGGAGTGCCGTAACCCCGGTCAGGCGGGTGGTGGAGGTCTCCCGAAGCGACTGTGCTTTTTTGTCGCGCAGGGAGACCTCCACCACCCGCCCAGAGGACGGTTACCTTAATCCCCATGCAGCGATTCCCCGCCTTCGATCCCCCCGAGTATATCGACTGGAAGGCCGACCCCGGGCTCGTACGGGCGTTCCGGCAGACCATCGCCGGCGACGCAGAGCGGGCGGCCATTGTGGCGCGCCTGACCAAGGATGATCACCGCGCCCTGTACGCCGGGCTGCTGCGGGCGCGGCTGCATGATATCCAGCTCAAGCGCTGGGTCCGCACCGGCGTGATCTCCAAGGCGTGGCTCGGCACCGGTGAGGAAGCGACCACCATCGGCCCGGTGCATGCCTTGGAGCGAGGCCGCGACATCGTCGCGCCGATGATCCGCAACGCCGCCGCCTGCTGCGAGATGGGGATGAGCGTGGCCGACATGCTGCGCGCCTACCTCGGTAGCGAAGACTCCCCCAGCCGCGGCCGCGACCTGCACGTGGGCTCCTTCTCCCATGGTGTGCTGCAGCCGGTCTCCCACGTGGGCGACATGGTGCCGGTGATCACCGGCATCGCGCTGACCTTTAAGATGAAAGGCGAGCAGCGGGTCGCCCTCACGTGGGTGGGGGACGGCTCGACCAAGACCACCGCGGCGCACGAAGGGACCAACTTCGCCGCGGTGCAGAAAGTCCCGGCCATCTTCATCCTCGAGAACAACCAGGTCGCGCTCGGCACCCGTCTCGAGCAGCACCACCTGCCCGGCACGTTCCAGGACTGGGGGGCGAGTTACGGGATGTGGAGCGCCCAGTTCGACGGCAACAACGTGCTCGACGCCTACGCGGCGACGGTCCTCGCGGCCGAGCGTTGCCGCCGCGGCGAGGGGCCGGCGCTGCTCGTCGCCGAGACGTTCCGCATGGGCGGCCACGCGACTCACGACGAGCGCGAAGCGCGGGAGACGTTCCCGGACGCGCTCTTCAAGGAGTGGGGCCGGCGTGACCCGATCGGGCAGTACGAGGAGTACCTCAAGGAAGCAGGCTGGGGCGCGGCGGAGCTGGAGGCGGTGGAGGGGGAGGTGGCGGCCGAGGTGGAGCGGGCGGCCGCGGAGGCGGTGAAGAGCAAGGGGCGGATGCCGAAGGGTGAGTCGGCGCTCGAGGGGGTGTATGCGAAGAATGGGCAATAGGGGGACGGTCGGTCGGAGAGGGGGAAACTTCTCCTGTAGGCGACGGTAACACGAACGGACGGAAAGGCAGGGAATGACTGATGCGCCTCGGCTGTCTCCTCACTATCGCCATGGTAACCGGCTCGGGGAGCCTTGCCCCCCAGAGTACATCTCCCGAGCGCCAGAAGATTACCGTCGCCGGCCACGACCTGTTCGTCCCGGTCGGATTCAAGGCGAGCGTGTTCGCCGACAATGTCGGCGGGGTACGCTCCCTTGCCCTTGGCCTGAGCAGCGTCGTGTACGCCGCGCGGCCCGGCAAGGGACTGATCATCAAGCTTCCGGATACAAACCGCGACGGCGTCGCCGACACCGCGATCACCGTCGCGAGCGGGCTCAACCTCCCCTTCGGCCTCGCGTTCCGGGGAGACACGATGTACGTCGGGGAAACCAACGGCGTGAAACGCTTCGACCCGGGCGCGACTAATCCCGTCCAGATCATCTCCGGCCTCCCGAGCGGCGGCAATCACTGGACCCGCACCGTAGTGATCGGGCCTCCCCCGGATAACCATCTCTACGTCGCGATCGGCAGCTCGTGCAACGTCTGCGAGGAGAGCGATCCGCGCCGCGCCGCGGTGGTGCGCTACAACCTCGACGGCTCAGGTGAGCACCTCTTCGCGACGGGGTTGCGCAACTCGGTCGGCGTGGGGTTCAACCCAACGACCGGCGAGCTCTGGGCCAACAACAACGACCGCGACAACCTGGGCGACGACCTGCCGCCCGAGCACCTCAACATCCTGAAGGACGGCAAGTTCTACGGCTGGCCGCAGTGCTACCTGCCGAACAAGCCGAACCCCGAGTACCCCGAGGCCAAGTGCGCCGGGGTCGAGTCGCCCGCGTTCCTTGTGCAGGCGCACTCGGCGCCGCTCGGACTTGCGTTCTACACCGGCACGATGTTCCCCGCCGACTACCGGGGCGACGCCTTCATGACCTACCACGGTTCCTGGAACCGCAGCGTGCCGACGGGCGCGAAGGTGGTCCGGGTGCACGTGCAGAACGCCAAACCGGTCTCCGTCGAGGACTTCGTGACCGGCTGGCAGCTCGCGGACGGCTCGCGGTGGGGCCGGCCGGTGAGCTTGCTGGTGCTGCCCGACGGCTCGCTGCTCGTCTCCGACGACGCTGGCGGCCGGATCTGGAGGATCACCTATGGGCATTGAGCCGGCGGTCAGGCGGTCAGGCGGACTGGCGGTCGGTGTGGCCGGGGGGCTGTTTGCGGTCGGAGCCTTGGCGGTTCTGTCCGCCCGACCGGCTGCCCGCCCGACCGCCGACATTCATTCCGAGTACGTCAAGTATCTCTCCGGCAAGGATTCGATCACCGCGTACCTCGCCTACCCGGAGCGGCGGGATCCGGCGCCGGCGGTGATCGTGATCCACGACATCTACGGGATGTCCGACCGCCTGCGCCCGGCGGTGGAGAAGCTGGCGCGCGAGGGATTCGTGGCGATCGGCCCGGACCTCCTGTCGCGGAAGGGAGGCACACCGGCGTCCGCGGACGACGCGCGGCGGCTGATCCTCGGGCTCAATCCCGACACGATCACGATGGACCTCGACGCAGCGGCCGCCTACCTCCGCGCGCTCAGGGCGGTGCGGGCCGACCGCGTCGCGGTGATCGGGTTCTGCTGGGGCGGAGGCCAGAGCTTCCGCTACGCCACCAACAATCCGACGCTGCGGGCGTTCGTCGTGTGCTACGGGCCGGGGCCGGATACGGCGGCGCTCAGGCGCATCAAGGCCAAGGGGCTAGGCGTCTACGCGGAGAACGACGCCCGCATCGACGCGGGGCTGCCCGACCTCATGACTGCCCTGAAGCGGTCGGGCGTGGACTATCGCTTCACCGTGTATCCCGGCGTCGGGCACGCGTTCCTGCAAACGCTCGAGAAGCCGGAGGTGGCCGACAGCGCGTGGGGGGCGGTGGTGCGGTTTTTCCGGGGAACCTTGGAAGGGCGGTAACCGCCGATCACCGCCTGTTCCCGCTGATGTATTCACGCGCCCGGTCCAGAGCGACATCGCGCCCCGCGAGAAAGTCCTCCACCGTCACCACCACCGGCAGCTCGGGAGCGACGCCGAAGCCGGCGAACTCCGACCCGTCGGGGAACGCATCCCGCGTCACGCACAGCTGGACCCCCCATCCCTTGGCCAGTGGTATGGCAAGGACCTGCCCGGTGCTGCCCGCCGACGGCTCGCCCAGGATGGGACCGCGTGCGGCGTTCCGGAACGCGACGAGCAGATCTTCGGCCGGCCCCGACGTGCGCGGCGAGGAGAGCACGGCCACCGGGCCCTTGAAGCGCGGCCGGTCGCTGCGCGGCCGGATGGTATCCGGCGGCGCCGTAAACCACGCGCCGGCCGAATCGGGCATGTCCTGGCCGCGGTAAGCCGGCCGGTACTGCGGGGTGCGCCAGCGCGAAGTGAGGAAGGGACGGTCCGTCAGCCGGGCGAGGATCTGATAGCCGGCCTCGCGGCCGCCGCTACCACCACCGTGCTCCCGCAGGTCGAGAATCATCCCGGTGACGTTCGCGAAGTCGGGAAAGGCGTGGTCGAACAACCGCACGATGTCGGGGTCGGCCAGGGAGTTGATCCGCACCCAGGCCACGCCGCCAGGGAGGGTGTCCCCTTCCAGTGCCGGGTGCTCGAGCGGCCAGCGATCGCTCAGGGCCACGGCGCGCGTCACGCTGGCGCCGCGCTCGGCGCCCCCAGGGAGTCGGAGACGCACGTGCAGGGCGGTACCTTTCTCTCCCTCGAGCATGCGGGCCACGGCGCGCTCCCAGCGGGCGGCCGGGGTCGCGGCACTCACCTCCGGCAGCACGGAGTCGCGGATCCAGGTGTCGACGGGGATGCCCTGGACGGCGAGGACCTCGGCCAAGCGCTCGGGGCGGGCGATGCGCATTTCGTCGTTCGGGGCGTAGTCAATGATGAAGGGACGGCGCTCCACCGCACGCAGCTCGATCGGCGGGCGCGCGACGCGGGCCTGCACGGCGCCCGGCGCGCGGACGTCGGACTCACCGTCGCCCAACAGGGCGAGGAGGCGGCGCAAGGCGCGGAAGAACTGCCGGTCCGTGGCCCGCCCTTGGGCGAGGGCGAGGTCCGCCGTGAGCGCGGAGTCCCAGTCAGCGTGCACGCGATCCCAGTAGGCGTAATTGGCCCGTGCTTCCGCCCACAGTTTGACGACGATGAGCTGGCGATCGGCGGGCGAGAGCTGCTGGGCCGACACAAAAACCGGGAACGGGATGAAGAGCGCGACGACGCAGTGACGGACGGTGCGTGACGGCATGGCCCTAATCTATCTGCTTCTGTTCGTAGCGCCGCAGGTGCTGGTGTACGGGTACTTGCGGGAGCGGCTGCCTGACCCGACGCGTCCGGGTCGCGCCCGCTTCGTGCGGGTCGGCCTCGCCGTCGTGTTCATCGCCTTCAACTTTCCCTGGCTGTTCGTCGCCCGGCGCGTGCTGTTCGGCAGCGTGTGGGGGATGGGTCGCGTTCCCTATCTCGGCCCGTGGCTCGCCTGGCAGATGCTCGGGTGGATCTTTGCCGGGCTCGTGGCCGTGTACATCGTGGGGAAGAGCCTGGTGTGGCTGACCAGACAGGTGCGCGGTGCGTGGTCCGTGGCGTTCCCCGCTGTGCAGCGGAGCGCCGAAGAGAATCGGAGCCTACCACGCACTACGCACGACGCACAGCTCTCTCGTCGCCGCTTCCTGGCCCGCGCGACCTATGCGTACGCCGCCGCCGGAGCGGCACTCTCGACCTACGGCATCTGGAATGCCGAGCGGCTCCCCGAGGTCACGCGCCGTACGCTCACGTTCCCCGACCTGCCGCCGGGCCTCGACGGGTTGCGCCTGCTCCATCTCTCCGACGTCCACGCCGGGATCCACATGGAGCAGGACAAGATGCAAGCGCTGGTCGCGCAGGCGAACGCGCTCGCCGCCGACCTCATCGTGCAGACCGGAGATATGATCGACATCGACCCCACCTACATCCCGCGGTACGTGCGCGCGTTCCGGGAGCTCTCCGCCCCCCTCGGCGTCGTCACCGTGCTGGGCAACCACGACCGCTACACGGGGGAGGCCGCGGTGATTCGCGGGGTGCGCGACGCGGGCCAGGTGTTCGTTCGGAACGACGCCCACCTGATCGAGCGGAGCGGCGCCACGCTCGCGCTCGTGGGCATCGACGACCCCCGTAACTGGAGGGCCGACGACCCGCAGCCCCACGACATCGACCTCGCCCTGCGGCGCACGCCGCCGGAGGCGTTCCAGGTGCTGCTCGCCCACCGCCCCGGCGCGTTCGACGGCGCGGCACCCCGCGGCATCCCGCTCACCCTCGCCGGCCACATTCACGGGGGGCAGCTCTACTTGCCGGTCATCGGCTGGTCGGTGGGGCGGTTGATCACGAAATACGTCATGGGGCACTTCCGGCAGGGCAACAGCCAGCTCTACGTCAGCCGCGGCATCGGGGTCGTGGGCGTGCCGATCCGCGTCTTTGTGCCGCCGGAGATCGCACTCATCGAGCTGCGGCGATCGCCTCCCACGCTGCCTCGATCGCCAGCCGCACGCCGGGATGGCCCTCGCTCCACTCTTTTGACGTAATCCGGTCGAGCACCAGGCTCACCACTGCAAGCCACACAGCCGCCAAGACCTCCACCGCGCCGGGACGGACGGCGCCCGCGGCCTTGCCCTGCGCCACCAGCGCTTCGAGGCCCACACGGAACTCCTGGGCGGCGTCCTTGGACTGGGGCTCGAGGAGGGGAGGGGGCCCGTGGCGCTCGAGGAAGAACAGCTGCACGACGGCGCGCTCCCGGGTTGCGCCCTGCACCAGGGCCTGCGCCAAGTGCCGCAACTTCTCGCGCGGGTCGCTTCCCCCCGCCGCGCCCTCGGCCTCCCGCACGAGCCGCAGCGCCCAGCGCGCCGCGCCGCGGTACAGCTCGTTCAGCAGGTGCTGCTTGCTCTGGAAGTGTCGGTAAATCGTCCCCTCGGCCACGCCAGCTTTCCGCGCGATTTCGGCGGTGGTGGTCGCTGCGTAGCCCCGCGTGCTGAAGAGCTCGAGCGCGGCGTGCACGAGTCGCTGTCGGGTCAGATCGGCTGCAGGCATCGCCCCGCGAATCTAATGGCGCTCAACGGCTTGCGCTGATGATTCCCGGTGCTGCCCGGCGCCGCTAGTGCCGTTCCAACTCCTTTCTCCGAGCGGATGCAGGTCGCCGGAGCGGGACCCTCGCAAGACACCAACCGTCTCTATGGCGGG
>Ga0209761_1002768_pt1 | contig 11519 bp, 12 predicted proteins | sample GraSoi013_1_40cm_4_FD_185818 | JGI IMG/M metagenome (GOLD analysis project Ga0209761, IMG submission 185818) | Grasslands soil microbial communities from the Angelo Coastal Reserve, California, USA - Sample 09_25_2013_1_40cm (SPAdes) (version 2) | ecosystem: Environmental > Terrestrial > Soil >... | reverse complement strand
GTAGTCGATCCAGGCCGGGTCGTAGGTTTTACTGAAAACTCGTCATATTGCCAACCTAGCCGGTCCATACCTAGCCCGAATAGGATATCGTGGGCCGACTCGGCCGAGCGTGGAGGGTCTGCGTAGCCTTCACAAGAAGCACTTGCTTTCGATCCCGTTTGAGAATCTTGACATTCACCTAGGACGCCCGATATTTCTCAGCCAGGAAGCGTTCTTCGAGAAGATCATTACTCACAGACGTGGAGGTTTCTGCTACGAGCTCAACGGATCCTTTGCGGCACTACTCACGAGCTTGGGCTTCAAGGTGCGCATGCTGTCGGCACGAGTTGCGCAAAAGAATAGTGGTTTCACTCCAGAGTTTGATCATATGACTCTGCTGATCACGATGAAGGATCGCTGGTTGGCCGACGTTGGTTTTGGAGATTCATTCACCGAACCAAAACGCTTAGATTATGAGGGTCCACAAACTGACAATGGAAGAGTCTACCGTATCACTCGCAGAGCTGGAGGAAGGTTGCTGTCAAGATGGGATGGCGAAAAGAATCGGTGGGAGCCTCAATACATTTTCAGTCTTCGACCGCGAAGTCTTGGAGATTTTGTCCGTAGATGTCGTTTTCAACAGACTTCTCCGAACTCGCATTTCAAGAGAGGCCGAGTCTGCACTTTGTTAACAGGGAATGGAAGAGTGACTCTGACAGATTCGAAGCTCATTTTGACGAGGGGAGGTAGGCGAATTGAGCGGCCTGTCAAGGGTCGGGCAGAGTTCGATAGGTTGTTGCGAAAATGGTTTGGCATAAGCCTCCAGAAAGATTCTAAGCGGAAGGTTTGACGGGTTCAATTTGCTCCGAGATACTTGTTTTCGAGATAGCTTACTAGTCCCGCCGGGTCGTACCCGTGGCCGAAGACTCGATTGAGTAGCTCCTTGGGTGGATATGTAGCTCCGGGTTTGTGGACGTTTTCTGCCAGCCATCCCTTGAGTGCCGGGATGCTCTTGTCTCCGCTGATTGGAAGTAGCTGTTTCTTTGTCAGAGTATTCCAGAGCATTCCTGCTATCACATTTCCGAGAGAGTAGCCTGGAAAGTTGGCGTATTGGCCCCAGCTCCAGTGGACGTCCTGGAGGACTCCCTGAGCGTCGTCGGGTGGTCTCTTGCCGAGATACTCCTCAATCATATCATTCCAGACCGAGGGGAGTTCTGACACTTGGACGGTTCCCTGCAACATCTTCTTCTCCAGCTCATATCTCATGGCGATGTGGAAGTTGTAAGTCAGCTCGTCCGCCTCGACCCGTATCAGGCTCGGTCTTACCGTGTTGAAGTATGAGTAGACTTGGCTCTCGTCGTAGTGTGATAGGAAGCTCAGCTTAGCTTTGAGGAGGGGGTAGGTCATGGATGTGAATTGTCTGCTTCTTCCAACGATGTTCTCCCAGAACCGGGACTGTGACTCATGTACTCCCGAGGAGACGCCTGTCCCAGTCGGTGTGAAGTCCAGCTGATGGTCTACTTGGAGTTCGTAGAGTGCGTGACCGCATTCATGGATTAGTCCGAACATCGAGGCCTTGAAGTTCTTAGGCTCATACCTAGTTGTGATTCGAACGTCATCCCCGGCGATTCTTATCGAGAAAGGATGCGTGGAAACATCCTGTCGGAATCTCTTGCCAGGCATATCAAGAAGCGACGTGAGTTTCTGGTTTACCTGCTTCAACGCTTCAATATCATAGTCGGCTTCTTCCAAAGGATGCTTCTCGGGAAATTTTCCTTGTGCAAGAGTCTTGGCGAGGATCTTCTTGAGTTGTGGTATGAGCACGGAAAAGATCTTGTCTAGGTCGGTGATGGTCAGTCCTTCCTCGAAGAGGTCCAACAGCGCGTTGTAGGGATGCGTGGAAGGGTTGAGATATTCTGCCTGCTTCCGTTTCAGATCAGTTATTTTTTCGAGGTGGGGCTGGAAGATTCGGAAGTCGGCCTTCTTGCGCGCTTCCCTCCAGGGGACAGACGCTTCGACGGTAGCTTTCTGTAGCTGTTCCAGCAGATCTGCTGGAATTTTCTGGTAGAAATCCAGTTCTCTCTTGATGACTCTGATTACTCCTTTCTCTGCGTCGTTGAGAGTCTTTTGCTTCTCAGCTTTCTCGATGAGATCTGCTAGGTCGAGTGTCATCTTCTGGCGTAGCAGTTCGATCTCAGCCTGGGCATGGCCTCTCGCGGCTGCTCCGGCCTCGGGCATGTTGATCTCCAAATCCCATCCCAACAGGGATGAGGTATGGGTCATCGCCGCGATCGGTTTGTACTTGGCTAGAAGGTCGAGAACAAGGGGATTGCTGAAGAGAGTCATCGAATCAGCTGGCAGTCCTCAACCGTTCACTATCTAAAAGCATTCGAACAGTTCGCACTCCTTTTTCTGACCATAAATTAACGGTACACAAAGAAGCGACTCATATGATAAATAGAAACCTCTCTGAAGGAAGATTCGAGTCTGAACAAGAATGGCTGATGCCGTGTTTCTCGTTCTTCTCGTTCTTCACGTTGGCTCGATAATCGCATGGATGGGAGGAGCTACATTGTTCGTTTCAGTCTTGACTCCCGCCCTTAGAAGAATGTCTCCCGCATCGAGAAGCGAATTCATCTTATCGGTAATTCCTTCTTACATGAGGTTCATCGGGGGAAGCTCTATCGTTGCCGCGGTGGCAGGACTCGCGCTTTACGCCTACATCACTCAGTCCGCGACCTCCCTTGCGCCATCCAACTCAGGTCTGATCTATATCCAGATCGGTGCAGTCGTGACTCTCATCGTCCTTCTGATCGCTTTCGGCGTCCTAATACCAACCAGTCGGAAGCTCGTGGGGCTGCTGAAGCAGTCGCAGAAACAAGCGGCACCCGGCGGCGATTCAGCGATGTTTGCTCAGGTTGGAAACCTGCAGAAGAGACTGGGCGTGGCTGCAAGGTTGGGAGTGTTCTTACTTGCGGTGACCTTCGTCTTGATGATTGTCGGGGCCAGCATCTAACACTCAATTCACTGTATCTCATCTGGAGCTCGCCGGCCCGAGAGTTCGCAGACCCTCTCACTACCACATCCGCTGATGACGAGTCGTTCCTTCGCGTTATTGAGTAGCTTCTGAGTCCATTTGACATCTCCACCATCGACGAGTTCCTGCTCCCGGCGCGCAGAGGGTGTTGCGAAGATCTTGAAACACAACTCGCCATAGTATCCTCGGCCTTGCTTCCGATCCTGATCAAATCCGATTCTCACGCCCTTGTGTGAGGATCGAAGCTTGTCAACGACGTTCGACTGAACCACTGGTCGCGGAGCCTCAGAGCGGAAGTCGGAAATGGCTACCCGAAGATGGGTCTTAGAGCCTAGAAACTTCTTGAACGCCCCAAGGAAGAATCCGATGTGGAGACGCACCGTTTCGGTCTCAAATTGAAGATTTCCCGTGTCACGGCCTGCACTGCACAAGGAGAAGAGTCTGAAGTGTTGCAAGACGCCTGGACGGATGCTGATCTTTTGGCCTCTTAGAAGGCGGTGACTCGATGCAAGATGTACCGAAGCTGCCTGGCCCATGGAGAAATTCTTCTGTTCGCGGCGTCGAACCGCGCATTCAATCGCGAGCACGTTGGTCGAGTCGGCGACAATCTCAGTATTTCGGATAGTCGAAACGGTCCAGTCCTGACTAATCCGAGATAGTACGGAACCGGTTCCCAGCGGGCAAACCGGTGAGAGTTCGACAGCCTGAAAGACTCTTGGTAGTGTCGAGAGTGCCACACGGTCCCATTCAAGAAAGCGTGCGGGATCGGAGGCGGAGGGCCGGGTGAACCTGTTTGAGACATGGTCGTCAAGCAACGCTTTCGGGTCACGCTTCTTTGCTCTCCGTGAATATACCTCCAAAAGTAACGATTGCAGGTCGGTGGGCGCTAGACGATCAGAGAGTATGTCGGCTAGGTGCGGGACCTCTGCATCTCTCTCGATTCGGTTTATGATTCGACTTCTACTAGCGAGGTCGGAAGTTGAGGGCCAAGCGGGCGAGCTTGCCATGGGTTCAAATCAACGGCGGTCGGTCATTAATTGTTAACATCGCGGACCTTGGATGAAACGAGGTAGGGGCCGGACCTCAAAACAGCTCCATCCGACAACAATTTCTCCTTGACCGGTTGCATGTCGGTGCTCCACTCGAACCATTTTGATATCTGGTCTTCACGGACGAGAATGCAAGCGTCGATAGTCTTAGCGAGGAGTTTGCCTAGGGCTTCACTGTACGAGAGGCTGTTACGACCTCCCTTTTTTTGGGCTCTTGTATCCCAAGTTTGCCAGATGTTGGCGTGTAGATGTGTCTCTGGGTGAGGGTCTTCAACGCCAACTATTAGCGCGTAGCTTTCTAAGTTGGTTAGTGAACGGTGAAACTTGGAACTGTTTTCTTTAGCCTCGAGTTTGAGCTTCTTTCTCAATCGGTCTGTCCGGATTGTTCCCTCGGTCTCGATGGTTTGGAGTATTTTCAGTTCGATATCTGAGAGAATCTGTTGTTTGACCGCTGAGTCTTGGTGATGTTTCACGATGATGTCGAGGATCGGCCAGAGTTTGTTGGATACGAAGGTCTTGGTCCTTCTGAATATTCTCGTGGCGAGAATGTCCTTTCTTCCTTCAACATTTCGTGAAACGTGGGCTACTGGTTGGCCGGAGATCTTGATCGACCACCAGTCCAACCAGCCACTGAAGCCCTTCGCAGAAGGCTTCCAAGGCTTGCCTAGTATGCCGCTGATGAGGCTTGGAAGTTCGTTACCTCCCAGCAACGAGACGAGACCCTTATCGTGGATGAACTCGATGATCTCATCCTGAGTCTTCAATCGGAGGCTAGGCTTGAGTCGATGTTCTCGGACCCGGATGGCTTCGGCTCTACTGATCAGCGCGCTAGTCTTCGGGCTCAGAGCGCTTATCCCTGCTTTCGAGAGGCACGAATCTCCAGACTCATGTCAACAGCTGGAGCGGAGTGGGTGATTGCGCCGACAGAAATTACGTCCACTCCTGTCTTCGAGTACTTTGCAAGATTCTCTTTTCTTATCCCTCCTGACACTTCTACTAGGACCCGGTCTCGAAGACCTTTGCTGATCAACAATGTCATGGAACTTTCCACTTCCTTCGGTGTCATGTTGTCGAGCAGAATGATGTCGGCTCCTGCCTGAGCCGCCTCGACGGCCTGGTGAGCGGTCGTCACTTCGACCTCTACCTTCTTTGTGAAACTAACCGCCTCCTTCGCCTTTCGAACACAGGCATCTATCGAACCTGCCAGTTCTAGATGATTATCTTTGATCAGCACGGCATCGTCTAGTCTCAAACGATGCGTGTCGCCGCCACCAAGCTCTACAGCCCGCTTCTCGAAATATCTCAGACCCGGAAGCGTCTTTCTAGTGCACGCAATTCTCATCTTGCCTCTACTCTGCTTCTCGGCGATTGATACGAGGTCTGCCGTTGCGGTTGCGACTCCGGACATGTGGGCTAGTATGTTCAACAAGGTCCGCTCAACTGTCAGCAAGGCGCGCGCTGGACCGCGGATGGAAAGAATCTTCGCCCCTGCTTTGACATGATCACCGTCACGCGCTGCAGCCGTTCCCTGACAGCCCGCGAGTTCGAGAAGAGCCAGTGCCTCTTCAATGCCAGCGACCACGGCATTCTCGTTACAGACCACATTTGCCTCAGCCTTCTGCTTGGAATCGATGAGAGCATTCGTCGTGATGTCTCCGTATCCTACGTCTTCGGTCAAGAAGGATCTGACTGTATCTTCTACAATCCATCTAGTGAGATCCAAACTTCAACGAAACCGGGACTCTTCGAGGGTTTGGTATAAGGAAATAAACCGAGTTCCCGAGCGTTCACACTACTGGACTGATTCGGCGGGCTGTTCTACTTCAATTTCCCCACGGTGCACCTCGTGACCGCAGGAGCCTAAGAAAATGTCCAAGCCGTCGGGCCGAGCATCATCACGGTGTGGGCTTACATGGACAAAGACGACTTGTTCATGATCTATTGGACAGATCGCCTTGATCAAATTCACAGTGTTCGGCCGGATTCTAAGCGGGTTGATGAAGGATTCGAACTTCTGGTGCAATCGCTCGTATTTGATCCCGAGGAATCCCGCGTAGATTCCGCAGAAGAACACGAAGATGCTTGCTCCTAGCGAGATTGCGACTCCTATGGTCGTTAGGGTTTCACTGAAGACGAGGATTAGAGATACGGCCACGGGCAGTGTCAGCATTGCTAGACCGATGAGAATTTTGCCCATGATGGAGAGGAAGCCCATGCTCTTGCGACTACCTATTTGCTTCTCTAACTGGGTCTAGGTTTCTTGGAGTCCCGCTCTCTTACAATCTTCTGGACGTGCTCGATGATAGTCTTTAGAGCGGTGCCAGGACCATAATTTCCGGTAATACCGAGCTTCTCCAGTCGAGGCTTGTCATCATCCGGAATTATTCCACCACCCACGAGCAGAATATCATCGCCGCCTTTTTCCCGGATAAGTTTGGCGACTTTGGGAAAGGCTGTCATGTGGGCGCCATTTAGAAGGCTCATGGCGACTACGTCAACGTCTTCGTCGATAGCCATTTGAGATACTTGTTCAGGGGTTGCAAGGAAGCCGGTGTAGATGACCTCCATTCCTGCGTCCCTGAGGGCCCGGCAGAGAATGAGGGCGCCTCGATCATGACCATCCAGCCCAGGCTTGGCTACTAGCACCCGAATTCTCTTGTCTTGGCCAGGTGCTGGTTTCTTCTGGGGCAAGGTGCGAATCTACCTTGTTTCAAGCAGGTCTCAATAATTAAGGGCTATTGATTGATCGCGCCAGCTTTATTTCGAAGAATCTCTCGGGACCATGGAGAGGTTTCCTAAACTGCAACAGGTTCAAGTCCCAAAAGTCTCTGTCTCGAATAGCGTATTGAATTGGCTCCTAGAGGAGGATGAGCCGTCAGCTCGTTATCATACTCTGGTCGATCTCCAGGAGAGAGGTGAGAACGATCAAAGCGTTATCAGCACTCTGAACCGTATTGGAAGAATCGGTTGGGCGTCAAGGATTCTAGCCAGGCAGAAAGATGGTATCTACTGGGACAATCCTAAGTCTTGTTATGTTCCAAAATTCTCTGCGTGCTCTTGGCAGCTCGTCATCTTGGCGGACTTGGGCGTTTCATCCAAGGACCCGCGTGTGGACAAGGCTGTTGATCACTTCCTTGAGCATCACAATGTGGAAACAGGGGGCATCTCGCTTCGACCAAAGGGGCATGCGAAATTTGAGCCTCATATCTGCGCGACCGGAAACATGGTTCGGGCTCTAGCAAAGATGGGATACGCGGAGGACGATAGAGTCCTGAGCGCGATGGATTGGCTGTTGTCGAAACAGCTGGCTGATGGCGGTTGGAACTGCTCGCCTTCTGGGAAGCATGGATCCTTCATGTCGGTTATTCAGCCAGTCTGGGCTCTGTCCGAGATGATGGCGCACGACGCGAGGAAGGGCTGGGAAGTCTCAGCGAAGAGAGGAGCTGAGTTTCTACTGAAGCATCGCGTCTACCGGTCTGACAAGGATGATTCTATCGTGCTGCTTGATTTTCTGAGGCTGCATTACCCCATACACTATTGCTACGATTTTCTGCACGGATTGCGAGTCCTGACAGAGCTGGGCATCAAGAATGATCCAAGAATGAACGATGCCGTCGCCCTGCTCTTGGAAAAGAGAACGCCCGATGGAAAATGGAATTTGGACGGTGTCTACAGAGGATGGCGACATGCACACGCGATGCATGGAGAAGAGACGGTTTCCCGACCCGAAGAGCGAGAGCTGATAACCCAAGGATGGGGAACGGAGAGAGCGTTGCAAATCGAGGAAGCGGGCAAACCCAGCAAGTGGTTAACACTGCAGGCGCTTCTTGTGCTAAAGAGGCTCGGCCTCCTCGTCTCGGGATTGTAGAAAGTGGCTAGCGATCGTCTTCTTCATCGATTCGCTTTTGTAACGCCCTTAGCCGCTTCCTGTTTTCTTCGAGTTCGTCAGAGGTATTTGGACCGGCACGCTTGGCGCGTCCTCGACGCTGCTGCATGTCTTCTTCCAGAAGCTTACGCTTACGCGTCTCCTCTTGCATCTTGAAGACAAGCTTTGCTTCCTCCCATGGTGGCAAGCGTTTCTTCTCAGCCATACGTCCATTACTCACCCAAAACTGGTCTTATGACGGCTATTATGAGTCGACTCAGACTCAAAAACTTTCAGATTTTTGGGCGGAGAAAGCATCGCCAGTTCCTGAGCTGATATCACGGTCTAGGTTCTGCGTTCACGTTTAATAGCGACCAGTTTCTCGCCCGCCTCAGAACGTCGTTGCGTCAAGGCATCCTGAACGATGATTCGCTGACCTTTGCCGAGAAGATCATTAGCATCCGAGCGGATGGTGCCGAGAGTATCCATCGCCCGGGAGACATTACTGTACTGCCCGTGGACCTCGCTATGGCTCAGGACAGCACAGGGCCGCTTGCAATCAAAGTCTTCGGCGAGATGGGTGTCCCGAGGGTCTGGGACCCTTCCAAAATCCATCTCGTTATTGATCATTCCTTCCCTGCTCCCGATGAGAAAGTCGCTAACCTTCATCATTTGATGAGAGAGTTCGTCAAGAAGTATGGCGTACGACTCGTCGAAGGGAGCATTTCACACCAGCATCTTCTTGAGAACCATGTCGTCCCGGGAATGGTCCTTTTCGGTGCTGACTCTCACACATGTCAGGCTGGAGCAGTCGGCGCTTTTGCCACGGGAATCGGTAGCTCGGAGATGGCCGCTGTGTGGGCTTCTGGAAAACTCTGGGTAAAGGTCCCGGAATCGATCAAGGTCAACCTTACCGGCCAGTTCAAGAAGGGAGTCTTTGCTCGCGACATAGTCTCACACTTCATTGGAACAGTGGGGGAAGACGGAGGAAATTATCGGTCCATAGAATGGAAGGGACCCGCCGTCAAAGACCTCTCCATAGCCTCACGAGCCTGTATTAGCAACAATTCTATGGAGTGCGGATGCAAACTCTCCATCTTCGAAGTAGACCCAACAACACAGGAATACTTCAGATCGGTAAATCGCAAGTCAATGTATGAGATTCACGCAGGGTCCAAAGCTAGCTACAAGGATGAATACGATATCGACATTGGAAAGATCGTTCCCGAAGTTGCAGAGCCTGGAAACGTCGATAAGGTAAAGGAAGTCGGAGAAGTCGAAGGCACACCGATCGATCAGGCTTTCATCGGATCCTCGACAAACGGACGATACGAAGACCTTGGCGTCGCAGCCAAGATCCTGAAGGGTCACAAGGTCAAAACGGGTACTAGATGCGTAATCACCCCAGCGTCCAAGGGTATTTTCGAACAAGCAATCAAAAACGGACTGGCAGAGATATTTCTGCAATCCGGAGCAATCTTCACAAATGCTACTTGCGGTGCGTGTGTAGGAACACACCTCGGGGTCCTGGGAGAGAACGAGGTCTGCATATCATCCTCACCGCGCAACTACATAGGACGGATGGGCGCGATAACCTCCAAGATCTACCTCTCGTCACCCGCAACAGCCGCAGCCTCGGCCATAGAAGGGAAGATCGCGGACCCTAGGAGATACCTATGACAACCCCGAGCATTCTAAAGGGCCGGATCTGGGTTTGGCCCGATGATGTGAACACTGACATTATCATACCGTTCCGATTCAAAGCCCGAACCAACGACCCCGTAGAGATGGCCAAATACGCCATGTACGGATTCGACCCTGAGTTTTACAAGAAGGTGAAAGCAGGAGATCTATTTGTCGCCGGAAAGAATTTTGGAGGAGGCTCCAGCCGGGAACAGGCGCCCGTTGCTATCAAATATTCTAACGTAGCCGCGGTGATTGCGGAGAGTTTTGCGCGCATTTTCTATCGTAACTGTTTCGCGATCGGGCTCCCTGCGCTAGAGGTTCCGGGAATCTCTAGGCAAGTGAAGCAATTTGATGAGATAGAGGTCAACCTACAGGACTGGTCGGTTAGGACTCGAAATGGAATTGTACACCCGGCGCTTAAGGTTCCAGAGTTCCTTCGAGGTCTAATGCGGGAAGGCGGGCTGGTGGAGTTCTACAAGCACCATCACAGCTTTCCATGGGAAACACTGGAGACCAAGGCTATCACACGCTAACGGTCTTCGGCTAACCGTTCCCCATTTCTCTATCAGTTTCCTGCTTTTCGATCCGTTCCAGAATGGGATGCAAGGGCTTCACGAACACGTATGATTGTATCCCAGTCAAGAAAGCCTAGACCAATCCTTTAGTGGAAGCTGCGACAAGTTCGTTGTAGAAATCCAGCGAGGCTCGTCTATTGTTCCAGCGTATCATTACGGGTCTCGACGAGTTCCGAGGCATTCCTCGAGAAGCAAATCTCCTAATCTATGCAAGTTTCTTCAACTGGGCCGCTGCAGGTCTCCTCTGGATAACTCTCCAGATCTATCTTGTTCTAGAAGGTCTCAGCTTCGCCACTAGCGGAATAATTCTCACAGTCATCGGCATAACCAGCGCTTCGAGCACTCTTCTCTTCGGGGGTTTGGCGGATCGTTATGGAAGGAAACGGTTCGTGGTCCTAGGCGGAGTCATTGCAAGCTTCACTCTGGTCCTGTTCGCCTCCGTCGGGACAAATCTGCCCCTCCTGGTTGGAACGGCCGTTCTATCAGGACTCTCCGAGGCAATGTATGCCTCATCTTGGGGAGCAATGCTTGCGGACAAGGCGACGGACGCGAAACGCACCAGTGCTTTTAGCCTGTCCTTCTTCATTGCCACCGTCAGCGCCGCCGTCGGCGGCTTCAGCGCGACCATCCTGGGATTGCTGAAAAACTGGTATACGGTTGACCTTGTGACGGGTCACAGGTATCTGTTCCTCGGGGTGGCTCTGCTCAGTCTGCTCGGGCCTGGGATCGCTCTATCAGTCTCCGAATCAAGATCCTCTGATGCCGACCATCGAGGCTTTCATATCATTCCAAAGAAATCTCGCAGAACCGTTGCTCAGTACTCGCTAGCGGGAATTCTGATTGCTCTGGGAGCGGGAATGGTCATTCCCCTGATTCCAGGCTGGGCGCTCTTGAAGTTCGGAGTTGTAGACGATGTCAGTGCGCCAATCCTGGGAGGAGTTAACAGTCTAGTGATGGGGTTCGCAAACCTTGCCGCCCCAAGACTAGCGCGAAGATTTGGGACAGTCAAGACAATTGTCTTGACCCAAGGATCGTCGACCGCTTTCCTTTTCTCCCTGCCCTTCTCTCCTAGCTTCGCCTCAGCTTCCTCGATCTACGTCGTGAGAAGTGCGCTAATGATGATGTCCAATCCGGTAGAGCAGTCTCTTCTGATGGGCCTCGTTCCTCCAGAAGAGAGATCACAGGCTTCCGCGGTGACCGCGTCACTCTGGAGACTGCCCAACTCGCTCAGCACATCAGTTGGCGCCTACTTCATGGGACTTGGCGGTGCATTCTATCTCGCACTACCATTCTTCTTGTGCGCAGCTCTCTATCTCACGTCGATCGGC
>Ga0209761_1002763_pt1 | contig 11525 bp, 4 predicted proteins | sample GraSoi013_1_40cm_4_FD_185818 | JGI IMG/M metagenome (GOLD analysis project Ga0209761, IMG submission 185818) | Grasslands soil microbial communities from the Angelo Coastal Reserve, California, USA - Sample 09_25_2013_1_40cm (SPAdes) (version 2) | ecosystem: Environmental > Terrestrial > Soil >... | reverse complement strand
AGGTCGGAATCAGGTTGCGGTAGAAGTCTGTGGGTTCGCAGAGGAAGTGGTCGCGTCCGGTCCGCGGATTGACCTCGTTGTAACTGGTGTGGTCAGAGGCGACTACCTTGGGGAGGGCCGAGATAGCATAACGGGCGAAGGTCTCGAGGTTGCGTAGCACGTAGACTTCCCGTAGGAATTCCAGGGTCGCCCGTAGCTCTCGCGACTGTAACCGCAACATCCACCGATCCCCAGGGGTACGGCAAACGACGTATTGACGAGCCAGCCATCCGGGACTTAGGTGCCTAAACAGAGCACCCAGGCTTGGCCCTGTCAAGCGGCATCGGCCACCCGACCTAGCGCCCGATGCCCCTTCTCACTAGGACATGAGGAGGCTTCCGGAACCAGTTTCCGGAATCATAAGATGCGTAGTGAACGGCGTTGTGAGTCCTCTGCTGTGGCGCGCGCTGCCGGTTTGTCCAACCTGCCGTCGATCGTGAGGCTTACGGAGCAGTTTTCAGCGACGGCCCGGGTCGAGTTCGCGCGGCAGGTTCTGTCAGCTTTTCCGATCAAAACCCGAGCATGAGACGATTTCTCGTTGCGGCGGCATTGGGCCTGATGCCCATATTGGGATTCGGGGCAGCAGATGCCTTCGCCCTCGTGATCTACAACCCAATCTTTAACAGCGTTCGAAACTTTGGGCCCAATCCCATCGGAATAACACCGGGCGTACGCCTGGTATTTGGCGCGCAAGTCTCCCCCTCCGGGTTTCCGACGATAGTGACGGCAACGCAAGGCGGAACGACAGTCTCTCTTGTGTTCGTAGGGAGTCCCACGCTGCCCGACAACTATGTGGGCGTTCTCCCTTTTGATCCGTCCCTGACGGGCGCGTGGAGTATCACAGCGACGCGCGGTCCCGACGCGGCGGGACCGGTGCTGACCAATGTGATCCCCCATCCTCAAGTTCTCCCCCTCGTACAAGGTCTCCAAATCATCGGGACGGGATTGACGCCGATGCTCACCTGGAGTCTCCCCGACTTATCCGGCCTGACAGCTAACGCTACGTCGGTTACGGTGTGGAGTGCTGACACGCCGGGCGCTCAGTCGCTGGCCAACTTCAACCTGCTAGCGCTGCAGACACAGTTCACAATTCCTCCGGGAACGCTTCAGGTCGGTCGGAGCTACGTCTTCGCCGTGACCCTGGGCGATGTTGAGGGGCCGTTGGGTCTCGTAAACGATTCCGAGGCTTTCACTCAGACCGTATACAGACCAGTAACAACGGGGATTTCTGGTCAGATCACCGGGGCGGGTGTCGGACTCTCAGGCGCCGCGGTGGACGCGTTCAACGCAGCCACTGGCGCCTTCGTGGCGACTGTCGCCACAGACACGTCCGGCAACTATGCGTTACCCCTTGTTCCCGGCACCTACAAGGTCAAAGCCCACTTCGATGGGCTCATCGATGTGTTTTATGCAATTGGCGGCCTGAGCGGGATTGACTTTACGACCGCCACGCCCGTCACAGTGACAGACACCGTCTTCGAGAACATCAATATCGCTCTACCACTAGGCGGGACGATTTCAGGCTTCATTCACGCTCGCGGGACATCGACGCCGCTTGCGGGCGTGCCGGTGATCATCTTTCGCTCCACGGCCAACTCCTTCCTCTTCCGGAATCCGAGCGTCGTGACGACTGGAAGCGACGGATCCTTCGTATTCCACGGCCTGCGTGACGGCGACTGGATCGTGCGCGTCGAGCCGCAGAATCTGGCATACGCCATCGGCTACTACAGCGGCGACGCGGACAACCCCGCTACGGACAACGGGACGTCAACCCCGGTGCGCATCGTGGGTGCCAACACGGTCAGCAGCATCAACATCAATCCCGCGCCGGGGGGCGGCGCGATTCGGGGACGGATCCTGCGAAGCGACAACCTTGCGCCGGTTTCGAATGTCGGCGTCCAGGTCCACCTCGCGGACGCCCCCCGCACAGGCATCCTGCCGCGCGATGCCTTCGTCGCGGGGACGACAACCGACGGCAACGGGCAGTACGTCTTTACTGGGCTGGCGACTGGCGAGTACGTCGTGCAAGCGCCCGGGACACAGGGGGTCAACGGGACCGCAGTCGCGTATTCGAACGGCGTCGCGAGCGGCTTCGAAGGATGTTCGCCCACCGTGCCGACGGGCGCGCCCTCGCCCCAGACCGCGCTGCCTGTGCCCGTGACCGGTGGATTTCTGACGGATTGCGTCAACTTCACGGTCCCCGGTTTCAGCGGTGGCGCGAGTCCCCGTACGATCAGCGGCACCGTTCGGGACAGCGCTGGAAATCCGATACCCTTCGCTGGGGTTTCCGTCGAAACCTTGGTCACTGGTTACGGCGTTGGCTTCGCCGTCGTGCGCGGTGATGGAAGCTACACACTCGGCGGGCTCGCGCCCGGCCGGTACCACGCGCGGGCAACCACGGCGGCCACGTCGGAGAGGCGATGGTTCGACGACGAGTTGGCGCTTGCGGCTGCGGACGCCATCGACGTTACGGAAGGAAATCGGATCGGGGTCGACTTCGCTCTCCCGGCCACCGCTGGCACGATCAGCGGCAGGATCACGCGCGCCGACACGGGCAAACCGGTGATGGGAGCTTTTGTCCGCGCCCGCGGTTTCTTCACCAACTTTTTCGGCGGCGCGACGACGCAGCGGGACGGCACCTTCCTGCTCGGTGGGTTGCCGAAGGGGAATTACAGGATCGACGTCGAGGCGCCTAGCCTGGTTCCGCGCTACTACACGACGAACGGCGCCGGGGGCCTCAGTTCAGCGGACGCGAGTTTGGTGACCGTGCAGAGTGGGACGGCGACGACGAACGTCAACGTCAACATGGCGCCGGCGACGGGCGGCATCCGGGGCACGGTCACGACGCAACTGGAAGGGCCGTCGCCTGTGCCGGACGCGCTGATTCAAATCCGGGATGCCGCTAACGGTTCGATCGTCGCATTCGCCGTGACTCGCTCGGACGGCAGATTCATCGTGCCCGATCTGGGACCGGGGCAGTACAAGCTCGCGGTGTTCGCGCTCGGCTTCGCGACGCAGTGGTTCAATGGAAAGCCGACTCGCGAAGCGGCAGACACGATCACGGTGGGCACCAGCTTGGTGTCGCTCGATCAACCGGAAGTGAGCGCGTTCAGCCTCTCGCCGGTCCAGGGGTCCATTTCCGGCCGCGTCTTCCAAGGCGACGGGGTCACGCCGTTCGAAGGGGCCGGTATCAGGATCTTCGACGCGGCCACCGGCGGCTTCGTCAGCGGCGTTGGTGGTCTCACGAACAAGAATGGGTTCTACCGGATCGCGTCACTCGCGCCGTCGACCGCCGCGCCGGGGACGTTCTCCGGGGGCTACCTCGCCCAGGCGGTCGCGCCCGGCTACGCGCCGCAGTATTTCGATCATGTCGCGACAGCGGCGGCGGCTACGGCGCTGACGGTCACGAGTGGGCTCGATACGCCCAATACGAACTTCGCCCTCACGCTGGCGCCCGAGCTGGAGAGCCTCTCCGTCAGTCAAGCCGGACAGGGGGCGAGTGGTCTGACTCTTGTGATCACCGGGCTGAACCTGGCCGCCAACGCCAGCTTCCGCTTCCTGATCAACGGCGTAAACGATCCCTGCATCACCGTGAGCAACGTGACGTTCGTGAGCTCCACCCAGCTCATCGTGACGCTCGCCGTCAGCCCATGCGCGCAAGTCGGCCCGCACGACCTGATGATCACCGAACCCAGCGGCACCTTCACGCTGCCCGGCGCGTTGACCGTGACGTCAGGGCCGCAGGTCTTGTCGACGAATCGCGGGAGCGCCAATCCGCTTTTCACCAAAGTCAGTACCCAAACGGTGATCATCAACGGGACCGGGTTCGAGCCTCCGTCGGGCTCGCCCCTGAGCGTCATGTTCGGCGGCACCGGGATCACGGTGACGTCGGTGCAGTTCACGTCCTCTAGCCAGATTGCTGCCGTGGTCGACGTCGCCGATGGCGTGGCGCTGACGCCTCGGACCGTCACCGTGGTGAACCCCGACCTCGGGACGGGGACGAGTCCGAGCGCGATCCTTGCCCTGGCAACCCCCCCGCCGGACGCGCCCGTGGGCCTCGCACCCTCCAGCACCTCGAGCACGCCCCCCGCGGCGCCGACGCTGACGAGCCTGACCCCGACAGCGGGCTTGCTCGGCAGCAACGTCATCCTGGTGGGCTCGGGCTTCAGCACCACCCTGACGGCCAACTCGGTCACCTTCGCGGGGTTCAACGGCACGCGCGTGCCGGCCACGGTGCTCACGGGGGCGACGTCGACGCAGCTGACTGTGACGGTCCCGGCGAACGCGACCGACGGGCCGGTGACGGTAGCCGTCAACGGCCAGGTCAGCCCCCCCCAGACCTTCACCGTGACCAGCCCGCGCCTCTCGGCGGCGATCCCGGGCAGTGGCGCCCAGGGCGCGAGCCTCTCGCTCACCTTGAGCGGGACGAAATTCGCGACGGGAGCGCCCCCGCTGACGGTGACGTTCACTGGCGCGGCGACCGACATCACGCCGGGGACGCTGACGGTCGCCTCGGATGGCACCACCGTCACGGTGCCCATCAGCATTAATTCGGGCGCCGCGCTCGGCGCGCGCAGCGTGACGGTGATGAACTCTACCGGGGGCAGCTCGACGCTGGCCAACGCGTTCACGGTGACAGCGCCGCAGGCTGCAGCCTTCACGTTCTCCGTGCAGAACGCCGATCCGTCGCTCTTCCTGCCGAGCGTGGACCAGGTGATGGTGACCCTGGACGCGACCGGCAAATGCACCGCCAAGACCATCACGCCGCACCCGGTCACCCTGAAGGCCACGCTCGTGACCGGCCCGGGCGTCACCCTCCAGCAGGCGCCCCCGAGCGTCACCTTCACGCTCACCTCGTCGGCCCTCCCGGGGACTTCGACCAACGAGGACTGTGAGCTCGGTCCCACGCCGACGAACGACTTCAGCTTCAGTGCGACGGACCCGAGCGTGCAGCAGACCTCGGTCAGTGGGGGCGGCGGCGTGGTCTACCAGACCACCCTCTACTCCTGGGATTGGGGGGGCAGCGTCCAGATCCGGGTGACCGGGACAGGGGCGATCCTCAACGGCGTCACCCAGACGGTGACCAGCAGCCAGATCCTGCCGGTGGACACCGATGGCGATGGGCTCCCCGACGCCTACGAGCAGGACCCCATCTTGGGGGCCAACGCGATTGGGACGACGCCCCTGAGCTATCTGAATCCGGACCAGAACGGCAACGGCATCCCGGACGGTCAGGATCGGTTTGCCCTCGACGGGCTCAGCAACTTCGCGAAGTATCGGGGGACCTATCTCGTCGGGCCGGCCGCGGGCCGCAGCGGCTCGATGACGAACCTGATCCGGTTGGAGGTGGGGCAGCGCCATCTCTTCGTGTGGGGGCGTGGGTTTGGCACCGATCCCTTGGTGCAGGCCGCCACGGCGGCGGGGACCCCTTCCTGTGGGGTCACGGTGAATCCCACCACCGGCGTGGTCGGCGCTCCGGCGCCGGATCCCACCCTCTCGCCCACCAACGCCTGCCCGCCGTTTGAGGTGGGCGGCGCCTTTGCGGCGGTCAACGTGAAAGTCCATGACGTGTCGGCCTCATTCACGGCGCCGACAGGATCGACGGTCTTTTCGACCGTCTTGCCGACCCAGTCGCTCGTCAGTCCCACGACCGCGATCCTGGACCCGGCGACCGTGAAGTATGACGCGACGAACTGTTTCGGCGGCGAGGCCTGTCAGCACACGAGCAAAGTCGGGGTGCGGAGCTGGCAGTTCCCGACGCTCGGCTTCTCCGTCTTCGGAACGTCGACCGCCTATGGCTCCGACATCCGGGTCTTCAAGACTGGTGTAGACGCGTACGTCAAGGACAAGCCCTACCAGCGCCGGACCAACCTCCCGAGCGCGGTCGTGCTCGCTCCCGACGGGACGCCGATGCTGGCGCCGATCACGCTCGTCTGCGACTCGAGCAGCAAAGGCGCGGACAACGGGGCGGCGGACGGCAATGAGTGCACCGTCGGCGGCCTCCTGGGTGGTGACACCTACGTCTCCGGCAGCTTCACGCAGCAGCTGAGCGCCATGGACGCGACGAACGATGGGTGCCCGGAGTTGCCGTTCGTCTCGGACCCCCCCGCGGTCGCCCGGTGCACCGATTCGACGGTCCCCCAGGGCCCTTATCCGAATGCGACCAAGCGCCAGGTGGTGCGGCACCTGATCACCCACGAGTTGGGCCACGGGGCGGGCGTCAGCCTGCACACGACGGATTCGACTGACGTGATGTACCAGTACACCATCAACTGGATTCGCGATGGGTTCAACGGCTTCGGCCATTTCTCGTCCACGGCGGCCCCCCTCATTCAGATCCACAACGGAGGGCTCCAGTGATAACAGCCTCACTCCGGAGGCTAGCGCGACGCCTGTCGCGGCTGCTGGCGCTCGGCGCGGCCGTCGTAGTCGTGCTCGGCGCCCCAGTGAGGGCGGCGCACGGGGATGGCCTTCCGCCGCTGAGAGCGACGATTTTCTTCCAGACCCCGCCGGCGAACCTGACCTACTCGCCGACGACCCCCATCACGATCGTCCTGCAGGTCACGAACGTGAGCGGCGCGCCCGTCATCACCACGGCGGGGTTTGGCGGCGATCTCTTCCGGCGCCTCTTCTTCACGACGCCCACGGCCGGCACGGTCACGAATACGGCGGAGGCGCTGATCCACAAGGACAGCCAGCCGTTCTTCTGCTTCTCCCGCCAGCGGGTGCTCCAGAGCCCGACCGCCATTCCAGTGGCGCCGGTGCAGGTGCTGGCGACCACCTATGCGACCCAGTTCGTGATTCCCGACGCGCGGCAGTTCTATCCCCTGACGGCCTCCGGCCGCTATACCGTCAACGCGCGGATCCCGCTTCAAACCTTCACCGCCAGCGAGCCCACCGCGGTCATCTCGGACTGTGACCAGTTCCCGGATCAGCAGATCGTCAACGTCGCGGCGACGACGGGCCGACAGAGCTTCACCGTCGTGTCGAACAGCCTCGAGTTCGTCCTCTCACGGTTCGTGTCCAGCGGCTTTCTGTCGCCCCTGGTGAACGACAGTGCCTGTGCGACGCCGCCCTGTCAGACGTTCTCCTTCGGCCAAGTCGTGCCCGTGAAGCTGCAGCTGCTCAGTGCCGCGGGAGCACCGATCGGCACCGCCACCGCCACGCTCAGCGTCTTCCAGCTCGCGGGCTCACCGCCCGCCGTGCCGCCGACGATGCTAGATGCGGGCGCCGCGAATCCCGGGAATCAGTTCCGGTTCGACCCCACGTCGAGCCAGTACATTTTCAGCCTCAACACGCGCGTGCTGGCCCGGGGCGTGTGGCGCCTCGATGTCCAGATCAGCGACGGCTCCACCCGGTTCGACCCCACGTCGAGCCAGTACATTTTCAGCCTCAACACGCGCGTGCTGGCCCGGGGCGTGTGGCGCCTCGATGTCCAGATCAGCGACGGCTCCACCCGGTCCGTGCAGATCGGCCTGCAGTGAACCCCGTGCCTGCTCATGTTGGGCCAACGCCCCAGCCGTCCCAACCCCGCCGCTCGGCCAGGACACCCTCGGCGGCTGCAACCAGAGGAGGAGAACAATGAGAAGAACAGCAACGGTTCTGACGGTCGCGGCTTTGACGGTGGCGCTCAGTGCGTCTGGCGTGATAGGAGGCGGCGGCGCCGCGCCTCCGCCGCCATCCAGCACGAAGGTAACCGGTCCGGCGGTTTCGGGGACACTCGTCATCGACCCGCATGAGGTCTCACTCACCACGAAGGCGAAGCAAGGGAGTCTTCGCCTTCAGAAGGGGACTCTCTTCGCCGGTGCGGTGTTCGACGCACCAGCCACCTTCCCGCTGACCTGCGGTTGCGACCTGAAGCTGAACGACAAGCGGTTCCTGGATCAGAAGCTGACGAATTTCGTGCCGTCCGCCATCGTGGATCAATTGTTCAAGGATCTGGGATTCATCGTGCCTTTTCCCCCGGGCGTGACCCCGATCATCACCGATATCAATAACGCCACCTGCACGGCTGACCCGGAAAACCCGGCCGTCGCTGCGGACCCGAATGGGAACGTGACTCTGCTCGGGAGTGGCACGTGCTCGGTGCCGGCGCCCGACGCGACTTTTCCCGGGTCGCATCCCATTGCAGGCGTGTCATCAATGGACATTGTGGTTCAGTTCCGGGTCCCTCAGTAATCAATAGTCCTGCCGCGCCGAACCTTCGGATGGCAACCGAGCCGGAGGTTCGGCGACCGCTCCTCCCATCTCTGGTGAACGGATAGCGGCCAGGAGGTCTCCCGTCCTTTGAAAGGCACCGACGAGGTAGCTCGGACAGTCGCCCTCGCCGTCCTGGTCGTCTCAGTCTGCGTCGTCCCCGGTTCTTCGAAAGCAGAAGCGATCCGCGGATCGCAGACGTACCGGCCCGAGGTCACAGGGCGATTCGGGGTGGTCGCCGCGGGGCGACACTTCGCCGCAGAGGCCGGGATGCGGATACTCGCGCGGGGCGGCAACGCTGTCGACGCGGGCGTGGCGGCGACGTTCGCAGCGGGAGTCACCGAGATCTCCCACTTCGGGATGGGCGGCGAGGTGCCCATCATCCTCTACCTCGCCGACCGGAAGGAAGTCGTCGTCATCAGCGGGCAGGGGGCCGCACCGGCAGCTGCGTCCGCCGATGCGTTTCGACCGCGCCACGAGATCCCGACCAACGGACCGTCCGCAGGGACCGTTCCCGCCGTCGTGGACGCGCTCGCAATCGCCCTCGCCGAGTTCGGCACTGTCTCACTCGCCGATGTCCTGGCTCCTGCGATCACGCTCGCCGACGGATTCCCCTGGTATGACTTTCTGACCACCTACTTCCAGCCCGAGCTGGCGGCCATCCAGCGCTATCCCAGCGGCGCGCGCGTGTATCTGCAGGGGCCCGGCGGCACCATCCCGTCGACCGGGAGCATCTTCGAGCAACGGGAGCTGGCGCGCACACTGCGCGAGCTCGTCGAAGAGGAACGGCGGCACACCGCGCTCGGGCGCAAGGCCGCCATCCAGTCGGCGCGCGATCGGTTCTACCGCGGCGACATCGGCCAGCGGATCGCGCGCGCGGTCCAGGAAGCCGGTGGGTTCATGACCGCAGCCGATCTGGCTGGGTACCGTGGCCGGATCGAGCGCCCCACGAAGCTCCGGTTCACGACGCGGCACGGAAGTTTCGAGGTCTTCAAGACCGGATTCTGGGGTCAGGGGCCGGTGCTCCTCCAGGCGCTCGCGCTCCTGCAGGGCTTCGACCTCGAGCGCATGGGGCACAACTCCGCCGACTACATCCACACGGTGACGGAGGCGCTGAAGCTCGCGCTCGCCGATCGTGACGAGTACTATGGCGATCCCGACTTCGCCCGGGTCCCGGTGCTGGCCCTGCTCTCCCCCGCCTATGCCGCCGAGCGACGCAAGCTGATCGACCCGCAGACTGCGTACAACCTCCCGCGGCCAGGCGATCCCCGTCGGTTCGAGCCTGGCGCCCGCGCTCTGGAGCGCCGGCCCAGGCCCGGCGCCCAACTCACGGCGTCGGCGGCGCCGCGGTCAGGGCACGAATCGCCCGACACGACGAACATCAACGTCGCCGATGCGCGAGGCAATCTCTTCTCGGCGTCGCCCTCGTCGGCCTGGGTCTTCGGCGGCGTCTTCATCGCTGGCGATACCGGCGTGCCGCTGGGTAACCGCATGCAGGCATTCGTGCTCGAGGATAAGCACCCGAACGTGGTGCAAGGCGGCAAGCGCCCGCGGACGACGCTGAGCCCGACCGTGGTGCTACGCGACGGCAAGCCCTACGTTGCCCTCAGCAGCCCGGGCGGAGACAGCCAGGACCAGCAGGCGCTGCAAGTCTTGCTCGACCTCGCCGTGTTCAACATGCGGCCACAGGCGGCCGTGGAAGCACCGCGCTTCAACTCACTCCACTACCAGGAAAGCTTCGGCCCCCACCGGTTCCGGATGGCCGGCGGTCTCGAGATCGAGGACCGGATCCCCCACGGCGTTGTTGCCGAGCTCCGGCTCCGTGGTCACAAGGTCGTGACCGTCGGGCCGTTCATGATGGACACCGGGACAGCACTCGCCGGCGTCGACCAGGAGCACGGGACGCTCTTCGGCGCCGCCGATGTTCGCCGGCAGCGCTTCGTCGTCGGCTGGTGAGACCCGTCGTCGAGCTCGAAGAGCTTAGCGCTCGCCGAGCTAGAGCTCGGCGAGCGCCCCCCTTACGCGGAGTGGCCCGTCAATGGTCCCGAGGGTTTCGAAGATCGCGAGCGCCCGCTCGAGGAATTGCCGCGCCTCGTCGGAGTTGTCCGCGGACCGGCGAAGGCCGCCCGTGGCCGCCAGCGTGCTCGCGAACTCGTTGCGGGACCCGATCTCCTCGAGGATCCGGAGCGCCTCCGCCAGATGGCTGGCGGCGCCAGCCGGATCGTCCGGGGTCAGGCACTCGCCCAAGACCCGATGCGCCACGCCTTCGAGATGCCGATAGCCGCGCTCGCGGCTGGTGGTGAGGATCTCCTCCAAGAGCCTCTGCGCCCGTCGCTCCTGCCCTTGTCGGAGGTAACCCTCAGCCAGCCACAGCGTGTAGAGCGATCGCGTATAGCGCAGGTTCGACTTCTCGAGCCAGGCCACCGCATCGGCCAGTTCCGCGATTCCGGTTCTAAGGTTCCCTGCCTTGACGAGCCCGTATCCGTGCACACCTCTGGCCATGGCCGCGTCAAAGGGGATGGGATTCAACGCGAAGGCCTGCTCGCAGCAGCGAAGGCCGCTATCGAAGTCGCCTCGCTGGATGTGGGTGGAGCCGGTCCGCCACCAGCCACTGCTCTTCAGACGCAGATCGTTCATTTCCTGCCCGTGCTCGAGTGCGCGCCGGCAGTACTCCAGTCCTTGCTTCCACTGCCCCGAGGCGTTGGCGGCGGGGCTCAGCTGGTAGAGCGCGCGGCAGGCCCACCAGAGATTCTGGCGTGACTCGAAGAACTGGAGCGCTCGCTCGCCCGTCTCGAGTGCTTCCTGAAGGTTCCCTGCGAACAGGTAGACTTGCGCGAGGCTGCACTCGGCAAACGCGCGCATGTCGTCGAGTCCGGCGAGGTCGGCGAGGGCGACCGCCTCGCGGCAGTACGCGATCGGCACCTCGGTCCGCGCTCCGGTGAGGCTGTGGAAGAACCCCGCCCAGGAGAGCCAAGCCGCGCGGCGGGGCGGGTCCGCGGTCTCGGTGAGGTCACGGATCGAGTCGAGCGCCTGGACGTGCTCGGCCTGCCTGCCGAGCGCAAACATGACCTCCGCCTGCTTCACCACGGCGTCGATCCGGCGCAGTCGGTTCGGTTCGGTGTCGGGCATCGTTTCGAGACGCTTGACGGCCGACTCGAAGCGCGCGACAGCCTCGGCGTTGGCCCAGCGCCGCTGAGCCTTCGCCGCGGCGAGGAGATCGTAATCGATGGCTTTCTCGCCCTCGGCGCTCCGGCCGAAGTGGTAAGCGAGCAGCTCCACCACCTCATCGA
>Ga0209761_1002761_pt1 | contig 11526 bp, 8 predicted proteins | sample GraSoi013_1_40cm_4_FD_185818 | JGI IMG/M metagenome (GOLD analysis project Ga0209761, IMG submission 185818) | Grasslands soil microbial communities from the Angelo Coastal Reserve, California, USA - Sample 09_25_2013_1_40cm (SPAdes) (version 2) | ecosystem: Environmental > Terrestrial > Soil >... | reverse complement strand
GCCTCCGCCAGCATTACGGAGCGGTGCTTCCCGCCCGTGCAGCCGAAAGCGATAGTCAGATAACTTTTTCCCTCACGAATGTAGTGCGGGATCAGATAGGTGAGCAAGCCTTCTATGCGGCGCAGGAATTCCCCGGTCTGCGGAAACGAACGAATGTACCGCCGCACTTTCGGGTCTTGGCCGGTGAAGGGCCGCAACCGCGGCACGAAATGCGGGTTGGGCAAAAATCGCACGTCAAGAACCAGGTCCGCGTCCGACGGCACTCCGTAGCGGTATCCGAAACTCACAACCGAAACCAGCATCGGCCGCTTGTCCGGGTTCTTGAATCGCTCGGTTACGAAGTGGCGCAATTCATGCACGTTGAATTGCGTAGTCTCAATCACCACATCCGCAAGCTTGCGGATCGGCTCCATCAATGCGCGTTCGTGGAGCAAACTTTCCCGCACGGAAAAATTCTTGCCAAGAGGATGCGGGCGCCGAGTCTCGCTGTAGCGCCGCAGCAGCGCATCTTCGTTTGCCTCGATGAAAACAAGCGTGATGGGATGATCTTTTTTCAGATGTTTCAAAAGTGGCGGCAATTTTTCCAGTTGCGTGCCCTCGCGCGCATCGACCAGCAGTGCCGCTCGCGCAAAGTCTCCTTCACCCGCCGCGTGCAGCTCCGCAAAAATGGGGATGAGCTCCACGGGAAGATTGTCCACGCAGTAAAAGCCCATGTCTTCGAAGGCGTGCAGTACGGTGCTTTTTCCGGAACCGGAAAGTCCGGTGAGGATGACGAGTTGCCGGGGATCGTGTCGCGTCTGCGGCTTCACGGGCAATGCCGCTCAGCTCTTTTCCCGGCGCTGGTGGGTGCTGGGAATTCTCATGTCTTCGCGGTACTTCGCGACCGTGCGGCGGGTGACGTGAATCCCAGCGTCATCCAGCTTCTTGGCAATCTGTTCGTCGGTCAGCGGGTGGGTCGCGTCTTCCTCTTCAATCATTTTCTTGACGAGGCGCTTGAGCGTCAGCAGCGACATTCCGCCGCCCTCTGGCCCGTTGACGGACTCGCTGAAGAACGACCGCAGCTCCAGCACGCCCTGCGATGTGTGCGCGTACTTGCTGGCCACCGCGCGGCTCACCGTCGAAGGGTGTACGCCGACCTCTTCCGCCACTTCCTTGATCATCATGGGCTTCAGCGCATCCTGACCATGGTCGAGGAATTCGCCCTGGCGCGCAATGATCGACTGGCAGACGCGCAGGATGGTGTGCTTGCGCTGCTCGATGTTCTTCATCAGCTGCACGGCGGCCGTAAACCGTTCCTTCACGTAGTTGCGCACGTCGCGGTCGGCGGCGTCTTTCACCAGCAGACGCCGGTATGTGGGGCTCAGCCGCAGTTGCGGCATGTCGTCTTCATTCAAGAACGCCTGCCACTGATCATCCACTTTGCGGAAGTACACGTCGGGTTCGACAAGACGCGGCTCGGTCTTGTTGTAGCGTAGCCCAGGCCGCGGATCGAGCTTCTTAATCACTTCCAGCGCGTGCTTGACGATCTCCAGGGGCCGGTTCAGCGCGCGCGCGACTTCTTTCAATTGGTTCGATTGCACTTGCTTCAGATGTTCGGAAACGATTTGCTGGGCCAGGGTGTTCTGCGGATCGAAAGCCTTCAGCTGCAGCAGGAGACATTCGCGCAAGTCTCGCGCGCCCACGCCGATCGGATCGAAGTCCTGCACCACGGCGAGCGCGTCATCGAGGTCATCCTGCGAATATTTTCCATTCTGCGTCAGCTCCTCGGTGGAAGCCGTCAGATAACCGTTCTCGTCCAGGTTGCCGATGATGCTCTCGACGATCTCTTTCACCACGTCCGAACAGATCGTGACGCTCAATTGCCACTGGAGATGGTCAGTTAAACCGGTTGGCGAAGAGAGAAACTTTTCGAAGGAGGGCCGCTCGGATACTTCGCGCTCCTGCGATTGCCCGCCGTCTCCGCCGGTATCCAGGTACTGGTTGAAGAATGTTCCAACATCGAATTCGTCAAAGGGATTCGCCTCGGGTTTCTCGGGAACTTTTTCCGTTTCCGCTTTCAGGAAGGTCTCGTCGCTGTAGTTGTCCGTTTGGGTGGGTTCTTCGCTCTGTTCTTCCAGGACCGGGTTAGCGATCATTTCCTGGTTGATCATTTCGCGCAGTTCGAGGCGGTTCAGCGCCAGGACGCTCACCATCTGTACAAGGCCGGGCGTCAGAATCTGCTTCTGCGACACTCGGAGATTGAGTTTGAGTCCCTGCCAGGCCATGGATCGTCCCGCGTTTCCTTATTCTAACCCCAATTATCGAACTCTAGTTCAGGCGGAAATGATCGCCCAGATAAACGCGCCGAACTTCCGCATCATTGCTTAATTCGTCCGGGCGGCCCTTCCTGAATATCTTCCCATTTTTCAGGATGTACGCACGATCCGTCACGCTGAGAGTTTCCCGGACGTTATGATCGGTAATGAGCACGCCAATTCCCGACTTAGCTAGATCCCGGATGAGTTCCTGCAGATCCTTCACCGTTAGAGGGTCGATCCCCGAAAAAGGTTCGTCAAGCAGAATAAAAGAAGGTTGCAAGGTAAGAGACCGCGCGATCTCCAACCTGCGGCGCTCCCCGCCGGAGAGCGTGTACGCCTTACTCGTTCGAACGGTCTCCAGCCCCATCTGCACCAGCAACTCCTCCAGCCGGTCGCGCTGCTGTTCTGGAGTCAGCGGAAGCGTCTCCAGCACCGCGAGCAGATTTTCTTCGCTGGTCAATTGCCGAAAAACCGAGGGTTCCTGAGGCAGATAGCTGATTCCACTGCGGGCCCGGAGGTACATGGGGAGGTCCGTGATTTCGTCGTCGTTCAGGAGAACGCGGCCGGAGTCGGGCCGGGCGAGACCTACGATGATATAAAACGTCGTCGTCTTGCCAGCGCCGTTGGGGCCGAGCAGCCCGACGACTTCACCCTGTCCAATCTCCAGTTCAACGTTGTCAACAACCTTGCGACCACGGTAGGTCTTGCTTAAATCGACGGCCTGGAGCTTCAGCATACCTCTTCACGGGCGGCCGCGGAGCAGTGGCGTCATCTATCGACTCGGTGCTTCGTCAAAGTCCGCGAACCTTTTTCTGAGTCGACGATGATCGTATCATCCGCTAAAAAGAAGGTCAATTGAAGGCCCGTCGTGGTCCCTTCCGCGGCGTCAAAAATCGTGGGATTTCCGCCGCTCATCACGAATTTTCCGTCCACGGCGGAGTACTCTCCACGATCGGCAGTCGCTTTTCGCGTTCCTTGTTCGACGATCACGCCGCCGGTGCTAACCGCCCGCCTGATCTGCTGGGCGCCGGACGGTGGATTAGCCGGAGCGGAAGCATTCGCCGCATTCGAATTGGGCTTCCCCGCCCTCGTGAAATAGAGATCTACCGTCGCCGCACGCATCTTTTGTTCCGCCGACTGCGCCACAACATTTTTTTCCAGGCGCGCGCGGCTCTCCGCGTCACGGTACGTCAACGTTCCCGCCGTTACATGCCACAACTTCGGCTTCTTCGGACTGGCCTGCACACCCACCGTCGGCGCCGTCGATTGGCCCACTGCCTGTGGAAATACGGCGCGAACATTCCCCGTCGCATTCATGACCCGCGCGTCGCGCAGCAGCTCGATCGAATCCGCTTCCATCACCGAATCGCCCTGCCACAATCGCGCATGTCCGGTGTACAGGGCTCTCCCCGCCTTCGAATTCGCCTGCATCCCGTCCGCCGAGATGTTCGCCGGTACGGGAGCAAGTTGCGCTCCGCTCCCTTTGGTCGGAAACTCCGTCGAGCGTACGCCTCCTTCGGCAAGAATTTCTCCTGTAGTCTGCACAAGGATGATCCGCGGCGCCTGCGTCTCCGAACTGGCGTCGCGCGCCAGCGCTTTTCCCGTCAGGAGGGCCGTCTGCGTGGCCCGCACAAACGTCGCGTGCTCCGCTTGTCCGCTCCGGTCTCCTTCTTTCAATCTTACATTTCCTTGCAGATCCATCTGCGACCATCCGCCACTGGCCGGCAGTTGCGCCGTTCCGCTCTGCGCCGTCGCTGTCTGCACCGACTTGCCGGCAACCGCCCGCTCTGTTGAGACATTGCCGGTCGCAATCAACTTTTTCGCTTTGCCCTCGGCCCCGAATTCCATTTCGAGCTTATCCGCTTGCAATTTTGTCCGCGCGGCTTCGCTGTTCGCGGGAACTCCCGGCGATCCACTTTGCGCCGCCGCATCCGTCCACTCGATGCTTCCCGCACCGCCGATGAATTCCACGCGCAATTCGTTCGTCTGCAGCGTTCTCGCTTCGCCGGACGTGTCTGCTTGCGTTTTCAGCTGCACGCTTCCTTTCAAGTTCAATTCTCGCGGCTGGTTTGCTCTCGGCCACAGTTCCATCGCGCCGTGCTCCGCGCGGAAGTCATCGATCTCTTTTCCAGTTCGTCGCGAACCGCGAACGCTTCCCGCTCCTTCGATCCTCGTCAGCCACCCCTCGGGAGCAAATTGCGCGGTGATGGTTTCCGCGCTAAGATTTGCCGTGCCATCCGCGCCCCGGGATTCCAATTCGGGGTTTTTTCCATTCGGTCCCGGCGTAACCACAAGTTTCTCCGCGCGAAACGCCGCGTCCAGCGTGAGCGTCAGTTTTCCCGCATGCAAGCGCGCCGTGCGCGTTTCCGCTTCCACCGGTCCGTTCAACTGAATTGTTCTGGACTCTCTCTCAAAGTCGAGGCTCTTCCCCGTCACACGTATAGGTTCATTCGAATGTGCTCTCGCCGTCCTTTTCTTCTCGGTGTCATTTCTCGGTGCTGTCAACGAAAACTGAACATCCTTCAGCAGCCGCACCGTCCCTTCTTCGGAGTGATACTCGACTCCCACAGCTTCGCCATTTCCATTCGGAAAAACGAACTTCACAGATTGATCCGTCCGCGCGATACCGCTGGCGCGGTTAAAAACCACCCCGCGGGTCTCCACGTGTACCTTCTGCTGCGTTGCTGTTTCCGGGTTTTTCGCTGCCCGCTCAGCTTCCGCTTTGCTCTCCAGGTCAAACTGCACTTCGCCGCTGCAGGCGATATTTCCGCCCGATTTCTCGTACTGGCAGCTTTGCGTATGAATCGTGTCGTGACGCTCTCCGGATCTTCCGAAGATGGTGATCTTCACGTCTTCCAGCAAACTGGCGTCCTTATCCTTGAAGTCCGTGGCCTTCGACGCTTCCACTGTAAAGATCTTTTGCGTTCCCACCTCCTTGGAAAACGTGAGCCCGCTCGAAAGCCGTGTCACATCCTGCGGAGCCGCCGCCGGCGCCTTTTGCTTTTCTCGATAGGCGACCCACTTGCGTTCGAGATACACCCCGGCCGTCAGACTTGCCAGCAGCAACGCTGCTGCCGCCGACCAGCGCGCATACTTCGCCGCTTCGCTTCGCTTCATGTATTCAGTTAAACAAAATTTCGAGGGAGTGTATAGAAGCGGAAATGCTCGAACAGAAGAAGAGGGGAGTTAGCCAGCGGAATTAGCAAGCGGAGTTAGCCGGCCGACTCGGCGCTCGCCACCGGATTCGGCAAAATCCCAATATTGGCCGCGGCCACGCTGTCGCGCTTCGTGTTCTTCACCAGGTACATGGCTTCATCGGCGAGGTGGAGCAAGCCTTCCTTGGTTCGAGAATCCACGGGGTAGGACGCCACGCCCACGCTGGGCGTCAGCTTGATGTTCAACCCTTGATCCACAAGCCAAGTGCCCTCGCGGACCAATTTGTGCAAGCGCCGCGCCACGTTCAACGCATTCTCTTTCGAAGTCTGCGGCAGCAGGATTACAAATTCATCTCCGCCATAACGGAACGCAAAATCGATCAGCCGGCAATGTTCCTTGAGCGCATTTCCAATTTCCGCCAGCAGCCGCGAGCCAACCAGATGCCCGTGCGTATCGTTCACCTGCTTGAAATGGTCCAGGTCGATGAACACGATCGAGAATTCGTAGTTGTAGCGCTGCGAGCGGTAAATCTCCGTCTCCAGGATGAAACCCATGTGCCGCGCGTTATAGAGCGAAGTGCAATCATCGGTGATGGTCAGCTCGTGAATTTTCTTGACGTGCCGCGCATTTTCCAGCGCAATCGCCGCAAAGTCCGAAAGCGCTTCGAGCAGTTTCAGATCCCGCGGATCGAATCCGTCCGGTCCCATGCAATTGATAAGCTCGATGACTCCGAGGCAAGTATCGCGAAATCTCACCGGCACCGCGACGATCGATTGCGTCTCGGTCTTGGTCTTCTCGTCCACCTTCGAGAAAAACCGCGTGTCCTTCGAGGTGTCCGGCACCACTACGGTCTCGCCGTGCTGCGCGACCCAGCCGGCAATTCCCTGCCCGATCTTGATGCGCACGTCCTTCAGCGCTTGCGAAGCTTTTCCCACCGCCAGCTCAAAGTAAAGTTCCTGCTTGTCTTCATCCAGCAGCAGCAGTGACCAATTGTCCGGGCGCAGAAATTCATCGATCTTCTCCATGATGGTGCGGAGAACTTGATCGAGCTGCAGCGAAGAAGTCAGCGCCTTCCCCAACTCCTGGAAGACGGCGATCTCTCCCTTTTCCCGCTGTTCCGACGGCAGCCCAGGATTGCGGCGGCGTTCGACGGTCGGAAACTGGTTTACATCCTCCACTCGGGCCTGTTCCTCTCTCTTGCCGATTATAAACCTGCCAATGCTCCCCCGCGGTTCCAGGCACCATACTAACGCCAAGAAACACGTATTCGCACGATTCTCGCCTGCGGCTCCGAATCTCAGCCAGTATAGGCCCCTCCCAAAAAGTCGCGCAACCCGCTCGTGGTACAGGTGTGGCTACCTCGCCATCCTGGCTGGCGTGCTAAGCCCATTTGATCATGCCTTTGTACTTATCGAAGTCACTCGTCGGCGTAGGAATGCACGTAGGAGCATAGTAGGTCGTTACTTGGCCGGCCACTGAAAGCACAGGTTATACCCGTCAGGATCACTGAGGTACAACTGCTTCATGCCGTAGGGCGCGATCGTGGGCTCCTTTGCAGCAACGCGGTATGCACGGAGGTGAGCGTGCGCCGCATCCACATCCGGGCACGCGAAGTAGAGGCAAGTATCGTCGTGGGCAGCAATGCGAGCGGAATCAGGAGCTGCCGGCCGCGCGTCCTCTTCGTAGGCGGTGTTCAGCATCAACTCCACGCCGTTCAGCCGGAGCAGCGCCCAATCGAAATGCTCTCCCCGAGGCTTGGACGTGCTCACCACCTCGAACCCCAGCACATCCCGATAAAACGCGATGGACAGCGGCATGTCGAACACTTGCAACAACGGAGCCATGCCTCGTACCTCGATGGCCATGTGATCCTCCCGCTGAATACTCACGACTTCGCGCCATGACGCCGGAGCAGTTCGTCAACTTCCGCGTACCCCGATGGAAACTCCACGCCATCCACCAACGCTCCGGCATTAAGCAGCATCTGCACTGACTCAGGCGAACGCATATGTTTCCAGTACGAGTCCACGCTAGCACGTACGGCCAGCGCCAGGGGCGTGCGTCCCTTCCCGTCCAGTACATCCACGGGCGCTCCGCGTTCGATAAGCAGCTTCACGGTCGCGTGCCGGGCGCGCCACGCCGCCACGTGCAGCGCCGTGCTGTTCTTCGCTACGTCGAAATACTCGTCGCCGTCTTTATATACCGTCCCGGCGTCCACGCCGAGTTCAAGCAGATGCCCCACGCCCTCCGTATTTCCGACGCCTGCGAACTCCGCGAGCAGTTTGCCTCCCTCCGCCACAAGTTCGCGAACCAGCTGAGGCCCGCTTTCCGCAATGGCCCGCACGCTCGCCGCATTGTTTCTCGCACAAGCAGCAATCAATCCTTCAACGCCGGAAAGCTCGATGGAAATGCCTCGACGTTCGAACAGCTCAAGCACATCGCGGCGCCCTCTTCGCGCGGCCATGGAAACTGCCGATCTTCCTGAAATTGTCTGCTTCCAGCGGTCTGGGCGCTCCGAAATCAGCGTCGGGTCGGCGCCATGCTCCAGCAACACTTCGAAGATTTTGATGTCGTTGTCGCTCAGCACGGCGTTATGAATTGCCCTCTTTCCCCATCGGGTCTTTCGATTCGGGTCGACGCCGCGTTCCAGCAGCCATTTGATGCCCTCATAATCGTGGTAATCGGTCTTGCGCAGCAGGATCGTCCCGAGGCTCTCTTCATTGAGCTTTCCGCTCTTCACGAGGACCTTCAGGGCCGCGTTGTCGTACGTCTCCGGCGCATGATAAGGCGTCTCTCCATCGTTCGGGTCCGCACCGCGCTCGAGCAGCAGGCGGGTCAGCTCCGCGTGATGCGCGATTCCTGCGGCACCGTAAATCGCGCTCTCCCACTCCGGATGCGGCTCGTGATTCTTCTCCATCCACCCGGTATTCGCGCTCGCGCCCGCATCCAAGAGCGCCTTCGCCGAACGCACGAATCCCTCCGATCGCCCGCGATCCAGCCGGAGGTATCGCGAGAAACACAAATGCGTAAGCGCATCCCAGCCGTACGGGCCAGTTTTCGCTGTCGCGTTCCGCCGATCGAGCGCGAGGAACCGGCGCACACCGGCCTCATCGCCCAGAATTGCTGCTGTATGAACGTCGCTGCTCGCAACTCCGGGATGCGCCGCCAGGATCGCCTCCGCAAGCTCCAGAGTTCCCGAAGCGTGCCCGGAGTCGCGCGGAACACACGCGGCCTCGATGAACGCCGCACGCGGATCGTCCAGTGAGGCAACCGTCCGTTCGCGAGTCACTGCTGCGATGTGCCTCGCAAACTTCGGCCAACTCTCGAAGCCATGCTCCCGCGCGATCACCAATTGCGCATCGGCCAGCGCTAACCTGGCGTTGCGAATCCCCGTTTCCGGCAGCTGGCCTAAGCGCGGGTGGTGCTTCTTGATTCGTTGAATTGCATCGGAATCGCCGGACGTACGGGCTTGCAAGGCCTTGAAGACTTTTACCAGGTCTTTTGCTTGTTTCTTGTATTGTTCGAGGCTAGGACGGACGGGCAGCTCTTTGGCATTCATTACGACCTTCCTTTCGTAACTGCGCCTGGAGTCCGCCCGAATCAGGCTGAAAGAAGGTTCGTAACCTTCAAAATTGTACTAAGGTGGGCACGGCCCTTTCCGCGGACTGGATGCGCCCTTTGCGCTACCCGACAGCGTAAGCATTTCCCATCCCCAAGTCAATCGCGCCACGGTAGGAGCCGTGGGGGAATCCTGTTCCATCGCGAAACCGTTCGACGATGGCTCATCCTTCGCATTACATCAAACCTGGGCCTTTGAATTTTCGTTTAACCACTTTCCTGGTCACTGCGTACTTTCCTCTCCGTTTGACAGTGCCTTATTCCCTGCCTATAGTGCGTTCAGGGATTCCGAGCCGCTTTTCGCGAGCGCCCGCCGTGTCAACCGCTTTGCGGTCGCGCCTGTAAACGACCGCTTCGCGGTTGCGCTTGGATCGTCAAGGAACAGGTTCCGGTTCATGGCCAAGGGAAATTTTGGTGAACGCCTGAAGCGCGAGCGCGAGCTGCGCGAAGTTTCCATGGACGAACTCACCAAGGCCACGCGCATCAGTACACGTTTTGTCCAAGCCCTGGAAAATGAAGATTGGGCGAAGCTGCCCGGCGGCATCTTCGGCCACGGGTTTGTGCGCACCATCGCGCGCTATCTGGGCCTGAATGAAGAGGCGCTGCTCGGCGAGTACGATCTTGCCCGCGCCGAACATGCGGCCGCGGCTCCCCCCAAGCTAGAGGAACGCATTCCAGCGCCGCCGAAGTGGCTACCCGTTGCAGCTGTCCTGGTCGTCCTTCTCTTGCTCGCCGGACTTTTCTACGCGGGCCGCTACGCCTGGCACCGCTACGCCGCGTATCGCGCATCAAAAAAATCCGCCGCGGCTTCCTCGACTATGCAGCCTCAATCCGGTTCCGGTTCGGCGGGATCAGCGGAACAATCTGCTTCCAATGCTCCACTGGATCTTTCCATTTCCACTTCCGCCGCGACGCGCGTCAGGGTCTTCGCGGACAACAAACTTGTGCTCGACGCGGAGTTGCCTGCCGGGGAGACCCGTCATTATTCAGCCAAAGACAATTTCGAGGTGAGTGCCGGGGACTCCTCGGCGGTGTTGCTGGAATTGAACGGGAGGGCCATGCCGCCCCTTGGCGCGCCGGGCACCTCCGGTAGAATAGTCCTGAGTGAGAAGGACTTGAGGCCGTAACCAGTGGAAACGCTCAGTCCCGAAGTTCTGGAAGATCTGCGCAACGGGCGCGCCACGCGCGAACGAAAAATCGCCGTTTGCACCGGCGGCGCGCACCTGGCTCCGGCAGATCGCGCGGAGATTCTTGCGGTTCTTGCCCACGACGCGGACGAAATGGTGGCAGACCGGGCGCAGGATGCGATGCTCTCGCAGCCCGTGGAATCCTTTGTCGAGGCTCTCAAACGCGAACATGCGGTCCTTGCGCTCTTTTCGTACGCGGCAAAAAACCTTGCCGATAAGCCGGGCGTGGGCGACGCCATGGTGCAAAACAAAAACTGCCCGGCGGAACAGCTCGTTCCTATCGTTCGGCACCTCTCGACTCTCGGCATCCAGTCGCTAATGGAAGAACTCGATCGCGTCAGCGAATCTCCGGCGCTGGCCTTGGCGCTGGAACACTCCACGTCGGTGACCGTCGAGCAAAAAAATCAGCTCCACGAACTGCACGGTCCGGGCAATCCCATCGATGAAGCCGCCCTCGCCGAAGCCGCAGCGGCCGCGGAACCAGACATAGCGAGACGGCAGACTCTGATTCAGCGGCTGGCGAAAATGACGGTAGCGCAGCGGGTGCAGTTCGCCATGAAGGGCGGGTCGGAAGCGCGACGCACACTCGTTCGAGATACCAACAAGGTGGTGCAGCGCGCGGTGCTGCAGTCTCCTCGCCTCACGGACCAGGAAGTCGAGGCCTTCGCGGCAATGTCCAGCCTCACCGATGAGATTCTCCGGCTCATCGCGGGTAACCGCGTATTTCGCAAGAACTACAGCGTCGTTCGCAACCTCATCAACAATCCCAAGACGCCGCTGGACGTCAGCCTGCACATGCTTCCTATGCTCAACGTCGTCGACCTGAAGCGCTTAACTACCAACAAGAATGTTCCCGAAACTCTTCGCACCACGGCTTTCAAGCTCCAGCGAACACGCGCCGAACTGAAAAAATAAACTTTTTCTTGTGCAACGGTTCGCCGTGGCCATCCCGCTTCGGTCAGGATGCGGGCGCCAACTTGGGATGCAGGAGATGGAAGCCCGTGGCGTCCTGGTAGGCGCGGGCGAACGCGAGCAGTTTAGCCTCGCCGTACAATTTTCCGAGGAACGTCAAGCTGGCGGGAGTTCCGGGGCCGCCAGCATTTTGGAAATCGCCCGGGTCGTCGTTTGGCGACTTGGGCGCATCGTTGCCGCGCAAACCGTTGGGCAAAATCACGGCGGGGTGCCCGGTCAGATTGGTAATCATCAGTTGTTCGCCGCTGGTGGGAGCCACGATTACGTCGAAATCGCCGAAAACTTTTGCGACAGCA
>Ga0209761_1002760_pt1 | contig 11526 bp, 13 predicted proteins | sample GraSoi013_1_40cm_4_FD_185818 | JGI IMG/M metagenome (GOLD analysis project Ga0209761, IMG submission 185818) | Grasslands soil microbial communities from the Angelo Coastal Reserve, California, USA - Sample 09_25_2013_1_40cm (SPAdes) (version 2) | ecosystem: Environmental > Terrestrial > Soil >... | reverse complement strand
GGCCGAGGGTGCCAGGATCGTCGTCCACTACGGAACCCACCGCGATGCGGCCGAAGCGGTCGTCGGCGCCATCAGCGAGCGCGGTGGTGTGGCCAAAAGCATACAGGCAGATCTGGCCGTCCCCGCTGGCGCACCGCGAGTCGTCGCGACAGCGCTGGAGGTCTTCGGGCGGATCGATATTCTGGTGAACAATGCCGGCATGATCCGCGATACGCTGATCCTGCGCATGAAAGATGAGGACTGGCAGGCCGTGCTCGACACGAACCTCAGCAGCGCCTTCTACTGCACCCGGGCGATATTACGGGAATTCGTGCGCCAGCATGGCGGCCGGATCATCAACATCGCATCGATCGTGGCGGAGATCGGAAATCCCGGGCAGGCCAACTACGTGGCGGCCAAGGCAGGCATGATCGGGCTGACCAAGGCCGTGGCCCGGGAGGTCGCCTCGCGCGGGATCACCGTGAACGCAGTCGCTCCGGGATTCATCGAAGCCGGGATGACCGATCGGCTCTCACCCGATCAGGTGAAAGTCCTTCTGGAGCAGGTCCCCCTGGGGCGGGCGGGGAAACCTGAGGAAGTAGCCGCCGCGGTGGTCTTCCTCGCCTCTGACGATGCATCGTACATCACCGGACAGGTCCTGAATGTGGACGGCGGGCTGGTCATGCGCTGACATGGCTGGGGTATGATATCGGCGGTGCGGTAGACTGACACGGGGGTGGGAAGCTCGATGGCATCCATCTTTGATCGCGTCAAAAACATTGTCGTGGAACAACTTGGGGTAGCGGCTGATGAAGTCTCACCCGGGTCCTCGTTTGTGGATGATCTCGGCGCCGACTCGCTCGACGTGGTGGAGCTCGTGATGGCCCTGGAAGAGGAGTTCGGTGTTGAGATCCCGGACGAGGACGCCGAGAAGATTGCCACGGTGGGCGAGGCGGTGAAATACATCGAAGCCCACATAGGCGAGCACGCCACTGAGTAGCGGCAGAGGAGCATCTCCGGCTCGTGAGGTGCCGCCGATGACTCGGCGCCGGGTCGTTGTGACCGGGGTGGGGGTCATCACCCCCATCGGGATCGGCAAGGAGACCTTCTGGGCGGGTCTGATGGAAGCGCGGAGCGGAGTGGGGCGGATTAGCCGCTTCGACGCCTCCGGGTTCGACACCCGGATTGCGGCCGAGGTGCGCGACTTCGACCCCGCGGCCTTCATGGAAAAGAAAGAAGTCCGCCGCAACGATCGTTTCGTACAATTTGCCTACGCGGCCACGCGGATGGCCCTGGATGATGCCCATTTCACCATCACCGCCCAGAACGCCGGTCAGGTAGGGGTGCTGATCGGGTCCGGCATCGGCGGCGCGGAGACGTGGGAGAATCAGCACCAGATCCTGCTAGAGCGCGGCCCGGGCCGCGTCAGCCCCTTTTTCATCCCGATGATCATCGTCAACATGGCGGCAGGCATCGTGTCGATTCTCACGGGGGCGAAGGGGCCCAACATCGCCGTAGTCACCGCGTGTGCGACCGGTGGAAACGCCATCGGCGACGCGATGCGAATCATTCAGCGTGGCGAGGCGACGGCGATGCTGGCCGGCGGCACGGAGGCGGCCATTACGCCGTTGAGCGTGGCCGGCTTTTGCTCGATGAAAGCGATGTCCACGCGCAACGACGAGCCCGCCAAGGCGTCCCGGCCGTTTGATGCCAAGCGGGACGGATTCGTGATGGGGGAGGGGGCCGGCATGGTCCTCCTCGAGGAACTCGAACATGCGCTCCGGCGCGAGGCATTCATCTACGGGGAGATGGTGGGCTACGGAATGAGCGGGGACGCCTACCATATCACGCAGCCGGACCCCGAGGCGGACGGCGCCACACGCAGCATGGCCAATGCGTTGCACGACGCCACGATGGAAGCGGCCCAGGTGCAGTACATTAATGCCCACGGCACCAGCACCCCCTACAACGATCGGACCGAGACGCTGGCGATCAAACGGGTCTTTGGGCTGCATGCCGGCAAGGTGGCGGTGAGCTCGACCAAGTCGATGACCGGCCACCTGTTCGGTGCCGCCGGCGCGGTGGAGCTGATCACGTGCGCCCTGGCGCTCCAGCATCAGGTGCTGCCCCCAACGATCAATTACGAGTTTCCCGACCCGGAGTGCGATCTGGATTACATCCCCAACGCGCCTCGCTCAGCGGCAGTCGACGCTGCGATGTCCAATGCCTTCGGCTTTGGAGGGCACAACGCCACCCTGATCGTCCGCAGGTATGACCGGCGCTGACACGACGGTTCCCGCGCTTCCAGCGATCGATCCCGACCGAGAGGCTCAGCTCGCGGAGCTGGAGGGGAAGCTCGACGTGCGGTTGCGCGACCGCCGGTTGCTCAGTCTGGCGTTGCAGCATGGGTCGTACGGCCACGGGGGCGGCAGCCGCCGCGAGAGTTACGAGCGTCTGGAGTTGCTGGGCGACGCGGTCCTGAGTCTGGTCGTGTGCGACCATCTGTACCACCGCTATCCGGATGCCCCGGAGGGCGAACTGGCCAAGCTGCGGGCTCGAATCGTCAGCGAGCCGTGGTTGGCGCGCATCGCGCAGTCGCTGGATCTGGGACGCTATATTCTGCTCGGCAAGGGGGAGGAGAAGGCCGGCGGGCGGCATCGACCGGCGCTGCTGGCCGACGTGCTGGAGGCGGTGCTTGGGGCCGTCTACGTGGACTCCGGTTTCGGCGTGGTCCACGCCGTGGCCACCCGGCTGTTGCAGGATGCGTTCGACGAACTGGAGATGCCGAGCGAAGACTACAAGAGCACGCTTCAGGAACTACTGCAGGAACAGGAGCGGCGCATTCCGCGCTACCGGATCAGCAGTCAGGAAGGTCCCGATCATGCCAGGATCTTCGTGGCGACGGTTGAAGCCAGCGGCCGGATCTTGGGAGAGGGAAAAGGGTCCAGCAAGAAACAGGCAGAGCAGGCCGCGGCCCGCGAGGCGCTGCGCCATCTGGCCCGGCGTGATCGCAAGGCCGAAGATGAGGGTCGGGGATCGGGCATCAGAGATCGGAATTCCAGCCAGGTGTCCCGACGCCAGACCCCCAACCCCCGCCACCCCCCGGGGCACGCGGCGCGATGAAGCAGATCTGGGCACCCTGGCGTCTGGAGTATGTTCAGGCAGAGAAGGCCGCGGGCTGCATCTTCTGCGCGGCGCTGGCAGATCCCGACGATCACCGCACGCTGATCGTGGCTCGCGGCCAACGCTGTTTTGTCATCATGAACCGGTTCCCGTACAATGCAGGACACGCGATGATTGTGCCCAACCGTCACCGGAGCCGGCTGGCTGAGCTCGATGACCAGGAGCTGGGTGAGTTGTTCCGGTACACAGATTACTGTGTGCGGGTGCAGGAGCGCGTGTTGCGTCCAGAGGGGTACAATATCGGCATGAACCTCGGTCGAGCCGCCGGTGCGGGGATCGACGACCACTTACACATCCATGTGGTGCCGCGGTGGGTCGGAGATACCAACTTCATGCCGGTGCTGGGAGACGTGAAGGTGATTCCTGAGCACCTGCAGGCGACCCATCGCCGGCTCAGCGACGGGTTCGCGGCGGTTCTGCAGGATGCTGCGGTCGCGCCGTCCAGGGGCACACGATGAGAACCGTCGCGGAATTCATGGCGAAGTCGCTGGTGACGGCCGCCCCGGGCGAAACGGTGACCGCTGTGGCGCGCCGGCTGACCGAACACGGCATCGGGGGGCTGCCCGTGCTGGAGGCGGGGAGCACTGTGGGGATTGTGACGCTCAAAGATTTGGTGGGCCAGCCGCCGTACCGGCCGGTACGCGAGGTGATGACCCGGGACGTCGTGATCGTGGCTCCCACCGCGCGCATCACCGATGCGTACGCCATCATGGACGGCCGGCGGATCGGCCGGCTGCCCGTTGTGGACCACGGCGCGCTCGTCGGCATCGTCACCCGCGGGGATCTCCTCAAAGAACTGGGCCGGCTCACTGATCCGATGACCGATCTGCCTTGGTCGGGGACCCTGCGCCAGGAGGCTGCCGATCTCCTCAAAGCGGGGCGCGAGGTCTCCGTCCTGTTCATCGATCTCGATGACTTCGGCATCGTGAACAAGCTGTACGGTCACGTCGTCGGCGACCGGGTGATCAAAGCGGTGGCGTCGTTGCTGCGTGAGAAGACTGATCCTGAGAGCGATGTCATCTGCCGGTACGCCGGTGATGAGTTTGCGATCGTTACCACGCGGACGGTGGATGCCGCCACGGCTCTGGCTTTGCTGCTGCGTGAGGTCATCGTGGCCACCGAAGTGGCCGGGGCTCCGCCCGGGGCGGTCAGCGCGGCAATCGGGATTGCCGGCGGCAAACGCAGCATCGAGCGTCACGACATCCACTACGATGCCACCGTAGACGATCTCATCACGATGGCCAGCCGCGCGTCCACCATGGCCAAACGCACAGAGTCTCGGATCCTGCACAGTTCGCAGACGCCGACCGCTTCCCGCGCCGAGGCCGGGGGAGAGGACCGGGTCGCGATCCGCCGGATCGATCTGGGGGTCGAGGATGGCAGGGGGACGGCAACTGTCGAACTCGAACTCAACGGCCGCCGTGTCACCGGTCAGGCGCAGGGCTCGGTGCTGGGTTCCGGCGGCATGCGGTTGCTGGTTGACGCCACGATGAGCGCCGTGCGCCACTGGCTCCCCCAGCCGTGGGACGTGGTCGTGGAGGAGATAACCCGGACCCCGCTCGACTCCGGCGAGGCAGTGCATATCTTGCTGGTCATGGGTTCACCGACCAGCGAAGAGCATCATGTCCTTGGGTCTGCCCTGTACACGGCTGATCCGCATGAGGCCGTGGTCAAAGCCACGATGAAGGCCATGAACCACGTCTTGGAGCAAGCGCAACGTGCTCCGGCATAGTCGTCTGCTCCCACGGCTGCGGCCCCGCTCGGTTGCGCTCGGGATGAGCGTACTCCTGCTCGCCGGCGTGCTGGCGGTGGCGGGCGCACAGTCGCCCCCGGTCGCCTCAGGGACCGCTGCGCTCGCCCACGTTGCCACGCTCAGCCAGCAGATCGGTCCGAGGCCGGCGGGGTCGCCGGCTTACATCCGCGCGACGGAGTATGTCACGGAGCAGTTTCAACGGCTGGGATACCGTGTCGAGCCGCAAGCGTTCCCGTTCCAGTTCTTTGATGAGCCGTATCTGCCCATTCTGACCGTGGTAGCCCCGGTCGAGCTGGTGCTTCACCCGGCGACAATGATCTACTCCACGGCCACGCCGGAAGATGGCGTGGCAGCCGAGCTGGTGGATGTCGGTCTGGGGCGAGAAGAGGACCTGCGGGGGAAACGGCTGGACGGCAAGGTGGCGTTCGCTGGGCGAGGACAGATCCGCTTTTCGGAGAAGGCGTCGTTTGCTGCGGCGGCCGGGGCATCCGCGATCATCATCTTCAACAACCAGCCGGGTCCGGCGCAGACCGGGACGCTGCTGACGCCGTCGAGAATCCCGGTCGTCATGGTTCCGTATGACGAAGGCCTGCGTCTGGGGGCGTGGCTGGCGGCTGGCCCAGTGCGTGTGCACCTCGTCATCCGGACGGTGACCGAACGGCGTTCGTCGGCTAACGTGATCGCGGTCAAACCTGGTACGAGTTCACCGCAGGAAGTGGTTGTGGTCGGCGCCCACCTCGACAGCGTGCCGCCCAGCCCGGGAGCCAACGACAACGCATCGGGAGTCGCCGCGGTGCTGGAGGTAGCCCGCCTGCTGGTGGAGGTGCCGACCGCACGCACGGTCCACTTCGTAGCATTCGGGGCGGAGGAGTTGGGGCTGGTCGGCTCCAGTTACTACGTGGCGAACCGGACGCTCGCTGTGACGGGGATGGTGAATCTTGACATGGTGGGCCACCGCGCGCAGCTGCTGCTTTCGAACTCGGCCGGAAGGGGCGGATTGATGGACGTGGCGGAACAGGTGGCGGGCCGTCTGGGAATCGGGGTGCAGCGGCTGAGCCTTGGCAGCAGCGACCACGTGTCGTTTGAAGGGGCGGGAGTCCCGGTGGTCTTCATTCACACCGGCGACGACGGTGTCTATCACACCCCGCAGGATGTCTACGCGAGGATTGACCCGAACCTGCTGGCACAGGCCGCATCACTGGCTGCGGCGCTCGTGGTGGAGATCGCCCGCTAACCTACCCACCCTGTGTGCAGGCGTCATTTCGTTGGCCGGCGTCGTATTTCCACCCGGCCGATGCGCCGTCCGATGACGGTCTCGACCGTAAACTGCAGCTCGCCCAGCGAAAAGTGGGCCCCGGGTTCGGGGATTCTTCCCAGGTGGTAGAAGATGAATCCCCCCAGCGTGTTAGCCTGCTCTCCGGCCAGGGCGATCCCGGTCAGGTCTTGAAGAGCGGCCAGATCGATCGAGGCGTCCACGATGATGCGATCCGGCTGCGTGAGATCCACGAGCGGGGGCTGTGGCCGGTATTCGCCGGGGATCTCGCCGACGATCTCTTCGAGCAGGTCTTCGATGGTGACGATGCCAGCGGTGCTGCCGTACTCCTCGAGCACGACCGCGAGTTGGGAACGGCCGTGCCGCATCTCCTCCAACAGGTCCACCACCGGTTTGGTCTCCGGGACATACAGGACCGGCCGCACCAGCGCCGTGATTGGCGCGTCGGCGCGGCCGTCGGCAAGCTGGATCAGCAGGTCTTTGGCGTGGACGGCGCCGACGATGTGATCGAGATCCTCACCGATGACCGGCACCCGGGTGAAGCCGCGCTGCCGGATCACGGCGACTGATTCGCGCACCGTCGCGGTGGCGGGCACGGCGGCGATGGCGGTACGGTGCACCATCACCTCGCCGACCACGCGGTCCGTGAGGCGGAACACCCGCCGCACCAGCGACTCCTCCTCGCGTTCCAGAGTCCCGGCCCGTCGGGCCTCGCCGACCAGCATCACCAACTCCTCGCGCTGGTAGGCCACGTGCCTCCCACTGGGCGCGCGCAGTCCAAAGATGCGCAGCGATCCGTTGGCCACAGCGTTGAGCGACCAGATGAATGGTTTGAACACTCGGGAGAATGCCGCGGTCGGTGGCACCGTCACCAGCGCGGTGGGCTCGGCGCTCCACAACGCGATGCTCTTGGGGGCCAGTTCGCCGAAAATGATGTGCAGGGCCGTGATCAGGCCGAACGCCAGCGCCGCGGAGATCGTTTGTTGCGCCGCCGGTCGGAAGGTGATGGGCAGATCGCCCAGCAGCGGCTCGATCAGCGTGGCAACAAACGGTTCACCGATCCACCCCAGGCCCAGGCTGGCCATGGTGATGCCCAGCTGGGTGGCCGCCACGAACGGTTCGGGATTCTCCGTGGCCCGTTGGACCAGCCGGGCCCCGCGCCGGCCCGCTCGCACCAACTGCGCGATCCGGGTGCGGCGGGCTTTGACGATGGAAAACTCCGCAGCGACGAACAGGCCGTTGGCCGCCACCAGAGCGAACACCGCGAACAGGCGGAGCGCGATCGATGCGGACGAGAGATCCATGCGTGTCACCTCATGGAGTGAGGTTCCGCGGTGCGGAGAACGGCTCCTGGGATGCAACCCACAGCTTGCGTTCTATTTTCTTTCAAAGTGACCACACCGCCGAGGAGGGGGGATGAGCACCTTGGACCGGGGACCAGAAGGGCGGCTATGGAGTGACTCAGTTACTGGTCCCCCTTGTCCAAAGTGCTCACCCCCCTCCTGGTTCGGTCTTGTGGTTCGATCCTGGTGAGACCGGACGGCTCTCGGAGAACGGGACCCCTAACTCAATCACTCCTCAGCCGCACTTCGGGTCCCACTCGGAGGGGCGTCCGGTCTCACCTCGCGGGCGATCAGATTGGATGAAATGACTCTTCATACCATCAGGAACTTGAGAGGTACCAGTTCCTGGCGGGCGCCTTGACGATGCACAAACGGCGACGATACAATTTGATCGATGACATCCACCGAGGCCATCCCGCCCGACGATCCCGACAAGCTCGCCAACTTTGAAGCCATGGTGGCCGGCGGAGACCGCATCGAGGCCGGCGAATGGATGCCCCAGCGGTACCGTGCCGAGTGCCTGCGCCTGATACAGATGCATGCCAACTCGGAGCTGATGGGCGCGTTGCCAGAACGGGAATGGATTCCCCGCGCCCCCACGCTGCGCAGGAAGATGGCGCTGGTCGCCAAGGTGCAGGATGAGGTCGGTCACGCCCAGCTGCTTTATCGGGTGGCCGAAGACCTAGGCAAGCCGCGTCCGCAGATGATCGAAGAGTTGCTGGCGGGCCGGAGCAAGTTCCACAACGTGTTCCACTATCCGGCACCCACCTGGGCCGACGTCGCGGTGATTCAGGTGTTCGTTGACGGGGCGGCGATGCAGACGCAGGGATCGTTGCGAGCGTGTAGCTACGCGCCGTATGCCCGGGTGCTCAAACGCATCTGCTACGAAGAAGATTTTCATATCCGCCTGGGCATCGACGTCCACCGTACGCTGGCGGACGGCACCCCCCAGCAGCGGGCCATGCTGCAGGAGGCGATCATCCGCTGGTGGCAGCCGATCATGCACTTCTTCGGTCCCCGAGACCAGGCCTCACCGCATCTGGAGACGATGATGCGCTGGCGCATCAAGGTGAAGACCAATGACGAGCTACGCCAGCAGTTCCTGCGGCAGTTTGTGCCGCTGATTACTGATTACGGCTTGCGGGTGCCCGACCCGCAGCTGAGGTGGAACGAGGCCGGGCAACGCTACGATTACAGCGAACCCGACTGGGAGGAGTTCAAGCGGGTCATTCGCGGCGAGGGACCGAAATCTGCGGCCCGCCTGGCGCTGCGCAATGACTACTGGCGGCGCCACCAGTGGGTTCGCGAGGCGATCGACGCCTGGGGGATGGCAACATGAGAGACGAGCGGGCCGGATTCAATCCGGTCCATCTCTACGAGTACCTGGCGAAGGCGCGGGCGAAGCTGCTGGACTGGGTCCGGCCGCTCACGCTGGCACAATACACAAAGGAATTTCCGTTTGGTTTGAAGACCCTGCGAGATACGCTTGTGGAGATTCCCCTGTCGGAGTGGACGTACGTGCAGCGCCTCCGTGGGAAAGATGTCCCCCCCTGGGACGAACGGCCGCTGGCGCGGTTCTACAAGACGGATTTCCCGCCGCTGGAGCGTGCCTGGCAGGAGCAGGCCGAGGAGACGAGGCGGACGTTGCGCGAGATCTCGGACTGGACCCGACCTCTCGAGTATGTGGCGCGGCCCTCCGATGAGCCACCGGTGAAGATCCGCACCACGACCGGAGGCGCCGCGGCCCAGCTCTTCTTCCACGAGATCCATCACCGCGCTCAGGCGATGGCGATGCTGCGCCAGCTTGGCGTGCCTGCGGAAAACCTCGACTACTCGCTGCTCATGTACGAACGCCTGGAGCTGCCGCCCCAGGCGCGGTAGAAGAGGGGAGATGCCGCGACTGGCGGAGTTACTGGGGAAATCTGACGCGGATGCCGCGCGCCTTTTCGCCGTCTTCCGGCAGGACACCAAGAACGACGCTCACGTGCACGTCGGCGATGTGCACGCCACCGACGCCGAGATGGCGTTGGTGCTGGCCAAAGAGCAGTTCACACGCCGCGACCCCTGCGTGAACTTGTGGGTGGCCCCCTACAGCATGATCGCGGCCACTCCCTACGATGACGCCGCGCTGTTTGAGCACGCCACCGACAAGAGTTATCGCTTCGGCGGCTCCTACCGCGAACAGCAACGGATCACCCGTCCCAAACGGAAATGAGATGAGTCTCAGCGCCGCGGCCTTCAAACCGCAGGTGCGCGACGCACTGGCCGCCTACCTGATCGCCGTGGCCGATGATGAGCTCATCATCGGCCATCGCCACTCCGAGTGGACCGGCTTCGCGCCCGACATCGAATCCGATGTGGCCTTGTCGTCGATCGCACAGGAAGAGATCGGCCACGCCCGGTTGTTTTACGAGCGGGCCTGCGACCTGATCGGCGGCGATCCCGACCACGTCGCCTTTGGACGCGCCTCCGCGGAGTTCCGCAATGCCGTACTTACCGAGCGCCCCAACGGCGATTGGGGATATTCGATGGTGCGGTTGTTTCTCTATGACCGGGCGGACCACGTCCGATTGGATGCGGTCGCCTCCGGTGCGCTGCGGCCGCTGGCCGACCTGGCGTCGACGGTCCGGCGCGAGGAAAAGTACCATCTCATGTTTGGGGAGCAGTGGCTGCGCCGGCTGGCATCGGCGACCGAGGCGAGCCGGGGGAGGATGCAGCAGGCGCTGGACCGCGCCTGGCCGGAGGCCCTGGGGATGTTCGAACCGGTGCCGGGCCAGGAGGAACTGGGCGCGGATGTCGTCCCGGTGGCCCTGGCAGAGCAGTTGTTCCAGTGGCGTCAGGGCGTCATCGCCGTCTTGGAGAGCGTGGGCCTTAGGCTCCCGGCGGCGAAATCAGTGGAAGGGATGGGAGGCCGGATCGGCCGCCACAGCGACGATCTGGGTACGTTGCTGGATGAGATGACATCCGTCTGGCGTTCCGACCCGCAGGCCAAATGGTGACGAGAAACGGGAACGGGGAACCCCCACGCTCGCTTCGCGAGCTAGGGGCGGTGCGCGGGAACGCGGAACCGCGAAGTAGAACACACTACACGGGCATGCCAACTACTCGAACCTTTGAAGACCAAATCTGGGAGGCGCTGGCGACGGTGAAAGACCCGGAGCTGCCGTTGACCGTGATGGATCTGGGGCTGATCGACGAGGTTCAAGTGACCGGCGGCCGGGTCCACGTGCGCATGACCCCCACCTACAGCGCCTGCCCGGCAATTGACGTGATGCGTCAAGATATCCGCACAAAGCTCCTCAACCTTCCTGGGGTGGAGGAGGTCCAGGTCGAGCTGTCGTTTGCTGAACCCTGGACGATGGCGCGGATGACGGAGCGAGGCCGGGCCCGCTTGCTCGAGCATGGGCTCAGCGTGCCAACGCGTCAGTCCGCAGAAGCGGTGACCTGTCCGTTCTGTGGATCAACGAACACCGCCCTGGAGAACCCCTTTGGCCCGACGCTGTGCCGGGCGATCTACTACTGTCGGGACTGCCACAACCCGATCGAGCGGTTCAAGCCGCCGCTAGAATGAAACTGAACGGGCCTAGGTCTGGGTCTGATGCCTGGTGTGCCGTAAGCACAATATGAGACTCCCTCCGGTTCGCATATACAAGCGGGCTCGTCCGATGGTCGTCCGTGAACAGTCCACTGACCGCCGCGGCCGTCCGCTGGCGCCGGGGACCCGCGTGCGGGTCGTGGCAGAGCAGGGGCAGCCAGAAGGATCCGTGGTGCGGGTTCTGAGCGAGTACGGCGCGGTGACGGTGCTGCTGGAGAAGCCTGCGAAGGCCGAGCGGATGTACCCGATCAACGAAGTCGAGGCGCTCTAGCCGTAGCCGCCGCGCGGATCAAGTTTACATAACCGACATTATCGGAAGTAAACTCGGCACCGTTCAGAACCTCGCTCAGGGCTTGAATACCAGGAGTTCGCGGGGATAATACGCTATCGAATCGTTAGG
>Ga0209761_1002757_pt1 | contig 11529 bp, 10 predicted proteins | sample GraSoi013_1_40cm_4_FD_185818 | JGI IMG/M metagenome (GOLD analysis project Ga0209761, IMG submission 185818) | Grasslands soil microbial communities from the Angelo Coastal Reserve, California, USA - Sample 09_25_2013_1_40cm (SPAdes) (version 2) | ecosystem: Environmental > Terrestrial > Soil >... | reverse complement strand
CCGCGTCGTCAACTTTCGTGATGTCCTGCCGCGGATCCCACGATCCACCGGCATTGTTCACGAGGATGTCAACGGGACCGAGTTCCTGTTCCGCCCGGGTGAACATCTTCCGCACTTCGTCCCCCTTGGCGGTGTCGTCTCGCACCACGATGGCACGGGTGCCGAGCCCTTCGATCGCCTTCACAAGGCGGCGGTTGTTCGTGGCCGAGGTCCGCCGGTTCGTCCCATGGTTCAGGACGACGTCCGCGCCCTCGCGCGCCAAGGTGAGCGCGATACTCCTCCCCATGCCCTCGCCCGTGCTCCCCGTGACCAGCGCGACGCGGCCCCTTAGCGACCCGGACATGCTGCGAGAACCGCATCCGGTCAATAACTGTATTGAGGCAGACCCTCACGAAGAGTTGTCCGGTCGACGGCGCCCCGGCGGGCCGAAATTTCGCATAAGTGATTTTCGTCCCATACCCTTTATCGCACGAGAGGGCCACGGGTTGCGCGATGGGCTGGATCACGCGGCGGATCGCAGGTTCCGTCACGTTCGTCATCGTGAGTGCGATTCTGACCGCGTGGGCAATCGCCGCCGGCCACCTATCCGGCTCGCCGACTTTGAGTACCGCGTGGGGAGCCGGCATCCTCGGTATCGCCTTCCTCGTCTCGCTCGCGGTCACGCACCGGATGAAGGTCCGAGACCAGATCCGAAAAGCGTGGGAAGATAACGCGCGGGCCTGGCAAGAGTACTGGGCGAGGGCGTACGCCGCGCAGAGTCGTCGCCGATGACGGAAAGGCTCATGGGCCGCGGTCGCGTCCCGGCGGCGGATGTTCTTCGAGCAGCGTCTGATCGGTTCGATGGCGAACTTCGGATACGTGTTCGGGGATCCCGCGGCGAAAGTCGCGGCCGTGATGGATCCTAGCTTTGACGCACGCGTCCTTCAGAAGGCCGCGGCGGAGAACGGCTACGCGATCGGACTCATCTTCAACACGCACCAGCACGTCGATCACGTCTTCGACAACGAACGGCTCGCGAATGAGTCCGGCGGGAAGGTCGCGGCGCACCGCCTCAGCAGCGTCCGGAAGGACCTCGTCCTTGACGACGGTCAGATTGTCGACGTCGGCGGGCTCAAGGTGAAAGTCGTCCACACCCCGGGCCACTCGCCCGACTCCTGCTGTTTCATCGTCTCGGGGCGGGTCTTCACGGGCGACTGCCTCTTTGTCGGGGACTGCGGCCGGGTGGACCTGCCCGGATCGAGCGTCGAGGACATGTACGACTCTCTGTTCAACAGGGTCCGGAAGATGGACGACGACCTGGTCGTGTGCCCCGGCCACCATTACGGCAAGACGCCGCAGTCGACGATCGGAGAGGAAAAGCGGACGAACTTCACGCTGCGGCCGCGGAGCCTCGCGGAATTCACGCGATTCATGGCCACGCCCTAACCGGTGGCGATGTCGGCGACGACCGCGACGGGCTTCGGCTTGCGCTTGCGCGTCACCTTCTTGGCTCCGCCTTTCCCTTTCTTTCGGCCTTTGCCCTCCTTTGCGGGGCACTTCATGTTCAGGCAGAGGACCCAGGGCGGCCGACCCCGCATGATGACCTTGATGACCGGATGCCCGCACGCGTTGCACCGCTCGTCCGTCGGGACGATGAGCCCGCGTTGGGGGAGCGGATAGGAGTTGTCGCAAGCGGGGTACTTCGAGCAGCCCACGAAGCGCTTCCCGTACGTCCCATGACGGATCATCAATTCGCCATCTCCACACTTTTCGCAGCGGCCGATGAAGTTCCTTTCGCGGACCGATGGACAGTCGGAGGCGACGCAATAGCTCGTCGTGCGCCCGCGATCCGTGTGCTTGATCATCGGCGCGCCGCATTCGGGGCAGTTCTCCTCCGCGCTTTGGATGATCCCGATCTGCGGCAAGGGATGGGTGTTCCGGCATGCGGGATATCGGTCGCACCCGAGGAAGCGGCTGCCTCGCCGGGATCGGATGACCGTGAGGTTCCCTTCCTTGCAGACGTTGCACTTGCCGATGTAGTTCTGTTCCCGCAACGCCGCCTCGATTTCCTGCCCGATCGCCTCGCGGTTCGCCTCGAGTGTCTCGAGCACCTCGCTGAGCATTTGCTGGGATTCCCGGACGACGTCTTCGCGAGCGCGGACGCCGGTCGCGATTCCTTCCATGTCCGCTTCGAGGTGCGCCGTCATCTCCGGTTGGGTGATTCGCTCCGCGTGATCCTCCAACGCCTCGATGACCGCCCGCCCACTCGTCGTGGGCCGGGGGTATTTGCCCTCGATGAACTTGCGGTCGTAGAGCTTCTTGAGGATCTCGTGTCGCGTGGATTTCGTCCCCAAGCCGAGGCGCTCCATTTCTTGGATGAGGGACCCTTCGCTGTACCGCCCCGGCGGTTTCGTCCGGTCCTCCCGGAGGGCGACGGGGCCGACCCGCTCAAGGTTCTCGTCCACGACGAGCGGCGGCAAAATGGCCTCTCGCACGACCCAGTACGGATAGTACTTGCGCCACCCGAGTTCCTTGACTCGGTAGCCTTCCGCGAGGAACACTTGACCTCCGAGCTCGATCTTGGCTTCGGCGGCCTCTGCGACCGCATTGGGCGCCACCGTGGCGAGGAAGCGTCGTACGACGAGCTCGTAGATCCGCCAGTGATCCTCCCGCTTCACCTTGTCCCGACCGACGCCCTGGACCGGGTAGATCGGAGGATGGTCGGTCGCTTCCGTTCGACCGCGGCTCGGGACGATGCGCTCCTGACCCGCGAGTTCTTGGGCCTCGGCCGCGAACGGCGATTCGTTCAGCTTCGCGAGGACCGACCGCAGGTTGACCGTCGACGGGTAGACCGTGTTGTCGGTCCGGGGGTACGAGATGAACCCGGATTGATAGAGGTCTTCCGCGATTCGCATCGACTGCGCGGCCCCGAATCCGATCCGGTTCGCCTCCGCGACGAACATCGTCGTGTTGAAGGGAGGCGGAGGCCGTTCTTCGCGTTCGTTCTGAATGTACTCCCGGACGAGACCTCGCTCCGCGGTCTCCGCCTCGGCCATCGCGGTCTCGGCTTCCCGCCTCGCCCAGAACGGGCCGTGCTCGTGGTTCGTCTCGAATTCGACGGGCGCCCCGGCGACGTCTTTCTGGAACTTCGCATGCACGGTCCAGAAATCCTGAGGGAGGAAGTTTTCGATCTCTCGCTCTCGGTCGACGATCAGGGCGAGGGTCGGGCTCTGGACCCGGCCCACGGAGAGGAAGTCTCGTCCGAGTTGCTTCGACGCGATCGAGATGAAACGCGTCAAGACGGCACCCCACGCCAGGTCGACCGACTGGCGGGACTCCGCGGACGCCGCGAGCGGATAGTCGACGTCCACAAGGTTCGCGAACGCATCTTCGATGTCCCATTTTGTGAGCGCGGAGAAACGGGCCCGACGAACGCGGATCTCCGGTCGGGCCTCTCGGATGAGCGCCAGGGCCTCGACTCCAATCAGCTCGCCCTCTCGGTCGAAGTCCGTTGCGATCACCACTTCGTCCGCCTGAGCCGCGAGGGTCTTCAGGGCGGCCCCGATCTTCCCCGCGGTCACGACCTTCTGTGGCTCGGCCCAGACGAGCTCCTTGAGATCCACGCGAGCCCAGTCGTTCAGGGCGTCTGGATAATCGAGGTTGATGATGTGGCCGCGGAGGCCGACCACCTGCACGCGGTCTTCACCCTGGGTGAACTCGAAGACGGGCGTGCCCTCCACATACGACCGCTTCGATTTTCCTCCGCTGAGAATCGTCGCGATCCGTACTGAGGCGTTGAACTTCTCCGTCACGATGAGTCGGCGCACGGAAAGGTTCGCACGCAAGGGGCTCTATTTAACCGTTTGTCGCTGGATGTTCCGGTCGATGATTCCTCGCGCGCGCGTTTCCTCGAGCGCGCGTGCGCCGCGGGCATCACGGGCCCGATGCGCCGAAGAAAGCGCGTCGAATCGCTTCGGCCGCCCGCCGCGGATCCGGGGCCTCCATGATTGCCGAGACGACCGCCACACCGGCGACACGGTGACGTGCGAGGAGGCCTGCGTTCTTCGCGGTCACCCCACCGATCGCGAACACGGGCAGAGGCGAACGGTGAACGACCGCGTCGAGGATATGCATTGGTAACACGGGCTCTTCGGGCTTCGTCGGACTCGGGAAGAACGATCCCACGGCAACGTAGTCGGCGCCGGCTTCCGCGGCCGCGGACTCCTCGCCCGGTTTCCCGTAGACCGTGACGCCGATAATCGCCTGCGGTCCGAGCACCGCCCGCGCGATCCGAGGGGACGGATCCTCTCGTCCGATGTGCACGCCGTCTGCGTCCATCCGGCGGGCGAGCTGCGGATCGTCGTTCACCAGAAATGGGACTCCAAACCCGCGCGAGAGGTCCCGCAGACCCCGACCTGCTTCGGCCCGTTCCTGCGGAGAGTAGACCCCCTTGTCCCGGAGTTGGACCGCGGAGACGCCGCCCTCGAGAGCTGCGGTGACGATGGCCAGCAGGCGAGACACGGGTTTCTGCGGTGACGCAACGAGGTATACGCCGCCGAGTCGACGTATCCTCGGAGATTGCGGACTCAGGAGATCTCCCCGGCGAAAGCTCGGCTGAATGCAACCCAGAACGGATCGCGCTCCGCAGGTTGAAAGGGCCGACCTCGGTCCCGACACGCATCGCCCTTCTTCGTGAATCGACCAATGTCTTCCCCAGGGATTGATGCTTTCTTCAGTCGAGCGATGACTTCCGATACGGCGTCCGGCTCGACCGCGATCAGGAGGGTTCCTTCGCTGATCGCGTCCAACGGGTCCATGCCGAAGACCTTTGAGACCGCTGCGACCGCCGGATCCACACGGACCCTCGTAAGATCGACCTCGACTCCGAGCCCGGAGGCTTGAGCGATTTCCCAGACCGCGTTTCGGACACCGCCCTCGGTCGCGTCGTGCATCGCCCACACACCGCCACTCCGGACGCCGGTGGAAGCCGCCGCAAGGGCATCGTCGACCGTGCTCATGGACTCAAAGAGCGCGCGGGCCCGCTCCGTCATGTCCGCGCCAACCTTGCGCTCCATCAGGTCTGGGAACGTGTTCGAAAGAATGGCCGTCGCCTCGAGAGCGGCCGTCTTCGTCACCAGGAGATGATTCCCCGGGCGCGCCATGTTGGAGGTGACCCAGCCATCCTTTGGCGCGATGGCGAGGAACGTCGCTCCGCCGACCATCGGGTATGCGCAGCCCTCGTAGCGGCCGGTATGGCCCGTTACGATTGCGGCGCCGTACTTCTTCGATTCGCGATCGATAACCTGGAGCATCGTCTCGATTTCGGTGTCTTCGATGTCCATAGGCAGATTCCAGTCCACCGTAATGTACTGCGGCGCGACCCCCGACGTCGTCAGGTCGGAGGCGAGGATGTGAAAGGCGAACCATGCGGCCCGCTCCCATCCGTACTGGGGCACGATGTAGATCGGGTCCGTCGTCGAAAGGAGAGCGCGCCCATCCGGAAGGCGCACGACGCCGATGTCCACTCCGTTCGCCGGCCCGACGGCGATGTCCTTCCGTCTCGCGCCCAAGTAATGCGCGATTACGTTCTCGAAGAACGCGCGGCTCACCTTTCCCATCGGATACTTGGGTCGTATTGCTTCTGTCATGGTTCCGGCTCCGTAACGAGAGGATGGTCCATGGTGGCTCGGGAGCGGCGCTCCCTCCAGGACGTGAGGGCGTAGAAAAGGAGGCTTGCGGCGGCGAAAGAGACGAGGTTGCTCAAGTCCACGCCGCCGAGCGCTGACGAAACGGGCCCAGTGAAGCGCGGGGCTCGGTTCATGAAGGGAACTGCGACGATTACCGCGGCGATGTAGGCTGCTAAAGCAGATACGCGCCACGGTGGAGCCGTTTCAGGGCTTGGCTCCTCACCGCGGACCCTGAAAACGAAGAACGAAAGGAGTACGATTGCAGCCCACGGAGCGATCCAGTATTCGACGAAGAAGAGCCAGCTCTCGTAGAACGAGACCCGATCGGTGCCGCCCCACACAGCGAGCACGGTGGCGATTGCGCCTCCGACGAGGACGGAGGCCCCCCGCCTCACGGGGACGTCGAGGGCCAGAAGGGAGAGTCCGCTTGAATACAGGTTCGGGGCGTTGGCGGCCAGGAGGTTCACCACGAGCAGGAGAAGCAGTGGGACCACGAGCCCGCCACCAAAGGCATGGGCGAACACGAGCACGGGATCACCCCAGAAACCGAGGGACGTCGTCAACAGGACCCCGATCGCCTCAACCCAGATGCACGCCACCGCCATCCCGAGGAATGCGGGAGCGAAGACGCGTCGGCGCGCTGTGTCTCGAGCGAGATACCGGGAGAAGTCCGCCGCGTAGGGAGCCCAGCTCAGTGGAATCGAGGCGGCAAGGATTGCCATGAACGCGAATCCAGCGATTCCGCCTCCGGAGGGCGCATAGGCCGGCGCGGTCGCTCCCTCGATTGCGACGACACTCATCAACGCGAAGACGCCGACGAGGATCAGGGCCATGACCTGCTCGAACCGATGGAGGAAGTTGTGGCCGTAGAAAGCCACGACGATTTGGATGACCGCGAAAATCGCGACCCCTAGGGCGAAGGGGATCGGCAGGAACAGGCTGAATGCAAGACCGCCCAAGATGAAGGTGACCGCACTCCAGCCCGTCGTCGAGAACCAGTTCAGGGCTGCGGGGAGGTACGCACCCCGGCGTCCAAAGGAGCTCCGCGATTGGGCAATCTGTGGAAAGCCGGTCGCCGGACCCACGATGCTCAGGAGGGCGAACGGGATCGACCCGAGGACGGTCCCGAGGACCACGCCTTCTAGCGCGAGGTCCACGGGGAGGCGGAGGGCCGCGATCCCGAGGAACCCCACGAGCAAACTGTACAGGGTCGCATTCGCCCCGAACCAAAAGGGGAACAACCGCGATGGCCGACCGTGCCGCTCGCGATCGGTGATGCGCTCGATGCCGAAGGGTTCGACCTTTAGGGTAGTCCCGCCGTACTCGACGGGGCCGCTGTCGAGCGGGCGTTCGGTCTCCGTGTCGGGATCTCCTCAGGATCCCTGGGCTGAAAATTCCTCGAGTTCCCTACGCCGGCATGACCCGGATCAGGTTCCAAGGGTCTCTCCCTCACGCGGGAGACTCTCAGCCCTTCTGGGCTCCCCGGGCGAAGGAGCGCAGGCCGATATTTGAAGGTTCCTTGGCGGTCGGTCGATCACGTGGCTGCGATCACGTGGCTGCGAGGAGCTTCGGGATCCCAACCGGATATTCTGCGACGGGGACTCCCGCCTCCTCGAATGCCTTGACCTTCGACTCGGCCGTGCCGCGGTTTCCCTGGATGATCGCCCCCGCATGGCCCATCCGCTTTCCGGGCGGCGCCGTCCGACCGGCGACGTATGCCACGACCGGTTTCGTGACCCGTCGCTTGATGAAGTCCGCGGCCTCCTCCTCCGCCGTGCCGCCGATCTCGCCGACGACGACGATTCGTTTCGTCTTGCGGTCTTTCTGGAACATCGCGAGGGCGTCCACCATGCTCGTGCCGATGATGGGGTCCCCGCCGATCCCGATGCAGGTCGTCTGTCCGAAACCGGCCTCGGTCATGGCGTTCACAATCTCGTAGGTCAGCGTCCCGCTGCGGGAGATGACGCCCGCGTCGCCTTCCTTGAAGAGTTGGTTCGGCATGATTCCCATCTTCGCCTGGCCGGGCGATGCGAGTCCGGGGCAGTTGGGTCCGATGACGGTGCAACCGCGGCTGCGGGCGTACGGCATCAAGTCCAGGCAATCGTGGAACGGGATTCGTTCGGTGATGATGACGACGAGCTTGAGCCCCCCTTCGATCGCTTCGATGGCGGCGTCCTTCGCGTACGGCGCCGGGACGAAAATGATCGAAGCGTTCGCCCGCCTTCGGTGCACGGCCTCCCGCACGCTGTCGAAGACCGGGACCCCCTCGACCTTCGTCCCTCCTCTGCCCGGGGTGACCCCGGCGACCACTTTCGTGCCAAAGTCGATCATCGCTCGTGTGTGGAACTGCCCTTGGTGGCCCGTGATCCCTTGGACGAGGACCCGGCTCTTCTTCGTGAGGAGGACCGACAGCCTAGGCGCCCCCCGATTTGACTTTGACCGCGAGCTCGGCGGCTTCCTCCACGGTCTCCGCGGGATACGTGCCGATCGAGCGGAGCATCTCCTTCGCCTGGGCTTCATTCACCCCTTTGATCCTTGCGACGACGGGGATCTTCGTGTGCATCTCCTCGAGCGCCTGCTTCACTCCGAGCGCCACGGTATCCGCTTTCGTGATCCCGCCGAAGATGTTCAACAAGATGACGGAGGGGTTCGCCTTGATCAGGAGCTCGAATGCCTGCTTGACTTTCGCCGGGTCGTCCGTCCCGCCGAGGTCCAAGAACGTCCCACCCTTTCCGCCTTTCAAGCTCAGGATGTCCAAGGTGGCCATCGTGAGCCCCGCGCCGTTCGCGATGACGCCGATGTCCCCGTCGAGTTGGATGAACGTGATCCCCTTGTCGTGGGCCTCTTGCTCGAGGGGGGTTCGGTCTTGGTCCAGGTTCGCGTATTCCGGATGACGATACTCCGCGTTGTCGTCGATGACGAGCTTGGCGTCTCCCGCGACCACGCGCCCGTCCTTCGTGACGACGAGCGGATTGATCTCGACGAGTTCCGCATCCTCCTTCCGGAACAGGTAATAGGCGTTCGTGACGACGGATGCGAACTGTTCGCCGACTTCTTTGGCGAGCCCTAGCTGTTTCAGTAGACTCCGGAGGACGTACGGCTGGATCCCGACCTCCGCCGGGATGTGCTCCATATAGATCTGGTCGCGCGGGACCGCTTCGATATCGATCCCGCCCTTCGCGCTCGCCATGAGGAGCGGCTCTCGGGCCGATCGATCGATGGTGAGGCCGAGGTAGAGCTCCCGTCCGATGTCCAGCCGTTCCTCGAGGTACACCTCTTTCACGCGATAGCCGTGGATGTCCATGCCGAGGATCTGCCCGACGACCGAGCGGGCTTCGTCCAGGGACTCCGCGGGCTTGATGCCGCCGGCCTTTCCGCGTCCGCCGACGAGGACCTGGGCCTTGACCATGCAGGGGAGCGGCGGATTGACGATTCCGTCCGGTGTCGATGCGATGGCCCCCCGCGGAATGGGGATGCCATAGCGGGCGAAGATCTCTTTCGCCTTGTATTCGAGGAACTTCACGCGGACCGGAGCCGCCGATGGGTGGACGACCTATATCTTTTGTGATAGCACGTGAGCGATCTCGATCGGCGTACCCGTCGTCATCACGAGGTCCCGGAACGCCTTCATGATCTTCTTCGTCGTCGGTCCGGGCTTGCCATCTCCGATGATCCGGCCGTCGAGTTCGACGACCGGCCCGATCTCCGCGGCGGTCCCGCTGATGAACGCCTCGTCCGAGGACCAGACGTCGTACAGCGTGAAGAGCCGTTCCTCCGCCTTCAAGCCGAGCTGCGGGACGATCTCGAGGACGGTCTCCCGCGTGACCCCGGGGAGGTTCGTGGAGGTCCATGGGGTGACGATCGTCGAGTTGCGGACGATGAAGAAGTTCTCCGCGGTTGCCTCGGACACATACCCGTGGATGTCGAGCATCAAGGCCTCGTCCGCGCCGTACTGGTTCGCCTCGACGCGGGCCATGATGTTGTTCAGGTAATTCAGCGACTTGATCGAAGGGCTCAAGCTCTGGGGCGGCACGCGACGATACGACGAGGTCACCACCTTCAGGCCCCGTTCGTACACCTTGCCGTACAGAGAGATGCCGGGCTGCGCAATCACGACCACGCTCGGCCCGCTCTTGCACTTCCGCGGGTCGAGTCCGAGATCCCCCTTGCCCCTCGTGATCACGGGCCGGATGTATCCTTCGCGGATGTCGTTCCGCCGGCACGTCTCGAGGATGATGTTCGCCATCTCCTCCTTCGTGTGTGGGATCTTCAGGTCGATGGCTTTGGCCGAGTGATACAGCCGGTCGAGGTGGCGGTCCAGCTTGAAGACTCGGCCGTTGTAGGCGCGAATCCCTTCGAAGACGCCGTCCCCGTAGAGGAGGCCATGGTCGAAGACGCTGACCTTCGCTTCGGACTGCGGGTAGAACTTGCCGTCGACGTAGACACTTAGCTCCATGCTGGAGACCCCGACCGCGTGATGTATCACCGCTTTCGCTAAAAGACTTTGTTCCGTGTTTTCCCAAAATGCATCCTAGCGAAACTTCTCTCCGGTGAGACGTTCAAAGAGGCCGACATACAGATCGCTCACCTTCTTCGCCACGTCGGCAGGAAGAGGCGGGATGTCGGGCTCCGGTTTGCCGGCCGCCCGGGCGTCCATGAGGGCCTGGTGGTAGCCGATCTTGCGGTAGTACTGACGGACGAATTCCTTGCTTAGTTCGATCTGCTGCCCCTTCTCGTACGCCTCGAGATCCCAGAAGCGGTCCTCATCCGCGGTGCCGAACGTGTCCACAAGCATCAGGCGCCGTTCGTCGTCCATCGCGAACTCCTTCTTGCCGTCCACATGGATCAAGCCGCGTTTCCGGACTTCCGTGTTGAGTCGTTCATCGATCTTGAGGACCGTCCGCACGAGATCGTCGAACTCCACCCGGCTCAGCTTCGAGATCTTCAGCGCTTCGTCTTCCGTGAGCTCGCGGTCCACTTTCTCCAACTTCGTCGTCACCTCGACGAACGGCCGCGGGAGCGGTTCTCCGTACATCGGCGCATGACCTCGCGGAAACCCGACCGATTCCGGTCGGATTTTTCCCGCTTGGATCCGATCGTGGAACGAACCGGCCACGTAGTATCTGGCGATGACCTCGAGCGGGATCAGGAAGTTGCGGGTGGACGGCGTGATGCGATCGTACTCCGGGATGACCTGGACGCGGCGCACCCACATCCGGTTTCCGTCGATGACCTTCAGAAAGTGCGTGCGGACGCCGAGAGCCTGGACGACCTTGAACCAGTAGGCCGACGTGCGGCAGAGCGTTTCTCCCTTGTACGGAATGAGCGTCGGGATCACTTTGTCGAACACGCTGATCTGGTCTGTGAAGACGAACTCGAGTTCGTCCTCGGAGACCTCGTAGACCTCCTTTACCTTGCCCTTTCGGAGGAACCGCATGACGCCTCCCGCCCGCCTTCAGGAGATGAGCGACACCACTTAGGGGTTTGGGTGAACCCGCCGACTGCGCCTCTGAAGGATCGTGGTGCGGAAGAATCAGGTGTGTGATGGGACGCCGTCGCAAGTCATTTTGCGCGTCCGCTTAGGGTCACAGGGGGCGCTGATATTCGATTCGCTCCTCGACCTCGCGCGCGAGCTCGGGGCCGAAGTGTTTCTCGAGGAGATGGAGTCCGAGATCGATGGAGGCCGTGACACCCCCCGCGGTGGTCACCAGGCCGTCTTCCACGACGCGCGCCTCAACGATGTCCGCGACCGCCCCGAGTTCGTCCCGCGCGCTTTGGTGTGTGGTCGCCTTCCGCCCCGCGAGGAGCCCCGCGGCACTGAGGATGAGCGCGCCCGTGCACACACTGGCAATCGGCTTCTCCG
>Ga0209761_1002756_pt1 | contig 11534 bp, 8 predicted proteins | sample GraSoi013_1_40cm_4_FD_185818 | JGI IMG/M metagenome (GOLD analysis project Ga0209761, IMG submission 185818) | Grasslands soil microbial communities from the Angelo Coastal Reserve, California, USA - Sample 09_25_2013_1_40cm (SPAdes) (version 2) | ecosystem: Environmental > Terrestrial > Soil >... | reverse complement strand
AAGTCTATCGAGTGGATGGGGTGGTGGGCGGCGGCCACATGCGCGGCGGAGGAACACAAGGGTTCGTGACCCGCTACCCTGACGGCACGCTGCGGTTTCTGCCGTTCGAGTTCATCCGGCGGGAGGGAGTGTGGTTCTGCAACACCAACTCACGGGCGAATCGCGGCTGGGTCCCGATCACGCGCGATCTGGCGCTGGCCGACTGCGGCGACTGGCCGCCAGTGCGCGTCCTCGGCGACGTGCCGCGCTTCGCGAACTGCCAGGGGTGCCACGGCAGCCAGATCTCCGTCGCCTTCGATCCGCGCGCTCGGGCGTACCAGACGCGCCTCACGTCGCTGGCGGTGAACTGCGAATCCTGTCACGGGCCGGGCCGCAGGCACGTGGCGCTGGCGCTGTCGGGCCGTATCGACTCGGCCGCCGATATCGGGATGCCAGCGCTGGCGACGCTCGACAAGGATCGCTCGCTCGGCGTGTGCTATCAGTGCCACGCCCTGAAGGACCAGCTCGCGCCCGGGTACCTGCCCGGCAAGCGGTTCGACGGCCACTACGCGCTGAATTTCCCGCAGCTCGGCGACCGGCCGCTGTTTCCTGACGGCCGGGTGCGCACGTTCGCCTATCAGGAGACCCAACGGGCGAGCGACTGCTATCTGAACGGCGGCATGAAGTGCACCGATTGTCATGACCCGCACTCGCAAGGGTACCGCGACGTGTTCGGCACGCGGCTCGCGGGTCGGCTGAGCGACGGGCAGTGCGTCGGGTGCCACGCGAGCAAGTTGGAGCCGGTCGGGGGGAGGGGGGGGGCACACACGCACCACCGGCCGGATTCGCCGGGGAGTCGCTGCGTGGCATGCCACATGCCGTATCTCCAGGAGCCGGAGATCGGGCGTACCGTCCGCTACGCGCGCTCCGATCACACCGTGGCGATTCCCCGGCCCGCCTTCGACGACTCGCTCGGCATCGGCAACGCGTGCGGGCAGTGTCACGGCGAGCGGACGGCGGCCGCGCTCGACGCGCAGGTGCGAGCCTGGGGGGGGGGGGGCGAGCTCAAGCCGCACCCTGCCGCGGTGGCGGGGATCCTGCGTGGCGAGCTGCTCCAGCCGGATGCGCGCCACCCGGTCGCGCAGTTTGCGGGGCTCGCGGAGTTCCTCGGGAGCAGGCTCGCCCCGGACATGCCCTCGCTCGACCGCGACGTCGAAAGCCGTCTGCAGCGGCTCGCCGCTGACGGCGACCTCGATGTGCGCGCGCTCGCGCTCGCGTGCCTGCATCTGGCGCGCGGGAACGACGCCTCCGTGCGCCGCTTCCTCGCCCGAGCGCTCCGGGACCTTTCGCCTGCGGAGGATGACGCCCTGCGCCGACGCTGGGTCATCGCGCTCGGCTCCGTGGCGGACGCCTACCGCGCCCGCGGCGAGCCGGACCAGGCGATCGTCGCCTACCGGAAGGCGCTCGAGGTGTCGCCCGGCGCTCCGCGGGTTCACTTGAACCTGGGGCTCGCCTACGCCGACGCTGGCCGCTACGCCGAGGCCGTCGATGAATACCGCAGGAGCCTCGAGGTGGATGCGGCGCAGCCGCTGGTGCGCGTCAATTGGGGCCTCGCGCTGGCCGCGCAGGGGGACACGGCGGGCGCGCTCGCGCAGCTCCGCCTGGCCCTGGACATCGACCCGCGCGAGCCCCTCGCGTACTTCAACCTCGCTACGCTGCTGCTGGTGGGGGGGGGTGGGCGGCCCGCGGAGGCGGTGTCGCTGTATCGGGAGGCGGTCGCGATCGACCCGAGCCTCGCGCCGGCGCACTTCAATCTCGCGCGTGCCTACGTGCTAGTCGGCGACCTCCGGGCGGCGGCGGCGGCGCTCCGTCGCGGGCTCGAGTTCGACTCGGGCAACCCAAGCGCCCGCGCGGCGCTCGATGGCATCGAGCGGGAGTTGTTGCGTGGCCACTGACCGGTCCCGCCTGGGCGTCATTTTCTTCACGGTCCTGATCGATCTGATCGGGTTCGGGATCGTCCTGCCGATCCTGCCTCTGTACGCGCAGCGCTTCGGGGCGCAGGGGATCGGCTACGGCGCCCTCGTGTTCGTCTTTTCGGCGATGCAGTTTCTCGCGACGGCGCTGCTGGGCCGGCTGTCCGACCGGATCGGCCGTCGGCCGATCCTGCTCACGACCATGGTGTTCAACGCCGCCGGGTATGTGCTGTTCGCGTTCGCCCCTTCGTACGCCGTGCTGTTCGTGGCGCGCGTGATCTCCGGCTTCGCGAGCGGCAATATCTCGGCGGCGCAGGCCTACGTTGCGGACATCACTTCGCCGGCCGAGCGGGCCCGCGGCATGGGCACGATCGGCGCGGCGTTCGGGATCGGGTTCGTCGTGGGTCCGATGATCGGCGGGCTCGCCGACCACTACATCGGCCGCCTGGCGCCGGGCCTCATCGCGGCCGGGCTGTCGGTCGCCAACTTCTTCTCCGCGAGCACGATTCTCCGGGAGTCGCTCGCGCCCGAGCACCGCGCGACGCGGCCGGTGTTCGACTTCGGTCACATGGGAGAGGCGCTCGGGCGCAAGCAGCTGCGGCCGCTGATGCTCGTGTGGCTCATCGCCCCCTTCTCCTTCGCCGGCTATACCGTCGCCCTGCCGCTGCACGTGACACGGGCATTCGGCTGGGGGGCGAAGGAGCTGGGCTGGCTGTTCGTCGTGATCGGCGCGATCGCGGCAGTGGTGCAGGGGTTTGTCTTCGGCAAGCTCGAGCGGCGCACCGGCGCGCGCGCTTTGCTCATCACCGGTCTGTTCGGCATGGCGCTGAGCATCGGCGCGGTGCCGTACGCCGGCAGCAGTCTCCTGCTCTACGCCTGGACCGTGCCGCTCGCCTTCGCCAATAGCCTGTTCGCTCCGGCGGCCTCGGGGCTGGTCTCCATCTACGCGAATCCCCGGGAGCAGGGTACGATCCTCGGCGCCGCGCAGGCCTTCGCCGCCCTCGGCCGCAGCGCGGGCCCACTCGCAGCCGGTTGGGTCTTCGACGGGCTCGGCCCGCGCCCCACGTTCCTGCTGGTGGGGGCGATCATGGGGCTGGGAGGCTTGGCGAGTTTCGCGCTGGAGGGCATGCCGCGGGCCGGTGCGGCGCCGCCTCCGTGAAACCGCAGTGAAAACGCAGCGCCCCGACCGGCTGCGTCGGGGCGCCTGGTGTAGGGGCGCAGCTGCGCCCCAGCCGAGCACTTAGGCCCTGGCGGGTGCGCGCACCTCCGCCGGCTGCCAGATGCTGACCTTGCGCGTTTCCGGCATCAGGAACAGGCTGAGCAGGAACGCCACCGCCGGCACGGCGATGGGATAGATCAGCGCCTGGCCTAGACTCTGTGTCGACAGGAACACAGCGGCCGGTATGACGTTCACCAACCCTCCCCCCCATCCGTTGCCGATGTGATACGGGACAGACACCGAGGTGTAGCGGATGCGGGCCGGGAAGTACTCGGCGAGGAACGCCCCGATCGGGCCGTACACCATCCCCACGTACGAGACGAGGATCGCGACAATGAGGATGGCAATCGGATAGTTCACGGCGCCGGGTGTGGCGACGGAACCGAGCGCCGAGTAGAGAGGGTAGTACGTGAGCGCCGCCAACAAGAAGCCCCCGAGGATGATCGGCTTGCGGCCGATTTTGTCCGAGAGCCATCCGAACAAGATCAGTGTCGGTGTCGCGATGAGGAGCGCGATGCCCACGATCGTGCTCGACGTCAAGACGTCCACCTTCTTCACGGTCTGGAGGAAAAACAGCGCCCAGAACTGGCCGCTGTACCACACGGCGCCCTCGCCGAGCACGACGATGCTGGCGATCAGCACGTATTTGATGTTGCTGGTCAGGAAGGCCTCGCGCCAAACGTTGGCAGCCGTTTGGCCTTTCGCCTTGAGGGCCTGGAAGATCGGCGTCTCTTGGAGACGGAGCCGGATGTAGATGGCGATCGCGACCATCAGCAAGGAGAGGACGAACGGAATCCGCCAGCCCCAGGCGTTGAACGCCTGCGTGCCCATGGCCTGGCGCGTCCCGATGACCACCAGGAGCGAGACGACGATCCCCAACGTGGGCGACGTCTGGAGCCAGCCGGTGTAGTAGCCGCGCTTGGCGTCCGGGACATGCTCGGCGACGTACGTGATCGCGCCGCCATACTCACCGCCGAGGCAGAGGCCCTGGATGAGGCGCAGGCCCAGCAGCAGGATGGGCGCCAGCGCGCCGATCGTGGCGTATCCGGGGACGAAGCCGATGAGGGCCGTGGAGAGGCCCATGCCGCTCAGCGTGATGAGGAAGGTGTACTTGCGACCCACCAGATCACCTACCCGGCCGAAGACGAAGGCCCCGAGCGGCCGGATCAAAAAGCCGGCGACGAAGGTCCCGAGCGTGCGGATGAGCGCGGCGCCCGGGCGGCCCGGTTCGAAGAACTGGACCGACAGGATCGTGGCCAAACTTCCGAAGATATAGAAGTCGTACCACTCGATCACGTTCCCGACCGCTGCGGCGATGACGACGCGGCGCAGTTCCTTCATGGAGAGCGCAGGGGCAGTCATAACTCCCTCTGGGCGGTGGTGGAGGTTCCAGTGTCCGGCCGAAATGGCCACCTGTCAAGTCTGCTAGTACCAGCAAGAGCCCCCCGGTCAGTGGCCGGGGGCGTTGCCCTGGCGCTACAAGTCGCCGGCCCCGCCGGCGACCAGCCCTCTGGTGCGCCACTTCTCGAAGATCTTCTTGACCTGTTGGTGCGCTTCCTCCAGGGCCTGCTTGGCGGGCATGCGGTCCGTCGCCGCACTGGCGAACATTGTGGGCAGGACGAAGGTGTCGAAGACCTCGCTCTCGGCCGGGTTGGCCGGTCCCGGGTGGCCGATGTTCGTCGCCCACTGGAGGGCGGTGGCGATCGGCTTCAGCTTCCCCGGCGGGTTCGAGCCGAACGGGTCGTTGGACGTGACCTGATCCAGCCACCGGTTGCCCGACGCGGACTTCTGCGCCAGCGCCGTGCCCGGGTCCGCGACGGAGCCGGGGAACGACGGGAAATTGTACAGCTTGCTCCCCAGGACGGCGTCCCGATAATGGGCGATGAGGTCGACGAGGAAGGTTTTCGCGGTGTCGGGGCTCTGGGCGAATTTCCAGATCACGTAGATCCCCATCACGTGCTCGCTCGCCCATCCCGTTCCCCGCGGGCCCTTCAGCGCCCCGACGAAGAAGATGTCGTCCGCCACGGGGAGCTTGTTATCTTGCGCCGTCCGGTAGGCGGAGATGGAGTTGAGGATATACCCCGTCGTGCGGGCGTTCAGCGCCTGATTGTTCGATGCGGCGTTCCAGCTCAACACCGACGGATTCATACCGGCCTTGAAGAGGCGCACGCCGAACTCCAGGGCCTCGCGGCCGTGGTCCGACTTGAGGACGACGTTCTCGTTCTGGTCTTGCACCGATCCGTCGAACGACCACAGCATGGCGCGGGCGGCCATGTTGGAGTCGAGCTCCTCGGCCATCCCGATGCCGATGGGGATCTGGATCTCGGGATGTTTGCCCTTGATGAGGGGGGCCGCCTTGACCAGGTCCTCCCACGTCACGGGGCCGTCGGGCATGCCGATCTCGGTCCAGAAGCTCTTCAGGTAATCGCCGGGGTCGGGCACGTAGTTGTCGCTGAATCCGAACCACTTGCGCGTCACCGGGTTGTAGGTGCTGCGCTTGCACAAGTCGAGGATCGGCCCATTCTGGCGCTCCGCCTCCTGAACGACATCCGCCATGTCGAGCACCTGGGGCTCGAACGCGCCGGGCGGGGACAGGAACTGGAACAGATCGTGCCCTTGCTGCGCCGCCACCTCCGCCGTGGCCCGGGTCCGCAGGTCGGCGAGGGCGATATGGTCGACAGTCACCTCGACGCCGTGGGCCGTCCCCCAGTCCTTGGCGTACTTATCGAACCAGACATCGTAGGACGGAACGAAGTGGCTCCACTGGAGGATCTTGAGTGTCTTCTGCGGACGTTTGATCCAGACGGTGGGACCGAGGGCGGCGGCTACGGCGGCCGCTCCGGTAGTGGTCACGAACTCACGCCGATCCAGCCCCTTCCGCCTCCGCTCGGTCATGGCCCTACCCTCCTTGCACTGAGAAGCCAAAGAGAAACGGCTCGCAGCGGTGAGATGCGCCGCTGCGAGCCCTCAATTCTGATCGCAAATCAACGAAACGGCTAGGTCACAGCGTGTACAGCACGCTGAGGGCGTACTGGTCCGCGGTCCGTGTGCCGACGTTCCACCGCGTCACCGCCCGGAAGTACTCGAGCCCGAGCGCGTAGCGGCCGGCCCGGAACCGGATCAGCCCATCGGTGTCGTGACTCAGGCGACGAGGGAGGGCTACGCCGTTGTTCTGCAGGTACTTCGCCGCATCCGGCTGGTCCATCCCGTAATAGAGCCAGAAGCTCCAGCGGGGGGTGAAGTCGTAGCCGGCTTGGGCCCACGCGCCCCAGCCCTGGATTCTCCCTTGAACTGAGTTGGATCCAGCCCCCTGCGTGATGTGGCCGAACTGCTGTCCGAGGTTCTTCCCGTAGTAGACGTTACCGTGGACCGTGACCTTACCCGACGTGACGGCATGGCCGGTCTCGACGCCCCACCCGTTCAGCTGCCCGCCCTTCACCCCCACGCCGTTCACGTCCTTATTGTCCACGTGGTAGACGACGTACCCGTTCCAGCTCGCTTTCCCAAGTCGTTTGGCGAAGTTGAACCGGGTCTCGAACTGCGGCACGCCGGAGGCCTCGCCGCTGCCGACGCCGCTGGCCCCCACACCCGGCCCCGAACCCTTGAAGGCCGCCACCTGTAGCTGCACGGTCATCGGCTTCCCGGGCCTGAGGTCGTGGTAGAGAAAGACTCCCGGGAAGCGCCACCCCACCATGCCCGTCGCCCCGTACCCCAAGGGGAAGGCAATATGCGTCAGGGATACGGGCACCTCGCCGAACAGCGGCGACCAGTACTGGCCGATGCGCAGCGTGGTGCGGCCATTCGACAGGTCCACGAAGGCGAACCGGTCACGGAGTTGCGGCTGCTCATCCCCGAACGGCGGCAGACCTTGGTTGGCCCCGAAGAAATCGGCCTCGAGCGTGGCCTTCGGCGCCCACTTGCCGATCACCGGCTGCCCGGTGAAGTCGAAGCGGATACGTGTGTTGCGGATGTCGCCGTCGAAGTGCCCTTGGTCCAGCCCGGGCTGGGTCACGTCTGCCCACTCGGCGTTTTGCCCCTGCCCGAAACCGCCGGTGAACAATCCGCGATCGTTAAAGAGGGTGGCGTTGATGAAGCCGCTGATGGTGAGTGTCGCCCCCTCGCTGAGCTTGACCTGCTGCTGTGCGGCGGCTTGACCTGCTCCGCCGAGCGTGGTGACCAGAGTTGCTGCGAGCCCAAACCACGATGCCATACGATTTCTCATGACATCCCCCTCGCGTGAAAAGGTGGTGACTAAACGGGCCCGGCATCTATTGTTAAATAGGTGCGACCGAAAGCGCCAGAGCAGAGGGTCATCCTTTGACCGCTCCCATGGTGAAACCCTGGATAAAGCGGTCGATAAAGAGATTGTAGACGATGGCCAGCGGGATGCTGGTGAACAGGGCGGCGGCCATCAGGGCCCCCCAGTGGTAGACATCACCCCGCACCAACGCGATCGGGACTCCGAGGCTCACGGTCATGCGCTGCACCGAGCTGATGAACGTCAGGGCGTAGACGAACTCCTGCGTTACCAACGTGAACGTGAAGACCACCACCGTCAGAATCCCCGGCACGATGAGCCGCGGCGCGACTCGCAGGATCACGGCGAGGCGGCTGTAGCCGTCGATCATCGCCTGCTCCTCGATCTCCCAGGGGACCGAGCGGAGGAACCCCATGACGAGCCAGGTACAAAACGGGATGGTCATGGTGGGATAGATCAGAATCAGGGCTCCCAAAGAGTCCTGGAGGTGGAGCAGCGAGACGAGGCGGGCGAACGGGATGAAGAGGAGCGTGGGCGGGATCAAGTAGGTGAAGAAGATCCCCATCCCCAGCCGCTCGCCCCAGCGGCCGGCGAGCCGGGCGAGGCTGTAGCCGGCCGGCACCGCGACGGCCACCGTGATCACGACGACGGCGGCGACCACCAGCAGGGTGTTCAGGACCCAGCTGGGGAACTCGGTCTGCCCGAGCAGCAACTTTACGTGCTCCAGGGTGGGTGGGTCGTTGAAGATCCAGGGGACGTGGTGCACATCGGCGGCGCCGACGTAGAGATCGCGATTCTGCTTGAATGCGGTAATGAGCATCCAGTAGAACGGGAACCCGGCGAAGACCGTGAAGCCAAGGGCCCCGGCATAGAGCGCCAGGCGCTTCACGCCTTCCCTCCCACTTCGGCGCGGCGGGCCAGCCGCAGCATTCCGATGGCGACCACGATCAGAAAGGGAAGCAGGAAGACCGCGATCGCCGCGCCCTGCCCGAGATCCGCGCCGAGAATGCCGCGCTGGAAGGCGAGGGTGGAGAGCACGTGCGTGGTGTTGGCCGGCCCGCCCCCCGTCAGGATATACACGACGCCCAGGTCGGTCGCCGTGTAGACCACCCCGAACAGCACGGCCACGGCCACGACCGGCAGCAAGAGCGGTAACTCGACCTTGAACAGCCGCCGCCAGAACCCGGCCCCGTCCACGATCGACGCCTCGACGATCTCCTGCGGGATGGACGACAGGCCGGCCAACACGATCACGGTCGCGAACGGGAAGATGCGCCAGGCCTGCACGATGATGATGGCGCAGAGAGCGAGCGCGGGATCGCCCAGCCAATAGAGCCAGCCGTGCAGCAGGCCGGCGGCTTTGAGCGTCCAGTTGATCACGCTGAAGGTGGAATCGAAGATCCACGTCCAGGCGATCGCCGCCAGCGAGACCGGCACGGCCCACGGCAGAAGCAGCGCGAACCGGGCGAAGCGCTTGCCTGGGAAGGTGGCCCGGAACACCTGGGCGGCGGCGGTCGCCAGGATGACCACGAGCAGCTGGGTGCCGATCGTCACGATGGCCGTGTTCCCGAGGGCCCGGCGGAAGATGGGATCGGCCAGGATGGCGGCGTAGTTCCGCGCGCCGGCCCAGGCGAAACTGAGACTCCCGGCGGTCGCGTCGCTGAAGCTGAGCACGATCGCGAGGACGAACGGGACCCCGACGAGCAGGATCACATAGGCGAGGGCCGGAGTGAGCATCAGTGCGCCCAGCAGGTCCTCGCGGTCCGCCAGGGTCCTCCGGGGGGGGGGGGAAGGAGGCGTCACAGCTGGCGCCTCAATCCGGTCTCGGCGTCGAAGTAGCGCAGCGTCCGTCGCGGCACGGCGAATTCGTGGGTCTCCCCTTCCGGGATGACCATGGCGATGGTCCCTGGAAGCTTCGCGATGATCGTGGCATCGGGGGTGTCGCTCCCGGCGATGGATCCGTACACATACCGGTCGGAGCCCAGGTACTCGACCCGCCGCACGTGGAAGCCGAAGGGCCGCACGTCCTCGCCGCCCCCCGCCCCGCCGCCCCCGCCGAAGACGCTGCGCGGGAGAAAATGCTCGGGACGGAACCCGAGCAGGGTGTGCGGCGGGAGGCCGGCCTCGCGGAGCTCCAGCAGGTTCATGGGCGGCTGGCCAACGAACGTGGCCACGAAGGTATCGACGGGCTCCTCGTAGACCTCCTGCGGCGTGCCCACCTGCCGCACCTTGCCGCGATCCATGACCGCGATCCGGTCGCCGAGCCCCAGCGCCTCGACCTGGTCGTGAGTCACGTACACGGTGGTGGTCCGGATCTGCCGCTGGAACCGTTTCAGCTCGTCCCGGGCGGTGTTGCGCAGCTTGGCGTCGAGGTTGGCGAGGGGCTCATCGAGGAGAAAGACCTTGGGATCCCGCACAAGGGCGCGGCAGAGCGCGACGCGCTGGCGCTCCCCGCCGGAGAGCTGGCGCGGATAACGGTCGAGGTAGCGGGAGATGCCGAACATCTCGGCCGCCCACCGGACCTTCTCCGTGATCTGGGCGCGCGGCATCCGGATCGCCTCGAGGGGAAAGGCGATGTTCTGAGCCACGGTCCGGTGGGGGTACAGGGCGTAGCTCTGGAAGACCATCGCGATCCCGCGGGCCCGGGGCGGCACGTCCCCGTCCACGCGCTGGCCCGCGATGAGGATCTCGCCCGCCGTGGGACGCTCCAGCCCCGCGATCATGCGGAGCAGGGTCGTCTTGCCGCAGCCGGAGGGGCCGAGCAGGACGAGCAGCTCGCCCTCACCGATCGAGAGGTCCACGCCGTCGACCGCGTGGTGGTCCCCGAAGTCCTTTCTGAGGCCCCGGATGTCGACGCCCGCCACGACGCTAACGCCGGGGCTTCCCTGGGCGGGCCGCGGCGCTGTCGCGTGTGGGCGGCGGAACGGGCTGCTTCGCGAGATTCACCGGTGGAGAGTAGATGATGCGATACGGGCTGTCGGGGACGAGGAGCGGCTGCACCACGGCCGGCGGGCGGCCGGCGACCATCGTCCGCGTGCTGTCCCGCCGCAGGCGAGCGCCGTGAGAACGATGCCCGCGAGCAACACAGCCAGTCCTCCCTGCGTCCGGTCGCGCATGGCTTTCCCCCCTCGCTATCGGTTCGTGTCCGGCGTCGCTGCGTCGTCAGATGGGGCGCCGCGGGCGAGCCACGCGCCGAACGATTCGGCGTCGTGCGCCAGGCGCCATTCCTCGAAGATGGACCGCGCCATCGCCCGCACGCCGCCCTCGGCCGGTCCGGCCGCCTGACACTGCTCCAGCAGCCAGGCCTCGAAGTCCTCAGGCAGAGGGTCGGCGGCGACCGCCCGCTCGAGCAGGTCCCGTTTGATGGCCAACCCGATGGCGTCGGGAGTCGTGTCGCGCGTGCGACGCCGTCGTCTTCCCTCCGATGCGTCGAGGGCGGCGAGCAGCTCGCGGCACACGTCGCTCGGCCGGGACCGGGAGGGGGGGGGGAGGGGAGTGACGGGACCGTCGCTCACGCGGCGATCCGGACGTCCAACGCGTAGCCCGGCCGCTCGGGCCGCCGGTAGCCGCGCTCCAGGGCCGCGACGTCCAGATGGACCGCGCTCAGGTCGTCCAACAGGATCGCCCACGGAGCGAGCGGGCGCACGGTGGTGAGCCCTTTCAGGTATCCGTTGCACGTCTTGCAAACCTCGACCTTGCGCATCTGTTGCACCCCGTCTTCGGGTGTGAGATAGCCGAGGTGCTCGTGGTGGGTCTCGTCGCAGAACACGCAGCGCAGCCACGGGAGCGCCCATCCCGTGCCACAGCGCCCGCAGCGCAGCTGGCGCTTGCGCTCCAGGCCCGCGTATTCGGCGAGGACCGGCCAGGCCCCGCATAGCGGGCAATACCCCTCCCACCACGTCGCCGGTAGCGAGCCCGCGAGGCCGCGGGCGCAGGCCTGGAGCAGGGGCACCGCGGCCATCTGCCCGACGACCCGCAGGGCCGGGGCGGCCGTGCCCGCCGCGGCCGCCTGCGCCTCGACGCGCCCGTCGTCCTGGCACACCGCGGCTTCGAGTAGCGCGACGGCATCGATGCGGTTGCCGTCTTGCCTGGCACGCTTGAGCAG
>Ga0209761_1002755_pt1 | contig 11536 bp, 14 predicted proteins | sample GraSoi013_1_40cm_4_FD_185818 | JGI IMG/M metagenome (GOLD analysis project Ga0209761, IMG submission 185818) | Grasslands soil microbial communities from the Angelo Coastal Reserve, California, USA - Sample 09_25_2013_1_40cm (SPAdes) (version 2) | ecosystem: Environmental > Terrestrial > Soil >... | reverse complement strand
CCTGACGGGTGGCCGGGTCGTGGTAGAGATACCCCTTGACGGCATAGCCGCCGATGTCGCCGTGTATCGTGATGACGTCCTGGACCGTGTTCGCGATGGGATGGCGCGGATGCCACCCGTCACAGGCGATGGCGGCCAGCTTGGCGCCGTCGAGGCGGAGTGCTGCCGCGAGCGCGTGGACCTCCGCCGGGGTCGGCGCGCGCTGGCCCGCTTCCAGCTCCCGCAGCGCTGGCGCACTCAGTCCGGCGTCCCTGGCAACCTGGTTGGGATCCAGCCCCAAGCCGGTGCGCGCCTTCTTGATAATGTCGCAGAACTCGTCTTCCAACATGGCTTCGGATCCAACCGTCCCGTCAATCTACTCTACCGTGTGTGATGCCGTCAGGGGAAGGTGAAACTTTGCGCAACTTTGCGCATTGACCGGTGCGGTGAGGGCGGCTATCCTCATTGTCCACTGTCCGATGTTGGCAACCGATCATCGAGCTGACTCGCGCTGAATGCTGCTGGCTAACCGGCTCAGGGCCGCCATCACCAAGCCTTTGCTGCCGGTCGCTTTTTTCCTGGGCGGCGTGACCTTCGACAGCGTCACGTTGACCCGTATCGATCGCCTGCGGGACAACCTGATCATGCTCCTCTATTTGAGCCTGCTGGGCGGGTTGATCGTCCTGACCACGCGCGCCGATCTGCGCAGGACCCCGCCTGACGAGACGGTCGTTCCAGGGAACGTCAAGTCGTTGGTGAACGTACAGTCGTTGATCGCCCGCGCGCAGCCACACTATCCCCATGCCATCCAGTTCCTGCTGGGCGGACTGTTCAGCGCCTACACAGTCTTCTATTCGCAGAGCGCCTCGCTGACCACGACGGCGGTCTTCTTCGCGCTGCTCATCGCCTTGCTGGTGGGGAATGAATTCCTGCGTGACCGCCTCACCAACGCGAATGTGCGCCTGCTCGTGAGCCTCTACGCGCTCGTTGTCTTCAGTTTCTTCACGTTCTTTCTGCCGGTGCTGATCGGGGCCATGAACACGGTTGTGTTCCTGATCGGCGCGGGGTTGAGCGCGGCCGTGACGATCAAAGTGGTGCGGCTGATCTATCAGGAGCAGCAACCGCCACCATCGCGATGGGAGGAGGCCCGGACCAGCTTGCCGGCCATCGTGCTGATCGTCGTACTGGTGGGGTTCTATTTCCTCAAATGGATCCCGCCGGTGCCGCTCTCACTGAAGTTCGCCGGGGCGTACCACAAGGTGGCCAAGGTGGACGATGAATTTCAGCTCGAGTTCGAGAAGGCGGCCTGGTACCACTTCTGGAAGCGCTCGGACGATCCCATTCACGGGGAAGGCCCGACCTATTGCTTCACTGCCGTGTTCGCCCCGGTTGCTTTGCACACGACGATCTTTCATCGCTGGCAATACCGGCCTGATGCGGGACGGAATTTCTTGATGACGGACCGGATCCCGATCGCGATCGCGGGCGGGCGCGAGAGGGGCTACCGGGGCTACACCGTCAAGCAGCGGGTGACGCCTGGGGACTGGCGCGTGGACGTGGAGACGGCGGAAGGCCGCGTCATCGGGCGCGTCAGCTTTCGGGTGGAGGAGCCGGAGGGCGAGACGCCGGAACTCGACACCATCACGCGCTGACCAGCGTCACATACTGAGTGGGAATGATCAAAGTGGGAGGGGGCCCATCACCCGTTGCATCTGGGGGAGCAACGGGTACCCGGAGCGCCCCTCCCACACTCACTCAGTAATACTTCTCGCGATAGATCGGGCACAGGCCTTTCTTCTGCAAGACCGCCGTCACGTCCTTGATCATGCCCTCGTTCCCGCAGAGATAGACGGCGAGGTTCTGCACGGACGCAATGCGCGCCTCCACCAGCGGGGTCACGCGTCCGCGTTCACCGGTCCAGCCGTCCTCGGGACGGGACAGCGTGGGGATGAAGGAGAAGTTCGGATGGGCGCGAGCCAGGGCCTCCAGCTCGTCCTGGTAGTAGAGGTCCCGCTGGCTGCGAAGGCCCCAGTAGAGGGTGACCGGGCGCGGGAACCCACGCTCGGACAGAGCGTAGAGCATCGAGCGAAGAGGGGCGATCCCCGTGGCGGTCGCCACAAACAGGATGTCGCGCGCGGGGTCGTCCCGCAGGTAGAAGGCCCCGGTCGGACCCTTGAACTGGGTCTCATCCCCGACGCGGAGGCTGAAGAGATAGGTGGAGCCGGGTCCGCCCGGGACCAGGTTGAGCAGCAGCAAGACACGCTCCCGCTGGCTGGGCGGGGACGCGATGGAGTAGGGGCGCACGATGGTCCGGTTGAGCGCGTCGCGCCCCACCTCAAACGAGACGAACTGACCGGCCTTGAACGCGATCGCCGGAGGCTCTTTCAGGCGCAACTCGATCTCCCGCACGTCATGCGTGAGGTCGCGGATGCGCTCGACCTGGGCTTGGAACAGTTGCAACGGCATCCTCCTAGTATACCGGATGCCGTCCAGGCTGGACGTCAGCCGCCTGGTTTGAGCGTGAGGTGGCGGACCTGGCCGAACGTCGAGAGGGGTTGTTCGAAATCGTCGTCCTTGCCGACCGCCAGAATGACCACGCGATCAGGATGCAGGTGCTTCCGCGCGACGCGCAACAGGTCCTCCTTGGTGAGCTTCACGACGCTGTCCCGGAAGCGTTGCAGGAAGTCTCTGGGCAGTCCGTAGTACTCGAGCGCCATGAGCCGTCCGACGATCAACCCGGCGTCGGCGAACGAGAAGACGAAGGAGTTGAGGAACGCGTCCTTCGCGAACTGGAGCTCTTCGTCTGTAACCGGCTCCTGCCGCAGCCGCTCCATGTGGTCCAGCATGCTGGCCAGGGCCTGGTGCGTGGACGAGCCCTTGGTCAGCGCATAGAGGAGGAAGGCGCCGGGCCCCAGGTTCCCGGGCACCAGTCGGCTCCCGACAGAGTAGGCCAGGCCCTGCCGAATCCGCACGTCCCGGAAGAGCCGGGAGGTGAAGGAATTTCCTCCCAGGATGTCTTCGAGCAGGGCCAGCGCGAAGAAGTCCGGATCGTCTTCTTTCACGGACAAGTGCCCGACGCGCAGATAGGTCTGCGTGAGGTCCCGGTTCAGGATGTTCACCGAGCGATTGCTCCCCGACGCGGGCGAGGCGGCCACAGGCGGGATCGCGGGCAACGTCACGGGCTGCGGCTTCCAGTCCTCAAAGACCTTGCGCAAGGCGTCCAGCATCGCCGGCTTCTCGAAGTCGCCGGTGACGCCCAGGATGAGGCCGCTTGGCGTGAAGTATTGCCGGTGAAAGGCGACGAGGTCCTCGCGCGTGATGCGCGACACGGTCGCGATGGTGCTTTCGCGGCCCAACGGGTGGTCGGCTCCGTAGAGCAGCTTCCGGAACTCGCGCCCGGCGATCCCGGCCGGGCTGTCCGGCCGGCGGCGGATGGCCTCCAGGGCTTGGCGCTTCGCGAGCTCTACTTTGGCGGGCTCGAAGGACGGCGTGCGGAGCATGTCGGCGAAGATGGCCAGCCCCCGCCCCAGGTCCTTCTTCAAGATGTCCAGCGAGGCGGTGCCGCTCTCGCTGCTGATCCCGACCCCCACGTTCGCAGCCAGGAATTCGAGCTCTTCGTCGATCTGATCGCCGGTCATGCGGGCCGTCCCGCCCGTGCGCATGACGGTGCCGGTCATGGCGGCGAGCCCGACCTTCTCGGGCGGCTCATAGACGGCGCCCGTCCGGATCATGGCCGACACGGTCACCAGCGGCAGCTCCGGGTCCGGCAGGAGATAGACGATGATCCCGTTCTCCAGGACAATGCGCTCGACTTCCGGTATCGTGAACGTCACCGGATCGAACTTCATGGCGCGGGGATCGCCGAGCAGGCTGGGTTGACCAGAATGCCCAGGCTGGGTGGTGATCTGGGCGCAGCCGGAGAGGACGGCGAGCAGCGCCCCAACCGCGGCGAGTTGCAGGTGGAAGTCCTTTTGGTTTGGGCGGCGGGTATCCGTCATGGCTTGGTTTCTGCTCCCTCCGGCTTGACCAGCGTGGCCACGACGCGGTTACTCTTGGTGAAGTACTGGGCGGCGACGCGCCGGATGTCGTCCGGGGTCACCTTGGCGATGCGGTCGCGCCGCTTGAAGGTCTCCCGCCAGTCCCCGCTGATCGCCTGGAAATAGGCGAGGCGCGAGGCCATCCCGCTGTTGGACCGGAGCGCGCGGACCTGCGCGGCATCGAGCTGGTTGAGGATCTTCTGCAGCTCGTGCGGGGAGACCGGCTCCCGCTTCAGGCGGTCGAGTTCTTCGTACACCGCCTGTTCGACCTCCGCGGTGGTATGCGGCGCGCGGGGCGTGGCGCTGATCACGAACAGGTTCGGGTATTGAGCGCCTGGGTAGTCGGAGAACGCCTCGATGCTGGCCGCGAGTTGTTTCTCCTGGACCAGGCGCTTGTAGAGCCGGGAGGTGCGTCCCTCCGACAGCAGTGATTCGAGGACGTCGAAGACGTCATCGTCCGGGTGGCTCGCTGAGGGCTTGTGATAGCCGATGAGGAGTTGGGACTCGGCGGGAAATTCAACCTCCACGCGGCGCTCACCGGCGTACGGAGGCTCCGTGGTCAGCACGGGCGGGGCGGGCGAGCGGGCCGGGATCTTGCCAAACGTATTCTCCACAAGGGCAATGACCTCCTTGGGCTTGATGTCGCCCACGACGGCCAGCACCGCGTTGACGGGGCCGTAGTAGGTCTGGAAGAACGCGTCGGTCTCGGTACGGCTGAGCGCCTCCAGGTCGGAGGGCCAGCCGATCACGGGCTGGCCGTAGGGATGCGCCAAGAACGCGGCCGCGGCAAAGGCCTCGTGCAAACGCCCGCTAGGCGAGTTGTCGGTCCGCTGGCGCCGCTCTTCCAGCACGACTTTCTTTTCCTTGTAGAACTCGCGGAGCACGCCGTTGGCCATGCGGTCGGACTCCACGGCGGCCCAGAGGGGCAAGCGATTGGAGGGAAAGCTCAGAAAATAGCGCGTCACGTCCTTGCCAGTGGTCGCGTTGAGGCCCACGCCGCCGTTCCGCTGGTAGAGGGTGGCGAGCTCGGCGGAGACCACGAACTGCTGCGCCTGCGCCTCGACTTCGGTGAACCGCTTGCGCAGCGCGGCCAAGCGCGTCTGGTCTGCCGCCGGGCCCTTGATCTTCTCGGCCATGATGGCCTCCGCAAGACGGTCCAGCTCCTCCAAGACCGGTTTCTCCTTCTCGGCGTCCGTGACGCCGATCGTGCGGGTCCCCTTGAAGGCCATGTGCTCGTAGAGGTGCGCGACGCCCGTGATGCCGTTGTGCTCGTAGACGCCGCCGACCCTGTAGGTCAGATTGACGGCGACGACCGGCGCCTGATGGCGCTCCATCAGCAGAAGGGTTAGGCCGTTGGCGAGCCGGTGCTCGACGACACGCTCTTCAAGGTTCGCCGCCGAGGCAAGGCTGGCGAGGAGGATGAGGCTGAGGAGGACGACGATCCGCTGGGGCATTAGACAAACAACTCGATGAGCTCTTCCGGCTTCTCGATGAACCAATCCGGATTGCAGGCGGCCATCTTCTCGCGGTTGCCCATGCCGTAGCCGACGGCGCAGACCTTGATGCCGGCGTTGTGCCCGCCGTTGATGTCGTTCGTGCTGTCGCCGATCAGGACCGCCCGCTCCTTCTCGACTTTCAACTCGTCCAGGATTTTGTTGAACATGCCGGGCTCCGGCTTGAGGCCGTACCCGTTGTCCCCGCCGACGACGTAGGCAAAGTGGTGCGCGCCCAATCCTTCCAAAATCTTCTTCGTGTACTCCAACGACTTATTCGTGGCGACGGCCTTGAGCGTGCGGCCGAAATGATTGAGCACGGGCTCGACGCCGGGGTAGAAGCGCGTGCGGTCGAGGCAGTGGGCGAGATAGTGTCGCCGGAAGATCCGCAACGCCTCCTCATAACGTGACTGGTTCTCCTCCCCGACGGCGAGGCGGAGCAGGCGCTTGATCCCGTCGCCGACGAAGCTGAAGATCTCCTCCTGCGGGCGCAGCGGCAGGCCCAGCTCCCCCAGCGTGAGGTTGACGGCCGTCGCGATGTCCCACTTGGACTCGATCAGCGTGCCGTCGAGATCGAAGATGAGCAGGTCGATCTTATGCTTCTGCATGGCGCGGCATTATAACAGAATACTGGAAGGTCAGAGGCGTTCGATGAGGAGGCCGACGATGGCTGCTAGCCCACCGGTGACTGCGATGGCGTATCCGATGCCGCCGAGCACGAACCAGAGGCGGATGCGGCGGTGCTCCTCCGGAGTGAGCTGGCCGTGGTGGCGCGTCGGATGAATCCACCACTTTCGAGGAAGATTGCCACGCTGGATCAGGATGCGGCGCAGCACGACGTGGTACCAGAAGCCTGTGGGGATCCCTTCCGCCAATCCAGCCAGCAGCATGACCAGGCCGATGTTGTGGAACACGTGGGGCGTCAGGATGGTCACCAAGTATCCCAGGAGGCCGATCCCGGTGAGCGCCACCAGGAGGAAGACGATTTCATGCATGCGTCAACGGGTCCTGTCGCCGCATCACCCTGACGTGCTCAGATCCTTTCGCCGTCGCAGCCCCGCAGACTCGGCTGTAGGCTCTTCCGCTCCGCCAGGGTCCCATGCGGCGCCACCCGTCGTCGATTGATGGATTTCAACGGGAGGCGCACAGCGTGACCACGGCCTCGTCGCCAAAGACATCCGCGGAGTGGACGACGTTCGCGGCCAGATCAAGCCGGTCGCCAGGCTCGAGGACGATCTCCTCGTCGTCTACTAGTATCCGCATGCGGCCGCTGACCACCCAGCGGATCTCGGCGTCGGGGTGGGCATGGTCGCCGTAGGCGTCCCCCGGCAGCATGTCGAACCGGCAGGGCGTCAGGCCTTCCTGCTCCAGGCGGGCGCGGATCTTGTTAATGGTGACTTGGCCGGCGTTGGCCGGCCAGTGGGTGACGGTGACCGTCTTCATAAGGGGTTGATTGTAGCAGAAAATCCCTTCCTTGACGCAACCCGGTGCGCATGTTAGAGTTCCGTAGTTTTCATTATGAAAACCAACAATTCCAAGAAGCTTTTCGAGGCCGCGTTACGGGTGATGCCTGGCGGGGTGAACAGCCCGGTCCGCGCCTTCAAGGCGGTCGGGACCCTGCCGCACTTCATCGCCCGCGCCAGGGGGGTCAAGCTCTACGACGTGGACGGGAACGCCTTCGTGGACTATGTGATGTCCTGGGGGCCGCTGGTCCTGGGCCATGCGCCGGCGCCCGTCGTCAAAGCGGTCGCGCGCGCGGCCGCGCGGGGCACCAGCTACGGCGCGCCGACGGCGCTCGAAGTCCAATTGGCCGAGATGATCGTCGAGGCGGTCCCCTCGATGGAGCGCGTGCGTCTCGTCAGCTCGGGCACGGAGGCCGTGATGAGCGCGATCCGGCTGGCGCGGGCCTACACCGGCCGCGACGCGATCCTCAAGTTCGAGGGCTGCTACCACGGCCATGCCGATTCGCTGCTCGTCAAAGCCGGCTCCGGCGCCATGACCCTAGGCATCCCGGACAGCCCCGGCGTCCCGGCTGACCTGGCCCGGCACACGTTCACGGCCCCGTACAACGACATCACCGCGGTCGAGCGCCTGCTGGAGGCGCACCGGGGCAACTTCGCGTGCGTCATCGTGGAGCCCGTGGCGGGCAACATGGGCGTGGTGCCGCCCCATCCCGATTTCCTGAACCGCCTGCGGGACCTGACCCACCACTACCGGATCGTGCTGGTCTTCGACGAAGTCATCACCGGCTTCCGCGTGGCCTACGGCGGCGCGCAGGCCCGCTACGGCGTCACGCCGGATTTGACCTGCCTGGGCAAGATCATCGGCGGCGGGCTCCCGGTGGGAGCCTATGGCGGACGGGCCGATATCATGAAGCTCATCGCGCCGGATGGGCCGGTGTATCAGGCGGGAACGCTCTCGGGGAACCCGCTGGCGGTCACAGCCGGCATCGAAACGCTGAAGCTGCTCAAGAAGGCCGGCGTGTACCGGCAACTGGAGGAACGCGGACGGCAGTTGGGCGACGGGCTCAGCCGCGCCGCCCGCGAAGCCGGGCTGCAGGTGACGCTCAACCGGGTGGGCTCGATGATGACGCTGTTCTTCACGCCCGGCCCGGTGACCGATTACGCCTCGGCCAAGAAGTCCGACACGCAGGCCTACGCGAAGTTCTTCCGCGCGATGCTAAGCCAGGGGATCTACCTGGCGCCGTCGCAGTTCGAGGCTGTTTTCCTTTCCACCGCCCATACGCCCGCGGACCTCAATAAAACACTGAAGGCGGCCCGCGCCGCCTTCAACAAATTAAAAATCTCGTAGGGGCGGACCTGCGTGTCCACCCAGAAGAGGGCAACCACATAGGGTTGCCCCTACGTTATTCATCATCATCATCGTCCTCGTCCTCGCGCTCCATGGCCTGCTGCTGCTCCATGGCGTTGTGCAGCAGCGCCCGGATGAACATCGAGACGACGGACCCCATGGCCAGGCTGCCGCCCGGTGGGACTGCGATCTTGCCTTCTTTGACCATCCGCTCCAGCCACTTCTTCTGATCCTGGCTGATCTGGATTTTGACCTCGACCAGCTCTTCTTTTCCGCCGAATGGATCCATGGTGTTGCTCCTTTATTCCTTTATTCCTTCTTTTTCCTGTCCTCCGGTTCCTTGAACAGGAGATAGAGCAGGATGACAAAGCCGACCGCGACGCCGGCGATGGCGAGCCAGGTGCCGATGTTCTGCATCGCCTACCGCGCGCCTTTCTCTAACCGCTCGCGCAGCGCGCGCGGCAGCTTGACCAGCTTGCCCTGTGTGTCCACGGCGACCAGCCGCGCGGAGCCTTCCACGACCAGCCGCCCGCTCGCCTTCTCCCGGATCTCGTGCGCGAACGTGAAGCTGGCCGCGCGCATCTCTTTGAGCGTGGTGGCGATGGTTAGGGTCTCGCCGTAGCGGGCCGGCGAGCGGTAGAAGAGCTCGGCGTGCACGACGGCGAAGAGGACGCCGTCGTCCATGAAGGCTTTGACCGAGAGGCCCTTCGTCTCCAGCCAGTGCGTGCGCCCCTGCTCGAAGTAGCGCAGGAAGTTGCCGTAGTACACCACGCCGCCGCAGTCCGTGTCCTGATAGTAGATGCGGACCTCGAAGGTGTCGGTGCGGGCGCTCATCGTCAGAGCTCGAGCACGGGGAATTTCGGCAGCGACGCGTCAGTCACGCCGGTGATCTTCACGATCAGCACGTAGAGCTGGTTGAACCGCTCCGCCGTTGCCGGCTCGAAGCCGTGGCCCAGCGGCGAGCGGTGCGCGGCATCCAGCAGCGGCTTCATCTGCGGCCACTGGGTGAGATACGCCTGGCCCATCTGGTCGCCGAGCCCGGCCAGCGCGCGGAACTGCGCCACCAGCGGGAGTTTGTACTTGCCGTCCACGTCGTCGAGATAACACGTTCTGCAGACTTCCTGCAGCGCCGCCGGCAACTGGTCGGGCTGCACGTCGTTCGCCTTGATCTTGTGCTGCTTGAACAACTGGACCTGCGCGAAGGCCTCGAGCGCCCGCACCGCGGTGGCGAGCGCCGCGTCGAAGGCGCGGTCCTGCTCGGCCCGCCGCTTGGCGTTGGCCAGGAGATCGGGCGCGATCGCCGCCTTGACGTCAGAGGGGTCCAGGACGAGCTTCTCCAAAAAGCCTGAGTTCTCCTTCAGGCGCGGGATCAGCGCCTTGATCCCGGCCGGGCCGCCGAAGACAGAGGCCATGTCGAGTGCCTTGATGGCGGTCTTCAAGGACTCCCAGGCCGGCTTGTACATAAACCGGTCCCAACAGCCGTAGGCCTCCGCGAGGTCGGCGAAGGCGTGATAGAGGGGCTTCTGTCCGCCGCTGACGCGCGCTTCGATGTGGCGGAACGTCGCGGCCGCGGCGGCGAAGGAGCCCCGGTTGAATTGTTCGGTGGCAAGCCGTCGCTTGGTGATCGCCGCTTCCGTCCAGGGGTTGTCCTGCTGCCAGGTGTGCGCCGTGCCGTTGATGATGACGAGCTCGCCCACCGGCGCGTCGCCCGCGACCAGGGCCGGCTTCAGTGTGATGAACTGGGAGGAATGCGCCAACGTCGCCAGCCCTGTCGCCGCCGCCATCGCGGACGTAGCCCGGCTCAGGTCCACCGTGAGCTCGCCCGGTGCCAGTCCCCAGACCTTGAGCAAGTCCGTGAGCGGCTGGTTCAGCGCCTTGAAGCAGGCGCCGAAGCCGTGGGGATCGGGCGTGAGGATCCAGTCCCACTTCTTCGGCAGCTTGGCGAGGTTCGGCTGGATGTCCGTCTCGATCTTGGGGCGCAGGTCTTCCGGGATGAAGAAGCAGAGGTGCTCGGGATTCAGGCGGTTGATCGTCGCGACGCAGGGCGCGGGGTCCGCGTGGACTGCGATCAGCAGGGCTTTTGTCGTCGTCTCCGCCGCCACGCGCCGGACTATAGCATCCCTTCATTCAGCGCGGCAAGGCAGCGTCTCCTGTCGGCGAGTAACGCGATGTCTTTGCGAGCGGAGCGAAGCAATCTCAGTCTGGATTGTCGCGTCGCGGACTCCTCGCAATGACAGGGAGTGCGCTCTGCCAGGGTCCCATGCGGCGCCACCCCTTTGCCTCCGGCGACATCCGCGCCACCCGCACTCACAGAGGCCTTCCAATATCAACTCTGAACATCGGACTGTGACATTTCGCAATGCGCGGTGTACTATGCAGTTCTGTCTAGTAGTTAGGCTTCAGCGCAGGGAGGAACGCGATGCAACTTGACAAGGCGGATGTCCTCAAGTACCTCTCGGATATGCGAGCTCACTTCGCAGCCTACCACAACCACAAGGAAGTCAGCGCATGGGCAGGTGTTCTGCTCTATGTCATTTTCGCTACGCAGATAGCATTCGCACCAACTGAACTCTTTAAGACCAACGCTGCGGTCTTCTCAGCGTATCTACTAGTTGTTACTCTCTGGCTGGTAGTGCTGCTTTATCTGGGTGCTCAGTTGACCTCGCGGGTAGAGGCAGCCAATTACGTTGCCGCATTGCTGCTCCTGAGTACCGAGTATCTGACCAAGGACCAGCATGACATCAAAATCGAAGGCTGGTCCCCGCGGCCCAAGCCCGATGCTTGCTACCAGTCAGAGGTGGTTCTGCCCGCGATAGTCTACGCTAAAGCCGATGAGATGAAAAAGGTCGGACAAAGGACGCTGTGGCTGCTTGCGCTTGCTCCGATCGCCCTAGTCACGCTAAGTTTCTTTGCCGCTGCATCTCGCTTGTGGTTTCGCTGAAGCCTAATCACAGCGAGGGTGGAGAAAATGGGGTCAGGCGCCATTTCCCGCTGATGCGTTTTCACGTGCGGATCAGGTAGGCAATAATCAACTTAGCATCCGCGATCGGGTTGGACGTAAACGGCGCGGTGTCCCGTTGCGTGATCTTTGTGCTGAGTCGCTCGGCAGCCTGACGGATGGGTAGGGGAAAGGATTCCTCCTGTTGAATCTGACGGAGGTGATGCATGGCGTCTCCGCGCCAACCAGGCTGCGGAAACCGCTCCAACGAGGCTTCC
>Ga0209761_1002751_pt1 | contig 11550 bp, 10 predicted proteins | sample GraSoi013_1_40cm_4_FD_185818 | JGI IMG/M metagenome (GOLD analysis project Ga0209761, IMG submission 185818) | Grasslands soil microbial communities from the Angelo Coastal Reserve, California, USA - Sample 09_25_2013_1_40cm (SPAdes) (version 2) | ecosystem: Environmental > Terrestrial > Soil >... | reverse complement strand
GCGTCGACGATCTCGTGATGCTGCTCGACTCGGTGCTCGTGGCTCGGCGCCGCGTGATGCTCGAGGTCAACGCCTCGGCGGAGTGCCTCGAAGCCGTGGTCGCCGTGCTGCCGTCGATGCGGCAAGCGACCGTGGCGCCGCTGTACGGCAACGGTGGCTACGCCGTGAAGGCCGCGGTGCCGCGCGAGGCCCTGCCCGAGGTAATCCCCGCGGTGAAGGCAGCCGGCGGCACAGACCTCGTGGTGTCCACCTTTTCGCAGATCGTCCCATGACGGCCACTACCACGACACTAAGCGGTCCCGTGTCGCGGATCGACCCGGCCACGGCCTATCGCCGTCCGGAGAGCGTTCCCGGCTTGCTGCGCCTCGACTCGAACGAGGGAGTGCTGCCATCCCTCGCCCTGCTGGGCGATCTCGCCAACGCGGATCCGGAACTGTTGCGCCGCTACCCAGACGTCTCCGCACTCGAGGCCGCGCTCGCCGCCCGCGTCGGCGTGACGCCCGAGCGCCTGATGGTGACCGCCGGCGCGGACGAGGGAATCGACCGCGCGTGCCGCGCCTTCCTCGAGCCCGGCCGTACGATCGTCCTGCCCGATCCCAGCTTCGACATGTTCGACTGCAGCGCCACGCTCGCGGGCGGTGAGCTGGTCCGCATCCCGTGGCAGGACGAGGCTTTCCCCATCGAAGCGTTCATAAGCCGGCTCGACGCGCTCACGGCCGTCATCGCGGTCGTGTCGCCGAACAATCCGACGGGGAGCGTGGCGACCCTGGCCGATGTCCGGCGCCTCGCCGCCGCTGCGCCAAGCGCTCTGCTCATCCTCGATCACGTGTACGTCGAGTACGCGGACGACGATCTCACGCCCGCGGTCCTCGATCTTCCCAACGTCCTGGTGCTACGGACGCTCTCCAAGGCCTGGGGGCTCGCCGGCTGCCGCGTCGGCTACGCGGTCGGGAGCCCGTACGTCGTCGCCGTGCTGCGCGCGGCTGGTGGTCCCTATACGGTGGCGGCGCCCTCGGTTGCGTTGGCGCTGTCCCAGCTCGAGCGCGGCGTCGAGCCGCTCCGCGCACACGTCGCGCGGGTGCGCGAGGAGCGCCGCCTGCTCACCGCGCGGCTTGCCGCCGCCGGCCTCCTGCCCCGGCCCTCGCAGGCGAACTTCGTGCTCGTCGAATGCGGACCGCGCGCCGGATCCATCCGCGCGGGACTCGCCGCCCGCGGCGTCCTGGTGCGCGAGTTCCCCGACCGCCCCGGTCTGCAGACCGCGCTGCGCATCACCCTGCCGGGTGATGTCGCCGACTTCGAGCGGCTGCGTGCGGCTCTCGAGGGGACGCTGGACGCCGAGGGACTCGAGCCATGACCACACGCACCGCAACCGTCAGCCGCGCCACCCGGGAGACGTCGATCACGGTCACGCTCACCCTCGACGGCACGGGCAAAGCCGACGTGAAGACGGGCCTTGGTTTCCTCGACCATTTGCTCGAGGCGTTCAGTCGCCACGCCCGGTTCGACGTCACGCTGGCGTGCGAGGGCGACCTCCATGTCGACGACCACCACACGGCGGAGGATTGTGCGCTGGCGCTGGGCCAGGCGCTCGACCGCGCGCTGGGCGAGCGGCGGGGCGTGAACCGGTTCGGTTGGGCGTATGCCCCGCTCGACGAGGCGCTGGCGCGCGCCGTGGTCGACCTGTCGGGGCGGTCGTACGCGGACGTGACACTCGACCTCTCCCGCGAGACGATCGGCGGTCTCGCCTGCGAGAACATTCCGCACATCCTGCGCTCGCTGGCGGCCGCGGGACGGCTCACGCTGCACGTCGACGTGCTGAAGGGTGAGAACGATCACCACCGCGCCGAGGCGGCGTTCAAGGCGACCGCCCTCGCGCTGAAGCAGGCGGTGGCCTGCTCCGGCTTCGACGACGTGCCCTCCACCAAAGGCACGCTCGGGGAGAAGGGGGGGCGCGATGACTGACGTGGTCATCGTGGATTCTGGCGTCGCGAACCTCGCGTCCATCACGAGCGCGTTCCGCCGCCTCGGCGCGACCGTCGTGGTGACGGGCGATGAGGGCGTGGTGCGGGGCGCGCCACGCGTGGTGCTGCCCGGTGTGGGCGCGTTCGGTGCCGGGCTCGCGGCCCTGCGCGCGCGCCGGCTCGACCAGGCCGTCACCCAAGCGGCGGCCCGTGGCACCCCGCTCCTGGGTGTGTGCCTCGGTATGCAGATGCTGTGCGAAGCGAGCGAAGAAGCACCGGGCGTGCCCGGGCTCGGAGTCATCCCCGGCATCTGTCGCCGCCTGCCCGAGGACGTGCGCGTGCCGCACCTCGGCTGGAACGCCGTTACCGCCGCGGGCGAGGGGCTCGTCGCGACGGGCGTGGCGGCGTTCGCGAACTCATACGCGCTGCGGGAGGCCCCAGCCGGTTGGGTGCCCGCCTGGACGACGCACGGAGTGCGGTTCGTCGCGGCGCTGGAGCAAAGCGGCGAGCGTCTCCTTGCCTGCCAGTTCCATCCCGAGCTGTCGGGCGCGTACGGCGCGGCGCTGCTCGAGCGCTGGCTCGCAGGAGCGAAGGGCGCGCCCGCTCCGGCCCTCGCCGGCTCGACCCCGGGACTGTTGCCGCGGGTCGTCCCCTGCCTCGACGTACGGGATGGTCGGGTGGTGAAGGGGGTGCAGTTCCAGCATCTCCGGGACGCGGGGGATCCGGCGTCACAGGCGGCGCTGTACGAGTCTCAGGGCGGGGACGAGATCGTCGTGCTGGATGTGGCGGCGTCGGCCGAAGGGCGCGCCACGCAGCTCGAGACGGTGGCCCGGGTGCGCGCGGCGATCCGTATTCCCCTCACCGTCGGCGGCGGAGTCCGGAGCGTCGATGACGCGCGCCGCCTGCTCGCCGCCGGCGCGGACAAGGTGAGCGTGAACACGTCCGCCGTTCAGCGCCCTGCCCTCCTGTCCGAGCTCGCCGCGGAGTTCGGCCGCCAGTGCGTGGTGCTCGCGATCGACGCGCGCCGGACCGGCAGCGCTTGGGAAGCACTAACGCATGGTGGGCGCAAGCCCGGCCGGCCCGACGCCGTGGAGTGGGCGCGGGAGGCTGCGGGCTTGGGGGCCGGGGAGATCCTGCTCACGAGCTGGGATCGCGACGGGACGCGCGCCGGTCCTGACCTGGAGCTCTTGCGGGCGGTGCTCGGTGCGGTGCGGGTGCCGGTGATCGCGTCTGGCGGGATCGGCGAGCGCGAGCACGTGGCGGAGGCGCTTCGCGCCGGCGCGGATGCCGTGCTCGCGGCGTCGGTGTTCCATGACGGCGACGACACCGTCGACGGCATCAAGGCCGATCTCTCCGTCCGCGGAATCCGGGTGCGGCGATGATCGTCCCCAGCATCGACCTGATGCAGGGCCGCGCGGTCCAGCTGCGCGGGGGCCGGGACTTTGTCCTCGACGGAGGCGACCCCCTGGCCCGGCTCGAGCAGTTCGCAGTGGCCGGAGAGGTCGCGGTCGTCGACCTCGACGCCGCGCTCGGCAAGGGAGGGGACTCGAACGCGGCCCTGATCCGTGAGATGGTGCGTCGGGCGCCATGCCGCGTGGGCGGCGGCATCCGCGATCTGGACACAGCGCGCGCGTGGCTCGACGCGGGCGCCGCGAAGATCATGATCGGCACGGCGGCGAGTCCGGACTTCTGCAGCGCGCTGCCGCGCGAGCGGGTGATCGCTGCGGTGGACGCGGAGCGCGGTCACGTTGTCGTGGAGGGTTGGCGAACCGCTACCGGCACCCCGGTGCTCGAGCGGATCCGCGAGCTCGCGCCCGTAGTCGGCGGGTTCCTCTTCACGCAGGTGGAGAAAGAAGGCGCCATGGGCGGCTTCGATTTCCAGGCCGTGGCGGCCGCCGTGCGCGCGTCGGGGGAGGTGCGGCTTACCGCGGCCGGGGGGATCACCACGGCGACGGAGATCGCCGAGCTGGACCGGATCGGCGCGGACGCGCAGGTGGGCATGGCGCTCTACGCCGGGCGGCTGGCGCTGGGTGAGGCAGTGGCCGCGCCGCTCGTGAATCCTGTCGGCGACGTCTGGCCGACTGTCGTGTGCGACGAATCGGGGCACGCGCTGGGCCTCGTTTGGAGCACGCGTGAGTCGCTCGCGCGTGGGATTGCGGAGCGCAAGGGCATCTACTGGTCGCGCTCGCGCCAGGCGCTGTGGGAGAAGGGCGCGACGTCGGGCAACACGCAGGAGCTGGTGCGCGTGGACTTGGATTGCGACCGCGATGCGCTGCGCTTCACCGTGCGGCAGCGCGGCGCCGGGTTCTGTCATCTCGAGCGGCCGGCCTGCTGGCCATCGGGGTTCGATCTCGACGACCTTGTGCACACCATCACGGAGCGCGCCGCGCGGCCGGAGCCGGGATCGGGAACCGCGAAGTTGCTGGCGGACTCCGTGCTGCTCGCGGCGAAGCTCCGGGAGGAGGCCGAGGAGCTGGGGCGGGCCGACGACCGCCCTGAGGTGGTCCACGAAACCGCCGACGTGTTGTATCTGGCTCTCGTCGCGCTGGTGCGCGGCGGCGGCACGCTCACGGACGTGCGGGCTGAGCTGGCGCGTCGCCACGCAGGGGTCACACGGCGGCCGATGGCCGCCAAGGCTCCGGCGGAGGCATCGTGACGGCGTCACCACTCCTGCCCCGTCGCAGGGTCGCCGAACTGGCCCGCCGCGGCCCGGGCCTCAACGCCAGGACGCTCGCGGCCGCGGCGCGCATCGTCGAGGACGTCCGGAGGCGGGGGGAGGTCGCCTTGCGCAAGCACGCCGAGCGGTTCGGGGACGTGTTGTCGGGCGCGCCCTTGTATCACGAGCGCCCCCAGCTTGCGCGGGCCCTGGCCGGTCTTTCGACGGATGATCGGGTCCGGCTCGAGCGCGTTGCGGCGCGGATCCGAGCGTTCGCGGTGGCACAACGAGGCGCCCTTGGTCCGGTGAAGGTGCCGGTGCCCGGCGGGGTCGCGGAGCACCGGATTGCGCCGATGGAGCGCGCGGGGTGCTATGCGCCCGGAGGGCGCTATCCCCTGCCCTCATCGGTGCTGATGACCGCGGTGACCGCTCGCGTGGCGGGCGTCCGAGACGTATGGGTTGCAAGCCCTAAGCCGCACGCCTTGAGCCTCGCCGCCGCCGCAATCGCAGGCGCGGACGGCGTGCTTGCCGCCGGCGGGGCTCAAGCAATCGCGGCCCTCGCCTACGGCGCGGGACCGATCGCCCCCCGCGACGTGATCGTCGGGCCGGGGAACCGTTACGTGACGGCAGCGAAGCAGCTGGTCGCCCGCGCGGTCGCGATCGACCTGCTGGCGGGCCCGTCCGAGCTGATCGTATTCGCAGACGACACGGCCGACGCGGGCAGCGTCGCCGCAGACCTGCTTGCCCAGGCCGAGCACGATCCCGACGCCCTGCCGGTGCTCGTGACCCTCGATCCCAGTCTGCCTGATCGCGTGGAGGAGGAGCTCGCACGGCAGCTCAGGGACCTACCCACAGCGGCGACGGCGCGGGCGGCGCTCGCCAACGGCGGCGTTGTCGTGGTGTCGAGCGTGGAGGATGGCATGGCGGCGTGCGACGCGATCGCACCTGAGCACCTGCAGCTCGAGCTCCGGGACGCGGCCGCCGTGGCGCCCCGGCTGGGCCATTACGGCGCGCTGTTCGTCGGTGCGGGAGCCGCGGAAGTCCTGGGCGACTACGGCGCGGGACCGAATCACGTGCTGCCGACCGGTGGGACGGCGCGCTCGACGGGTGGTCTCTCGGTCTACACATTCCTGCGCGTGCGGACGTGGCTTCGCATCGACGACCGCGCGGCGGCGCGGCCGCTCCTCGAGGACGCCGTCTGGTTCGGTGGTGCCGAGGGACTCGAGGCACACGCGCGCGCGGCGGAGCGGCGGCTGGGCAGGTTGAGCACCTGAGGGGTATTTTTCCTGTTCCAACAATTTCGGGAGGCAGGACATGCGGAGCATTCTGCTGATCGCGACATTGACGTTGGCACACGCCCAACCAGGCAACGGCCAGGCGGCTTCGTTCACCTGCTGGATCCGTGGACCGGCGGATAAGCTGGCGGAGCGGCCCAGCCCACTGGATTCGAGCGCGGTCCAACTCGGGGGCGGGACCATCAAGCTCTGCTACGGCCGCCCGTCGGCGCGCAGCCGTAAGATCATGGGCGAACTGGTCCCGTTCGGCCAGCCGTGGCGACTCGGCGCCAACGAAGCCACGAGCATCCACCTCCCGTTCGCCGCGGAGATCGCCGGGGTGCGGGTGGAGCCGGGGACGTACACGCTGTACGTGATTCCCGGCGCCTCGAAATGGCAGATCGTCGTCAACCGCGGCGTTCAGCGCTGGGGTGTTCCGATCGACAAGGACGTGCGGGCGGCGGATGTGGGCGCGGGCACCGTGAACACGGAGTCGCTCGGCGCGCTCGTCGAGACGCTCACGCTCAAGTTCGCGCCGGCCACGGGCAACGCGACGGAGCTGGTGTTCGAGTGGGAGAAGACGCGCGTACGGATTCCGATCCGCCGGACCTCCGGTTGACACGCGTCGTCACGCGTTCTACGTTGCACGATCGCATGCGCACGACGCCGATGTGTCGCCATACCTGTTGTTGTAGCCGCCTCCCCACCCACAGGGTTGGACGGACGCCACGGCGCACCCAGTGATGACATGAGGAATCCCTAAGCCTCTCGCCTCCTGAGCCGCTCCCAAGCCCGGCCACCCCGCGTGGCCGGGTTTTTTGTCGTGCCATCACGAGAACAACATGCCATTACTGGGGGCAGGCATCGATGGACGTCACAACAGGTTCGCTCGCCTTAGTCGTCATCACGCTGCTCGCAGCTACCGTCAACGGCGCGCTCGGCTACGGATTCTCGTCGATCACGGTGCCTGTGGCTCTGCTCTTTTACACGAACCGCGTCCTGAACCCGGCCCTGGTCTGGGTCGAAGTGGTCTTGAACACGTACGTCCTCTGGGTCAACCGGGCGAGCATCCCACACGTCTGGCGTCGGGTCGTGCCGATGATTCTCGGCCTGGCCCCGGGCGTGGCACTCGGAACGGCTCTGGTCCACCGCGTGCAACCGGCAGGGCTCAAGCTCGGGACATTCATCGTCCTGCTGCCCCTGATTCTGCTGCAGGCAGCCGGTTTTCGCAGACCCATCAAGGACGAGCGCCGCCTCGGGCTGGTCTTCGGAGGCGGCCTCGGCGTGCTGTACTCGGTCACGACGATCTCCGGCCCGCCCCTGGCCGTGATGTTGAGCAACCAGGGCTTCACGAAACAGGACTTCCGAGCCGGCCTGGGACTCGTACGGCTCGCGGAGTCGAGCTTCACGGCCGTGGCATACTATTTCGCCGGCATGTTTTCAATCGAGAGCGCCGGCCTGCTTCCCCACATCCTTCCGAGCCTCGTGGTGGGGATCCCCCTGGGTGTGCGGGTCATACGCCACGTGCGACCGGAGACCTTCAGGCGCGTCTGCATGAGCTTCGACGCCTGGGTCGTGGGCTATGGCATCTCGACACTATTGCGACAGCTACACCTCATCGAGACCAACGCGGCGTTCTCCGTCCTGGCCGCGGTGGGCCTGATAGACATCTGGCTCCTGTACCGCTTCTTCCGGCATCAGACGCTCGAGCCCGTCGCGGCGGGAGCCCAGCCAGCCCCCGCGACTCAATAGAGGTACGTGAGGGCCATGGCGACTGTGATCTGGTCCTTCTTTCCGCCGAACGCCGCCAGCGTGGACCGGTCGTACCGGAGCTCGGGCCGAAGCACGGCGCTCGGCCACGTCTTGATGTTCAGCGTCGCCGTGCCGCTGCCGAACTTATTCCTCGCCCCAGTGCTTGCCGGGAAGCCGAGCGTGGCGTTAGTACGGGCGCCGTTCTGGTCATCCACGTAGTCGCCCCGCAGCGCCAGACCGACGGTGGCGCTGAAGTCGTACGTGACCCAGCCGCCCAGGGCCCACCACTTCGCGTCCTGCGTCGGATCGGGCAACGCTGCGTTCGCCTGCTCCGTGCCGTAATCGCCCTGCACCCACACGGCCGCCTTGCCGAGTTTGCGCCACAGCAATCCCTCGAAGCCGTACCGGTTGGCGCTGTTGTTCCCGGGCTCCTCCGCGCCCCAGTACCCCACGATCCCGAGCGACGTCAGCGCGTTGGGGTAGAGCCCGACGCGCCCCATGAGCGACTTGTGGCTGTTGTTGTCCGAGACCTGGTCCCAGCCGTTGATCACTCGGAGCTGCAGATCCACGTAATTGTTGAACTTCGTCTCCACGCTAAGCCCCGTGCCGGTGAAGTTCTCCACGTAGACGAACTGGTTCCCCTCCGACCAGTTCGGGTTCGCGTAGGTCTCGATCACCTCCAGGCCCATGAGTGTAGGAATGCGCCCCACCTTGAACTGCAGCCCGTTGCCACTGGCGGTCGGGACGTTCAGAGTGACGTACAGGTGCGGCAGGTCGGCCGGGGTCGTGGGGTCGAAGAATCCGCCCGACTGGATCACGGTCGCATCCTGGCCGACGAGCAGCTCGGTGTGGAACCCGGCGCTGAATTTCGTCGGGTCGTAGGGCTTGTCGAGCACGACCCCAAGCGCGTTGAGCATGAAGCGATTCTGGAGGCGGTCGTACAGCCGCCCGACGATGGCCGTCCCCCCGGCGCTATGCCCCGAATACGAGTACGACCCGGCGGCGAAGCCGGTGAGCTTGAAGCCCGCGAGCGCGGTCTCCAGATGGTTCACCGGAGGCGATGGCGGATCGGCCTTCTTGGCCGTGTCGGCCGGGGGCGATGATCCGCTCTGGGCGCGAATTATCCCTGGGGCGGCGAGCCACAGGCCCACGAGCGCGGCTCTCGCTAGACGGCTTGCTTGCACTCTCATACAGTGGCCTCCTTCAGGGCCTGGCGCTGTACCGCGTCTGCGGTCACAGCCGTGACAGCTGCGGTGTCCACCTCGCCCGTGCGGATCCGAACGATCCGCGCGAGCGGCTGGACGAAGATCTTCCCGTCACCCACCTGGCCGGTGCGGGCCGACGCGACGATCGCTTTGATGGTCGGCTCCACGAACGGCTCCGACACCGCCATCTCGAGCCGTACCTTCTCGCGGAATTCGAGCACGAGGGTCCGGCCGCGATAGTGCTCCTGCAGCTCGACCTCGCCGCCGTGGCCGCTCACCCGACTGATCGTGATGCCCGTAACGCCGGCCCGGAATAGCGCGGCCTTCACCTGCGGCAGCCGCTCGGGGCGGACGACGGCAGTGATGAGTTTCATCAGACCGCCTCGGGCTCGGGCTCGAGCTGCCCGATCCCGCCCCCGGATGCCGTCTCGCTGAGGATCACCGCCGAAGAGATCTCCTGCGTGTCGGGATAGGCCAGCGCGCCCATCTCCGGCAGGTCGAGACCGAGCTCTTCGACCTCAGGCGCCACGCGGTGGCCGCCGACGACGAACGCCGTGACTTTGTAGGCGACGAACGCCATGACGCCCACCCCCACGATGTTGGCGGCGCCGCCGATCAGCTGGGCCGCGAACTGGCTCGCATCGCCGTAGAACAGCCCGCGCACCGCCCCGTTCACCCCATTCCACCCGTCCCCGTACGTGCCGTCGGCCAACAGTCCGAGCGACAGGATGCCCCACAGCCCGTTGACGCCGTGTACCGAGATCGCGCCGACGGGATCGTCGATGCGCAGCTTGCCGTCGATGAAGAACACCGCGACGCACACCAACACGCCGGCTATGCCCCCGATCAGCACCGCCGACGGCGCGGTCACGAACGCGCACGGCGCCGTGATGGCTACCAACCCCGCGAGCGTGCCGTTTGCCATCATCGAGGGATCGGGCTTGCCGTACTTGAACCACATGTACAGCATCGACGTGATCCCACCCGCCGCCCCAGCCAGCATCGTGTTCGTCGCGATGACCCCGATGCGCAGGTCTGAACCCGCCAGCGTGGAGCCGGCGTTGAAGCCGAACCAACCGAACGCGAGGATGAACGTTCCGATCAGCGCCATCGGGATGTTGTGGCCCGGGATGGCGTTGACGCTGCCGTCGGCGTTGTACTTGCCGCGGCGCGGACCGAGCAGCGCCGCCGTGACGAACGCCATCACGCCGCCCGTCATGTGCACGACGGAGGATCCCGCGAAATCGACGTGCCCGTGCCCGAGCCCGAGGTTCTTGCCGAGCATCGCGAGCCACCCGCCGCCCCAGGTCCAGTTGGCGTAGATCGGGTAGATAAATGCGCCGACGAAGACGCTGAACACGACGAACGCCGAGAACTTCCACCGCTCCGCCAGCGCCCCGGTCGGGATCGTGGCCGCCGTATCCATGAAGACCATCTGGAACAGGAAGTACGCGAACACCGGCGCGGTGTACGCCACCCCGGTGAGAAAGAACCCGGTCCCACCGAACAGGCCCCACTCCTTGCCTGCGATCGTGAGGGAGACTTCGTTGGCCAGCTTGTCGTATCCGCCGAGCGTACCGAGCGCTCCCACACCCCCTGCCTGGAGCGCGAAACCGATCGCCCAGTAAGCGATCATCGCGATGCCGTAGACCATGAAGTTCATGGTGATCGTGTGCGCGGCGTTCTTGGCACGCGTAAACCCGGTCTCGACCATTGCGAAACCGGCCTGCATGAACATCACGAGAAACCCGGCCACCAACGTCCACACGAAATTGATCGCCACCGTGTTCGCGGCGGAGGCGGCGTTCGCGGCCTTGGCGAGCGAGTCCGTCGCTGTCACTCCCTGCCCGGCCAGAACGAGTGGCCACGCCAGAGTCCACAACAAGGCAATCCCGACCGAGCGTCTCATACGATCTCCCAGTGAGAGTTCAGGCGATGCACTGGTGCTACAGCGTTCGTGCAAAAAGTGCACAAATTATATGGCATCGCGCTACTACCCAATCGGGTAGTGCGCACTGCTGTCGCAAGAATCGTGCACATTTCGCACGTTTTATGATGCACCAGTCTATCAACCTGGACCCCGGTACCGCGCCACCTGCTCCGCTTGACATGGCCAGCGGCGTGCGGGCAGCTTTCGCGCTCGAGCATGACCTGCGACCTGATTCGGCGCCTCGGAGTGTGTTGCCCCCGCCCCCGCCCGCATGGCGTCCGGCCTCAGCTGGCCGGCCGAAAGCGGCCGGTACCTCGCCGCGATAGTCTTTCGTAGGACCCGCTTCGCACAATTGATTGTGTGCACCGTAGGACGCGTCGCTCCAGAGGTGAACGCTTGAGTGAGTCGACAGCACCATCGGACCGTCACGCCGATACGACGATCCTCAACTTCGGCGGTACCGCCGCGGTGGCTCCGTGATCGACCTCGTGTCGCTGGCGTGCGACCTGGTGGACGTCCCATCGGTGTCGGGGGCAGAGGCTCAAGTCGCGCGGTTCGTGGCATCCTACCTCACGGACCTGGGCTATCGCGTGGAGCTGTTCGATGCCGCGCCGGGACGCCCCAACGTGCTGGCGACCACCGAACGGGCGCCGCGAATCGTGCTGTCCACCCATCTCGATACAGTGCCGCCGCACACGCCCGCCAGAATCGAGGACGGCGTCCTGTACGGGCGCGGTGCCTGCGACGCGAAGGGGATCATGGCGGCCCAGAT
>Ga0209761_1002750_pt1 | contig 11550 bp, 12 predicted proteins | sample GraSoi013_1_40cm_4_FD_185818 | JGI IMG/M metagenome (GOLD analysis project Ga0209761, IMG submission 185818) | Grasslands soil microbial communities from the Angelo Coastal Reserve, California, USA - Sample 09_25_2013_1_40cm (SPAdes) (version 2) | ecosystem: Environmental > Terrestrial > Soil >... | reverse complement strand
GTCGCGACGTCGTCGCGGCCGCCGTGTACCACGTGATCGTAGCCGTCGTCGGATCGTCGAGGTAGCTGAGGTGCACCCCCGATGGAGGGTTGGTCCCGGAAGGCGCCGCGCTTGCCCCGAAGGACGGGAGGAGCGTGAGCGTCGTGAGGACGACGATGATCGCGATGGACGACGCCCAGAACCCGCTCCTGCGCACGGAATGCAAGCCTCCCTTACCTTGTGGCCCTAGGGGAAAACCTCGACATCCCGTCGGTGCCTGTGAGAAGATATGACCGCAAATGACTTAGTCTTTTCACCTCGCGGTTCCGAAGAAACGGAATTCGCTCGTCACGGTTTGGAATCGGCTCCGCAAGTTCGTTCTGCCCGCGGCGGGCGCTTATCGTTTCTGATACTCTCGCCGTCGTCTTTATCGATGCCCATCTTCGTGCTCCGAGTCCTCATGGCCGGCTCCCGGAGGCGGCCCCTCCCCGATTGGAAGCTACCCCGAGGTCCGAAGCGCAAGCTGCCAAAACGGGCCCGTGCCCTTCGGCTCGCGTGGGCGCTCTTCCTCGTCGTCGGCGTGCCGCTCGGTTTCATGGCGGCCCTCGGGCCGCTCGCGTATGCAGGCATTTACATCGAGCCGCTCCGGCAGTTCTGGCAACCGTGGCCTCCGGACATCCTGAAAGGCATCGGCGGTGTCATCGGGTTCGCGGTGACGCTCGGGTACCTGACGTATCGGAAGGGACGGTACACGGGATTCGATCGGGGGGCCGTCGCGGAGAGGGCGTCGTCTCGCAATCAGCTTGAGGGTCGGATCCCCGTGGCAGCGCTCGCTGCTGCTCCGGAAACTTCCACACTCGCACTGAACCCGCCGCCGCCTCCGTAAATGCCGCAACAGATTCCGCTCGTGTAGGACGCGGTGACCGACAGCGGGCTCGGAGGGGCTCGAAAGTCCTCAGTCAGAGCCCGCGCCCTCGGTCTCGTTCTCGTTGTCCTCTCCGGTATGGCCGGACCGCTCCTCGGCCCACGGAGGCATCTCGCCGGTCCGGAGCACGATCGCGTTCCCGCCGTTCACCCAGACCGTGAACGCCTGAATCTCGTGGCCGTCGTCGAGGACGCCCAGGACCTTCAGGGTGTCATTCACATGAATCGTCGGGAAGTTCTGCTCGGCCCACCACCAAGGAGGCGCAAGCTCGACGCTGTAATTCGTCCCGTTCGCCGCCGTCAGCGTGAGCTCGACGCTTTCGTTGAAGTGAGGATTCCAATCCACCGCGGTCACCGTGCCTTCGACCGTCACCAGGTTCTCCGGCGACTCGGAGTCCATCGCGTGGATGGCGACACCGGCGCCGACCGAGGTCACGAGGGCCATCGCGAGAATCGCGTACAAAACGTTCGACATTCCACTCCTCTGCATCGGTCCACGTTCGGCCGCGGGTTAAGGCTTGTTGAACATTCGTCGAAATGAGAACAATCGGAGGCTCCGCGCGTCACGCCTCGATGCAGCACGCCAGAAGGACCAGGCCGTCGGACTCGTCCTGAGCACCGACTCGATTACTGCGAGAAAACCGCGGCAAGCTCCGGATCGGACGGTCCCTCAGGTTGACGCTCCGGGCCGGCGCCCCCGCGTTATGGCCGAGACCAGGAGAGCCACCACTCGTCGAAAGATCTCGTCAGAGACGCGGCCCACCAGGGTATGGACGAGGGCGCGATGGATCGTGAACAGCTTCATGGGACGGACCTCGCTTCGCTTCGGCAACCGACCCTCCGCCATCTCTCGATCGGCCAACGGAATCGCATCGCGGCGTCGGGAAATCTTCGAAGTCACCCCGCAGACGATGAGATCCTCGCCGTGGACGATGAGCACGAGGGCGGGGCGGCGTTTGATGGTGGAAAGGTCGGTGAAGGGGAACGAGACCGTGACCAAAGAGCCCGGGCGGAGAGCCAATCGAACCCCGCCTCAGACGCCATCCCACACGTCGTCTTCCGGGTTCTCCCACAAGCCCCTCAGCGCGTCTTCTGTCGCGCGAAGAAGCGGGGCGAACTCGTCCCTTAGGATCCCTTCGACGTCCGCCTTCTTACGAAGCACGAGGACGTCTCCGGATTCGAGGAGCACCAGGTCCGTATCCCGACCGAGTCTGTGCCTTGTACGAACTTCCTTCGGAATCACAATCTGGCCTTTACTCGATACTTTCACGACATGCACAGCCTTGTAAGGTGAGGCTTACTTCTTAAACCTTGCCCTGGGTAGCGTGCATGCGGATACGAACGGCCACATCCCATCACGCCGAGGTTTAATATCGAAGCCGGTTCATGCCTCGAGAGAAACGCGGAGGAGTGCGCGATCGAGCGTTCTGAACGGACGACCTTCAGCATGCGAGCCGCGGCACTCGTTCTCATCGGCACTCTCCTTGTCGCGGTGCTGGGGCTCTCGGCGCCGGGCGTCCGAGCCGCGGGGCCGACGCTCACGATCGTCTCTCCCGCGGACCACGCTGTCATCGGGAACGGGACCCCTGTCCTGGTGATTTTCGTCGTCTCCGACTTCAATCTCACGCCGCCCGGGACCGGAGGGCCGTCGCCGACGGACGGGCACGTAGCCGTCTACGTGGACGGGATGCTGACGATGGCCACGAGCCAGGAGACGATCGAGCTCCCGCTCGCATCGGGCACCTACACGATCCTGTTGCGGCTCGTCGCCGACAATGGGACTTCCCTGAATCCGGACGTGACGTCCTCCATCTCGGTGACCGTGACACAAGGGCCTGCGGTCGGAACGCCGCGGATCCACATCACCTACGTCGAGATTACGTATCCGACACCGAAACTCGTCCTGGGTCGCGACGTCACGATCTCCTTCAACGTCACGGATTTCGCGCTCGTTCCTCCGGGACGTGGCGCGGCCGTCCCGAACGAGGGGCATGTCGCGGTCTTCCTGGACGGAGTCTACGTCATGGCCGTGATGGCTTTCCGACCGATCCCGTTCTCGGACCTGCTCGACGGAAACCATAACGTCACAGTTCGGCTCGTCAACGACGCGGGCCAGCCCTTAACCCCGGACGCGAGCGACTCGGTCACGTTCCGGATCCAATTTGCCGCGATTGTCGACATCAACCCGTATCTCGAGGTCGCGCAGATCATCCTAGCGGGCGCGATCTTCTTCGTATTGTTCTACCGAGGCTGGGGCCGTAGCATGTTCGCGATGATCTCCGCCCGAATCGGGAGGAAGAACGCGTGAGACTGAAGAAGTTCGCGACAACGTTGCCGGCGAAGGCGCGTCGCGGCTCGTCCATGCTGGCCCTAGGTGTGCTGACCAGCCTCCTGCTCGCTTCTATTGTGAGTTCCCCGGCGGCTGCGGCCGCGCCGTCCCTGACAATTGTCTCCCCGACCGACGGCGCCGTGATCGGGAACGGCACTCGCGTCCTCGTCCAGTTCCTCGTGTCGAACTTCGCGTTCGTTCAGCCGGGGCGGGTAGGACAGATCGCGTCCCCGAACGAAGGTCACGCCAATGTGTTGCTGGACGCGCAGCTTGTACGACTCCTCACCGACGTCGAGCCGTTCTCGCTCCCCTTGATCTCCGGCCCCCATCTGATTCGGATCCAGCTCGTCGCAGACAATGGCACCGCGCTGAACCCAGACGTGAGCGCGTCCGTCCACGTGGTGGCGACCCAGGGACCGGGTGCGGGTGTCCCTCGTATCACGATCCTTTCCCCGAGGCCGGCCGAATCAACGGGTCACGGAATCTACGTTTCGTACCGGATCGAGAATTTCACGTTGGTAGAACCGCGAGGCCAACCGAACGCCCCGAACGAAGGTCACGTGCAGCTCCTGGTCGAGAAGCAAGTCGTGATGGAGGTGATTCAATATGAGCCGGTCCTCCTCGTGTCGTTGCCGGAGGGGGACATCACCATTTCAGCGCGGCTCGTGAACAACGACAATACTCCGTTGAATCCCGATGCGACTTCGAACGTGCTGATTCACGTGGTCGCGTCCTCAGCCGTCAGCCTGCCGCTGGTCTCCAACGGTGGAGTCGCGCTCCTCCTGGCATTCATCCTGGTTGTCCTCATCCTGCGGCGCCAGAAGGTCGTGGGCCGGCCTCCGAATAATCGCGGGGGGAATCGCTAACGTGAACGCGCGGATCCTCGCCTTCCTCCTCGCGACGGTCGGGATGCTCATCGTCTCGGGAATCGCCGCGCCGCAGGTCCGGGCGGCTCCGGCTCCCACCTTGTCGATCGTCTCGCCGAGTCCGAACGCGGTGATTGGCAACGGCAGCCCGGTCGTGGTCGTCTTCGCGGTGACGAACTTCAATCTCACGGATTCGAGGAACGGAACCTCCTCGCCCGACTCCGGCCACGTCGACGTCTTCGTGGACGGCGGGTGGACCGCAAAGGCGAGCATCAACACGATCGTCCTCGCGCTTCCCTCCGGGCCGCACACAATCCGGTTGCGGCTCGTGACAGACAACGGGTCCGCGCTCAATCCGGACGTCACGGCGTCAGTCGCGGTGATGATGACGCAAGGACCCGCGGGTGGCACGCCGGGCCTGTCGATTTTCTACCCGCGCGAAGGTGCCCTCCTCGGGACCGATTCGACCATCTCCTTCCAGGTCACGAATTTTGCCGTCGTCCCGCCTGGCGGGCCCGCGGGCGTCCCGAATGAGGGCCACGTCCGCGTGCTGCTCGATCGTGTGTACTATGCGGATCTAACAGACGTCGCGCCGTTGCATCTGAATCTGAAAGACGGCTCCCATAACGTCACGCTTCAACTCGTCGACAACGGCGGCAGCCCGCTGAATCCCGACGTCAGGGTGGGCCTTCACATCACAGTACAGGCGCTCGTCGGACGGGTCACCCGGTTCGATGCGACCCCGTTCTTGGCCCTCGCCAACCTGCTCATCGGGCTCGGGATCCTGGCAGCGATCTACCGCAAGCTGGAGGCCCGCTGATCGTGCGCGCGCACATGCGACCCTCTCACGGACGGTCCTCCAATGGACGGATGGCACAGCTCGGGCTATGCCTGCTCCTCGGGATCTTCCTGTTCGCGGTCACGAGTCCATTGGGCGCGGCCGCCGTGCCGTCACTGTCGATCCTCACGCCGGCGAACGACCAGGTCATCGGCAATGGCACGCCGGTGATCGTGAGCTTCGCGGTGGCCAACTTCGTCCTCGTGCAGCCCGGTCGCGTCGGTCAGGTCGGGAGTCCAACTGAAGGCCACGTGGACCTGTACTTGGACGGCGTCTACTCCCGGCTGCTCACCCGAGTCGAGCCCATCTCGCTGCCGCTCGAGTCCGGGCCACACACGATTCGGCTGCAGCTCGTTCAGGACAACGGGACGCCTCTCAATCCCAACGTCTCCGCATTCGTGCGCGTCGTGACGACCCACGGCCCCGCGGTCGGCACCCCGAGGATCACGGTCGTGTCACCGAAACCGGGTCCGACGATTTCCCACGATCTGTACTTTGCAGTCGAAGTCACGAACTTCACGCTCGTGGCCGCAACGGGCCAACCGAACGCTCCGAACGAAGGCCACATTCAGCTGCTCTTGAACGGCGTGCTCCACCAGGAGCCGCGCGCCTACGATCTCGGATTCATCGTGGACATGCCCGACGGGAACAACACAGTCATCGCGCGACTTGTCAACAACGACAACACTCCGCTGAATCCCGACGTGTCGGCAAGCGTGACGGTCCGAATCCTAGGCGCCGCGGACCCGACGGCTTCGGAACAGGTGACGGCGGGGGTGACACTGATCCTCACCGCCATTTTGCTCGTCCTGCTCTTTCGGCGGCGAAAGGCGGCCCGGCGGTTCGCCCCGCCGAAGGCACAGCCCTAGAACCGCCTCGGAAACATACACGATAAATAGAACGCCGGTCCTCGCGCATCCGAATGGGCCAGCGATTGTTCGCGGACTCAGCGGCGGCTTCCGGCGTGAGATGGCTCCTTGTCTCCCTGGTGCTCGCCGCCGTCGGGGATTTGGTCTTGGACGTGCCGTACTATTTCGGTACGGTCATCCCGGGCCTCTCCGCGCTCTCGGGCGCGGATTCCTACCGGCTTTACACATCGGTCCTCAGCGTCGCGCTGCCGGCGGTCATCGGTCCGATCGGATTTGTAGGCATCCTCCGGATCGAACGAGGCCGCGTCTGGACCCGCAAATGGCACGAGGAGCGGGCTCGGCCCGCGTTGTTTGTCGCCTTCGCAGCCGCCGTGTTCCTATTCGGATCCGGGCTCGCCTTAGCGTTATCCCGAGACCCGGTCGAAGTCGTCTGGAATTCGGTTCGAATGACCGCTCGGTTCGTCGTCGTCCTCGCGGGGGGCGTGTACCTGCTCGAGACCGCGGTGCGAATCGACCCCGGATCGCGGAGCGGCCTTGCAACAGCCGCGTTCGTCGTGGGCACGTTCGCCGCGGCCGTGCGGATGCTGATTGCGGTCTACAACGGCTTGGTCGCCTCCGCCGCTCCCGCCGACTTCGTGCGCTCGCGGGTCGAACTGCTTCTCGCTCCTGCGGCGTTCGTGCTTGCGGTGCTTTCGCTTTTCGGCTGGGTCGCGGTCTATGGGCGAATTCTCGGGTGGCTGGCCCGGATGCGGGCCGGAGGGATGCCCCAACGGAAGCTGCCCTTTAGCCCTCGCTCACCTGAGGCCCCGGTTGGATCGGAAATCTCCTTCGAGAAAGCCACCAGCCGACCCCCAACGCCAAGATCCCACCCAGGATCCACGCCAATGGGAGCCGATCGGGGTCCACCCGAAGGACCAAACCGAGCATCAGGAACGCAAGAGTCGAAAGACCAAGCGCGCTCCCCATCACAATGAGGGCCATCGGGCGGCGATCGACGTTGAACTGCGCCTTGTAGAGCTGGATTCCGGCCTTCGGAAGCGTTGCAAGGAGGAACAGCTGCAAGGCGAGTCCGTGGTTTCCGTACGTCGTCCCACCAACAATCGTCATGCCGATTTGGGCGAGCAGCACGCCCAGCGCCACCATGGGGACCAGGATTGCCAGCAAGAGACGACGCATGCTCGATGTGAGCGCGGCCGGGAGGCGATCATGGAGGGAGCCGTGCGCGTACAGGGACTTCGACACGGACTCGGGAATGTAGTTCAAGATCTCGGCGAGTTGCAGGGCGATGAAGAAATAGGCCACCGGGCTGGCGCCGACGAAGATGAGCATGATCGAAGGCCCGAGGCGACTCGGGAGCGAATATGCGAGGCCGGAGATCCAGTTTCCGAACGAGAGCGAGGCGACCTCGCGGAATCGGTGGGGTACGCCGGTCTCGTTTCGTACGGGCCACACGCGGCGCACCAGGAAGAAACTCACGAGCGTGACGGCGAACAAGGGCAGCGTGTACGCGCCGAATAGGCCGACCACCGTGGCCTCGACGAGGGCGAAAAGAAGGAGGATCTTCACCAGGCCGTACGCGACCGCCCGAAAGGCCAGGTATTGGCTCCTCCTCGCGGCCAGGATTGAGCCATCCGTAATCTGGAAACTCGTCTGCGACCCGGTGAGCACGACGGTCAACAAGACGAGGACCACGAATTGTTGCTCGGTCAGGGTAACTTGGAGGTCCTTCGCGGACAACGTCAGGACCGTCGCGGACAACGCGAGCCCCACGATCGCGGAGAGCGTCCCTCCGATCAGGAGCAACTCCCACATGAGGGCTCGAGGCCGATCGACCCGGGTCGCGAAGCGGACGAGTCCGTTGTCGAGCCCCAGGATCCCGATCGAAGTGGCCAGCGAGGACAGGGACACGAGGGCACCCGCGATTCCGACCGCCCCGGAAGAGAACAGATGCGCGGCGAGCGCCCAGAATCCGAATCCCAGGACCGAATTCGCAATGCTCGCGGTGAGGACCCAGCCGCCCTGCTCGCGGACCGTCTCCGACTCCGACATCGGCTCGGTGCGGAGGACCGGCTTCACCCAGGGGAATTCCCAGCCCTCAATCACGCCCACGGACGGATAGCATTGAGGATGAGCCGATAAGAGTTTCGCGCGAAATGCAATCATCGGTCCTTGCCGATGCGCACCCGCGGTGCTTCGTGTGGATTGACGGTTCGCGGCCCTCACGGCCTACAATCGCGCGATCGAAATGTTCCGAGGTAATTCGACCAGCGTGCCCAAATCGATAAATACTGTGCTCCGGTCAGGGACGCTTGCCCCCGCTGGTGACCCGGATTCTGACCCCTGGTCGACCGCATTCGCCCCCGACGAAATTCATATGCGCAGGCGCTACGCCGCTGCGCCCCTCTCTCGGCTAACATCCACTGCTACCGGAGAAATTTCTCATGGATTCAAGGAGGAACCGGGTCGGCGCCATTGCGGCGTCGATCGCCTTGCTCGTCGTCGCGCTTGTCGGCGCGAGCCTTCTCCCCGTTCGTGTCGCCGCACCGATCGTGGTTTCAACCGGAGGACCGGTCCAGACCCTCGCGACCTCCGGGATCAACTTCGACTATGTCATGATCATCCTGATGGAGAACCACAACATCTGCGACATCTACACGCACTGCGGCGGCACCGGCACGTACATGACGGCCCTCGCCGACGCCTATTCGATCGCTCGGCAGGACAATTACTGCAACGTGAATCCGAGCCTCCCGAACTACCTGTGTCTGTCGGGCGCCACGGACTTCGGATGTTCGGGATACGACGGCGGCCCGAACTCGAACCCCTGCACGAACAGCGCATGGAACTCGCCCAACATCATCGATCGGATCCTCGGGGCCGGGTTGACGTGGAAGGCGTACATGGAAGACATGCCGTCGAACTGCTATACCAGCGATTCCGGGAACTACGCGGTCCGACACAATCCGTTTGTGTATTACAACGACATCGTCAGCAATTCGACTCGGTGCAACCAGGTGGTCCCGGCGGGAACCGCGGGCAGCGCCCTGGTGGCCGACCTCGCCTCGACGTCGACCGCATCAAACTACATGTGGTTCACACCGAACACCTGCAACGACATGCACGACTGCGACATTCCGACGGGCGACACCTATCTCTCGGTCCTCGTGCCGCTGATCCTCGGGAGCAACGTCTTCCTCACCCAGCGGGCGGCGCTCCTCCTCACGTTCGATGAGGGATATGGCCAGCCGATCTACACGGTCTGGGCGGGTCCCGTCGTGAAGACGGCGTACACCTCATCGACGGCGTACAGCCACTACTCGGTCCTCTCGACGATCGAGTCGAACTGGAACCTGCCTTCGTTGACGACGAACGATCAGAATGCCACGAACATGAACGAGTTCTTCACGACGCCCACGGGCCCGGACTTCTCCTTGTCCGCGAACCCCTCGACCGTTACGTTCGTCGCGGGCCAATCCGCGACCTCCACGATCTCGCTTCACCCAATGGGGGGCTTCAACGGAACCGTCGCCCTCAACGCGAGTTCGTCGCCCGCCGGCATCACGAGCTCATGCGTCCCCTCGAACATCAGCGGCAGTCAATCGTCGACGTGCACGTTCACCGGATCAGCTACGGGATCGTACACCGTCACCATAACGGGCAGGAGCGGCTCGCTCGTCCACACGACCTCGATCGGCGTCACGGTCACGGCACCGCCCATTCCCGATTTCTCAATTGCCGCAAACCCGACGAGTGTCTCGTTCGTGGCGGAGCAATCCGCCAGCTCGACCATCTCCCTGCAATCTACGGGAGGCTTCGCGGGAACCGTCTCACTCACGGCGGTCTCATCGCCCGCGGGACTTACGACGTCGTGCGTCCCATCGAGCATCACCGGATCCCAGACTTCCACGTGCACGATCGGCGGGACGACGCCCGGGTCATTTGCGGCCGTCGTCACGGGCACGAACGGAACCCTCTCCCACTCAACGTCGATCGGAGTCGCGGTGACGGCCTCGGGACCGACGGCCCGGTTCACCTATTCCCCGCCGGCGGCCGTCGCGAACACCGCGGTCCTCTTCGATGCGTCGTCCTCCTCCGATTCGGATCCGAACGCGACTCTCGAGGCGAGGTGGGATTGGGAAGGCGACGGCCTATGGGACACCTCATGGTCTCTCTCCCTGACCGGGCAGCATGTCTTCACGGACGGGGGAACCTACGTGGTGACGCTGCAAATCCTCGATTCCTTGGGATTGGTAGACACCGCGACGCAGTCGGTGGTCGTCCAGAGCGCGGACGATGTGCCTCCCCATGTCGCGATCCTCTCCCCGCCCAACAACACGGTCACCGTGTCGGCCAACGTCACGGTCGTGGGAACCGCCTCCGACAACGTGGGAATCGCAATGATCGAGCTGAGCACCGACAACACCACGTGGACACCGACCACCGGGACGACGTCGTGGTCCGGGGTCGTCACGCTGAAGGCGGGGACGAACCAGATCTATGCCCGCGCGACCGACACCTCGGGGAACAAACACGTGACCGTCATCACCGTGATCGCGACCAACCCGGACCAAGGTCCCGGAGTGGGGCCCGGCGTGATCGATCCGACCCTCCCGGTCCTGATCGTCTTTGCGGGGATCTCCGCGCTCATCGGGACCCACGCGTTCCTCTGGAACCGATCGCGGACTTCGCGACCCGCTCAAAAGAAGCATTCGGCGAGCGTCCGTCGACCCGAGACGGGGATCGCGATCGGTGGCTCGTCGCCGCCAGAGCGATCTTCCGACGCTGACCGTTCTACGCCCGCCTTCGGTCGCGGGCTCCCCGCGCGAGGCCGTCCGATCCCGAAGGGAACGGCGGGAGCGACTTCACGATCTGGCGCATCGCGGCGCGGAGGGCCACTTCGGTCATCCCGCCGGCGGCGACGATGACCAACACGACCTGGGCGTTGACCTTGCTCACGAAGACCCGCCGGCCGTCGATCATCAGGGAGACCTCCCGCGGGCTCGCCGCCCCGAGGGCCGTCATCAGGGTCTCGATCGATCCGACGAGGGTCGCGGCCATGACGCTCAAGACATCGATGGGCACGGAGTTCCGCGTCCACGCGCCCAGCTGTGCCCCGGTCCGGGTGATGAGGAGGACGGCTTCGAGGGGTTCTTGCGATCCGACCGCCGAGGATAGGTCAATCGGCGTCGATGCGGTCACGGACATCTGGGGTTCCAAGTGTTGCGTGCGCGCCCCAGGTTAAAAGCAACAAGGTCTCACTATCAAATGCGTCAATTATCGAAGGCCGCCGCCTCGATGACTGTGCCCCGACCCGTCCTAACCCAAGGTCTTAAGGCTCCAGTCGCCTCGAACCCTACTCCTGTGTTCCAAGGAGCCTTGCAGCGTCGCGCGCGTTCGATCCTGTTGACCGTCGTGTTGGCCGCGGTCGTGTCCGGCGCTGCCCTCGCTGCGTCTGCGCAGCCTTCCCGACCTCCTCCTGTTCGGTCCGTCGCCCGAGCCGCCGCCGCGGCCGGCACCGACTTCGATTACCTCGTGATCCTCCTGATGGAGAACCACAACATCTGCGACATCCTGACCTCGTGTAGCGGCTCGGCCGTCTACATGTCGAATCTCGCGAGCGCCTGGGGACTGGCGCAGGACGACCATTACTGCAACGTCAACCCGAGCCTCCCCAACTATCTCTGCCTGACCGGTGGCACGGACTTCGGTTGCAACGGCTATGACGGCGGTCCGAATTCGAACGCC
>Ga0209761_1002747_pt1 | contig 11555 bp, 13 predicted proteins | sample GraSoi013_1_40cm_4_FD_185818 | JGI IMG/M metagenome (GOLD analysis project Ga0209761, IMG submission 185818) | Grasslands soil microbial communities from the Angelo Coastal Reserve, California, USA - Sample 09_25_2013_1_40cm (SPAdes) (version 2) | ecosystem: Environmental > Terrestrial > Soil >... | reverse complement strand
CGACCTTCCGCACTGCACGTCGAGGCACCATTTCGACGTGGCTAGGGCAACGCGACTGGCCCCAGCTGTCCGACCCGGTGAGTTGACTCCCGGATCAACGAGCGCCTGAGCCCTTGGTTGCATCGGCGCCCTCCCCGGAATTTCCGTTCGGACTCGGTTTGAAGGCGTTGTTGAGACGCCAGGTCCCAACCCTTCCCTCCAACCCGCGTGGCATCAATATAGGGGGCTCACAAAAGCGCGCAAGTGCCGATGTTTCTTCGGGTTAGGTCACTTTGATGTGCATCGTTTGTGGATGCTAACTGAAAGTCCCGGCCCCAATTCCAGAGATCGTCCACATGATGTGGAGTTGTGTATCCACAGCGCGCACGTTCCCACATCGGGGTACTTAGCCTTCTATCGCCACTTCGCAGTAAGCAAAAGGCTGGTCGGAGTCGGCAGGAACGAATAGAAATCCGGCGCCACTCGTCGCGAACCAGCCCGCGAGCAGTTGCGTCGAACGGCCGACGGCCGGCTCGGCGAACAGTGCCTGCGTCCAGCGTCGAATGTGACGCAGCTCCGGGGCGCGTCGCGACAACATGCTTAACGCCGCGCCGAGTCCGTGCGTCGCACGCAGAAAATGCGCCATCGCGTGCCCGCGCTGGGCGAAGATATAGGAGCGGACTCCCGGCTCATCATAGAGCAGGGTACCTTCGTATGGGTCGGCGGGTGGCGCATCCATGCGTGGGCCGAAGTAGACGAACACGCGGTTGTTTCCGTCCCGGCGCTCGACGACGATGGCGGCGGAATCGGGACTGAGACGCGCGGCATGCACGAGATCTTCGGCGGCGAGAATGCCGACTTGCGCTGTCCACTCGAGCGCCGCGAGTGCCTGGTCGAGCGGCAGACCGATGGCGTCGTCATAGGCGATGAGACGCGGCGCTTCGCCGGCGCGTTGGAAGAAATGCGCAAGCGCGTCGGCGCGATCGTCGAATGTGCGCAAGATGCGCGAGGTTGCGGGAACGGCCATCCGGAGATAATAACCGGGCAGGAATTCAACTGTTAGAGGAGCAATCAGCATGTTGTTGGGATTGGTGATGGTTATCACGGTTGTCGCGTATCAACAGGATACCACAACCCACAAGGATTCGGTGACGACGCCGCCCACGTCGGCGCCGGCGCCCGTTCCGGTGCCCTCGCCACCGCCGACGATCGAGCAGATTCGCTACATGGAAGGACTCCGCACCGCGACGCGGGGCGTGGCGCAGATCCGCGACGGGCTAAACCGCGTCGTGCGCACACAGCAGGCGGATTCTTTGAAGCGCCGCCGCGCGGCTCGGCGGCTCGGCGGGCTGTGCGGCACCGCGCGGTCATTCATCGTCACCGGCCGGCCGAAGATGCAGCCGACGGCCTACGCCGACTCGATGCGGGCGCTCGCCAAGACGCTCACGATGCGACTCGACTCGCTGACGACTGCGCTGACGTCGTGCGAGAAGACGGCAGGGCGCGATCCGACGACGGTGGCGACGACGCTGACGACGCGGCTGAAGAATTATGATGATGCGCTGCTGGCCTTTCGTACGGCTTTGAAACCGGATAGCACAAAGGCAATCAGTCAGCAGTAGCGAGAGGCGCTAAGGCGCCAAGACTCAATAACTTAGAGTCTTGGCGTCTTAGCGTCTTCTAAGGCACGGGTTGCTGTTTTGGCTCCATCCTAAGTATCCAGAGTCCCGTATTGATATCCGGCACAAAGATGTTGCCGTCACGAACGACGGCCCCCCACGCAAACGGCGCCCGCCGATGCCCCAGCGAATCGACCGTCAGAATCCAGCTCATCTCCCGTCCCTCGCGCAGCAAATCGCCCTTTAACTCCCCGGAGATATCGACCGCACGCGCGCCGCCCTGGTAGTTGCCGAGGTAGAGCGTATCGCCCATGACCCAGACGTTGTGGACTCCCCCGTCGGTGGGTTCGTACCACGCGACCTCGCGTGGCTTCGTGATGTCCGAGACGTCGATCACGTGCAGTCTGCCGAACGTCAGGTTGTTGCCGTCCTGGAGACCCTTATACGGATGTGCCGCGTAGACCTCGTCACCCACGAACACATAGCGGCCCTGCCGCCATGCCGTATGTGTGCCGCGCACGAATCCCTGCCCAAATAGCTGCCAGACGCGCGCGTAGGTGGCCGTCAGGTCGTACTTGTACTGCGACACGAACTGCGGATTCGTCGGACTTCCACCCTTCATGCCGTTGCCGACATCGAGAATCACGAGCCCGTCGTTCCAATACGCCAGATACGCGAGCCCGTCGACGACCATGATGTCGTGCAGATACCGACCCGCCTCGGTCTGCTCGGTCTGCCAGCGGGCCACTTCCTTGGGGTGTTGCGGATCCTGAATGTCGATGACGCGCATCGAGCCCGTCGCGTCGTCGGTGATGTACGCGTATCCCTTGTAGACGTAGGAGCTGTGCACGCCGCCCGAGACGGTCTGGGTGTACTCGGAGACCGGTTTGGGATGACAGGGGTTGCTCGCATCGAACACAACGATGCCGTTCTTGCGGTCCGACGCGCCCTCGCGCGAGAAGACGCCGTATTTCCCGTCCTCGGTCGTCATCACGTCGTTCACGATGCGCGCATTCGTCATCATCGAGTCGACGATCTTGGGATGCGTCACATCCGTGATGTCGATCGCGTACACGCGGTCGGCGATGGTCGACAGATACGCACACGTTCCCGATGGATGCAGCCAGACTTCGGCCGCGCTCATCTTGATTGGGACGCGGCCCCGAACTTCGATGCCGCGCCCCACTTCACGCGGCGCAACGTGCACGACGGCGTCGGTTACCTTCCCGCCGATCGATGCCGTGACGGTGTAGTCACCGGCGACCTCGGCGACGAAGGTGCCGCTCGGGTCGATCTCCGAGATACCGGGACCGGCCGCGACCGCCCAGTCGGTCGCGACGTCGCCGACCGGACGGCCGGCGGCGGTGCGCGCGACGGCGGAGAATTTCACGACGTCTCCCGTACGCACGTGCGGCGTTCCCGGCTCGATCGTGATGCGGGCGATGTTATTGGGCAGCACCTGGAGCGCGAGTGTCTCTGTCGCTGGGCCGGCCGTCGCGGTGATAGTGGCGCGGCCCGCGGAGACGGCACGCAGTCGACCGTCGTTCGTGGCGACGCGTGGGGTGCTCGAGGTAAACGTCACAGGATCGGACCGGCGATCGCCATGACGCGAAAACGCCGCCGATGATACCGTGAGTCGCGAGCCGGCAACCAGGCGATCCGGCCGCGGATCGAGCACGATGCGCGCTGGCGGCTCGGGCAGCACGTGCACGAGTGCGGCGCCGAACACCTGACTGCCCTGCACGCCGCGGATGAATCCCACCGCCGTGACGCGCGCGTAGCCCTGGTACCCGCCCGTGAACTCGCCCGTCGAGTCGACGTCGCCGATGTCGCCGCCTACGAACCAGCCGATCTCGGCGCCCGGCACCACTTGCCCCGACGCGTCCAGCGCCCGCGCGGTGAACTTCATCTTGCCACCGATGGGGACTTCGCCGCCCGAAGGCTGCAGGTCGACTCTGGCGATTGGGGTTTGCGAAGCGGTTGTACTGGTGGGCTGTTGCAGCACGACTAACGACAGTAAGGCTGGCAGCAACATGGGAAGGCCTCCATCTGACGGCGCGAAAGGGAAGACTGAGGTTACCGGCGCGTCAGGGAGAGCGGAAGAGTGTCTGCTCCAACTGGCGGTGTCACGAAAGTGTCAGCATACTGAAATCACGACGAAAAGGCAGTCGCGATTGACAGGGTATGGGGGGGTCAATACCTTAGCCCGCGGTTCAAGCATACGTGGCACCGTCACCGGATGTCTGCGCTCCGCGAGGACCAAATGTCTCGCGGATTTTTGTTTGAGCCCGTCCCACGCCGCGGTGGCCTGGGTCGTTCCAGTCCGGGGCCGTGCCCCATTGTGCTGAGGTCTTAACGGTATGGCTAAGGGTAAGGTGAAGTGGTTTAACGACGCGAAAGGCTTTGGCTTTATCGCGCAGGAGTCGGGTCCAGACGTGTTCGTCCACTTCACAGCGATCCAGGCTGAGGGCTTCCGCAGCCTCGCCGAGGGCGACAACGTCGAGTTCGACGTCGCCCAGGGTCCAAAGGGGCTGCAAGCGCAGAACGTTCGCAAGGTTTGAGCTGTGGAGGGGCGCAGCATGCTGCGCCCCTACCAAACGGGCCCGGGTCACACCGGGCCCGTTTGCTTTTCATATATTGGCGCCATGACTCCCGCCATCCTCCTCGCTCTTCTCGTCCAGGCGCCCCAAGCTTCGGCGCCCCGACCGTTCGCCTATCGCGGATTCGCGCCGGGCATGTCGTACCGTGATTTTACCACCCGCGCCCGCAGCATCGCGCAAGGCGACAGCGACATCCTGGCGTGTCAGACGATGCGACGGACCGCGCAGGTGATGGACTGCGGCGTGCGCGTGCGGGATCCCGTGGACAGCGCGCGTTTCTATTTGAGCGCGAATGTCATCGAGGGACGGACGTCCGTCATTGCGTTCCTGGATTCGGGGAAGGTCGCGCTGGTGCGGCGGACACAGGACGACATGCGCAAGCACCTGGGTCTGCCGCAGCGCCGCGAGCGCAGTATGTGGGAATGGACCAAGGGCCGACGGTTCATCCGGCTCAACTGGCGCGGCGGCCCTAATTGGCGCGTGATCTCGATTACGCTCAACGACCGCGACGTGATGGATCGGATCGCCCGCTATCGCCCGCGCCCCAACCGCGCAGCACCCCGCCCGACCAAGCCTTAACTCAACGCGCTGACACCAGGCGCTCGGCGAGCTGCGCGATTCCCTGCACCCCTGTGATCTGGTCCACCCACCGCGGCGGCAACGCGACCTCGCCGTACCGCGCTCCGAGCAGAGCGCCCGCGACGGCTGCATTGGTGTCGGTGTCGCCGCCGGCCTGGGCGAGATACATGAGCGCTTCTTCGAGCGAACGGTCGTGAGTCACGAACCAGAATGCGATTTCAATGCAGTGGACCACGTAACCGGCCTCGCCGGGCCGCGAGATCGGGAGATCGCTGTCACGCTCGCGCGGCACCCGATGGATCGCCTCGCGCAGCACGCGCGGCGCGCGGTCGCCGATGCGGTGCATCACCTCGTCGATGAAGTAGATGTTGCCGTGCAACAGCTCTCGGGCGGCGAGGTTCACCGCGGCGGCGCCCCAGGTACACCGCTCATCGGCATGCGTGATCGCCGCCTGCTGGGTCGACACGCGAATCAAGCGGTCGGGATCGTCATGGTAGCGCAGCGCGACGGGAATGCAGCGCATGACACTGCCGTTCCCGGCCGACCTACCCGGGGTTTCCTGATTTGCGAGCCGGCCCGCTTCGAACGGCTCCTTGCCGCGGTCGATCAACGTCAGCGCACGCCTGGTCGTGATGCCGATGCCGCGACCGTCCACCTTCATCCATTTCACCCAACGCCGCGCCACGTCGTTCTCGTCGAACCCTTTCGACGCCAGCAGCGATTCGCCGAGCAGCAAGGCCATCGCGGCGTCGTCGTCGTAGGGGGAGTTCTTGGGTGGTGGGGCGAGATCGACCAGCCCATTGGGGAATGCCTTCCGGATGGCTTCCGGCGTTCCCAGATGCTCGGTGGGGACGCCCAACTGATTGCCGGCGACAAGTCCCAGCAACGCGCCTCGGGCGCGCGAGACGAGCTGTGGGTCCTCTCGGTCCATTGGGCCACAAATTAACACCGGCCATGGCCATCGTTTTGGGGCTCGTGGGGGTGTACGTCGTCCTCTCGGTCGTGCTGTGGGCGCTGCAAGAGAAGATCACGTTCCCAGCACCGCGGGCGGCATTACCGGATCCGCTCAAGGCTCTGGGTTATGGAGAGCAGGTCGAATTGCGGATGCGCGACGGGACGAAGCTCATGGGGTGGTATGTGCCGCCCCTTCGCCGCCCCTCGCCGCCCTTCGCCGCCCTTCTTTGGTTCTATGGAAACGGCGAGACGATCGGCGCCATCTGGCCGATTATCCGCGATTTCCGGCCGCCGAATGCGGCGCTGCTGGTGGTCGACTATCCCGGCTATGGAGCAAGCGGGGGCCGAGCGACCGAGGCCGGCGTGTATGAGGCCGCTGATCTCGCCTACAATGCGCTTGTCGCTCGTCCGGAAGTCGATCGACAGCGCATTTACGTCTACGGCCGTTCCCTGGGGAGCGCGGTCGCCACGCACACAGCGTCCACGCACGAGGTGGCGGGACTGATTCTCGAGTCTCCATTCACGAGCGCACATGGGATGGCGGCACGCCATTACCGCATCTTCCCCACGTTTCTGGTGCGGCTGCAGTTGGACAATGTCGGCGCGATCCGCCGCGTTCATTGTCCCATTCTCATCTTCCACGGTACTGCCGACAGGCTCGTCCCGATCACCATGGGGCGAGAGGTGGCCTCGGCCGCCGGTGGACCCGTGGAGTTCGTGATGATCGAGGGCTCCGGCCACAACGATACCTACGACATGGGCGGGAAGGCTTACAGGGATAAACTGGCGAGCTTCGTCAAATAACCACGACCGGCTCGAGCCGGTCCTTCTCCTCCTCAAAGATGCGCTGCGCCTCATCGAGCGCCCGAATCACATCCGGCTCGTCGGGATCGGGGAACTTGCTGCTGGCCGCCACGCGCCCGGTGAGCTTGCGAACGGCGACGAGGGCTCGCGTGACCTCGCAGCGACCGGCATCGGCGTCGGTATGGCCGGCGACCAACAATTCCTCAAACAGCGGCAGGGCTGCCGGGTCGCCGAGCACGTAGAGGGATGCGAGAATCTTCGGCGCGAGAAAACGACGCAGCATCTCGTCACCGCGAATCCGCTGGAACAGCGCGATCACATTGTGCGCCTGACCGGGATAGTAGCGCGCCGCTTCAACCGCCGCGGCGACGAACGCGTGGTGCGCGCCAGGCGTCTGCAGATACTTCGCAAATAGCGGCCAGGCATCCTTCGGATGCCGCTCGGCCAGAGCCAGAAACGCGAAGTAGCGGCGGCCCAGCGGTGCCTGCGTGTCGGCGATGACAGTGCGCAGACCGGCGACGCCCCAGCGCGCGCCGACGAGCGCAGCGGCCGCGGCATGTTGCCAGCGCTCCAGCTCCGGCACGCGAAACGTGACGATGTGGGGATCGAGGAACGCACGGCAGCGCTCCAGCGCGGCGAGCAAGCGGCGATCGACTTCCGCGAGCGCCGGCTCGAATGCTTCGGTATTGGCGCGGCGCGCGAGCGCAAGCGCCTCCCATCCCAGCTGTCCCAGGTTCAGCTCGTCCCACGTTGCTTCCAATTCGGCGGCGTCCTTCGCGGCGAGGAGGCGCTCGAGTCCCGCCGCAAATCCGCACAGCCGCCGAATCGCATTCATACACGTAATGTGGAAAGCGCGTGGATATTGCGCTATCCCATTCGCAGGCTTAACCTTGCCCGCTCATGCGCAGGTGCCGGACCGTCCTCGCCGCCATTCTCTTGCTGACCGCCTGCTCGCGTGGAGGCCGCGGCCCCATTGTGCTCGGGCTCGCGGGACCCTTCTCACAGCCTCGCGGCGTATCGATGCAGCACGCGGCCGAGCTGGCGGTCAAGGAAGTCAACGCGCGCGGCGGGATTCGCGGCCGCCAGCTGGCTCTGCGGGTGATGGATGACAGCGGGCGTCCTGACGTCGCCATCCGGATTGCGCAGGAGCTGGCGGATGATCCTGCGGTCGTCGCGGTCGTGGGGCATCTCACGTCGAGCGCTTCGCTTGCAGCGGGGCGCGTCTACGGAGAGGCCCGCCGCCCGCTCCTGATGATCTCGCCGTCGGCTTCCAGCCCCGATCTTTCAGGGGTCAATCCCTACATCTTCCGCGTTTGCCCCACCGATTTGAGTCATGGGGCGCAGCTGGCCCGCTACGCCCGCCAGAAGCTGAGTGCGCAACGCGTCGGCGTGATTTACCTGGACGATGACTATGGTCGAGGTCTGCGGCTCAGCTTCGCCGCGGAGTTTCAGCGCCTGGGCGGCGACATAGTAGAGGCAGATCCGATGCTCTCTGCCACGCCAACTGTCGAGCCCTACCTCTCCCGCCTGCGGCAGGCGGGCGGCGTGGACGCGCTCATGCTCGCGACCGACCGTGTTGGGGCCGAGCTCGCGCTGCGAGAGATGGGGCGTCTGGGCGTGCACTGGACGACCCTCGGGGGCGACGCTCTCAGCGGCATCGAGAAGAGCGGTCCATTGGCCGAGGGCGTGCGGATGTCCGTCGCCTACCTGGTGGACCAGACCGGGGAGCGGAACGCGCAATTCGTTGGTGCCTACGCGCGTGCCTACCCGGCAGAGCGCCCCGATCATCGCGGCGCCTCGACGTACGACATCATCCATTTGCTGGCAAGCGTACTCAGGGAATCGGGCGCCGATCGCCGGGCCATCCGGGACCGGTTGGCGCGCATCGGCGGAGATCTGCCGGCGTTCGAGGGTGTCACCGGGGCGATCGCGTTCGATGCCCACGGTGACGTCCCGGCAAAGGCAGTGGTGATCGGCACCGTGCGAGATGGCCAGCTTACACTCGAGCCCGGGCAATGACCTCGCTCGACACGATCCGCTGGCGCATCATTCTCGGCCTCTCGGGGCTGCTTGCGGGCCTCGTCATCGCCGCGGTTGTCGGCGTTACGTCGCTGGCGACGCTGCGTCGCTCACTGGCGGATGAGATCGGGCACCTCCGGCAATCGAGCGAGGTGGGGAACGGTTTGGTGACGGCCGTCTTCGATGAAATCCGCGCGGCGGAGCAGTATCTCAGCGAACGCGGACAACAGGTCAGCGATCAGTTTCAGACCGCCGTCGACTCCGCGTTCAGCTACCAGAAGCGGCTCGACGGCCTGCCGGGGATGACCGAAGCCGATCGGATCACCGTGAACCGGATCAAGCAGCTGCAATCAGCCATCCATGTCGATTACTCACTCGCGCATGCCGATCTCGACCTGGGCCGGCCGCGGGAAGCGCAGGCGTTATCGGTCGGCGCACGCCCGGAGGTCACGGAGCTGACGCGGCTCGTGCGCGACCTGTCGGTACGCCAATCCGAAAAGGCCGGGGTGGTCGGCCAACGCCTGGCGGCGCTCGCTCGCGAGCGCGAGATCGTGCTCTGGCTGGTGCTGATCGCCACGGCGCTCGTCGGTGCCGTCGTCGGCGCGTTCACGCTGCGCTGGGTCGAAGGCCCGCTGGTACGGCTCGTGACGGCCGCGGAGCGGTTCGGGAGCGGCGACCTGCGGACGGATGCCGCGCGAATTCCAGGTGCTGGCCGACGCCATGCGGCATATGGGGGAGCGACTCCGGGGGATCGTCTCCGAAGTCGTCGGCTCCGCCGACAAGATCGCCGCATCCGCCAGCGATCTCTCGGCGGTGAGCGAGGAGTTGGCCGCATCGTCCAGCCAGGTGTCGAGCGCCATGCTCGAGATCTCGAGCGGCGCGGAGAATCAACGCAACGAGCTGAACGCGACCCAGTCGGCGCTGGAGCAACAGCGCAAAGCGACCGCCGAGATGGCGGACGCCGCGTCCCACGTCGCGCGGCTGGGCGAGCAGATTCGCACCGTCGCCGACCGGCATCGCCACGACATCGCCGCCGCGGGAACGACGCTGCTCGACGTCCGCGAGGTCGTGCGCACGACGGGCACGGAGGTCACGCAGCTCGCGGAGCAGAGCTCCGCCATCGATGATTTTGTCGACCTGATCAAGCGGATCTCATCGCAGACCAACCTGCTGGCGCTGAACGCCGCCATCGAAGCGGCGCGCGCCGGGGAACACGGCCGGGGGTTCGCGGTCGTCGCCGAAGAGGTGCGCCAGCTGGCGGACGAGTCGTCTCGCGCCGCCGAAGACGTCGCGCGCACCACCCGCGTGATCCGCGAACAGGTCGAAGAGGTCACCGCGACGATGGCGGTGGGCCAGGCCAAGGTGCGCGGCATCGAATCGGTGGCGGAGGGGGCAGCCCGCGGCCTCACCGAAATCGTCGCGGCGGTGGAGCAAGTCGAGCAGGCGGCGTCGCGCGTGACGCGCGCGGCGCAGGAGAACCGTGGCGTGACCGAACAGCTCGGCGCGCAGGCGCAGCAGGTGGTGAGCCGCGCCGTGTCGCACGCCTCGAGCGCCGAACAGGTGACCGCGGCGACGGAACAGCAGGGAGCCTCCACCCAGGAAATGGCAGCGGCCGCCGGAGATCTGCTCCAGGCGGCTGAGAAACTGCGCGGGCTGGTCCGCGGCTTCCGAATCTAGCGCCGGGAGCCCTTCTTCTTTTTTGCGGGAGCCTTCTTGACGGCGACCGGTTTCTTCTTGCGCAGGCCTTCCTGAACCTCCACTAGAACTCGGTCCCCCTCGTCGGGGCCGATCAGTCCCCGCCGCACCGCGTAGCGCACCAGCTCTTCCGCATCCTCGGGCGTAAAATCTGCCAATCCGGCCGCGCCGCGCATCGCCTTGATGAGCGCGTCCGCCACCGGACTGCGCAGCACACTGGCGATGCCGGGAAGGGCCTCGAGTAGTGACGAGATTTGCGAACCACCTAGCTCGGCTGGCATGAAAGGGTGGTAAAGGTGGCGGCAAACTACATGACCCCCGCGGAGGCGTCAAGAATTGCGGCTGCCTCGCCGGGAGATCGTGAGGTCGGACTGCGATAACAGCTCCCCCAGGACCGTGCGGGTGCGGGGATCGAGCGGGAGCTCGAAGTGCATGTCGAGGCGGTATTCCGACCGGTCAGCGCCCTGGCCCGTCAGCGTGAAGCCGCGGTCCGACGGCGTCACCGCGTCGATTTCGACGGTCACGATGGGCTCAAACGCGGGACGTGTGGTGGTCCGGTTACGGGGACGGGTGCGCGGCGTGTCCATGAGGGGCTCCTGTTGCCGGAGAGATAGCCCCCCGGGGAAGCGCGTCAAGATCAGGGGTAGTATAGATTTCGGACCGGAGGGGAGTCGCCGTGGGGAGACGGGGGATCAAGGAGTACCGGGCGCCGGAAGCACTGGCACTCATCGCAGCAGACCGGGCGCATGAGCCACTCGTGTGTCCCTCGTGCGGGACTCGCACGATCCAGCGCTCGCCGCGACGCCGCTTTCTACGGGGCGGGGGCGGCGAACTCTTGCCCGCGGAACGGATCAGCCTGACGTGCGCGGGCTGTAGCCGCCATGCTTTCTACATCACGCGCGGGATGGAGCCGCCGCGTGACGCAACCATGGATCCAAGGAGCTTATGAGCGAGGATAAGCGTGGCTGGTGACGCGATACAGATGATGGGAACCGTCACAGAAGTGCTTCCCAACACGACGTTCCGCGTAAAACTCGAAAATGGACATGAAGTACTGGCCTACGTCAGCGGCAAGATGCGGAAGAACTATATCCGCATTCTGCAGGGTGACCGCGTCGCCGTCGATTTGTCACCATACGATCTGACGCGTGGCCGGATTACCTATCGTTACAAGTAATTCCTAAGGCTTCGGCGTCTAGGCAGGTCAATGGGGGTGTCGGAACAGCCTGTTCCAGCGAATGCGGAACGGCTGAGACGCCACGCTCATGTAGATGAACAGCGGACGCCCCCGGATGTGCTCGCGCGG
>Ga0209761_1002743_pt1 | contig 11567 bp, 11 predicted proteins | sample GraSoi013_1_40cm_4_FD_185818 | JGI IMG/M metagenome (GOLD analysis project Ga0209761, IMG submission 185818) | Grasslands soil microbial communities from the Angelo Coastal Reserve, California, USA - Sample 09_25_2013_1_40cm (SPAdes) (version 2) | ecosystem: Environmental > Terrestrial > Soil >... | reverse complement strand
TGGGCGCGCACGTGGATGCACAACGGCTTCGTCACGTTGGAGCGGGAAAAGATGTCCAAGAGCCTCGGGAACTTCGTGACGATTCGCGAGGTCCTCCGCGATTATCCCGGCGAAGTCATTCGACTCTGCTTGCTGAAGGCCCCATACCGCGAGGACGTCGAATACGACGCGGCGTGCTTCGCCCGGTCGCGCAAGGAATACGATGCGATGCGGGCCGCGATCGAGGCCGCGCGGACCGCGACCGGCGCCGGGACCGGAGGAAAGGTCGAGGCCCTCGTCGAACGCACTCGAGACGGTTTCTTCAAAGCGATGGACGACGACCTGAACACCCGCGACGCGGTCTATCGCCTGCAACAGATGACAGAGGCCGTCGCCGAATTGAGAACCATCTCCGTGGCCGAGGGCCGCGCCGTCGTCGACTTGTACCGAGATTGCGGGCGGATCCTCGGGCTCTTCCCGAACCTGCGCTGAATCCGTATGGAGACTCGTCGCCGCGTCGATGGCGAGCACGCGGCGTAAGTCTTATGTGAAAGCCCCGCATGGACGCATCTCTCTCCGAGAGGATTCCATGGCAGAGTTCAAGGCGGTCATCGCCGACCCGAAGTCCGGGAAGGCATACAAGAAGGACATCACGGGTCACTACGCGAACGCCCTCATCGGCAAGAAGATCGGCGAGGACCTCGACGGCCTGTACGTCGGCCTCCCAGGGTACAAGCTTCAGATCACCGGCGGGAGCGACAAAGATGGATTCCCGATGCGGTCCGACCTGCCCGGGCCGCGACGGAAGCGCCTCCTCCTGAGCGGGGGCGTCGGCTTCCATCCCGTCCGGCCCGGAATGCGGAAGAAGAAGACGGTCCGCGGAAACACCGTCTCGCCAGACATCCTTCAGTTGAACCTGAAGATCGTCGTGCGCGGGCCGAAGTCGATCGAGGACGCGTGGCAGGAGCAGGCGCGATGAAGGTCCCGGGCCAGCCGGAGGTCAACATCGGCGTCGTCGGTCATGTCGACCACGGGAAGTCGACCCTCACGGAGCGCCTCACGGGCGAACGGACGGACCGCCACAGCGAGGAGATCAAGCGGGGCATCTCGATCCGCCTCGGCTATGCGGACATGGCGATCTACAAGTGTCCGAAGGACGCCGAACCCGCGGCCTACCAGAACACGGAGATCTGCAAGACCCACAACATCAAGGGGGAGCTGCAGCGCATCGTGTCGTTCGTCGACTCGCCGGGCCACGAGACCCTGATGGCGACGATGCTTTCCGGGGCCGCGATCATGGACGGGGCCCTCCTCGTGATCGCCGCGAACGAGGACTGCCCGCAGCCGCAGACGAAAGAGCACCTGATGGCCCTCGGCATCATCGGGGTCGACAAGATCGTGATCGTGCAGAACAAGATCGACATCGTCGACCCGAAGCAGGCCGAAGAGAACTATCGTCAGATTCAGGCGTTCGTCAAGGGGACCGTCGCGGAGGGCGCGCCGATCGTCCCCGTGTCCGCGCACCACGACGTGAACCTGGATGCGTTGCTCATGATGATCCAGAAGGTCATCCCGACGCCGCCGCACGACGAATCGAAGACTGCCAAGATGTACGTCGCGCGGTCGTTCGACGTGAATCAGCCGGGCATCGTGCCGGAGAAGATCGTCGGGGGCGTGCTCGGCGGCAGTTTGATGCAAGGGCACATGAAGGTCGGGGAGGAGATCGAGATCTCCCCGGGGCGTCAGGTGACTCTCGGCAACAAGACGGAGTGGAAGAACATCACGACGACGATCCGGTCGCTCCACACGGGCGGATCCGGCCGGAAGGAGGTCCGTCCGGGCGGGCTCATCGCGATCGGGACCAACCTCGATCCGGTGCTGACGAAGGCGGATGGCCTCGTCGGCCGGGTCGTCGGGCCACCCGCGAGTCTGCCGGAGATCTTGATGAAGATGACCGTCGAGGTCAATCTGCTGGAGCGCGTCGTCGGGGTGCCCGAGGAACTCAAGGTCGAGGGCATCAAGACGTCCGAGCCGCTCATGGTGTCGGTCGGCACCGCGACGACAGTGGGCGTCGTGACGTCCGCGCGGGAAAACCGAGCGGACATGGCCCTCAAGATCCCCGTTGTCGCAGAGCCCGGTCAGCGTGTCGCCGTCTCCCGCCGGATTGGTGGGAAGTGGCGGCTCATCGGATACGGCGTCCTCAAGTGAACGACGGGTTGCTCACCGGTTGATTTCTGTGCGGGCTGCGCCCCTACGCTTGTGCAGCCCGACCCGCGGAAGTGGCGAACCGGACGGCCTCCTCGATCTTGGTTCGTGGCCCAGGAACCGCCACGCGGATCTCTTTTCCACCTGCTCGGCCACGAATTTCGTGGAATGTCCTGAATGACTCGATCCCCAGGATCTCAAGCGGCATTGAGTAGTCAGGGTTTTCCGCGAGGAGTGGGAGGCTTCGGTTGTCCCACCAGATGAGCGCCGCGATGAGTCCGAGGAAGTACACGGCAACTCCGATCCCGACGCCCAGAACGACTCCGAGAGCGGGGAGGCCGGTCACCGCCAGGATGGGCCGATGATGAAGACGTAGGCGATCGCGATCAGGGTCGAGACGGCCCATTGCTCCCGTTTGGCGGTACTCGACGGCCTCAGGAGACGGACAGATCCGGCTCGAACCTCGAGGACCTCAGGGTAAGTGTACCCCGTGCGGCCCGCCCGGAATAGGAAACGGTCCCTCGCCATCGCATGAGATGAGGGGCGGAAGGAGCCATAAGCCTGACGCGGCGCGGACGGAGCGACGGATTCCGGATACGGCCTTCGGAGTGCATCGGACTCGATATTCAGAAATACGGACCGGCTCCATAGCTCGCGAAACATGCGCGTTCTCCACAAAGACCCGGCCACCGGCGAGATCAAGGTGCGCGTCGAAAACGCGGACGACCTGTGGCACCTGCACAACCTCGTCCTTCCCGGAGACCACGTGCGCGCGTCGACCTACCGCCGTCAGGAAGTGAAGACCGACAAGGTCCGGCCCGAGCGGGGCGAGAAAGTCCGCGTGACGCTGACCGTCCGCGTCGAGAGCGTCGAGTTCCAAGCCTTCGCCGACCGTCTGCGAATCACGGGCGTCATCGTCGAGGGACCGCAAGACCTGGGACGGCACCACACCTTGAACGTCGCGGTCGACGACGTGGTCTCGATCATCAAGACCTGGCGGTCGCACGAGTTGCGGCGGATCGACGAGGCCGTTGCCGCGGCGCAGAAGCCGCTCGTCGCCTTCCTCTCGTTGGACGACGAAGAAGCGCTCCTGGCCCAGCTCCGGCAATACGGCGTTCGAGAGCTGGCGACGATTCGCGCGCCAGGTCACGGCAAGATGTTCCCGTCCGGAGATGCGCGGTCCGCGTATTTCGACGAGATCCTCACGAAGTTGCGCACAACCGAACTCGGGGAGGCGCTCGTCCTCGTCGGACCCGGGTTCACGCGCGACGCCTTCCTCGACTACCTGAAAGCCCGGGAGCCGACGCTCGCGTCGAAAGTCCACACGCATGGGACGTCGGGCGCCGGGATGCAGGGGATCCAGGAGGCGCTCAAGGCCGGCGTCGGGGCGAAGGTGTTCGGAGACAGTCGCGTCGGATACGAGACGCGACTGGTCGAGACGCTGCTCGAGGCGATCGCGACGAACCGGCCGTGCGCATACGGACCGGCCGAGGTCGCCGAAGCCGTCGATGCGGGAGCGGTCGAAACGCTCCTCGTGAGCGACGCGGTCGTGCGGGATGTCGGCATCGAGGACCTGATGCGTTCCGCCGAGTCCGCGCGAGGGACCGTCGTCCTGGTGAGTCGTCATCACGAGGCCGGCCAGAAAATCGAGGCGTTGGGCGGGATCGCCGCCCTCCTCCGATTTCCCATCAAGTGAGAGGTCCGCGGTCGCACCGAGTCAGGCGCGTCCCCGCGATTCGCCTCGGACGATCCCCGCCGCGATGAGATGGGCGACGCGCAGTGGTTCCGGCAGGACCCCGCGGACGGTCGTGAGCGAGAGCGCCTCTTGGACCTCGGTTCGGCTCGCACCGACGTAGGTCACCCAGACCGATCCATGGCCGGTCCGGATCGCCTCGATCTCGTGCCGGCGGATGGTCGCGAGCCGCTCCTGCCAGTCGTCGAAGCGGCGTCGCAACGCCGTCTCGATTGAACCGAGATTCGGTTTCTTTCGCGTGACCGTTACGACGGGTCGATCCACCGCCGCACGGACCGCGTCGATATCGATGACGTTGAAGCCGCCGACCGCAGTCCCGTCGATCAGGATGGCGGCGAGTCCTGCGCGGTACCGGGAACGTCGCACCATCGAGGCAATCCGCTCGGTCGCATCGTGACCGTCCACTTCCGCCAGCGTCGTCAGGACACCCTCGATGTACGACGGCGCCTGGACGACGACCCCGACGACGGGAACGGTCTCGTCGGAGAAACGGAACGGGGCGTCGTCAATCCCGAGGAAACGGGATTTCGCCTTCATTAGTCACATCAACGGGAGATGACCGGTGACCTGGTCCACTATCGAATTCGGTCCCGGGCCGATTCCGACGCACGTGACCGTCCCGGGCGGAAGCTCCGTCAGTCCGGCGTCCTCCACCAGCGTCGTTGGTAAGTGCATCGAGCGCGCTTTCGCCTGAAGCGATCGGAGGTCGGGAAGGGGCCCGCCTTTGACAACGACCTTCTTCTGCCCTTCCGCGATCCATTCGGCGAACCATTTCCGATGGCGGGCTTTCGCCTCGAGTGCCGCCATGACCGCGGCGTGCGCCACCTGGACGGCCAGCTTGCCGCGCGAGAGGTCGAGGTCCGAGCGCACCGCGATCACGAGTTTGTAATCCATGTCTCGCTCCGGTCAATAGAGTTCCGCGGTCCGTTCCTCTTCGAGTTTCTTCAGCTCCGCTTCGATCGTCCGGAGTTCCGCGCGCGACTTGTCACGGACGGTCTCGTAGTGGGATTGCGCGTCCGCCGATTGGAGCCGCATGCGCCGCTCGGCGTCCTTGATCGCCCGGCGCAAGGCTTCGCGCTTCTCGGCGAGCTGCTGGAGCTTGAGCCGTACCCGATGGTCTCGCTCGTCTTCGGTCAGGAGCTCTCCCGGTCCCGGTTTCGGGACGCGCGCGAGCGACGGATGGACGCGGGCCATCCACGGGTACGCGCCTCGCCACCATCCGAGGGCGAAGAACGCGATCGAGAGGCCGATCAATCCACCCGCGATGTTCGGACCGACAACGTACCCGAGCCCGGTCGCCTCGTTAATCCCGAGCGAATTGAGGAAGAACGACCAGAACACCGTGACGGCAATGGACAGGACGATTCCCAGCGTGAGGCGATACAGGGCGTCGTACTCCCGGTCCAGCTCGCCTTTTCGGGGGTACAGCGCGTTGATGAGCAGGAATCCGGGCAGGAAGAACAGGAGCACGAGCGCCCCGATCACGCGGGCCGTCGCGACGACGGCACCCAGGACATCGTCCGACAATGCGCGGCCCAGCGGCCCGAGTATATTTGAAGATTGTGCGCTCGACGTCTCGGAGGAAAAGGCTTAGGACGACGCGCGCATACATCCGACCTGGAGGGCGCACCACGAGTCGGAATCGCGTCAAGACGTACGTGCGAGGCTTCGACGACGTCCTCGGAGGAGGGGTCCCGGAGGGATACGTCGTCCTCGTGAGCGGCGCGCCGGGGACGATGAAGTCCTCGCTGACCTTTTCGATCCTTTATCAGAACGCGTTGCAGGAAAACCGCAAGTCCGCGTACTTCACCCTCGAGCAAGGAAAAGATCTGATCCTCGAGCAGATGGCTTCGATGGGGATGGCCGATGCCCGCGCGGCGGAGCAGATCGTGACCCTCGACATGGGGAACATCCGGAAGAACCTGAACTTCCTCCAGGGTCGCGGCAGCTGGCTCGAACTGTTCAAGATGTACTGCAAGAACGTGATGAAAGCGGATCCCGTTTCGGTGCTGGTCGTCGACTCGCTCGACGTCCTCGAGACGATGGCGAAGATGCAAGATCGGCGGTCCGAGCTCTACTTTCTGTTCGAATGGCTGCGGGACCTCGGCCCGCTCACGTACCTGATTTCGGAGCGACCGCTCGAGCTGGGAGCCGGCGGGTCGTCCCCCGAGGAGGCGTACCTCGCGGACGGCATCCTGGCGCTGGAAATGCATCCGACCTCGGACCTGTTCGTGCAACGTCGCTTGCGAGTCGTGAAGATGCGAGGTACGAAGCACGACACCGGGTACTATGCGTTCTCCTTCGAGGATGGGTCGTTCGAAGTGACACGGGCCGTCAGCGGGGCATAAAGGTGATTCGTCACTTCTTCGGAATAGGTCCCGCGAACGCCTGCAAATTCAAGTGACGAAACCGCGAATCTCCCCGCTAGTCCTTTATACCCGCCAGGGAACTGGTGCGGCGTCCTGCGCGAGGGAATCCTTCGCGTCGGTTCAGGCGCCCACCGATCCGCTATGGCCCAGACGACTCCCTCTGAGATCGCGGGGGCAAACAGCGCAGCCCCGGTCGCCGTCCTCGTGGTTGACGGCAACGAAGACCACCAGATTCTCAGCGTAGCCGCCCTCACACGAAAAGGATGGATTGTCCGAACCGCCGGGTCGCGGAAACAGGGGTTGCAACTCGCGCTGTCCTACCATTTTGACGCGGTCGTCATCGGAAGCAAGTTGCGCGATGGCAACGGCATCGAGCTCCTGCGCGCCCTCGGCGGTCGCCTCCCGGGCACGCCGATCATCTTCGTCGTCCCGCTGGGGGGCGAAGAAGCGGCGCTCCAGGCGATGGAGTCCGGAGCCCAGTCGTACATCGTGAAGACGCCGCGGTACAACGAGTTGCTGCCGGCCATCGTCGAGGAACATGTCGTGGAGGCCCGGAACCGGAAGCGCCTGGTGGAGACCGAGGAGATCCAAGCCCAAGCGGTGACCGCGCGGAAGACCGTCGAGGAACAGCTGTCTCAAAGCCAGACGCGGCTGAAGCTCGTCCTCGAGCAGGCGCCGGTCCTACTGTGGAGCACGGATCGGGACCTCCGGGTGACGTCGGCGATGGGGACCGGGTTCCGGGACCTCAACCTTCCTCGGTCGGAACGAGGCCTCTCGATCTACGAGTATTTCAACATCCACGATGACGACATCGAGCCGATCGTCTCCCATCGGCGTGCCCTCCTCGGCGAGAGCGTCGCCACGCAGATCGAATGGCAGGGCCGGACCTACGACGTGCACATGGAGCCCTTCCGTTCGAAGGACGGCGCCATCATCGGCACGATCGGCGTAGCGTTCGACGTGTCCGAGCGGACCCGGACGGAGGAAAGCCTCCGACGGAGCGAGGAACGTTTCCAGCTCTTGGGTCGCGCGACGAACGATGTCGTCTGGGACTGGGACCTGCAGACGGACGGCATGTGGATGAACGACAACGTTGCCGCCATGTTTGGGTATCGGGCGGAGGACGTAGAGCCCACGGGGACCTGGTGGGAGGAGCGCCTCCATCCGGACGACCGGGCTCGGGTCGGCTCCAGCCTCGACGACGTGATCGGGAGCGGCGGGTCCATGTGGAGCGCGGAGTACCGGTTCCGGCGGCACGACGGGACGTTCGCTACGATCGTCGACCGGGGGTACGTCTTGCACGACGCGTCCGGCCATCCCGTCCGCATGATCGGTTCGGTGATGGACGTCTCGAAGCAACGGAAGGCGGAGGCGATCCAATCCGCCGTCTACAAGATCTCCGAGGCCGCAAACGCCGCGAAAGGCCTTCCCGAATTGTACCGGCACATCCACAAGGTGATCGGCGGCTTGATGCCGGCGACAAATTTCTACATCGCCCTCTACGACGACCAGGCGCAGACCCTGACCTTCCCGTACTTCGTCGACGAAGAGGAGGGCGCGCCTCCGCCCCAGAAGCTCGGTCGGGGCCTCACCGAATACGTCCTCCGGACGGGGCGGCCTCTTCTCGCGTCGCCAGCGGTGTTCGCGGAGCTGAATCGCTCGGGCGAAGTCGAGCAGGTCGGACCCCCGTCGGTGGACTGGGTCGGGGCGCCGCTCGTCGGCCTCGGCAAGACGTTCGGGGTGATCGTCGTCCAGAGCTACAAGGAGGGCGTCCGCTTCGCGGAGGAGGACAAGGCGATCCTCAACTTCGTGTCGGAGCAGGTGGCCGGAGCGATCGAGCGCCGGCGAACGCAGGAGAACCTGGTTCAGACATCGTCCGAGCTGCAAGCAATCTTCCGAGCGGTTCCGGACCTATACTTCCGGCTCGCGGCGGACGGGACGATCCTCGGTTACTACGCCGGACGCTATGCGGACCTGTACGTCCCACCGGAATCCTTCCTCGGCGGTCGGATTCAGGAGGTGCTCCCGCGCGACGTGGGGGAACCGTTCGGGAGGGCGATGCAAAAGGTCCTCCGCACGAATTCCGTCGCAACGATGGAGTACAGCCTCGAGGTGCAAGCCGGCCGAAAGGAGTTCGAGGCCCGGATTATCCCGCTCATGAGCGACCAGCTGGTCGTGGTCGTCCGAGACATCACGGAGACGAAGGCGGCCGAGGCCGCCCTGAAGGAATCGACGGACCGTCTCCGGCAATCGGAGCGGCTCGCGACGCTCGGGCAACTCGCAGGTTTCATCGCCCACGAGTTGAATACGCCGCTCACGAGCATCTCCCTCCTCACGGACGCCGCGGGACGACGGACGAAGGACGCCGGCGTCCACGAGAAACTCGAGAAGATCGATGCGGAACGTCGTCGGGCCGCCGACATCATTCGGGGCCTCACGAGCCTGTCGCGGAGCCGGCAGATCAAGGCGGTCGACGCAGACCTCCGTTCCATCGTCGAGGCGGCCCTCGACGAGGTCCGACGATACCGGAAGAAAGGGGTATCGATCGAGGTGAATTTGGGCGACGTGCCGTTCCGAATGAAGGCGGATCCGCTCCAGCTGCAAGAGGTCGTCGTGAACCTCGTGAAGAACGCGATCGACGCGACCGATCACGGATCGGTCCGCCTGCGCCTGGAGGAACGTCCGGGATTCTACGCGGTCGTCGTCTCCGACACGGGCAGCGGCATGTCGGCGGACGTCCTGTCCCGCGTGTTCGATCCCACCTTCACGACGAAGCCCCGCGGGGAGGGACTCGGCCTCGGGCTTCCCCTGGCGAAACACATCGTCGCAGGCCATGGCGGGACGATCGAGGCCACCTCCGAGCCCGGCGCCGGCTCCACGTTCACCGTCCTGCTCCCTCGAGGGGACGTCGATGAAGATCCTGATCGCCGATGACGATTCGGTGCTTCGGGGCGAGCTCGCGGGCTTGCTCCGAGACGACGGCCACGACGTCGTCGGCGCATCGGACGGCGGCGAGGCCCTTCGGCTCGTGGAGCACGAGTCGTTCGACGCGGCCTTGCTCGACCTCCGGATGCCCAGCGTCCGGGCTGGAGGTCTTGCACCGCCTCCGGGTCACGCGGCCTGGATGGCCGTCGTCGTGATTAGTGGTCAAGGCGCGATCGACGCCGCGGTCGAGGCGATGAAGGCCGGCGCCATCGACTTTGTCGAAAAGCCGTACGAAGTCGACGCGCTCCGACGGACCCTACGGACGGTGCAAGAGGAGCAGCACGCGCGGACCTTGGTGGGGGTCTCGGCCGTCGAGGGGCGGTCCTCCGAGTGCTCTCGGACGCGGTCGCCCGACGTGCCTTGTTGGCGGTCGTAGGGCCTCGCGCGGATCCGCCGTCTGGCGCGACCCGGGTCTTCCAAGTCGAAGAAGAGGGCCGTCCACCGATCGCCTTCGCACCGAACCAATTCTATCAGCTCAACACCGCGATCGAAGCGCACATCGCAATTGTCGATCGTCCCGTCGTCTACGCGGCTGACCTGTCCTCCCTGCAGACCGTCCACGGGTTCGAGGACATGGGAGCCTGGGTGCGCCACATGAGCGGCTGTTGCGCGGCGAAAGGCGGAGCCTTCATCCTGTCGTCCGAGGACCGGGCGCTCGCGGAGCAATCGGAGAAGGAGGGCGCGCCTCCCGAAGACCTCCAAGCGATGCTCGAGTCCCTCGCGAACCCGATCCGGCGCGCGTTGGTCGGGTACGTCGTGGCGTCCGGTCCGATCGCCTACTCCGCGATCCTGAGGAAGAATTTCGTGGACTCGTCGTCCAAGCTTTCCTTCCACCTCCAGAAACTGCAGTCGGATGGCTCCTCGCGAAAGGCGACGCCGGCCGGTACGGGGTGACGGAAGCGGGCCAGCGGGCGTGGCAGGTCGTCCGCGCGCTCGCCGAGCGGAAGCCGCCTTCTCTCCTGATCTTGAAATCGTGACTCCGGACCGGCACGCGCGACCGCATGGCTTGTCAACTCGTCTCAACCGGGCGGTATAAATAATCGTCCACCCCAATCGACACGCGAAGGACGATGATTACCCTGCCATCGGAGACCCGAGCCGTCGGATCGTGCATCCTCGTCGTCGACGACGACGAAGGGGTGCGCGAGAACCTGGCGGAGCTGTTCGGATTGGTCGGGTATTCCGTGTTGACGGCCGCGAACGCGACCGAGGCGATGGAAGCGATGCGGAAGAACAGCGTGGATCTCCTCCTCACCGATTATCGCATGCCGGGTCCGAACGGCGGCGAGCTCATCGAGTCTGCCCGCCGGGCGAAACCCGGGCTCCGCGCGATCCTCATGACGGCGTTTGGAGACACCTTCATCGAAATCGAGAGCGTGCGCCGCGGGCGATCGGGTACCTGAACAAGCCATTCGAAGCGGACGAGATCACCGGTCTCGTCACGCGCATCCTCTCGCTCAAACGGGAGTGAGAACCATGGAAGCCTGCAGGTGACCCAGACGATCATGGACGAGTATTCCGCACGCATCCTCCTGGGAACGTTCGACCGCCCTGCGTCCGCGATCGACCTCGGCCGCCGGTTCGGGATTCCGATCGCCGCGTGTTACCGCCGAATCAAGGAACTCGAGGGACTGGGCCTCGTGTACTGCGAGCGGGCGGAACCGACCCGGAACGGGAGGGGCCTTCTTCTGTACCGATCCCGACTGAAGTCCGTCCGAATCGCATTCGAGGACGGGACGCTTCGAGCCCGCGTCGAGTTCGGCCCGATGGACCTTGCCTCGGCCCCGGAGAACACGGTCACCGAACAGGTCATGAACCTGCGTGATCCGTCTTCAATCGCATGATCCTCCGGCATCGGATGCCTGATCGGACCGTTCCAGATCCTTTCTGCTCAGGTTCTGCTCTTACGCGGCGTCCGGCTCGGCGGTCTCGTTCGATCCGGGAGTCGATCGGCCGTCACGAACCCGCCGTCCAGGCACAACGAACGCAGACCTTTGTACGCGAGCTCGGCGAGCGGCTCCAAGTTTACGACGTCTTCCATGTTGTATTCGAGGAGGAGATCCAGCGCGTCGTCATCGCCCGCGTCGAATGCGCGCCAGAGCCGGACCGCGTCGAATCCTCCGAGGCCCGTCGTCTCCTCACTGCGCAGAATCCCGACCTGGGACTCGATTGCCTTGAGGCCGCCGACGAATCCGAGGCGCCGGAGCGGATGAACGAGGTCGAGGTGAATCTGGTCCAGATGCATCCGCGGGAACGCCTTGCGGAGGAACGGCACA
>Ga0209761_1002742_pt1 | contig 11570 bp, 11 predicted proteins | sample GraSoi013_1_40cm_4_FD_185818 | JGI IMG/M metagenome (GOLD analysis project Ga0209761, IMG submission 185818) | Grasslands soil microbial communities from the Angelo Coastal Reserve, California, USA - Sample 09_25_2013_1_40cm (SPAdes) (version 2) | ecosystem: Environmental > Terrestrial > Soil >... | reverse complement strand
GCTCTTCAACAAGATCAGGTGCGCCGCCCGCAATCGCCCCGCCAGGAAGGCCGCGATGGAATCGGACGTCAGCCGGAAGGAGCGCTCCAGTCCAGGCTCCCGCTGGATGAGCGACGCGGTGAGCAGGATCGGGACCCGGCCCGCCTCAGCGACCAGCTCGGCGGCCCGCAGGTTGTCCACACCGGTCGAGCACCTGCTCAGTGAGGACAGAAGCAGACCGTACTGATCCATGGCCAGAAGCGCCATGTGATGGGCCGTCTTCTCGTCGATCCGCAAGCGCGACATCTGGTCGCGCACGAGTTCGGCGAACGCTCCTCCGCCCGGCACGACCAGCAGACGGCGGCGGTGCGCCAGCAAGGCAATCCGCTGCAAGAGCGGTCGCAGCGCGGTACTGCGGCCGAGGCTCCCCCCGACCTTGAGTAGCAGGTCCCAGCGGAACGATGGCGTGCTCCGCAAGCGGCGACCCCTCCCCGTCGGGTCCGATTGGCGAAGCTTCACGATTCGCCCGCCTTAGTACGCCGGCGGGACGTCCCTGTCAAGAGGTGACGGGGCCGGCCCGGATCGCGGCCTCAGGGCGTGAAACGGAATACGCCTGCTTCCTCCGCCAGCAGCACGGCGATCGCCGCGGCCGGCGCCGCCCTCGGCCAGCCGTCCCCGGCGATGCCCGTGGCGAGGCGGGCGAGCCCCGTCACCTCGAGGCCGGCGCGGCGCGCCGCTTCCTCGGCGAGGAAGGCGCCGGCGCCCGCCGAAACGGCCGGGGGCGGTACCGCCTGCGGCTGTCTCGAGAGCACCTGGAGGATCGCCTTCGTCACTTGCTCGATCTGGCGTTCTTCCAGGAAGAGGGCGATCGTCTCCACGGCGGCGGGCCCGATCGCCGCGAGATCGGCGCAGACGAGGCGGGCCAGGCGGGCCATGGCTTCGTCCCGGCTTCGCCCGCGCCCGTCCGGGGTGGGGACCGTGTAATCCCGCTCTGTGATCGTGCCGAGAATCCTGTAGACGTCGCCCATGATCGTGAAGTGCTCTGGAGACACCCGGCACCACATCCCGTGAAGCGGGACCACGTCCGTGAGGCTCGAGGGCGGCGTTCTCAGGACTCCCGAATAGACCAGCTCCCCCGAGAGCAGCCGCTCGGTGTCGGTGCGGCCGGCAGGTCGCGGCTCACCGGCGCGGATGGGGACGATGTCCGTGGTGGTGCTGCCCACGTCGATCAGGAGTGCATCCCGCCGCGCGCGCGCCACCAGCCGCGCCGTGCCCACCCAGTTGGCGGCGGCCACCTCGAGAGGCCGATCGAGCGCTTCATCCACGGAGAGGAAGCCTCCTCGCACGTCGAGAATGCGGGGCGGGCCCGGAAGCGCCTGAGCGCATGCGCGCAGGATCGACCGGACTCCGTCCGCCCGCGTCGGATAGAGGTCCGAAAGCTCGGCCGTCATCGTGACGCCGTGCTTCCCGGGCCGATCATCGAGAAGGGAGCGCAGCCTTGGGACCAGGCCATCCGGGTCCTTCCAGATCTCGAAAGGGACGACCCGCGTCAGGATCGACGCGGAAGCCTGGGCGGCGGTCAGTTTCGCGAACTTGATGTGGACGCCGCCGATGTCCCAGCCGAAGTAATCGCCCATCCCTCCCTCCGCGTCCCGACCCTGGTCCCGGGTCCCATCGCGCACCCGCCGGACGGCGCCTGCGTCAGCATCGTGGTGGATCCGTCGGCGCGGAAGCGGCAGCGTCCCGTCGGGGTCACGTGCTCCGGGAGCCCGCGACCGGCGGCGGCATCCAGGATCAGCGCCGCGAGGTTCTCCCTGATCGATCGACGGAGCCCCACGTAGGATGTCGTGAGGCGCGGGTTCACCTCGATCACCGTCGCTCCGCTCCGCCCGAGGACGAGGTCGACACCCAGATGACCACGCACCCCGGGCCGGGCGCGCGACAGCGCCTCGATCGCCGACCTGGCCGCGGCGACCGCCTCCTCCGCGCGCGGGTGCGGCCAGAAGGTCTCGCCCCCGAGATACGTCGGCGTCCGACCTCGCAGGAGCCTCTGACGATTGAGCCCAAAATCGAGCAGGCCGCCGGACGCGATGATCGACACGCTCGCCGGGTCGCCCGCGACGTAATCCTGTACGAGACAGTCGTCGCGGCGGGTCGCCCGGCGCACCGAACCCAGGGCCGCACCGATCTCCGACGCGCGGCGCACGACCGTCACCCCCCGGCCGCCGCACCCGTCCCGCGGCTTCACGACCAAGGGCAAAGGCATGGCGAGCAGGCGCCGGCGGGCTGAGGCGAACGGCACCGGCTCGGTTTTTGGTGTCGAGACCCCTGCCACCGCCAGGCACCGGGCCGTCGCGAGCTTGTCGGCCAGAAGGTGGACGGCTGACGACGAGGGGCCGAGCAGGATGCGACCCTCCCGCTCGACGGCCCGGCACAGGCGCGCGAGAATCCCGTCCTCCTCGGGAGCGATGACCAGCGCGGCGTCGGCGGAGCGGAGCGCTTTGCGGAAGCGGCCACGGCGCTCGACGACGACAACCGCGATGCCCGGAAGGCGCAGGAGGTCTGCGACGACCGCGTCGCGCATGGCACGTCCTTCGGCGACGAAATCGGCGCCCGGCGTTCCGGGCGGACGCGATGAGAAATGCTCGAGGACGGCGATCTTCATGGGAGAATCTCCCCCGGGAGCCTGTCCCGGTGCGGCGGAGAGGCCTCTCGATCGGCGGGAGGACATCGAAGTGCGGATTATACCCGTGATCGATCTGCGCGACGGGAGAGCCGTGCGCGGCCGCTCGGGCGAGCGGGCGCGTTATCGCCCCGTCGGCAGCCTTCTGGCGGGACCGCTGGCGGGCGATCTCTCGGATCCCGCCGCTCTTCTGGCGGCCTATCGCGCGGCGCTGCGGCCGGACACGGTTTACATCGCCGATCTCGACCGGATCACGGGGCGCGACGATAACGACGCTGTCCTGGAAGACCTGCTCGCGTCCGCGCCTGAGGTGCGTTTTCTCTGGGATGGCGGCTTCTCGGATGCCGCGTCGATCGCCCGCGTCCCGCGTGACGGCCGGATCGTGCCCGTCATCGGGACGGAGACCCTGCAATCGATCGAAGAGCTGCGTCCGCCGGATCGCCCCCGCGCCTTAGGTCGGGCCGTCCTGAGTCTCGACCTCCGCGCCGGCGGCGTCGTGAGCCGCTCGGCCGTCCTCGCGTCGATGCGCGAAGAGGACGTCCTGCGGTGGGCGCGGCTCGGCGGCTTCCGCAGCGTGATCCTCCTCCTGCTCGATCGCGTCGGGACATCATGCGGCCTGCCGCGCGACCGTCTCCACCGTCTGCGCCGGGCGGCGCCGCGCCTGGATCTGCTGGTGGGCGGCGGCATCGCCTCGATCCACGACCTCCTCCACCTGCGTGACGCGGGGTTCTCGGGCGCTCTTCTGGCCACCGCCCTCCACGACGGATTGATTTCGCCTGAGGAGCTCGGACGGCACGGCTTCCTCCCCTGATCCTGCTCAGACGTCCTCGACGGAAGAGGAGGGGAGCCGTGGCGCCACCTGGATCGACCGGAAGCGGCGCAGGAGGACCTGGCCGCTCGGCATCCCCTTTTTCTTCCGGACGTACTTCCGCTGGGTGAAGTGGACCTCGACCTTGGCCTCCTGGCGGCCGCCGCTGTGATAGGCGGCCGTCTCCGCCGCGACGCGCAGGCTCTTCTCCGGCAGGGTCTTGAGCCGCTGCGGATTGCGCACCACCACGTGGGCCCCCGGCCTGCCGGCGGCGTGCAGCCAGAAATCCCAGGGCGAAGCGACGCGGAACGTAAGCGTGTCGTTCTCCTCGCCACTCTTGCCGACCAGGATCGTCAGACCGTCGGGACTGACATAACGCCGGACGCGCGCCGGCTTCTCCTTGGGTCTGCGCGACAGGGCGGACTTCGGAGGGTGCTTTGCGTGCACCAGGCCGAGGCTCGCCATCGCCTCGCGCAGCCGGTCGAGATCGGCGGGCGCGCACACGGCGGCCGCGGGCCCGCTGAGCGCCTGCCATTCCACGAGACGCGCGTGCGCCGCTTGCAGACGCTTCTCGATCGTGGGGACGCCCCGCTTTCCTTTCTTGTAGCGCTCGAACAGGACCCGGGCGCTCTCCTGGAGGGGTCGCGCCGGATCGATCGGCACGGCGATCGGAGTTCCCGCCTCGCCGTAGGGATCGGGGACGAAGGCGGTCTCACCCTGGACACGGGCGTCCGAAAGTCCGGCCAGGAGCGCTTCGCCGAGGCGCCGGTAGGTGTCGCTTCCACGCGCCCTTTCCAGCTCTTCGACCAGCTTGCCGCGCAGCGTCGAAAGCCTCTCGATCTCCCTGCGGACGAGCGCCTCGTAGTGATCTTTCAGATTCTTGAAGTCCCGCAGACGTTCCAGAAGACCGAAGCCTGCCTCCGCCGCCCGCGACGGGCTGTCGAACGGCGTCGCCGTGAAGGGTCGCCCGGCTGCGCCTCCGGAGTCGTGCTGGTTCGGCGGCGCGAGGAGGGGGAGCGGCGAGACGAGCACATCGTTCCTGGCGGGCCATTCGCCCTCGGTCATTTCCTGGAGAGGGCGGAGGGAATAGACCACCGGCGACCAGGCGTCCGAGCGTGCCGCCTCGAGGATCGCAGCCAGCCGGCTTTCGGCTGTCGCCTCGTCGGGCCGAACGGCGTCGAGGTCACGCGCGAGCAGCGGACTGATTTTGCCAAGGAACTCCCGCGCCCCGCCGAACAGTTCACGGATGGTGGGCATTGCCTCCGGGCCGACCGGAACCGAGACGAACGCCTCGCGCCCGGGAGGCGGCTGGTAAGGCGCGCCGGGGGCGGGAGCGCGATACTCGCTCTTCAACTCGTGGCAGTACGCGAGAACCACGCCCCGAGGATCGAGCACGATGAGGTTCGCGGAACGGCCGAGAAGCTCCAGGACTAAACGCCGTTCCACGGCGCCGTCCTCGCGTCGGGGCAGGCGGAATCTCATCTCGATGACGCGGTCCCAGGGCCGCTTCTCGAGCGCGATGAGGACCGCCCCGGTGAGATCCTGGTCGAGGTGCGCGGCGAACCGATCGGGAGGACCTTCCGTCACGCGCCGGGCGTCGAGCAGGTGGAAACGCGGCAAGTCGGGGCGCACGGACAGAAGCAGGTTGTCTTTGGACGCGGTGGCGAAGCGCAGGAGGTAGCGGGATTGCCCCAGGGACGAGACACGCAGGATCTCCTGCTCCAGGAGGCGTCGCGACGCCTCCGCGGCCACGGCATGCAACAGGAACTGGTCCATGGCGCTCGAAGGGGCGTGATCCGGTCCCGGGCAGGGCCGTAAACAAAAGGGGCGACCGGTCATCCCGGTCGCCCGCCGACTCTCGCCTGCGCCGGCCGTCCCTCCCGGGAGGCCGCCCAACCCCTAGCGGTCGCGGACCTGCTTGATGCCGCGGGCCACGGCGCGGTCGATCTTCGCCTCCACCTGGTCCACCGGAAGCCTCTCCACCTCTGCGATCTCGCTGACGATCAGGTATTTGGCCTTGTCGAGCATACGCCTCTCACGGTAGGACAGGTTCTTCTGGAGGGCGAGGTGGCTGAGACTCTTGAACACGCGGGCCACTTCGGTGATCGACCCGGTCCGCATCTTGTCGGAGTTCTCCTGGAAGCGCCCCTTCCAGTCGTCGTACAGCGTGATCTTCGTGTCTTTCAGGACGTCGAAGACCTCCTCGACCTCTTTTTTCGTGACGACGCGGCGCAGACCGACGTTCGTCGTGTTGCTGCGGGGTACCATCACGGTACTGTCGTTGGCGACGATGCGCAGGGTCAGGAACTCCTCGATCCTGTCACCCGTCGCCCGCTTTTCGATCTGCTCGATGATGCCGAGACCGTGATTTGGATAAACAACCTTGTCGCCGATCTTGAATTCCTTGATCTCCAAGCTTTGCCTCCAAAGACCCCGGATCGCCGATGGGGCTCTTCGCGAAAAATGTGGTAGAAATATTAGCAAAAATTGGGCCTTAGGTCAATCATGACCATGAGACGGCGGTGATACGCGTCGGCGTCGCAGGCTGGGATTATCGGGACTGGGCAGGGATCGTCTATCCATCTCCGCTCCCCAGGCGCTTCGATCGCCTCGCTTTTCTGGCCGATTTTTTCGATGTCGTCGAGATCAATGTGACCTTTTACCGGCAGGTCGATCCAAGGACGGCGGCTTCCTGGGGTGATCGTGCGCCAACCGGTCCTTCGTTCCTGTTCACGGCGAAGCTGTATCAGGCCCTGACCCACGGCGGGACATCGCCGAGGGCGCTCAGGACGTCCACGGGCGCCGCCGGAACGTCCGGGACGCCGTCTCCCGCCGAAAGGATCGGCGATGTGGATCTGCGCGCGGAGGCCCGGATCTATCTCGCCGGCATCGACCCGCTGCGCAGGTCCGGACGACTGGGTGCCGTCCTGATGCAATTCCCGCACGCCTTCCACGACAGGCCCGACAGCCGGCGCCACCTGGCCCGCGTGGTCGGGCTCTTGCCCGGTCTCCCGCTGGTGGCGGAGTTCCGGCATCGCTCGTGGGACAACGATGGGGCGCTCGACTTCCTGAGGGAGCTGGGCGTCGGCTTCTGCAACATCGATCAGCCGTCGCTGGGGTCCACTCTGGCTCCGACCGAACACGTCACATCCCTTATCGCCTACGTTCGCCTGCACGGCCGAAATGCCGGAACCTGGTTTGCCCGGAAGGAGAAGGCGGGGGCGCCCGTCGCTGGGCGAGAGGCCGGAAGCGCCCGCTACGATTACCTCTACTCGATGCCGGAGCTTGTGCCCTGGGTGGACCGTGCCCGGCGAATGGCGGAGCGCGCCGAGGAGGTTTTCATCATCGCCAACAATCACTACCGCGGCAAAGGGCCGGCCAACGCCGTGATGATGAAAAGCGCCCTTGCCTCCCGACGCGTGCGGGCCCCCGCCGGCCTGATCGCGGGCTTCGCCGATCTCAAGGACGCGGCCGATCCGGTGGAGGTCCACGCAGGGAAAACGCCGAAGCAGGGGCGTCTGTTCTGAGGCAGGGACCGCGCTAGCCGTTCGCCTCTTCGGCGACGTCAGTCTCGCCGACCCTCTCCGTGCCATCCACGTCGATGCTCACTTCCCGGACTTCGTCGATCTTGCAATGGCCGCACAGGGGAAGCGCATCGAATTCGTGGCCGAGATAACGGCGCCGGATCTCCCGGGCGACGGGGCCGTTCCAGACGTCGTGGATGGTGCTGTGGGTGATGTTGCCGAGGACCTGCTCGCGGCTGTAGTCGACGCAGCACAGAACCAGGTCCCCATTGAACATGATGTAGGCCTGCTTGAACAGGCGGGCACAGGTCGTGTAGTACGACATCGACCGGGTGCGGCTGAAGGTCTCGGCGTCCTTGATATTGCCGCCCCTGTTCTCGAGCGTCGTGTACTTCGAGGCGACGCCGCGCGAGCGCCAGTAGACGACAGCCTTGCGGGCGTCGATGACGGCCGTGTCCACCATGGTGATCCAGAGTTTCGGCCGCTCGAGGCCGCGGGCTCGCTGCGTCTCCAGGAAGTGGTCGACGTTGGCGAGGGTGCGATCGAAATCCATGTTTCCCCGCATCGTCTTCTCGTACGACTCCTTGTCCATGCCCTGGAATGAGATATACAACTCGTGGATGCCGTCCCCCATCTCCAGGATGCTGTCCACGACGTGCGGCGTCAGGAAGTGGCCGTTGGACGTGACGACGACCTTGCAGCCGGGTATGGTCTTGTTGATGTAGCGGATCTTGTCGAACAGGTCGCGGTCCATCAACGGCTCGTTCATGAGGTACGGGCTGATGCGGCGCACTTCGTGCTCGGCGGCCTCGTCGATGATGCGCTTGAACAGCTCCGGGGACATCTTGCCCTTCGGCTGCGTCTCATAGGTCTGGCCGTAGGGGCAGAATATACAGTCGGCGTTGCAACCGGTGAAAGTCTGGATCTGAAGCGTGCGCGGGAAGGCCGGAATCGGGCGCCGCGTAAGGCGGTTCTTGACGCGGACCCAGGCGGAATCTCCGGGCTGGTCCATGTAGTACGTGTTGATTTTGAGGGCGCCCATCAGATCGGCCCCGCGAAGCCTTCCCGGGCAGGCTGACCGATCGACCCGTAGATGTTTTCGGTCTTCTCGACCATGCTGTCGGCCGTGAACTCCATGACCCGCTTCAGGGCCGCCGCGGAATACCGGGCCCGGAGTTGGGGGTCCTCCGCCAGGACGACGATGGCCCGCGCCAGCGCCGGAGCGTTCCCCGGCGGGACGAGGAGGCCATGGCGGGCATCCTGCACGATCTCATCGAGACCCTCGAGCGCCGTGGCCACCAGCGGCGTCCCCGAGGCCATCGCCTCCTTGAGGACCGCCGGCGAGCCCTCCCCTGACACAGAGGATAGAACGAAGAGGTCGAGTCCGGCAAATACATCCGGGATGTCGTCGCGGAATCCCGGGAACACGACGCGGGGCGCGAGCCCGAGGCTCTCGACGGCGCGGCGCAGGGTCCCCTCCGCCTCGCCCCGGCCGATCAGGAGGAAGCGCGCCGCTGGCAGCTCGCGCGCCACCTGCGCGGCGGCCGACAGGAAGATGTCGAGTCCCTTGTGCGCGGCGAGGTGCCCCACGGCCCCGACGAGGAAGGCCCCATCGGTTTCGTCTCCGAGGAGAGGCCGGAGCGACTCACGGAATCGCAGCCGATCACCGTGCCGGAATCTCTCGGGATCGATACCGGAGTGCACCGCTACGACCCGGTCCGGATCCAGCCCCTGCCGGACGAGGAGGCGGCGGATCGCCTCCGACACCGCGATGACTCGGTCGACCCGGAAACCGTACTTGACCCGGCCGAAGAGCGCGCTCCGCAGCGGGAACGAAAGCCGTCGCGCCGCGACCAGGGACGGCCGGCGCCGCCGGAACAGCGTCGCCAGGGTGCCCAGTGTCACGGCGTGCGCTGTATGCGCGTGCAGGACGTCGACCCGCTCGTCGCGCAGGATCCGGGACAACAGGTGGGCGGCGCGCAGGTCGAGCTCGCCGCGCGCCTGGAGCGGAATGACTGTCAAGCCCGCGGCCGCGGCGCGGTTCAGGAGCTCCCCCTGCCGCGGGCCGACCACGAGACAGCGGTGCCCGCGCGCCCGCAGGCCCTGGGCCAGACGCAGCGTCTGCGCTTCACCGCCTCTCCAGCCGATCTCCGTGTTCAGGTGCAGGATCGTCTTCGGGGTCACCGGGGCATGCGTCAACGGGGCTGCGCGGTCCGGCCGGGGTGGCCGTTCCGCGAGAGGACGTCAGCCTGGCGCGGGCGACGTTCCTCGTCGACCATGCGACCGATCTGCTCGCGTGCCAGGGGACCGCCGGCTTCCACCTGGGCGGGGACCTCGGCCGCTCCCTTCAGGATGCGCATTTCCCACAAGCGGGCGTACTTGAGATAGACGGTGAAGGCCCCCAGCATCGACAGAACGAGACCACGCACGCCCTCGAGGAACCCCAGGCGGACGACGTACATCTTGAAGAACCGGATCACCGGGCGTCCGAGGATCTGCAGCGCCCCGGCCCTTTTCCCCTCCTTGTAGAGCTGCGCCGCGCCCCACTCGCTGTAGATCTGAATTTTCCTCCAGTATTGCGCGAACGATCGGAACGAGTGGTGCTCGAGCGGGTGCGCGAGCACGGGCAATGGCCCCGGGAGATCGATCTCGGCGTGCACCTCGCGATCCTGGTAGCGCGCCAGGTCCCGCCGAAACAGGCGGATCACCTTGTCGGTGCCCCAGCCGCAGCGCTTGATCCGCCGCCCGAGAAAATGGTTGGCGCGCAGAATCCAGTAACCGTCGTCACGCGGCCCGGACGCGAGAAGGGCCAGGATCTCCTCTCGCAGACCGGGCGTGACCCGCTCGTCGGAATCGACCAGAAGGATCCACTCGTGCTTCGCCTGAGGGATCGCCCAGTTCTTCTGCCGCGCCGAGTAGACGTATTCGTGCTGCAGCACGCGCGCGCCGAATTCGCGGGCGATATCGACGGTCGCGTCGGTCGAGAAGGAGTCGACGACCAGGATCTCATCGGCGAACCTTACCGAATCGAGGCAATCACGCAGCGTGGCCTCCTCATTGAGGGTCGGCACGATGACCGAGAGGTGGGGCCGTCCGGCGCTCATCCCTTGCGCTCCTTGCGCGCTTCCTTCTGCTGGCTCCGATCATACTCGGACAGGAGTTCCTTGGCCCTGGACGCGAGCTTGCCGTCCGGCTGGTCCTGGAACAGCCTTCCAAAGAACTCCTCGGCCTCCGGGCGGTTGCCGACCGCCAGAAGGCACGTTCCGATGTCGAGCAGCACCTGGCCCGTCCGGTTGTAGAGGGGATACTGGTCGAGAATCGCGCGGTAGCGGTCGATCGCGGCGTTGTATTTCTTGCGCCTCTGGTAGAACCGCCCGACGAGCCGCTCGTGCTCCGCCAGGCGGTCGTGGCACTCGACGATCTTCTTCCGGGCCTGCTCGACGTACGGACTGGTTGGGTAAGTCGTCCCGACTTTCTCGAATTCCTGGATGGCCTGGTTCGTCAATGACTGGTCGCGGTCCGGGGACAGCGCCTGCTGGAACAGGGACATCCCGACCATGAACTGGACGCGCGCGGCCTCTTCGTGGTTCGGGTAATAGGTCAGAAAGGTCCGGTACCCGTTCAGCGCCTCGCCGTAGTTGAGCTGCCCGCCGTCCTTGAAGAAGGCGTCGGCGATCGCCAGCTGGATCCTCGGCAGGAGTTCGCGGTCATCCGGTGGAACGCGCGGCATCAGTTCCTGCAGCATCGTGCGTCCCGTGAAGTAGTGCTTCCGGGCAATCTTCTGCTGGGCCATCTCGAAGACCCGCTGGGGGGGCAGGGATGTCTGCTGCCGTTTGTGCTTCGCGGCGCAGGCGGTGCCGCCGAGACACGCGAGCGCCAGCGTCCCGACCAGGAACGCCTGCCTCGCGCCGCGTTCCACAACCCCGCGAGGGAAGAAGCCCCTCAAGCCAGCAGCTCCTGGAACCTCGCAGGCAGACGGCGCGGCCGCCCGTCGCGGTCGACGGACGCGTGGCGGGTGGTGCCGGTCGCCAGCAGGCGACCGTCCGCTTCGGACTCGACGCGGTACTCGAAGGTGATGCGCACCGCGGTCGCGCCCTCGATTCGCGTTCGGACGCGGAGCAGATCATCGTAGCGCGCCGGGGCGTGGTAGGCGCACGAGGCCTCGATCACCGGCAGGAAGATTCCGTCGTCCTCGAGGCGCCGGTAGGTGACTCCCCGGGCCCGCATCAGCTCGGTCCGGCCGATTTCGAACCAGATGAAGTGGTTCGCGTGGTGCGCCACGCCCATGCGATCCACCTCGGGATACCGGACCCTCAGTTGCACAACGTCGCCGCCGGACACACCGTCACCTCCGCCGCGCCCGCTCCAGGAGCGCCGCGAGGGTGCGGGCGCGTCCTTTCGGATCGCGGCCGTCGAACACCGCCGAGCCCGCGACGAGGATGTCCGCGCCGTTCTCGCGCAGCGCGACGATGTTGTCGGGCCCGACTCCGCCGTCCACCTCGATCTTCGTCTTCGCGCCCGACTCATCGAGGCGCCGCCGCAGCGCCGCGACCTTCGTCATGACCGAGGTGATGAA
>Ga0209761_1002741_pt1 | contig 11571 bp, 14 predicted proteins | sample GraSoi013_1_40cm_4_FD_185818 | JGI IMG/M metagenome (GOLD analysis project Ga0209761, IMG submission 185818) | Grasslands soil microbial communities from the Angelo Coastal Reserve, California, USA - Sample 09_25_2013_1_40cm (SPAdes) (version 2) | ecosystem: Environmental > Terrestrial > Soil >... | reverse complement strand
CACGCCCGTGCCGTTCTGCTCGTCGACAAAGAACGCCTCGCGATCGCTGCGGCCGCGCACTTCGACGTTTCGGCCGCCGCGCACGAAGGCGTCTTCGCCGGGGTCGAGCGGGAGCAGCGCCCGCACCCGTCCCTCACCGTCCACCCTGAGCACCACGACGTACGCGTCTTGCGCGGTACGCACGTGCACCCGCACCCGGTCGCCCTGCACGAGCGAGCCGCTGGGGTCGATCCACACCTGTACCGGCGGGTCATCCGCGCGCACCGGAGTTGGCGTGGTCAATGAGAGAGCAACGACGAGTGGGATCAGCATAGGCCGCTCCTTCTTCTACTACTATAACCCCGCGGGGCCTCGCGAAGGTTCACCAGCGGTCCGGCTTGCCGGCGTCGGGCACGAACAGGCTCTGCCCGAACCGCGATCGGCCGAACGCGCCGATCAGGGCCTGGGCTTCCGGGGACACGAAGAAGTCGGCCAAAGCCCGGCCACCCGCGGTATTGACCCGTGGGGCGTTCCTTGGGTTGACCGCCATGACGTGGTAAACGTTAAAAAGGAGGGAATCGCCCTCGACCATCGGGACCAGCTGCAGCTTGTCCCGCCACGCCAGATAGGTCGCCCGGTCGGTGAGCGTGTAGGCCCGCTTCTGGTCCGCCATCTGCAGCGTCGCCGCCATTCCCTGCCCCGACTCCATGTACCAGGAGGGGGGGCTCGACGCCGGCGGGGTGAGGCCGGCCCCTCGCCACAGGGCCTGCTCCCGCGCGTGAGTCCCCGACTGATCGCCGCGCGAGATGAAGGGCCCGTGCCGTTCAGCGAGCCGCCGCATCGCCGCCACGGCGTCGGAAAGACCGCGCAGCCCCGCCGGGTCCTCCGCCGGGCCCACGAACAGAAAATCGTTGTGCATCACGAGGCGCCGGTCGAGCACGTAGCCGCTGTCGGCGAGCGGCCGCTCGGCCTCCGGCGCGTGCGCCAGCACGACGTCCGCGTCCCCGCGCCGTCCCATCACCAGCGCCTGCCCGCTGCCGACGGCGATCACCTTCACCCGGTAGCCGGTCTTGCGCTCGAACACGGGCAGCAGGGAGTCGAGGAGTCCCGCGTCGCGGGTGGACGTGGTGGTGGCGAGGAGAACTTCCGACTGCTGGACGGAGAAGGACGGAGAAGGCCGGAGAAGGACGGGGGAGGCCAAGAGCAGCAGGCCGGTGAGCACCAACCTCCTCCGCCCTCCTCCGACTTTCTCCGCCCTTCTCCGTCCGACCATCAGAACCTCACCTGCATCTGCACCACGCCGCGGTTGTTCTTCACCGGCACCGCCTGCTCCCGGAAGATCTCGTAGTCGGCGATCACCTTGAAATTGTCGCCGCGTAAGAAGTACTGGAGTCCGACGAGGTAGCCCGTCGAGCGATCCGTCGACACTTTGTCGCTGGGATCGTACTGCTCGACGCGACCGACCGCCTGGACTTGCTGCGGAACCACGTTGTACGCCGCCAGCAGGTACCAACCTCTGGTATGGACGCCCGCCGCCTTGTGATGCGCGCGGATGTATTCGGCCCGCGCCGTCCACCGCCCCGCGCGATACATCGCCTGCGCGTCGCCGATCGTGCTGTCGCTGTAGCCGGCGAAGGCGCCGCCCACGTCCAGACCATGAAGGGGCGTGGCCACGGCGCGGGCGACATAGGCCATGCGGTTGTCCGGGTTGGTCGCGCGGTTCGGCCCTTCGCCGTTGACCACGGCGGCCTGCAGCGTCAGCTCGGGGATGTGCCAGTCCGCCTGGACGCCGATGTCGCGCCGGGCCGCGTTGACGATGCGCGAGCGCTCGGTCGTCTCCAGCGTCGTCGAGCTGAGCAGCGATTCCAGCGAGAACGGCACGCGGAACTGGCCTACCGTGCCGCCCCACCGCTCGTGACTCAGCCGGATCCACAGGTCGGTCGCCGAGAGCGTGAGCGGAGAGGCGGAGGGCGTCGCCGGCGCGCCGATGGTCCGCATCTCGACCTGGGCGCGGAACGTCGCCCACGGTGTGACCTGCCCTTCGACCGCGAAGCGGGCGCGCCGCAGAAAGAAGGAAGCAGAGTCGCCGAGGGCCTGGAAGCGCGGCTGCAGGTAGCCGGAGAGTGCCACCCTTCCCTGCCCCTGCCCCTGGCCGGACAGTCGGACCGTCGGACAGACGAACAACAACACAGCCAACGCACAACCGACCGACCGTCCGACTGTCCGGCCGCCCGACAAGAGACCGTTGCTCATTCTCTCCCCGCTGGCCATGATTTGAGGCCCCAAACCTAACCGGGACCGGGTCGCATGAGCCAACTGCTCGACGCCATTCGCGGCGTGGTCAACGCCGCCGAGCCGCTGCCGGGGCTCGTGACCGGGGGCCAGCCCTCGCTCGCGCAGCTCCAGGCGTTCAAGCGCGCCGGCGGGCAGGCCGTGCTCGACATCCGCGATCCCATGGAGCCGCAGCCGTTCCGCACCCCGGACGACGTGACCGCCGCCGGGCTCGAATACGCGCGCATCCCCGTGAGCGCGGCGACGCGCACCGACGCGACGCTGGCCGCCGTCCGCGCCGCGGTGCAAAGCGCGGTGGGCAAGAAGGCGCTGCTGTTCTACTGCAACAGCGGCAACCGCGTGGGCGCGACGCTCGTTCCCTACCTGATGCTCGACCGCGGCATGGACGAAACGACGGCGGTGGAGCTGGCGATGCAGTGCGGGCTGCGGAGTGCCGAGCAACTCGAATGGGCTTTAGACTTCGTTCACAGGCAAGACAATGGATAGAACAGGCAAGAGCTACATGTATAGACGAGTAGCGGTGAATGGGTTTAGGTGTTTGGGGACCGTCTCCCAGCTACTGCTTACCGCTGCTCGTCTATACCACTAGCCGTTGCATTTCCTATTCACGGTTTCGGCTCCTCCCTACCTCCTGCATATCTGTGCCAGTACATGCGCATTTCGGTGATCTTGCCGTTCCGCGTTTCGCAGAACACCGCGCCGCGTGCGTCCACCCACTCCCCGGTGCGGCGGCGGCGGAAGGTGCAGCGGAACTCGGTGGCGAACCGCCTCGAACACCTCGCCGGAGCGGAACGACACCTCGGCCTGCGTCAGCGGCAGGTCCTTCCAGTAGTCGCGGATCGCCCCGATGCCCGTTTCCTTGCGGCTGAACGGCGTCTCCACGAACACGGCGTCGGGGGCGAACACGGAGCAGATCTGGTCCACGTCGGAGCGCTCCCAGCCTTTGCCGAACGTGTCGATCAGCTGGCGGTAGGTTTCGTCCATCGCGCCCAATATAGTCCAATCCGGAACCCACGCTCCCGGCGTAGGTAGGACGACACCCACACCACAGGAGCAGATATGATGAAGCGCATTCTCGCCTCGACCGCCGCGCTGGCGCTCTTCGCCCTGCCGCTGTCCGCGCAGGCGATGCAGCGTCCGGCCGGCGACACGGTCACCATCACGGGTCAGGTGATCGACACGTATTGCAACACCGTCATGGGCGCGGCCGGCCCGTCGCACAAGGCGTGCGCCGAAGCGTGCGGCAAGGCGGGCGAAGCGCTCGCGATCCTCTCGAGCGACGGGACGATTTACTTGCCCGTCAGCGGCACGCCCGGGCAGGCGCAGAATCCGCTGCTGCTGCCCTTCGCCGAGGGGAAGGTGAAGGTGACGGGGACGCACCGACACAATCACGGCCTGCACACGATCGAGATCAAGACGATCGCCGCCGCGACCTAAGATGCGTCGCACGCCGGGCGCCGTCCTGCTGCTCCTGTTGATTGCGGGGTGCAGGGCGGCGCCCGGTGGTTTCACGTTGCTGTTCCTGGGCCGCTTCCCGGCCGCGCGCGTCGGCCGCCTGTCCTGGGCGCCCGATCCCGACAACAGCCGGCTCATCGCCTTCGACGGCGCGCTCGCGCCCGTGCGCACGATCACCGGGCCCGACCTCGCCAGCCCCATGGCCGTCGCCCCCCTGAAAGAAGGCGACCGGCTGCTCGTCACCGAGCGCACCGGCGCGGGGCTGGTCCTCGACACCGCGGGCCGGCTGGTGCGCGAATGGCAGAGCCCGTTCGCGGCCGCGATCTACGCCGCCAGCCCGGCGGGAACGATCGTCGCCGCCCGATCGCCCTACTACATCCCGCAGTTCCGCGCCGAGTCCGACACCGCCCCGCTGCTCGACCTCCTCGACACGCTGGGCCGGCCGGTCGCCGGGCTCGCCACCATTCACGTGCCGGCGACACCGTTGCTCGCGCAGCTCGTCAACGCCGGGGCCGTGACCGTCGCCGCCGACGGCACGATCTACTTCGCCCCTCTCACCAGGGACGAGATCCGCAAGTACGGCCCCGGCGGCGACCTGCGTTGGACGGCGAAGCGGGGGCTGTTCCGCGCCGAGCCCGATCCCGAGTTCCTGCCGCCGCGCGGCCGCGAGATCCGCGTCAAGAGCGCCCTCGTGAACATCGCCCTTGCGGTCGGCCCCGACGGCCGCCTGTACGCGCTGGGCTCCGCCGATTCCGCCGCCACGGCGCTACGCCTCGACGTCCTCGATACGGCCAGCGGCTCGATCCTCGCGACGCGGCAGCTGGGCGCGGTCCACTCCGCTTCGCCGCGGTGAACACGCTGCTCGCGCGTCTCGCCGCGCCGGCGCGCGAGCCGTTCGGCCCGCCGTTCGCGCTGCCCGACCTCGCGGGCGACACCGTCACGCTGGCGCGGTTCGCCGGCACCGTGACGCTCGTCAACTTCTGGGCTTCGTGGTGCGACCCGTGCCGGGAGGAGTTCCCGCATATGGCCGCCCTGTATCGCGAGTTCGATCGCAAGGATTTCGCGATCGCAGCGATCTCCGACGACGTGGACCAGGCGCGCATGCGGGGCTTCGTGCGGGAGTTCCGGCCGCCGTTCCCGATCCTCGTGGGCGGCGGGCGCATGCGGGCGGCGTACCGCTACCGCGGCCTCCCCTACTCGGTGCTGCTCGACCGCCGCGGTCGCGTCGTCGAGCGCATCTTCGGCTTCGGCGGCCCGCGCGAGTTCGCCGAGTTGCGCGCCGCCATTGCAAAGGAGTTAGCCGCCCCGTAGCGTTTTAGCCGTGACCGCATCCACCCATCCCTCATCCCCCATCCCCCATCCCGTCATCATCGATACCGACCCCGGCATCGACGACTGTCTCGCCCTGCTCCTGGCGCTCAAGTCGCCGGAGCTGGACGTGCGGGGGATTTCGATCTCTTACGGCAACACGGTCATCGAGCACGCGTGGCGCAACGCCGTGGAGATTCTGCGACGCGCGGGACAGCGCCGGCCGCTCGCCGTCGGCGCCCGGCGGCCGCTCAAGCGCCCGCTCGTCACCGCGCGCGACACCCACGGCGACTCGGGGCTCGGCTACGCGGCGGTGCCGCGCGCGGGGAGCGTGCTCGACTTCGCCAAGACGCTGGAGCAGCTGCTCGCCGCCCAGACCGAACCCGTGACGCTGGTGACGCTGGGGCCGGTCACGAGCCTCGCCCTGGTGCTGCGCCGCGAGCCCGAGCTGGTGCGCGCCAAGGTGGCGCGTCACGTCGCGATGGCGGGCTGCTTCCGCGTCAAGGGCAACACCACCCCCCACTCCGAGTTCAACGCGTGGTGCGATCCCGAAGCGCTCGACATCGTGGTGCGAGCCGGCCTGGGGACCGAGCTGGTGCCGCTCGACGTGACGCGTCAGATCGTGGTGACGTCGGAGGAAGTGGCGCGCCTCGGCCAGTCGTCCGACGACGCCGGGCGCTGGCTCCACGACGCGCTGCGGTTCTACGTCGAGTTCCACCGCCGTCGCGAGCGCCTCGACGGCTGCGTCGTGAACGACATCCTGCCGATCGCGGCGCTGGTGCGCCCCGAGGTGATGGCGCTGCGGCCGTCCCGCATCGCCGTGATCCTCGACGACGGTGACGACCGCGGACGGACCCGCGGGGACAAGGCGGGCCCCGAGATCGCGGTCGCTGAGCAGGTGCGGCCCGACCTCGTGCGCCAACTCCTGTTCGAGCGGGTGCTACCGTCGCTCGCCGGCGCCGAGGCGCACTCGTGACGTCGGCGCTGCCGCGCAAGGTCGCCGTCGTCGGCGCGGGGGAGATCGGCTGCGGCTTCGCGGCGCTGTGCGCCTCCGCCGGCTGGCCGGTCACCGTGTTCGACACCAACGCCCGGGCCGTCGAGCGCGCCTTCCAGGAGGTGCCCCGCCGCGCCCGCGCGCTCGTCGCGCTGGAGCGCGCGACGCCCGGCATCGTCGAGCGTGGGCTGCTCGAGTTCCAGCCGGGGCGCAGCCTGCTGCACGCGGTCCGCGACGCCGATTGGGTGATCGAGGCGGTCACCGAAGACTTGATCGCCAAGCAGAAGGTGACCGAGGCGATCGACGAAGTGCTGGCGCCCGAGGCCCTGCTCTCCAGCACCTCCAGCGGTATCCCGCCCACCGACGTGTTCGCGCGCTGCCGCCACCAGGGCCGCTGTCTCGTGACCCACCCGCTCAACCCGCCCGAGCTGATCCCGGTGGTGGAGATCGTGCCGGGCGAGCGCACGTCGCCACAGGCGATCACTCGCGCGCACGACTACCTGCGCGCGCTGGGCCGCATGCCGATCCAGCTCAAGAAGCCGGTGCCCGGCTACGTCGTCGGTCGCATCGCCGCTGCCGTCTGGCGCGAGTGCATCGACCTGGTCCTGACCGGCGCCATCGACGTGAGCGACCTGGATCGCGCCGTCTCGCTCGGCCCGGCGCTGGGATGGGCCGCCGCCGGACCCCACCTCACCTACCACCTCGCCGCAGGCGAGGGTGGCGTCGTGCAGTTCCTGCAGCGGCTGCTGCGGACGTTCGAGTCGTGGTGGACCAACCTCGCGGGCTGGGACAAGCTCGAACCCGAGCAGCTGCGGGCCTTGATGCAGGCGATCGAGAAGGCGTACGGGGGGAAGGTGCCGATGCTGCGGGAGGCGCGGGACCGGCGACTGTCAGCCATCCTGCGGACCCTGGAGCAGGCTCGAACCGGTTAGGACTTCTCCGCCCGCACCATCAAGACCGGGACCTTGGTCAGGTGTCGCAACGCTGTCGCGGTGCTGCCTCTAACGACATCGCCCAGCAAACGGTGGCCGTGCGTGGCCAACGCGATCAAGTCGCAGCCTTCGCGCTCGGCGGCCGCCCCGATCTCCTTCGCCGGGTCTCCCGCCGCGAGCACGGCCTCTGCCTTCACGCCGCCGCCACGCAGCCCGGCCACCACGCGCTCCAGGTAGGCCCGGTCCTCTTTCATCTCCTCCGACTCGCGCAGGTTGAGCTGCTCGATGTTGCGGGCCACCCAGCCGTCGGCCACGTGGATCACGACCACCTCCGCCCCGCACAGTTTGGCGAGGCGGGCCACGTGCGTGAGGATCGTCTCGTCGGCGGGGCCGTTCTCGACCGGGACGAGGATGCGCCGGTACATCAGCTAGAGCCACCCTCCCACGATCCGCACCAGCAGCCAGGCGTTGAACGCGGCGATGAGCAGCGCCACGAGGTAAGCGAGGGCGACGAGCCACCGCGGATTGACGAACTCGCCCATTTTCACCCGGTCGGAGGTGAAGCGTACCAGCGGGAACACGGCGAAGGACAATTGCAGGCTGAGGATCACCTGGCTCAAGATCAGGAGCTGGGCGGTGCCGCTCTCGCCGAAAAAGATAGCCGTCAGGACCGCGGGCACAATCGCGATGAGCCGGGTGATCAGCCGCCGCAGCCAGGGGCGGATGCGGATGTTGAGGAACCCCTCCATGACGATCTGGCCCGCGAGCGTCCCGGTCAGCGTCGAGTTCTGTCCCGACGCGAGCAGCGCGAACGCGAACACGGCGCTCGCTCCCGTGACGCCGAGCAATGGGGTCAGCAGGCGGTAGGCGTCCTGGATCTCGGCGACGCCGCTGTGGCCGCTGGTGTGGAACGTCGCCGCCGCCACGACGAGGATCGCCGCGTTGATGAACAGCGCGAACGTCAGCGCGATCGTGGAATCGATGAATGCGTACTTGACCGCTTCGCGCTTGCCGGCCGAGGTCTCCTCGTAGCGACGGGTCTGCACGATCGACGAGTGCAGGTACAGGTTGTGCGGCATCACCGTCGCGCCCAGGATGCCGATCGCGAGGTACAGTTTCTCCCCGTCCGTGAGGATGGTCGGGTCCGGCACGAAGCCCGCGACGATCGCGCCCGCCTCGGGGCGCGAGATCAGGATCTCGAACAGGAAGCAACCGGCGATTGTCGCGATCAGCGCCGTCACCAGCGCCTCGAGCAACCGGAACCCCTTGTGCTGGAGATACAGCACCAGCAGCACGTCGAGCGCGGTGATCACGATCCCGTAGGGGAGCGGGATGCCGAACAGCAGGTTGAGCGCGATCGCCGACCCGATCACCTCCGCCAGATCGCACGCCGCGATCGCGATCTCGCATAACACCCACAGGAACAGCGACACCGGCCGCGAATAGTGGTCGCGGCACGCCTGGGCGAGGTCCCGTCCCGTCGCGATGCCCAGCTTCGCCGCCAGTCCCTGGAGCAGAATCGCCATCAGGTTGGACAGCAGGATCACGCTCAGCAGGCTGTACCCGAAGCGCGACCCGCCGCCCAAGTCCGTGGCCCAGTTGCCGGGGTCCATGTATCCCACGGCCACCAGGTACCCGGGGCCCGCGAACGCGAGGGCTTTGCGCCACCAGCTCCCTTCCGCGACGGGAACGCTGCGGTAGACCTCGGCGAGGCTCGGCGCCAGACGCGGCCGGCGCCACCCCGGCTCGGGGACTCCGGGCAACTCAGGCGCGCGCGTCGCCATCACCACCACCCGGCCGGCACAGCAGCAGCCGCGCCAGCTCTTGTCCCACGACGCGCGCCGCGCTGGACCCACGCAGCTGCACCGTCGTCGGCCCGTTGAACGGTTGCCGATCCGTCACGACCAGCCGCGCTCCAGGCGTGAGACCCTGCTCGGCCAGGAAGCGCAATCGCGCCGGGTCCTGCGTCGCCACTTCCCGCAGCTCCAACGCCTGCCCCACCGCCGCTTCCGACAACCGCACCAGCTCGACCTCTTCGATCTCAAGAGCCGCGGTCGGAATCGGCTCACCGTGCGGATCGTAGCGCGGGTCGCCCAAGGCGCCCGCCATGCGCTCGATCAGGTCGTCGGATACGGCGTGCTCCATGCGCTCCGCCTCGGCGTGCACGCCGTCCCAGTCGTAGCCGAGCTGCTGCGTCAGATAGGTCTCGAGGACGCGATGCCGGCGGATCATCCGCAGCGCCGCGCGGCGCCCCTGCGCGGTGAGCTGCACGCCGCGATATGGCACGTGCTCGATCAGTCCAGCCTCCGAGAGCCGCTTCACCATGCCGCTCACCGACGGCGGTGCGAGGTCGAGCATCGCCGCGATATCGCTGGTGGCGGCGAACCCCCCCTGGCTGGAGAGGTGGTAGATGACCTTGAGGTAGTCTTCGACCGATCTGGTGAGAGGAGCCTCGTGGGCGAGCGCGTGCATGCACTAGTCTCCCGGCGAAATGGCGTACGGAGCAGTCACGGCCCAACGATTTGTGGATAAATGGGTTGACCTAGCCGTGACCTGCCGGCTTAGGGTATCCTAATATCGGACTGTTGTCAAGAAAACTTGTGGATTTCGAATTGCTAAGATACATGGAGGCATAGGGGCATAGAGGCATAGTGCCCCTCTAAGCCCCTATGCCCCTACGCCACTATGCCTCTCCAATCATCTCCACAAACGGCGTCAGAATCCGCTCGGTCATCCCCCAAATCACGTCATCCCCCAGGTGATAGGCGGGAAACGTGCGCTGCTCGCCGCGCAGGGTGAGGGTTACCTCGCGCTGGACGTCCGGGGCGGCAAGCCGGCGCAACGGGACCCAGAACGCGCGCTGCACTTCCTCGTTCGTCGCCAACTCGGGGCGCGCCGGCACGGCAAACACGAACGGGCGCACGACGACGGGCGGCAGCGTGGGAGTGCGGGGCTGGAGATCGTCGAGGGCACCGAGCAGCGTGGCGTCGCGAAGCTCCACGCCCACTTCCTCACGGGTCTCGCGGATGGCGGTGGCGAGCAAATCGGCGTCTGGGGCATCGCGGCGGCCACCGGGAAACGCCACCTGGCCCGACCATGGGTCGCCGGGGCGCACGGCGCGCTTGATGAACAGCGCCTCGAGACCGTCCTTCCCCTCGTGGAGGATCAGGGCGACGGCCGCCGGCTGAGCGCCCGGCTCCGGCGGCGCTTCCACCGGCCGCCTCGTCGCGAGCCGGCGCCGCACGTCCTCGATGGCACTCACGAAGCGGCTACAGCGCGGTGACGGTGCGGCCGACGAGTAACACGCCGACCGCGACACTGGCCAGCGCCGAGCCCAGGTGCAGCACCGTCGCCCAGCGCTCGCCCCGCCGCGACGCGTAGCGCACGACGCCTACGAGCGTGAGCGATACGGCGAGCATGCCGCTGACGGTGCCGATCCCGAACGCCGCCACGTAGGCGAGCTTCAGCCCGGCCGTCGGCACAGTGGCGACGAGCAACACCACGATCGCGCCGCTCCCCGCGAGGCCGTGCAGCAACCCGAATCCCAACGAACGCCGCGCGTCCCAGCGCGCGTGGGCGTGCGCGTGGGAGCCGCCGTGGACGTGACTGTGGAGATGGAGGTGCGGAGCACCCTCGTGCGCGTGGCGGTGGATGTGCCAGCGGCCGCGCGCGTAACGCCACAGCACTGAGGCCCCCAGCGCGACCAGCAACACGCCGACGGCGACGTCCGCCGCGGGCCACAGCCGTGCCGGCAACGTCAGCCCGCCGGCGATCAGCAGCAGGGCCACGACCGCGACACTGGCTGTGTGTCCCAGCCCCCAGGCGAGCCCCAGCCACGCGGCTTGCAGGGCGCGTCCCGACCGGGTTGCGAGGGTCGACACGGCGGCCAGGTGGTCCGGCTCGAAGGCGTGCCGGACCCCGAGGGCCATACTGACGGCGACGACGGCGGGCAGCGAAGGGCTCATAGCGCCTTGCAATCTAGACCGCAGATTGTGATGGCGCGACGAGTCAAGGCGTAGGGCCTACAACCTTTATCCTGGGTCTTCTATCCAATCGGGTGCATGGCCCCCGGGGTGGCGACACTGCGCAAGGATCCAGCATCGGCGGCGGCCGAGTCGGAAGCAGCGGACGTCGCCCTGGCGGCGAGCGGCGACGCGCGCGCCTTCGAACGGCTGTACCGGACCCACCTGGCCCGGGTCCACAGCCTGTGTCGGCGCATGATGGACGCGGATCAGGCGGACGACCTGACGCAGGACGTCTTCGTGCGCGCCTGGCAGAAGCTGGGGACGTTTCGCGGCGAGGCGGCGTTCGGCACGTGGCTGCACCGGCTCGCGGTGAACGTGATCCTTGGCCGCCGTAAGGCGCTGGCGGTGGAGCGGGGCCGACAGAGCAGCGAACCGGAGGCGCTCGACGACCTGACCGGGCCCGTGGAGACGCCGGGGATGACGATGGACTTCGAGCAGGCGATCGGCCGCCTGCCGGACGGCGCCAAGCAGGTGTTCCTGCTACACGACGTCGCGGGATACCGGCACGAAGAGATCGCCACGATGCTCGGCATCGTCGTGGGCACGTCGAAGTCGCAATTGCACCACGCGCGCATGGCGTTGCGGA
>Ga0209761_1002737_pt1 | contig 11579 bp, 10 predicted proteins | sample GraSoi013_1_40cm_4_FD_185818 | JGI IMG/M metagenome (GOLD analysis project Ga0209761, IMG submission 185818) | Grasslands soil microbial communities from the Angelo Coastal Reserve, California, USA - Sample 09_25_2013_1_40cm (SPAdes) (version 2) | ecosystem: Environmental > Terrestrial > Soil >... | reverse complement strand
CCTCTTGCCGCGCAGCTTGAACGACCCGACTTGCAGGATCACCGACAGGGCCTCCAACACAAAAATTCCCCCGATGAAGGGCAGCAGGAGCTCCTGCTTGATGATCACAGAGACCGCCGCGATGGCGCCGCCGAGCGCCAACGAACCGACGTCGCCCATGAAAATCTCGGCCGGAAAGGCGTTGTACCAGAGGAAGCCCAGGCTCGAGCCGACCATCGCTCCGCAAAAGATCGTCAGTTCGGCCGCTCGTGGCAGGTGCTCGAGGTCGAGATAGCCCGACCACACCGAGTGTCCCGTGACGTAAGTCAAGACCGTCAGCGCGGAGGCGGCGATGATGACGCAACCGATCGCCAGCCCGTCAAGCCCGTCGGTCAAATTGACCGCGTTGGACGACCCGACCAGGATCAGGACCACAAAAAGCAGAAAAGGCAGGAAGGCGAACGGGTAAGTCCAGACATTTCCCAGAAATCGTTCGATCAGAAAGTCCGGGCGAAAGCGCTTGAAGAAAGGGAAAGTCAAAGTCGTCGAGTAAAGGCCGCGCGCGCTCAGGAAGACGAGGATCACTCCGAAGACGAAACTCACCAGAATCTGGAGGAGAAACTTCGTGCGGACGGTCAGTCCCTGATTGTTCCTCTCCCTGAGCTTTTGATAGTCGTCCCAGAACCCGATGCCCGCAAAGGCGGCTGTGACCCCCAGGGTCAGCCAGATAAACAGATTGCTCAAGTCCGCCCAGAGAATGACGGGGACGATGATGCACAGGTTGATCAGCACGCCTCCCATCGTCGGCGTTCCGGCCTTCGACTGGTGTGAGCTCGGCCCCTCTTCTCTGACGTATTGGCCGATCTGGAATTCTTTGAGTTTCCGGACCACCCAGGGGCCCAGGACCAGCGACAGGAACAGCGCGGTGATGCTGGCATAGGCGGTGCGAAAAGTGATGTAACGGAAAAGATTGAAGAGGTGGACCTGCGTGTGGAACTTGAGGTAGAGATAGAAAAACATCGAGTCCAACTTATTCCGGCCCGCTGGCCTTGTGGGGCGGGTTCGTGGAATTAACCGACCCACCTTGGAGCAATTCAATCACCGTTTCGAGGTGTACCCCCCTCGAACCCTTCACCAGGACGACGTCTCCCGGCTCGAGCAATTTCCGGCAGAATTTCCCCGCCTCTTCGACCCTGGGAAAAAAGCGACACCGGTCGCCGGAAAGCCCTGCTTCCGCGGCACCCTCCAGGAAAAAGCGAGCATCGCCTTTGACTGCTAAGAGCCAGCTAACACCGCACTCTGCGGCCTTGCGCCCGATCCTCCTGTGCCAATCCGGAGAGGAAGGACCCAGCTCCAGCATCTCTCCGGCGACGACAATGCGCCGGCGCGCACCGGGCCAGGCCGCAAGCGTTTCCAACATGCGTTCCATGGCCAGAGGGTTGGAGTTGTAGCTGTCGTTGATGACCGTAACATCGCCGGGCAGTGTAAGAATTTCATTACGCTGATGTAAATTTTGAAAAGACGCGAGGGCCTCCCGAAGCTCGGCCGCGGGGATATCGAAAAGGCTGGCGGCGGCAAGTGCCGCGAGGGCGTTCTCGACGTTGTGCCGGCCGGGCAGCGGAAGCAAAAAATCTCCGCCCATTTCGTGCCCGGCAACCCGGAAGACGCTTCCGCCATTCTGCCCGGAGCGGAAGCTTGAGGCGCGGAATTCAGCCCCCTCTCCAAAACCGAAACTGACGACCCGTCCCGCAAACCCCTGACCGAATTTCCGCACCCGCGCGTCGTCGTAGTTGAGGACGGCGACCGCAGGCGGCTCGAGGTTCTCAATCAGTTCGCGCTTGGCCTTCGCGATGGCGTCCACGGAATCGAAAAACTCGAGGTGAACCGGCGCGACGTTGGTCACAATGCCCACCTGGGGCTGCGCGATCCGCGCCAGGCGGGCGATCTCTCCCGGAGCCGACATGGCGAGTTCCACCACCGCCACTTCGTGATGCGGTCCGAGGTCGAGCAGCGTCAGGGGCAGGCCATACTGATTGTTCAAGTTACCCTGAGACTTGAGGACAGAAAATCGTTTGGCCACGAGCGCGGCGACGAGTTCTTTGGTCGTGGTCTTTCCCGTGCTGCCGGTCACCGCGATCACCCGCCGGCCCCACTTGCTTCGCACCGCCTGCCCGAGGAGCTGAAGTGCCTCCGTGGTATCGCGCACAGGTAACATCGCGCCACGGTTCACACCCCCGGCCTGCTGCGAGAAGCCGCGTTCGACGACTGCGCCCACGGCGCCGCGCCCGATGGCTTGCTCGACAAACTCGTGCGCGTCGAAACGGGGGCCGCGGATGGCGAAAAAAAGCTGACCCGGCAGAATCGTCCGGGAGTCGATGGAATAACCTTCGGCAACCCGTTCCCGGACTTCGCACGAAGCGCCCAGGATGGCCGCTATCTCGCCCAGCGACAGTTTCATAACGCTCCGGACTCACTCGCGGCCGATGGCCTCTGGCGAAGACGACTCCTCCTGCCCGAGAAGCTACGATCGCCGGTTGCTCGGTCCATTCCGGCGAAACCCCATTTCGCGCAGCACGCGCCGCGCCACTTCGCGGTCGTCAAACGGGACCGGGCCATCCTTGAGCACCTGGTAGGTCTCGTGGCCCTTGCCTGCGAGGACGACAGCGTCCCCTTCGCGGGCGTGCTCGAGGGCTTTGCGGATCGCCACTTCCCGATCGACTTCCGCCAGGTACTTCTTGCCGGTCTTCTGAAGCCCCACAATCACGTCGCTCATGATGCGCAGCGGGTCTTCGCCGCGCGGGTTGTCAGAAGTCAGAATGGGGAGATCGCTCAAGGTGCCCGCCGCTTCTCCCATGAGCGGGCGCTTGGTGCGGTCTCGTTCCCCTCCGCATCCGAAAACGACGATCAGCCGGTTCCTGGTCAACTCGCGTGCGGTCTTCAGGACGTTCCTCAAGGCGTCATCCGTGTGGGCGTAGTCCACCGCAACCAGGAAGGGCTGGCCCTGCTCCACGCGCTCAAACCGCCCGGGCACAGCGCGCAGGGCCGTGATGCCCTCGGCGATTTTTTCACCCGGTATCCCCAGGCCCACCGCCGTCGCGCTGGCCGCGAGAATGTTGGAGAGGTTCGCCCGCCCGAGCAGTGGCGAGGCCACTTCGACCGGGCCGGCGGGCGTGACGAGCTGGGCTTCGAGCCCTTTTGAATTTTGATGAAATTGCTTGGGCTTCACTTGCGCATCCGAATTAATCCCGTAAGTGATCCGGCGGGGCAGCGGCAGTTCCAGAATTCGCTTCCCCCATTGGTCGTCCACGTTGATCACTGAAAGGTCCGGCGGCGGAGTCCCCAAACCCTCGAACAGGCGGCGCTTGGCGGCGAAATAGTTCTCGAAGTCTTTGTGATAGTCGAGGTGGTCGCGCGTCAAATTCGTGAACACTGCGGCGGTAAAGCGGAACCCCCACACGCGCTCCTGAGCCAGCGCATGGGAGGAGACTTCCATAACAGCAGCCGTTGCGCCAGCCTCTGCAAGTTCCGCAAAGTAGGCAAGCAGGTCGAGCGACTCGGGGGTGGTGTTGACGGCAGGGACCACGCGGCCGCCCAAGCGGTATTCGATCGTGCCTAGAAGGCCGACCCGAGTGCCGTGAGCGCGAAAGATGCTTTCGATAAGGTAGGCCGTGGTGGTCTTCCCGTTCGTGCCCGTGATGCCGACGAGCGTCAGACGCGAGTCCGGCCGGCCGTAGAAGACCCGCCCGGCTTCTGAAAGCGCGCGGCGGACATTGGAAACACGGACCCATCGTCCCGCGAGCTCGGTTGGCGACTCAAGCTCGCTGACGATGGCAACGGCCCCTTGTTTGAGGGCCTGGGGGATGAACGAATGTCCGTCGGCCTTTTCGCCTCGAATGGCAAAGAACAGGGTTCCCGGCTTTACTCGACGGGAGTCATAGGCAAGGGACTTTACTGTGGGGTCGAGGTCTCGACCAACTTGGAGGGTCGGCACTCCGCGAAGGAGTTCGCCTAATTTCATTCCTCACTCGCATTATAACACCGGGCACAGGAAAGGCCGGACCGAGCCGCACCGGGCCGTTCGGGCGTCGCCGCCGCACGTCCGCTTACCGCGCGAAGCGCACCCAAACTTTCCCACCCTCTCGCACCCGGGCGCCCGGCGGCGGCTTCTGCTCGACGGCGAGCCCCGTGCCGTTGACGTGAAGCTCCAGGCCCAGTCGCTGGCACTCCTTCGCGACGCGCCGCAGGGGCCAGTGGGAAAACTGGGGGACTTTGAACAACGGCCCCTCATCCAGGACCACCGTGCCCTGCGATGGCGCGGCGACCGAACGCGAAAAGGACACGGGAACGAAAGGCGAGGTGGCAGCTCCGGTTGGTTCAGAGGTCGTCGGATAGGAACCCGCTCGATTGCCTCGAGTCTGGCGAAGTAATCCAGCAGGCGCGCGGGACGCAACCTGAAGCCATCTGGAGGGATTGTCTTGCGGAATGCTCAGATAACCCAGAGTCTGCTCTGCGATGGACCTGAACACCGGAGCTGCCACCTCAGCCCCATAGATCGCCCCCACCGGCGAATCAATAACCACCAGAATGGTTACCGCCGGTCGTGAGACGGGGGCAAAACCTACGAACGAGGAGACGTAACTTGTTTTGGAATAGCGGCCGGAGGCGTCGATTTTCTGCGCCGTCCCCGTCTTCCCGGCCGCCGAGTAAGCGTCGAGCCGGGCCGCCGCGCCCGTACCGCTCTCGACTACCGCCTGGAAAATCTGCTTCATGAGGGCGGTGGTTCGCTCGCTGATGAGCCGCCGACCGGCGACGGGCGGAAGCGGAGACTGGTCGCTTTCGCGAAAGACCCGCTGGACCGCCCTTGGCTGGTAAAGGACTCCACCGTTGGCGACAGCCGAGTACGCGGTAACCAGTTGGAGCGGCGTCACCCCCACTTCCTGCCCCATCGAAATTTCGCCGATGGAAATCCCCGACCAGTGCGCGGGGGACTTGAGCAAACCGCGCTCTTCGCCCGGCAGTTCGATTTCGGTCTTTGATCCGAAACCGAAATCGCGCATGTAACGATGGAGCCGTTCTTCGCCGAGGCGAAGGCCTAACTTGATCGCGCCCACATCGCTCGACTGGGCCAAAACCTGCTCGACCGTCAAAAACCCGAAGGGCTTGTGGTCGTGGATGACGTGGCCGGCGAGCGCGATGCTGCCTTGCTGGCAGTCGATCACTTCCCGCGGATTGGTGAGTCTTTCCTCGAGAGCGGCAGCCAGGGGCACGAGCTTCAGAGTCGAACCCGGCTCGAACACCCCGCCCGCGGCCCGGTTGATCCGGGCGTGCGGGTCGCTGCGGGAGTACTCGTTGGGGTCGAACGCCGGCACGCTGGCCATGGCGAGGATCGCGCCGGTGCTCGGGTCCTGCACGATCGCCGTGCCCCACGCGGCCCTCCATTGGCGGACGGCGCTCGCCAGAGCTTTTTCCGCGATGTATTGAATGTTTTCGTCCAGAGTCAGGACGACGTTCTTGCCCGGCTCGCCATCCAGCTCGGTGGAACGGAAGGACTGGCCGCGGGCGTCGTAAGCCACCACCACCCGCGCGGCGTGGCCCTTAATGGCGTCGTTCATCGAGTACTCGAGACCGGCCAGGCCGTTGTCATCCAGGCCCACCGCGCCCAGGACGTGCGCCGCCAGCTTCCCTTTGGGGTAGAACCGCTTCATCTCCTTTTGGAAGTAAATCCCCTTCAGGTTCAGGTCACGCACGCGAGCGGTTTCCCGGCTGGAGACTTTCCTCTTCACCCAGCAGAACGACCGGAAGGCTTTGAAGCGGCCTGCCAGGTCGCTTCGGGACAGCCCCATCACGGGCGCGAGCAGGCCCGCCACCATCTCGGGATTTGAAATCTCGGCAGGTACGGCGAAGACCGAGTCCACGGCCAGGCTCATGGCGAGCGGCTGCATCTCGCGGTCGAAGATCGTCCCGCGCTTGGGCGCAATCTCCACCGTGCGCTGTTGCTGCCGCTGGGCGCGGGCGAGCGAGTCCGTGTATTCGACCACCTGGAGGAAATAAAGCCTCGCCAGCAGGCCCGACATCCACAAGGCGAGCACGCCGCCGAGCAGCAGATTGCGGCGGAGCTTCTGAGATTCCCCGTTCTTCCTCGCTCCTTGGTGCGGTTTAAGGAATGTCATTTGCTGTTATTGATTACTGGAAGGGTCCTCGCTTGCGCCCGGGAAGACGCGTGCGAACTCCGGACTCTCGGCGGGGGCCTTGGTCTCGCCGCCCATCGGGACCACTTGCTCCGGCTTGGGCGGCGTGAGCCCCAGGTTTCTTCGGGCCAGCGTGTCAATCCGTTGCGGGTCGGCCAGCGAAGCCTGCTCGAGGCGGAGTTGGCGGTTCCATTCTTCGAGCGTCGTTCGTTCCGCCTTGAGCTGCTCGATCTGATAGCCGTATCGCACGCCCTGGAAGTGTTGCGAGGCGAGGAGCAAGCCGAAGATAAAAAGGACGATGCCCAGGCCCAGCAGGCTCAGGCATTCCCGCCGCCTCACGCGGTCAACTTCGCGGCGCAAGCGGGAGTTGTCGATGTGCTTGACGAAATGGATCTCCGGGAACGATGCCCTTCCCGATACCGGCTGGTTTCGCGGGCGTCTGGCCCGCCTTCTCGGGATGGCCGTAGCGAGGGTCGGCATATCTAAAATGAGTGGGAGCAGGCGGCGTGGGCAGCGGGCCCTGGCCGCCCTTTCTTACGTTCCTGCCTCTCGAGTTCCGCTTTTCTCGGCGGCGCGCAGCCGGCCGCTTCGGGCCCGCGGGTTTGCCCGCACTTCCTCCTCGCTCGGGCGGACTACTTTGCGGGTCAAAACGACGGCTTCGCCGGAACGCTTCCAGGCTTGAAAGGCGCGCTTCACCACCCGGTCTTCGAGCGAATGGAACGCCAGGAGGACAACCCTCCCTCCGGGAGCAAGGACGCTCAAGGCCCTGCCCAGGAACGTCTCCAGGCTTTCGAGTTCCCGGTTGACGGCCAGGCGAAGCGCCATAAAGGTGCGCGTCGCGGGATGAATCTGGTAAAGGCCCGCCCGGGAGGGGATCGCTCGCGTCACCACCTGCGCCAGTTCGGTGGTTTTACGAATCGGGCGGGCCTTCACAATGGCTCGCGCTATGCGGCGCGAGTGGCGCTCTTCTCCAAACTTGAAAATCAGATCGGCCAGCTTATGCTCGCTCGACCGGTTCACAAGCTCTTCTGCGGTGACGCTTGTGTCCGGGTCCATCCGCATGTCGAGCGGGCCGGACAGTCTGAAACTGAATCCGCGCGCGGCGTCTTCAAGTTGCAGCGAACTCAGGCCGAGGTCGGCGAGCAGCCCGTCGGCCGGAGGCAGACCGGCCGCGGCGTGAAGCGAGTCAATCTCGTCGAAGTTCCCGTGTTGCACGATCAGTTGCTCCCCGAACTCCCGAAGGCGGTCCCGCGCGTGTGCCAGCGCCGCGGGGTCACGGTCAATGCCCAGGAGCTTTCCCTTCCCCCGCCGCAAGACCTTGAGGATTTCTTCACCGTGTCCTCCGGTTCCGAGCGTCGCGTCAATGTAGGTGCCATCGGGTCGGACCTTCAAAAATTCGAGTGCCTCTCGAAGCAAGACCGGCCGATGCAAGATGGGAGACCCCATCTAGATGCCCAAATTGCTCAAGGTCTGCTCGTCTTCGTCGGTCAATTGATTGCGCTCCAGGTGCTCGCGGAATCGCTCCATGTTCCAGACATCGACGTAGACCAGATATCCGATCACCGCCACTTCCCCGCGCATAGCGGCCGACTCCCGCAGGAGCGAAGGGATCAGAATCCTTCCCTGAGTGTCCATGCGCGCGTTCTGCCCCCAGTAGTTCGTCCGATCCAGGAATTTTTTCTTGGACTTGTTCATCGAAGGCAGGGCCGCGAGCTTTTCTTCGATCTCCCGCCAGACGGAAAACGGGTAAATCCGGACCGACTGACCATCCAGGCTCGTGACGTAAAGGTCCGGGCCGTAGTTTTCGTCGAGGTAGGCCTTGAACGTGGTCGGAATTTTCAGCCGCCCCTTGCCGTCCACAGTCGCAGGATAGTTTCCGCGCAACATTTAAAGGGCTCGAAGGGTCTAGGATTTTCCCCAAGTCCTACTCTTTTTTCTACTTTTCTCTACTTTCAACCACTATTGTCCACCAACTATAGGCACACAACCCAGGCTTGTCAAGGAAAAACATGAGACTTTGGGAAAAAATGATGACGGCAATCGGTGTCCAGCCTTTTGTGGCTGGCTTTCAAGAAAAGCACTAGCTGTGGTAGTTTTCGGCGTTTTGGACTGGATCAATTGGAAGGCGGCGGGATAGACCGGGCGGGCACGCTCTCGCTTTTTAGAGCGTGTTCGAAGCGCCAGCGTGCGAGTTAAAAAAACCACGTCGCGGCGAAGGCCGCGACGAGTGGGGCCGGGGTAAGCTTGCGGTCCGTCGGTTTCGTGAGAGCGTCGGGCTCTTCACGAGTTTGGCGTGGGTGGGTCGGTTAGGCGGGTGATTAGCAGTTGAAGCAACCTGCGGTCATGTGGGGACATTTGGTGGAAGTGGAATGCGATGCCTACCCCGGGCACCCGTCGTCTAGCTACTACAAGAAACCTGGCAACTTCTCCCGCTACGGCGAAGCCGAGTCGCCCGATGGTACCCAGCTCGAGGTCTTGCGAACATTGGATCAGGAGGCCGGTCTTGCTCAGATTAACTAGGTCTCCCATAATGTGCATACCAGCGCCGAGGAACCCCACCGGGATGTCGAACGTCGCCTTAACGCGTTGTGCTGCCTGGCTAGTCATGTTCTGTCGCAACTGAATTCCAGAGAGCACGTTGAATTTCCACCCGCGAACTAAAACGCTGGCCGGGGGGAAACTCGACCCTCTCTCCAGAAAAACGAAAAAAGGGACATGCCCGCCTAGCATTTGACAGCCAGACTATGCATGCCACGCGGAGGATACAATTGGTCTGAAGGCCGATTTCGGGACAGTGGCTAGACCTGTCCGGCAGGACAGTCGGAACTGGCTCGGCAAAGCGGTCCTCGAATGGCTGGCCACATCCGCGCTGGGACTGGCTCTCCGCTGCGCAAAGGAAGGTGAGGTGGCCAGGACCGGCGTTCGCGCTTCGCGGCTGAATCCGAATCAGTCGAGAGATCGCCGAAGAGGACGAGAAGATGCAGTCTTAACGGGGCAGGCTATTCGTCGGGCTCATCTGAGGGCCCGCCTCGCGACTCCGGCAGCAACCGGTTCATCCGCCCAAGCAAGCCGCGTTCTTCGGGCGTGAAGTGTCCCTGGATTTCGGGGCTCGAAAGGAACGGCTCACGTTCGCCGGGCGGAAGCGACCGCAGGCGGCGAAACGCGCCCATCAGTTCCTTCCGGCGTTCGGGCTCCAGGCTTTGCCACTTCGGAAAGAGGGCGCGCGCTTCCTGGCGCTGCTGTGGCGAGAGGCTCTCAAAGATTTCCTGTCGCTCGCGCATGCGTTCTTTCTCCTCAGGGCGGAGGGCATTCCACCTGCGCAGGCGCTCCCGAATCATCTGCTGGCGCTCCGGCGGCAGCCTCTGGAAGCGCTCGTCGTTCGCCAGGACGCGTTCCTGTTCTTGCGGCGGCAGATCACGCATTCGCTTGAAGAAGCCAGGGGAATGCTGATGCTGGTCCTTCTTGGGGATCTGGCCACGGCGTGGCATTTGCCTGGGCCTGGGTTCCATGCGCCCAAGACCTCGGCGGCCCTGAGGCGCCCCGGCCAAGCTGACCCCAGCGGCAGCAACGACCGCAGCCAGAAGGACTGATGTCCAGAGCCCCAGCCTACGATGGCGGGTTATTCGGGCGGGCTCAATTTTCAACTTTCGTTTCACCTTTCGGCAGTTCCGAGAGCAGATCGAATTCCGCGAGCAAATCGTAGTCCTCGAGCACAGCCAAATTCTGATAGAGGTTCAGTTCTTCCTCTCCGCCCATTGCTCCGGTCGGAGGCGCTGAAAGGGCATCCGCGGCTGGAGCAGCGGGCATCGACGATGCCTGCGCGGGCGCGTGTGCAGCCCGACGACCGTGTCGCACGTGGAGGACCGCGACGGAGGCCACAACGACCAGAACGGTCACGAGCGCCGGCGCCATCCACCGCAGTCCGGGGAGGCCGAACAGGCCAAAAACGGACCGGGAAGCTCCGGACCGTTCGACCGCCTCGCGGACCCGCGCGTCAAAGGACGGGGAAGGCTCGAGTGGCGTCCACGCCTCGAGCAAGGTATCGAGCTTTCGGTACTCCTCCGCGGCGGCCCGGCACGTCGGACAACTCTCGAGGTGCGCCCGGACTTCGTGTTCCTCGCGCGGGTCGAGCAGCCGGTGGGCGTAACCGAATAATTTTTCTCTCTCCGTGCAACTCATATCAGGCCTCCTTTGAGCAGCGGCTCAAGGCGCACGCGCAGGCTTTCGTAAGCGCGGAAGAAAAGCGATTTCACGGCGCTCACCGAAACGCCGAGGATTTTTGCGATCTGGCCATAATCAAGTTCCTGGTACTTGTGGAGTATCACCGCGGCGCGTTGATTTTCGGGTAGAGCCTGGATGGCGTCGCGGATGAGCCTTACCCGGTGCGACTCAATGAGCAATTGTTCGACCGTCGGCTTCGAGTCCACGACGGGGAGGAGCTCGGCTTCCCCATCGGAACTTTCGCCGTCGCCCGCCGGGCTGATCTCCTTGCGGTCGCGGATGGCGTTCAGCGCCAGGTTCGTGGCGATCCGATAAAGCCAGGTGGTGAACCGCGCGTCCGGCCGGTACCGGGCGCGCGCCTTGTACACGCGGAGGAACGCCTCCTGCGCCAAGTCTTCTGCCAGGGCGGGATCCCTGAGCATTCGACGGAAATAGCTCACCAGCGGCACGCGGTAGCGACGCAGCAGCTCTTCAAAGGAGGCGCTGTCGCCGGCTCGGACCCGCAGCATGAGGTCCAGGTCTTGGTCCATGGCTATCGACGCCACATTCTTTATAACACTAGACATGTGAAATAGTTGCGGTAAATCAGGTGTGGGGCGGCGGGGCACTTCATGATCGCCCTTCGACCTTGAAGGCGGCCTCTCGAGACTTACCTTCGGCCCGGGCGCGCGATGAAAAACGAAATAAACTGAGCCGCGGGCCGGACCTTCCGAGCCGACCCCCGGTAGAAGTCAGTCAAACCGCAATATTCAACGTCGTTAAGCAAGTAATACACTACAATCCGAGGCACACGGGACATCGCATGGCTCGAGGAAACCCGCAAAGGAATGTCTCAGTCGCTCCACGCGCGACCTCAACCATCTGCGCGCCCGGTGCCGCTGATTGCTTGCGCGGTCTCGTTCGAGAACCTGCGAGGTGTGGCGCAATGAAGGGAAAGGCGCTCGCGACGACCTTGCTCGTAGCAATCTCTTTGAGCGTCGCGGCACGCGCTCAAACGGCGGCGAAAGAAGCCCTCGTCGAGGAGCACCTCGCCCGCGCGGCGGCGCTCGAGAAGAACAGGTCGTACGCCCAGGCCGAGACCGAATGTCGCGCGGCGCTGGAAGTTGACCCGGAGAACGCGCGTGTACGCTTCGCCCTGGGCGACGTCTTGAGCCGCCAGCAGAAGTGGGATGCGGCAATCGACGAGTACCG
>Ga0209761_1002736_pt1 | contig 11581 bp, 12 predicted proteins | sample GraSoi013_1_40cm_4_FD_185818 | JGI IMG/M metagenome (GOLD analysis project Ga0209761, IMG submission 185818) | Grasslands soil microbial communities from the Angelo Coastal Reserve, California, USA - Sample 09_25_2013_1_40cm (SPAdes) (version 2) | ecosystem: Environmental > Terrestrial > Soil >... | reverse complement strand
TGATGGAGTGAGACGAAGGAGGCAATTGATTCGGTCGAGATATCGACATGAGCCAGCGCGCTGAGAACGAGATTACAGCAATTCGAGGGGAGAAAGATGCCTACTTTCGAGATGATCCTGATTCTCCCATCCCGGCGGATAAGCGCGCCGATTTCAAAGGTCTGAAATATTATTCGCCGGACCCAATCTACAGAGTCAAGTCTAGACTTGACAGGTATGACAAGCCGGAGCCGATAATGGTGACAACAAGCAAGAGAACCACTCGAGCCTACTTGAAACATGGAATGTTCACATTCCAGCTCCATGGCGCGAAATTGAGGTTGTTTGTTTACAAGTCAGCTGAGGATCCCTTCGCCCGGTCGCTGTTCATACCATTCTCGGACGAGACATCAGGCGCGCAGACCTGCAGCGCCGGCAGGTATCTTGATCTGGAAGAGCATGGAGGAGATGATTTCGAGCTGGACTTTAACCTGCCCTACAATCCATACTGCGCATACAACGATCAGTACACTTGTCCCATCCCGCCAAGAGAAAATAAGCTACCCGTCAAGATTCTCGCGGGGGAGAAGAACTACAAGTAGGAGAATTCCAAGACATGAGGTCGACAGCAACTATGATCAAGATTCCCGACCACTCCGGAGACTTCGAGACTCTCGAGAGAATGGAGTGGGCATTCTCCAAAGGCGAGTTGGCTTACTTCCAGAAAGTTCTTGATGAAAAGCCCAGCATTGTGCTGAGAACCCATGCAGTGTGCATGTTAGCCGATATGAAGAGTGAAGCGGCTGTCCCTCTGCTGGCAGGCGCTCTTCAAGAAGACCCTAGCCCCCTAGTGCGCCACGAGGCCGCGTTCGCCCTGGGACAGTTGGAATTCAAATCAGCAGTACCATCACTGCTACAAGCCATGGCAAACGACGTCAGCGTACTGGTTAGGCATGAGTCGGCCGTCGCTCTCGGGTCGATTGGTGATGAGAGGGCCCGGGAGGGGTTGATCGCGAGGCTCTCCGATTCCGATGAGGATGTGAGGCTGTCCGCAGAGGTTGCGCTGGCAGATCTGGACTTTCTGCAGAAACTAAAGTCTAGGACTGAGGCTATTCCAGCCTCCGAGTCTCCATAGTTGACTCCAGAAGACGAAGCACTGCCAAAAAATCGATCCATAAGACCGAGCGTCCGAGTGCAGCGAACATCTGCTCAGCGGACAATACAACTCCTATCAAAGATGGGGCTAGTCGACGGAGACTTCAATCTCAGGAATGAAGACAAAACACTAGCAGTTCCCCTAATTCGCAGCCTCCAGACCATGGAGTCCGAGTTGTTGCAACGAGAGCTTGGTGCGATTCTCGGAGAAGATGAATTCGAGCCGCGCAAGAAATCGCCGAGGACCTTGGAAGATGCACTATCCGGCAAGATTTCCCCGGAAGCGCTCAAAGACCTGCCGAGATCATTCGACATAGTCGGGGACATCTCCATTCTCGAACTCGCCCCCGAACTTGACAGGTACGAGAAGACCGTAGCTCAAGCGATTCTAGAAGTTCACCCAAACGTAAAGGCCGTTTTCGCCAAGGCCGGGCCCGTCTCAGGTCCCGAACGAGTAAGACCATTACGGCACGTTGCTGGCGAAGAGAGAACTGAGACGGTGCACCGAGAATTCGGCTGCGCCTTCAAAGTCGACCTTTCCAAGGTTTTTTTCTCTCCACGACTGTCGACAGAACACCAGCGGGTCGCTCGACAGGTCGCAGACGGAGAAAGAGTGGTCGACATGTTTGCTGGTGTTGGCCCCTTCTCGATTCTGATCGCAAAAACGGTGAAGAATGTTACAGTCGACGCTATCGACTCTAACCCAGAGGCTGCGAGGCTGATTCAAGAGAACGCCCGAACAAACAAGGTCGAATCCAAGGTCCACGTTCACCTCGGAGACGCGAGGACAGTTGCTCGACAGCTGGATGGAAGAGCTACTAGAGCAATCATGAACCACCCTTCAGCCGCCAAAGAGTTCGTCGATGCGGCCTGCGACGCATTACAGCCCTCAGGCGGAGTTGTTCACTACTACACGTTTGGCGAGGGGGAGGATTCTAAATTAGAGGCTAGACGTGAGCTTGAGAGGGAATTGAAATCATCTGGCCACTCTATCGGTCGATTGCTTGGGATTCGCAAGGTCCGGGAAGTGGCACCGATGAGATGGCAGATCGGGGTTGATGCTCAGGTTATCCGGGCGCTTTAGTGGAGATTTCGATGCTGACCCTATTTCTCGGGTCTCTTAGCAGACGTACCATTTCGCGGGGAAGATCACTCGCGGCCTTGTCCGCGTGGATCATAAGCGTCCTGTCTGAGATGAAGCCGCTTCTCCTAACCACCAGATCAGTCGGGTGATTCAGGGTTAGTCGCGGGTCTCCTTCTCCCTCTACGATGAACTGGAATCGACCCAGTCCTAGAACGAGTCGAGCCCTTGCTCCAGGCGTTGAGAGAATCGTCCGCAGGGCATCCGGTAGATCCGTGGGTCCCACCGACGAGTTGACGGCGACGATACAATCTCCTCTCGACGAAAGGCGTGCTGCTTTCGTTATTTCTATGGTCGATGGGTGGGTTGAAAGGACTGAGGGATGGCCGTATGCGTGGAAAGTGAAGCTCAACGCGCCAACCGGTCAAGTCCTATTCATCCTAATATCCTTCTTCGTTTGAGTCGACGTTTGGAGGGGAAGGTCAAGTACGGCGGATTTCCTGAGAGATCGAGAGAGGATGGTCCAGGGTCTTGTCCGGGAAGGGTTGCTGCGATCCCCGGAGGTCATAGAGGCTATGAGGAGGGTTCCGAGGGAATTGTTCGTTCCGGAGCATCTCCGTCCATACGCCTACAGCGATACACCTCTACCGACAGAGCATGGTCAGACGATCAGCGCGCCACACGGCATAGAATGCCGGGCGTCACATGGTCGCTATAATGAATGAAGCCCTCGAACTCGAGCCCGGGCTTATCGTCCTCGAAATCGGAGCCGGAAGCGGCTACCACGCCGCGACAATTGCTGAGCAGATCGGACCCCGAGGACACGTATACACAATAGAGCAGGTAACGGATCTTGTAGATTTCGCTAGGAAGAATCTGGAGCGAGCGGGCTACAGCGATCGAGTCACGCTAGTCCAGGGCGACGGCTCGCTTGGATACAAGGACAGGGCACCCTACGATAGGATACTGGTGACCGCGGCCGCGCCTGGGATTCCTGAGCCCCTTCTAGAGCAGCTCCGGCCCCGAGGAATACTACTCGTCCCGGTTGGAGGAAGGCTCTTCCCCCAAGAATTGATCAAAGTGCAAAAGGACTCCGATGGACAGGTCAAGAAGACTTCGCTCGGGGGAGTCGCGTTCGTCCCCCTCATAGGAAAACAGGGATTCGAAGCCTGAGACCAAGAATTGTGTGAGTGCCAGCTATACTGGAACATCCAGCTTGTCCAATGTAACTCCGACCATTCTACACGCCTCGCACAGCCCTTGGGTCGTCGGCTCGCCGCAGGAGCTGCACGCGTGGAGATCAGAAGGAGCAACGTTGGGCTCGGCCAGTGCTCGAAGACGAGTCATCGCCCGGTAGGCGCTGAATACGACTCCTGGATGGGCGATCTCAAGCCTGTTCAGGACGGTTCTTAGCTCGTTCCGCAACGCCTCCATCATGTACGGACAGGACGCAGACTGGAACGTCAGCCCCTCCACGTAGCCATACAAGGCAACCTCCTTCTCCGGAACCTCGCAGAGAGGCTTTACACGGGGTAGGAAACCGCCCCTAGGGTCACGCAAGACCGGACTGAACCTTGCAAACCGGTCCACATCGCCTTGAAACAGGTTCAACAAGTACGTCTGGACAACATCGTCGAGGTTGTGGGCAGTCGCGATCTTCGTCGCCCCGACCCTTCTAGCTGCGACATTGATCGCTTTCCGCCGGAAGACACCGCAGTAAGAGCAGGCGGTCAACCGATCTTTCCGCTCCCGAAGAAAATCGTCAAGCCCACTGCCATATAGCTCTTCGAAAGACACAATCTCATGGTCGACGCTAAGCTTCTTGCAATACTCTGAAGCCAGGTCCACCGCTTCTTCCCGATAACCCGCGATCCCCTCGTCGATGGTGACCGCCGTAATCTTTGTCTGTGAGAATCTTGAAGACAGTTTCTTGAGAATCATCAGAAGCGTGAGGCTGTCCTTGCCCCCCGACACAGCAACCGCGACGTGGTCAGTGGGCGAGAACATCTTCCAGTGACCGATCGTACGGCGAACTCGACGCTCTACAGAGTCCCTGAAGCATGTCTTGCATAGACTAGTCCCCTCATTCTCTCGTCTGTAGAAGGGAGCGCGCCGATGGCAGCTGCTACAACTGCTCCCTTCCAAGGTCAAAACTACCTGGGGAAGACTGTTCCGAAGAGAACAAAGGATAGGATCAGATTCGAAAGGAGGAGTCCAAGAGAGACAACACTCGCAATGGTTCTGAATGGCCGAGTATGCTTGACGCCTAATATTCCTAGCAATGTGTCAAAATATCTGTCTCCATCGAACGGAACCATTGGAAGCATATTGATCAGAGCTACGTTGGGTAGGATTATTACTAGCCAGTAGAAGACGCCGTAGTACAGCTGGTACTGCGACTGGCGGGAGAGAAAATCGTATCTGAGAGGGACGTAGTCTCGGTTGTAGATTCCGAGAATGGCCCGGCTCGAGTTGGTATCAGATCTGCCCGTCGTAATGTTGAACACCTGGCCATCGTTGAGTCGGACCTGAACGAGTGACCCGGGATTTACCTTGTACATGTAGTTTGCAACGTCATGTATTTGCCTGACGGTTGTCGCGTTAAGCCCGGTAATAACTGACCATTGCGGGAGTTGAGCCTGGGCTGCCGGGCTCCCGGGGGTGAATCCCGTAACCAGGACTCCTGCGGGTGCTGTCTGAAAAAGGGCGAACAGGAGAAGGAGCACCACGCCGAATGTTACTGCGTTTGTAAAGGAGCCGGCGGCGAACACTCTCAACTTCGTGAGAGCCTTGCGTTTCGCCAAGTCTTCCTCGTCTATTTCCACGAAGCCCCCCGGGAGGAATACTGCCATGAATACTCCTGATGATTTGATCGGAACTTTGTCGAGGACGCTTGCTATGCCGTGTGCAGCCTCGTGAGGGATCAGGAGAACTGCGATCGCAAAGAGAATGTAGGGAAAGATGTCCCATCCTAACGTCAAGCCCGGTACAGGTACGATAAGGATTGTAGGTCCCGCTTGAGAGCTGCGATAAAATAGCGCGATCGCGTTCCGTATTATCGCGTATAGAATGAAGACAATGAAACCCACACCCAAGACCGCTCCGATGTCAAAATATATCGTCCACGCTCTTCGGAATCTACCTCCAATCCTCTCGAGTACGTTATTGAAAGCGACTGTCTTCAGCATCAGGTAGTATGGTTTGGCAATTATGCCATGCTTGTCGGTCTTCAAAAGAACGGCTATGCCGATAATGGCAAACCAGACGACGAGATACTCCAGTAGCGGTATGTACGGGTCGAATAGGGAGCTCAACAGAATTCGCTCAATCTTGGTTTGCGAGCGCACCGGTCAGCTTTCATATTACTCTTTCAATCCGCGTTCCATCATCCAGAATTACAGAATCTACAGTCGATGTACGTCAAAGAGTTCCTCGGAACAGATCTTCCTCGGTTGACACCCCGAGATTCCTGCTAGATGCTCTTTCCTGAAACCTTACCCTCTTCAAGCCTCGGACAATCGCTACAGGGCTCGCCTCTCGACCTTGGCCCATAACTAGCTCGGCCGCGGAGGCCAGCTCGTCCGCGAGGGCGACGTTCTTGAATCGGAGCGTGTAGCCGAACAGGTCCTTCTCACCTCGATAGTCGACGAGGGGGCTCAGACCTGCTATTCCTATGCACTCCTCGATCTGTCCTCGCCTGAAGGGCCTGCTTCGAGTATCGCAGATTACGACCCCCACCTGTTTTCCGCTCAATTTTCGGATTCTCTCTGAAAGTAGCCGAGCGGATCTGTCGGGGTCCTGGGGAAGGAGCGCGTACATGCTGTCCCCTTTGACATTGGACTTGTCGATGCCCCCGTTGAGGCACGTCGCCCCAGTCCGGGTTGTCACGATAAAGGCTTCTCCATCCGCGCGCAACACCTTGGAGGATTCTCTTAGAACAATCTCGACGAACTCAGGCCTCTTCCCGGTCTTCTTCGCGATTCTAGCCGCCCTCGCTGAGGGTCTGATATTGTCAATGTCTACGATTCTACCTTCAGTCTTTGAGACCGCCTTCTGCCCGACCACCAAGACATCTCGGTTCCTAATTCCCACCCCCAGGTTCTTCGCTCTCTCGACTATCAAGCTGGCGAGGTCGTCCCCCTCTTTTAGCAGGGGAAGTCCATCGAGAGGAGTTATCGCTAGCATTAGTGCACTCGAACCAGTTCGACATTCGCATGGTATTCAAACTAGTTATGGACTGTTACAATCCGAAGATATCACAGTGTAAAGCAACTTTATATTGGAAAGACCTAACGTTTCAATTGCAGGTTGACTCGCCGGGGAACGTCCTGTGGCCGTTGCCGAAACGACTGCTGCTTTCTCCCGTAGCAACCGATACGAGAAGAGACGAAGAACGGAGGTGGAACATGCCTATGGGTTATGAGAGGAGAGGTTATGGTGGCGGTGCGAACCGTTTTGGTCCAAAGCCTGTCGAAGAGGGCAAGGAATACGACGTTGACATCAAGGAGATCAGCAGACGCGGAGAAGGAATAGCCCGCGTTGAGGGTCTCGTTGTCTTCGTACCGAACACGAAGCCCGGGGACCATGTCAAGGTCAAGATAACTCGGGTTTCAAACCGCTTCGCATCGGGCGAAGTCATCCAATAGACAGGAAGGGAGACTTTTTCACTCCCTGTCCAACCTTTTTCATATTCAATACGGTTAGGGGCCCCATTTCTTTCAACATCCTTGGGAGAGCAATCAAGAGCGCCCGCAACCTGTCGCCCTCGAAGGATTCCTGATGGTCTTATCCTCTCCGTAGAGCCTGTTGGGACTCGGTCCTTGAGCTGATTTGGAGAAGGCCGGGTCTTCGGTGAGGGAAGGCTTATGAAAGCTCCCGTTGACAACGTCAGAATCTTAGTGATTCAGGGTTAAGTTGAAGGTACAAAAGCCGAACTGGTTCAGCCTTATCGAGCTTCGGGGCTTATTTGAGCGGCGACCTTGGTCGATGCTCTCTTGGGGGTCAGGGCTCGTGGCCATGGCCTTCATTGGCTACTATGGAATTCTCGCCTTGGGAAACCCTCCCTCGGTTATCGGGCAGCAGTTTGTACTGGCGGAATTTCCGCCAACGTCAATTTCTCCCTGGTTCTTTGCCAAGCCGATAACCTGGTTCTCCTATGCTAGCTTCCTTTACTGGTCATTTGGACTAGAATCGCAGAGGAGCCATTTTCTAAGGTTCTCAGAACGGACAAGACGCTTCCTCTTCGTTGTCACAGCCGTGATAGGTTTTGGAGCCCTCTATGAGATATTCTTCAACTTCATGCTCTGGTCTGCACTCGAGGTTCTCGCAAACAACTGCGCCCCGGTCGGTCCACCGTGTAACCCAGACCAGCTCTTCAACAGTTTTCCAAACCTTAGAAACCCGCTCAGCTTGGTCTTCGCGACCAAGGTCGTGACCCTCGTATTTGCCATGTCAATGTACTCGCTCTACTTCCTACATCGAGTGGAAAGAGAAATTGAAAAGCGGAATCCAACACCTGCACCAACTTTCAGCAGAGAAGAATCATACGGAATCGACACTATGAGGAACACTCCTATCACGAGGTCATACTCGTTCGCGTTCACAACCGGGGTGCGAGAGCCTGTTGCAGAGTATCCTCAGCCAACTTAGGTCTTGACTTTGGAGACTTGTGATGTTGCAATTATCGGAGCGGGTCCCGCAGGAGTCATGGCGGCGTGGACCGCGGCGCGAGAAGGAGCCCGCACGGTACTGCTCGAGAAGGAAGCGCATCCCGGAAGAAAACCCTGCGCTGAAGGGATCCTCTCCGAGGTTCTGGAAGATGCCGAAGTCTCACCCAGCCCAGAGTTTGCCATCAACCACATCAGCGGGGCAGTTCTGTATGGGCCGGACGAAAAGAAGCGGGTGAACGTTGGTGGGGAAGGCTACATTCTTGACAAGCCAGCACTGTTGAACGTCTTGGCGGATAGAGCTAGGGACGCGGGGGCTATGTTAGAGTACGGTAGAACAGTAGAAAATGTGGTTAGGGAGGATGGGCATGTTCTCATCAACGGAAAGGATGGTTCGGAGCCTTTCTCGTTAGGAGCGCGGGTCGTAATAGGCTGCGACGGGACTGGGTCGATACTGGCGCGTCAGTTCTTCCAGAGGAAGAGATACCAGGTCATAGCCGCGTTTCAATACGCCATGACGAAATGTCGTCTTGAGGACGAGTCCAAGCTGGAGATCTTCATCGGCCACAACAAAGCACCCGCGGGCTATGTATGGATCTTCCCGAAGGGAAACCGAACGGCGAACGTGGGAATCGGCATCAAAGGGTCAGGTGCGAAGCAGCTCCTAGACAAGTTCATCCAAGAACACCCCGCGGCCTTCGGCGAGGCTGCGATAGAACGGTCGCAGGCTGCGCCGGTCCCGGTGGGTGGTGAGGTCGAGGATTACGTAGGCGAGAATATGATGCTCTGCGGAGACGCCGCCGGACAGGTGATTCCACTCACCGGCGCGGGAATTCACACGAGTCTAGTGGCGGGGAAACTTGCGGGCGAAGAGGCTGGGAAGGCCGCAAGAGAGGGAGACATGAGTTTGAGACGATTGTCAGCGTACAAGGATAGATTTGAGACGTTGTGGGGTGAGAAGATAAGGAACAGTCTAAAGGCCCTCGAGTCATTCGAACGTTTCTCCGACGAGGAACTGAACGTGATAACCGAATATCTTGACGGTCAAGACCTTATCGAGATGGCACATGGATTCAGCCCCTCCAGAGCGGTCAGCCTCATCGTTAAACATCCCATACTGGCCATCAAGGTCGCCCATCAACTATTGAGTAGCTAAGTGAGTTCAAACCATGGTAGGAAAGGTGGAGGGCGCTCTAGTCGACGGAATACGGGAGAAGGGCTGCATACACCTCGCGCTCATAGACCCAGAGAAATTCTCCAATAATCTGGCCCATATCGTCGCTGACCTAGAGAGTCACGGCACGCTTGCCATAATGATCGGGGGATCGACCCTAAAGTCTTCTGCCCAGCTCGACAAGACAGTCAAGACGATACGAGACTCTTGTTCACTTCCTACCATCCTCTTTCCGAACGGTCCAGTAGGGATCAGCAGATTCGCTCACGCTATCTTCTTCATGTCGCTCCTGAACTCGTCAAGCACTCGATACCTGATCGAGTCTCAAGTTGTCGGCGCTTCCGTGGTGAGAAGGTTCAACCTTGAACCAATACCTCTCGGCTACATGATCGTGGGACAGTCGGAGACTGCTGTGAGTAAGGTTGGGGTGGCTAAGCCGGTGCCTTTTTCGAAGATCGATCTTGCGACGGACTATGCTCTAGCTGCTCAATACTTGGGAATGCGTTTCGTCTACTTGGAGGCTGGGAGTGGTGCCGAGCGGATGGTAGACCCTCGAATGGTGAGTCGGGTCAGCGAGACCGTCGACGTTCCCGTCATAGTTGGAGGAGGAATCCGGACCCCTGATCAGGCAGAACGGCTTGCACGGGCGGGCGCCTCTGCGATTGTGACTGGAACTGTGTTGGAGCAGGAGGGTCCGGGACGGGTCAAGCAGATTCTCGCCGCGTTAAAGCGTGCCTAGCCCGATGCCGAGTGCTCCGAAGACTGGTGTGGGCGGGACAGTTGACGCCTTCAACTTCATCAGACGCGTAGCGTTCCCTTCGACTCCCGTTGTCATATCGATCTTCGCTGCGATAGCTATCGCATCTGCAGGTGTTTCTTTGCTTGTCGCGGGCGAAAACCTCGTCCAGACGTTGGTCTTTGCCAGTGCCGTCTTCTTGTTGCCGGGCCTGGCAGGCGAACTTGTAAACTCGGCCTTACTTCTCCGGAAGGATAGGATCCTGGATTTCAGGCGTTTGATGGGAGTCGAGGTGATCTCAATACTGCCAATGGGAGCAATTCTCCTACTATTCTCGATCATCGGCGCTCTGCTCGGCATGACGCGCTTGTGGGAGGACGGCTTCCTGATCGGCTTGGCGGTGTCTCTGCCGCTTCGTTTCCTGACCCCCATGGCGATGTCCTCGATGAGTTCGTGGAGAAAACTCTCGGCGGGTCTGCCGACTGCTCTGCTCACAACGATCATGTTTCTGATCCTTTCTCAATTTCTATCCTCCGGGTCAAGCCCAACAGTGATTCAAGTTGGTGTACTGGTCGCCTCCGGCCTAGTCCTCTCGGCAGCAGGCGTCTCTCTCATAATCAGAAGGGTCGAGATTGAGGGTGGTGCTGAGATTCATCACTCTCCTATGGGTCTATTCAGATCATTCCTTGATCACTGGTTGAGAAAGACGCCGACCGCTCTTGAGGAGAGACTCTTGTCTCTCTCAACCGAGGGGTCGATTGAGACGAAGATTCTGAGCTTCTCTGGAAGGGACTCGCCGCCGATAGCGTCGTTGGTCGTGTCCAACTTTCATCCCGGCCCCTATCGGGACATGGGGAGCGGGGGTCTGCCTTCCGAGCTGAAACAGTCGCTCGAAGAAGCACAGCGTGGTGTCGTCCAGGTGCCGCATGGCATCTCGAGCCATAAGCTGAACATAGTCTCTCACCGGGACATTGATAGACTTCTTTCAGCCGCCAGGGAGAACTACCCCTCGGAGCATCTGATCCGCAAAGCCTCTTCCATGATTCGAGGGAGAGAGGGAGAGGCTATCGTTTCGGGCCAGGCCTTTGGAAACGTGGCGTTGCTGACGATTACGCTGGCTCCTGAGGAGATGGAGGATCTGCCGACGGTGGTATCCGGGGAAATAGAGAAGGAAGCGTCGACGCGAGGCTTTGAGGTGCTGGTCATCGATGCCCATAACAGCCTCGTGGGTCAACCTTCTATAACACCCCTCCAGGCAGAGCGAATTATCACGGCCGCGGTCAGCGTGCTTGACAGGTTGAAGGCTCTGTCACAGGATCCTTTCAAAGTTGGATCCGCATATGATGCCCTGGATAGCTATGGGCCCAAAGATGGAATAGGTCCGGGCGGCCTGTCCGTGCTGGTCTTGAAGACTGAAAGCGACACCGTATCGTACATCACTATCGACGGAAACAATATGCAGCAAGGTCTTCGGGACAGGATAGTTCAATCGGTCAAGGACATAGGAGTCAGCGATGCCGAGGTCATGACGACTGACACTCACCTTGTTACGGGTCTTGTAAGATCGCCGTTGGGATACTATCCGGTGGGAGCGGCCTTACCGACCGCATCGTTTGTCACACAGATCACGCAGACGGTTCAGAAGGCCGTGGCGAATCTAGAAGAATCGTCGGCGGGAGTTTCCAAATTCTCTCTACAGATGCAAGTGTTGGGCTCGGAGACTTTCCAGTCGATAACCAGCTTCGTAGGACGGGTCGCCCGGCGGATAGGCAGATCATTCCTTTGGATTG
>Ga0209761_1002734_pt1 | contig 11583 bp, 13 predicted proteins | sample GraSoi013_1_40cm_4_FD_185818 | JGI IMG/M metagenome (GOLD analysis project Ga0209761, IMG submission 185818) | Grasslands soil microbial communities from the Angelo Coastal Reserve, California, USA - Sample 09_25_2013_1_40cm (SPAdes) (version 2) | ecosystem: Environmental > Terrestrial > Soil >... | reverse complement strand
CCTGAGCCCATACCAGACTGCTATTAATTATTAACAATAGTGGTAAACCAAATGCAATCCCTAACAGGAGCCGTTTTCTTTTGTAATTTAACAACAATAATACAGTTCCAACTATGAGAAGTATGCTCGAAAACGCAATTTCTGGCTCCTTTGATGCGCAAACCTCGATACAACGCGCAGGGTGAAAAGGACTTGCGATATATGATAACAGTGTTAGGCCACCAAATATCCAACCAGCAATTAAAAATGAAAAGGCCAAGATTAAGAGCTTCAATGCAAAGCATGTACGATGCCAATCTAATAAAGTGAATTAAGGATTGCACTATGTATTACATCCAAATGCTTTTCGTAGTCTGATATAGGATTACGCAAATGTAAGAATTAGATTAAATTCAAATTTAATCAAAGCCTATATGCATTTTAGTACCTTTACAAGATATGCATTTTTCCTGGCAAGTATCGTTTTTTATCGCAATTCTTTCATTTATTGCAATTATTAATTCATCCTATGCGTATGGAATTACTAACGAAGCACGAATAGAAATTAATGCTCCCTTTTCGATTGCAATAAACCCAAATACAAATATTGTATACGTCGAACACCCTGATGTTACATTTCAACAAGGAATAATTTCCGTGATAAATGGATCATCAAACAACAGCATAACAGATATTCAGACGAATCTCCCTCAATCAAGCATCGTACTCAATCCCGTTACAAACATGCTCTATTTTGGATACACGAACGTTAACGACTATATTGCTGTAATTAATGGTTCAACTAACAAGATCGTAAATAGTATACAGATCTTTCAGCAAGCACCACATCTAACCATCAATCCTTCTACAAACAAGCTGTACGTAACTGATTATGAGGACGACCATGGCATTATTGATGTTATTGATGGCTTTACAAATAATGTTACCAAGGTCAGGATTCCAAATCATCCATTTACGATTGAGGTAAATCCAAGTACAAACAAGTTGTACTTGGGTGTTTACACAGGAAATCAGACAGGGCTAGTCTACGAAATAGATGGTTCAACACACAAGATCGTAGATAAAATTCCGATGCCTTATGATTCCATTAATGGCTTGATGGTAAATCCAAGAACGAACTTTTTGTATGTAGCTGATGGAGGCCATCGGTTATTATGTGATAGCTGCCGTAATGAGTGTCAGAACGGCTTTGTCCATATTATAGATCTGACAACAAAAAAATTCATTGCAAATTCCACTGTAGTGTCACCAGGTTCATTTTCAATTAATCCCAATACTGGCACGGTGTACGTAAGCAGTAGTGCCTATTGCAGGACCACCACTGCGCTAGATGGAAATTCAGGCAAGGTATTGTACACTATTAGCAATTCAACGTGGGCAGTTGTAAATCCTATAACAAACAGAGTATATCTTTCGCATTACTATGATAACAATATCTCTGTTTTTTCTGACGTAGAAACCAAATCTAAGTTGAATTCCCCTTGGGCACAATTCAAATCTGGCATTTCCACTAATGACATAAAATGCGACCAAGGATTTGTGCTCATCATAAAGAATTCGGACAACTCTCCTGCTTGCGTAAAACCACAAACAGCGCAAAAACTTGTTGAACGTGGATGGGGTGTGTTAAAAGAACAGATGGTTTGGTTTGTTTACAATCCTATAGCATGTCAACTAACACCTTGGGCTGAGGCATTTACCAACCTTACCATGGGATTCATTCCTGAACGAACGGAAATTGATGGTTATTTCAAAGACCAAGGAATTACAGTACTTGATGCTAGAATATGGTCGATTCAGAGTCAAGCATCATATCCAAAATGTGGAAACCCTTTAGGTAACACATTTTATTATTTTCTTGTTCCTCAAAACGATACATCCAAGATGATAGAATTAGGATTCAAAGCGGTAGATGAAAAGGAAGTACAAGGATCAGAAATTTTGCTTCCTAACATCACAAATACAGAGCAAAAAATTTGGTTTCAATATTTCGTTAACGAGTGTCAACAAACTCCTTGGGCTAAGGAATTTGCCAATACTACCATGTCATACATTCCTGAAAGAATGAAAATTGATGAATATTTCAAAGATCAAGGAATCACAATTTTTGATGCAAGAGAATTAATTTATCTCATTGAAACCCACGCAGTAAACTGTGCCAGTCCATTAAATAAAGAATCACCAAACAAAGAATCGACAAATGGTGTGTTTTATTATTTTCTTGTCTCTACATCAGATACCGATAAAATGACAAGTCTAGGGTACAAAAAAGTGAATAATGTTCCTACTTATGCTAAATCTGTCAAGTAAGAATCAAATCTCATCTTTCTCAAAATAATTCAAAGAAATAGGCATAGATTCATTCATCTTCTTCATCATCCTCACCTACAAGTTCATCATACATCTCACATTCAAGATTAGTACAACGGTAATATCCTGCCCATCCCTCTAATGGCTCATGACACTCTTCACACAGATGTAATGTAATCATAGGTCAATTTCCCTGCCTACCGTGGTATCCTTTATCATCCGCCTATTCATGTAAATTGTCTCATCAGTGTTTCTCGTTATCTCATCGAGTTGTTTCTGATAGTCATCTGGTACGTTGGTCATATCGCATCGCTCTTTTGGCTGGACGATGGTACGGCGGTCATCGAGCTGTATGTACTCGGTACAGCCCGCGTCAAGGTAGTTTTTGATGTATGCCATTGTTTGTCCTTCTTTAAACTTGCTAATAAGATTTCAACTTTTTGCGTAATGAAATCAATTACTTCTTTTGTTATGGTTTCGTCATTAGCTTTGTACCAACGAATGTATTTATCACCACCAATTTCTTGGATACGAATTTCAATTACATGTGGTGATCTGTCAAAGTTTCTCTGCCGTGATAATTTGGCACAAAGTGGACATCGTATATGATTTATTGTTCTCATGGTTCAACCAGACTAGTGTGTAATTGTTTATAATGGATTGTCATATCTCATCTTTGCTAAAATGATTCAATGATATTGGCATTGAGTCGTTATGATATTTCTGATCAATGGATTCAATTCTCCCAAGCCAGAACCTTTTTCTGTCTGCATTAAGATTTATTTGCCTTGTCATCATCTTGATCTTACCAATCTCTGATATTTGATCTTGTAGTATTGAGGTCCGCAGTCTTGTGTTACGTAATAACTTGATCTTGTAATACAATCTTCCTTGTTTTTCAAAAGTTTCTAAATGCTCAATCTCTTTTCCTGATAATTTTCCAAATCCACGCTGTTTCCATTTTCCATTAAATCGATAAAATCCATTTTGTAAATAAAATACATCATTTGCAGAGCCTTCATAGGAAAACTCGCCTAATTTGTTAGAGCCAATATCCAACTTTCGTGTTGTACAAATGGAATCAGTAGCAAAGGCAACTACCTCCCTTTCAAAACCATTTTCTATCACAAATCGGTAAAGTTGAGCCCTAGCATAGCCAGTTATGAAGGCGAAGATAACAGGATTGAAGAGGTTTCCAATAACTCGGTTTACTTTCTGGCCAGTCTTGCCGTAAATGGAATTGAGAATAATCTTGATTGGTGCCTGCAAAGGGTCATTTTTGGCCTTTAATTTGAGTCGTTTTAGGTACATTTCCTCAATAAACTGCCTGTACGGGTAGGTCTCACGGCTTGGTACAAACTGCCACGAGTCTAAAATCCCATAAAAGTCAGGATTTTCACAGGCCTGAAGCTCTGTCAAAGTACAATAGGTCTCAAACCTACCTGACGGAAAGACTAGATTGTTTTTTATTCGAAAAGGAAATGGCGGTATGTATTTACAATCTGGAATGTTGGTACGAATCTTGAAAAATCCTAGCTTTGCGTCTTTATGAATTGATTTTCTGCAAATCCATCTTCCATGTGTTAGATCAGGAATTTTGGTTATTGCATATGGATATGCAGAATTGATATCATAAAGATGAGCTGTTCCAATAAAGCCACGTTTTAGAATCTCAAATCGTCCACCAAAATAAGATCGAAATGCTAGATCCTGGATTTCATATGGTATTGAATCAAATGTCGGAATCTCTATACCATGATTTATCAAAACTTTCTCTGCCAAGTAACCTGATGAGACCCATTTTAAAGGATAGAAACCAAATGCCTTGTGAAATAGTTTTATCCACTTTTCGGATAACTCCTTAGTTAGAATACAATCTTTGATACAATAGTCTCTCAACATCTTTGTATTTCTCCGATAGAACGTGGGTGAGAATTCATCTCGCTTTGGTTTTAATGAAAGATAATTCTCATCAAGCTTTCCGATATTATTTTCATATGCAACCTGTAGACTTGACTGATAAAACTGTGCTATATCATAGAACGTTACCGTATGATGGCCTTTACTGATTTTCAAACATTTTCCTGGATAATATTGTATCTTGTATCCCTCAAATTCAAACTCTAGTTCTCGTGTCCTTTTGTATCGAAATAATTCAGAATCTAGTAATTTTAAAATAACTTCAGCATCATATGTCAAGTTGTAGAAAAAGTTCCAAGTACCCTCATACTTTTTATGAAATAGGAAATTGATTACTGATCTTGGTGTGATTTTATCCAGAAATTTGCCGTCAGAATCGGCGATGAGAAAGACGTTTCCATTGTAGGTCTCTGTATCAAGTGCGTGAATTTGCCTTAAATCAGACGTGGCAGGGTCACGATTTTGCCTCTTTTTGGTCCAAATCGTGCGTAAATCCTTGTAGTCTGTTAAGGCGATGGATTCTGCCATATTGCATCAGGAATGGATACTTCTTTGCCTTGCTTTCTCTCAGAGAGTTGTTTTCGTATAGTAGTATAATCTAAATCAGGAAAGTTGTCTTGGATTAACCGGATATAATGATGATATTTTCTAAGTTTTGAGGATCGTGATCGATTGGTTTTTGCTACTATTTCCTGTACTGTCGGAATGATAGCAATGTTTTCTTTCTTCGCTAATTCTTCTAATTTACTTTTGATCTGTGCTTGTAGTTGACGTACTAGATTGTTCTTTGGAAATATCTTTAGTGCATCCAGTTGCTCAAGTAATTTCTTTTTAGCCTCTGCTGACATGATACATCACAAAAAAGAGAAAGAAGGGTTCTAGAACTCTAGAACAAATCTTCGGATTGGCCAGTTTTTCTTCTTGGTTTTAGCAAGCCAGGTTTTTAATAGGAATTTCTTTCCAGGCTTGACTAATCCGTTGTTTTCGTTCTTCTGCCATTCTTTGAGAAGTATTGCATTGTTGGATTCGTTTGATTTCAGTGGTAGAACCACTTCCTTCCAGCTTCCGTCAAGTTTTTGTAGGACCTTGATGTTAGTGGAGTAGGCTGTAGGGAAGGTCTCTGTCTCCAACACTTGGAGCTCCAAAACATCTGGATTGTTTTGGTCTTGGGATTTGAAAGAACCCCACTTTAAGAATGGAGCGAGTTCTTCTTTACTCGTCTTTTTTCACCTTCTCGTTGTGCTCTTTTGTTTTGCAGATTGGACTTAACTTCAAACTTCCATCTGTTAACAGAGTCATGTTGACTTCCATGTTTTCTGATTTGCAGCTGTTTTCAATAAATACTCGAGGTAGTGTCACTATGTTGGATTTATTTTGTTTTGACACTTTTCGAGAACCCAGTTGCAATTCTTTTGAAGGTTTTAGACTTTCGTCTTGATTTTGTTCAGATCTTTTAGTTGTCATAAATTATATACAATAGCATGGTTTAAGTATGTGTCAAAATATTGATATCTATTGAAAAAAAGACAGGGTGCGCTACCTACGCATTACATCTCTAATGCACAAAAAGACATGCCGAATTCTCGTTTAATGAGAGCTGAAGACGTAGCTAGACTAGAACATCTGAAGGATTGGCATACGAATGAGCCTAGATTGTATAATATGTTGGTAAATAATTGTCGATTGGGATTTAGAGATCTGATTTACTTACTGGATAAATTCCCTGACACATATAGATTCAAGCTTCTATCAGACTACAATTTTGACTCATTAATTGAACGAATTCTTAGGAGTAGTAGAAGCGTCGACATAAAAGAAGAAAGTTTGAATAAAAAAGGCAACCTCAAAGGCAAGATCAACAGACAAGAGCCTTATTCATTTGCAGTGGCAGTTACTATGTTTAATCGATCAGCTGATTACATTATCAATTACATGCCAGCTGCATTCGGAGATTCATTAAGAAGACAGATTTTTCCATTTGTGACATTGGTAAATTCAATAGCACAATTTGCAAATTCTACACTAAAGACAAAGTTTCCTTATATCTCAATCCCTAGTACTCTTATTCCAACAGAATTGCCTGGTAGTAATCCTTTTGGATATAATCCTAATCTAATGCAATAGTTAAGCTATATTTCGTCAAATTGGATAGTAGAAACTCCCTTTTTATGATAAAAATGAAAATTATTTGTTTGGTATCTAAATGAATATCCTTGTAAGATTTTAAAAATACCTATTAATGCCTCAATTTCTTTGTTAGTTTTTACTTTCAAGGCATTTATTTTGCCAGGGTTCTTTGGAACGTCTAAGATTCCATGTTTATTTACAAAAAGACAACCTTCTCTTAGACTCTTGTGTTTGCTAACCTCTTGCTTATGTTTGTATACTAAATCCTTAAGATTAATCTTATTAATTGGCTTCCCGTTTAGAAATCCCATATTATCATATACCGCGAATGTACGTGCCACGAACATTTCATAAAATAACGTCGCTTTTACCTCATGATCAGAGAATACCAAAGATATCAGACTCGGCAAAGACCATCGCCTATGAACAAACAGGCAGAATATCGCCTTCTGGAGTTCTTCCAGAGAAGTAAGAAGCGTAAATAATCCTAATTCATGCTTTTTGTGTTTAAATAATATATTTGCACTTTCCGTCAGCTTTGTACTATTATCAAAACATGCTTTTGCAATTTTACTATAGTTCATCATTTTTCTCTTGCTTTCTGCTGAATATACTTAGCCTCTATTATTTAGGTTCAAATCGAGCTAAAAACGTTTGTTTTGAACAAATTTTAACTAGTTTTATCTTAATCAATTAGAATTGGCAACAATAGAATTCAAATTAAGACCAGTTAACGACAATCCCACAGATGATGCCAAATTATTAGGGCATGATGTCATAGTACGTACCCTTAAAGACTTTGTAGAATCTAACGAAATGATTTCTTCATCTTCAGTAGCAATTCATGGTGATTGGGGTACGGGGAAGACTAGCATAATGTCAACACTGCATAACAAATTAGATAAGTCAAAAATCGAAGTCTTATTCTTCGAGGCATGGAAATATGAGTACACTAATCCTTCGTTGGGTCTCATCGCAGAAATCACAGAAACATATCTTCGTGGCAATGCTGAATTAGCTAAAAGGATTGTTGAAGCTGCGGTTTACATATTGACTGACAAATTCTTGGGGGTCGATATTCAACATTTGGAGAGAATTATACGTGGAAATAGACAGAGAATGACGAGCCTTACTGAGGAACTTAAAAAAATTGTTGCTAGTATTCACAAAAGATTCATCATTATTATTGACGATCTTGATAGATGTGATGTTGAAAATGCATTACAGATTTTAGCCCTGATGAAATTATTTTTGAGTATTGATAATTGCGTAGTGATTGCAGCTGTTGATTTTAAACGGCTTCAACAAGCTTGGACAAAGAAATATCAAGTTACTGATAATGATAAAGACTCACGTGATTATTTAGACAAAATATTTCAAATTAGAATTGCTATACCTGTTCCACCTCTAGAAAGGATCAGAGAATATATTCTCTCACTCACAGAAAATATGCCTCGTGAGCTACAAGACATAGTTTCCGTACTTTTTCCAAAGAATCCTCGGGCAATAAAACGAATATTGAACCTAATCTCCTATCGTTCATATCTGCTTAGCAGTCCTCATAAAATCTATTCATCCTGTCTCTGGACAACCTTAGAACAGTTCTTAGGAAATGATGTTATGATTCGAATGTGTCAAAGAATTGCAATGCAATCTAATCTTGTAGATTTTATTTTTGTTGGAAATTGGGAACACTCACAAAATACCTTGAACAAGGTTTGTGCGAGAGAATTACTAGATAAAATAGATATGGAGGGATTAAAAATGTTCATTGAACAATCTAATAGATTAGTAAAAGCACAAAAGATCATCAGAAGCGATTTAGAGAAGGATTTTGATACTCTTTTCCTCAACACTAACGAATATTCATAATATAATTTCGCTTAGTTTTGCTATACAGTAATCAGCTATATTCTGCACCACAATCTTATCTATCATAATTTCCTAAATATTTTTTAATCTATCTTCCTACTTATGGCAATCACATTGACAGGAGGCAATAACACATCTATGCTTTTTACATTCAAGACAACGTTTACTCCTTCCGGATTTCATTCTTAGTTCTTCATTTCGCCTTGCTCTTTCACTCATCATCAAATCACCCACAAATCAAGCTAAAATGTTTCTTTCAATGAAAAATAAAAGAATTTCTAAATGATTGGCTTCTCAGTAATTTTTGAAGGAATGTTTTTGATCCTAAGAAAGTTTTCAAGTCTATCGGTTATTCTATACACAATCAAGTCAGCATTATCCCAATCTCTTGACTCTATTGATGTTCTAACTTGTGGTTCTATCTCATACAAGACTAAAAGAGATTCAGCAGTCAGATCGTACATCCAAGCCAAAGCTTCAGAGAATTCAACATCATATCTTAAAGAAATTTCTCTGAGGGAAGAGTATCTTTGAAACAAATATTGCATTATGCCAGCGTTCAAAGTATAATTATTTGTGGCATACAAATCTTTAATTTCCTTTTGAACAAACTCTTTAAAATGACTATAATCAGTCGTCCATTTCTTAGACGCAAAACTTTTTGCGACACTACTATCTAATTTATAAAATGCTTCTAATACACCTTGACGGAGTGGTTGAATTTCCAATCCATATGATCTCCACTTGTCTATCTCATTAGATAAATTTGCATAATCTATTGCAAGATTTGCAATAGTTACAAGACGTATTCTATCAAGTTGAGATAATGTTGTTTGTTGAAGTGTTTTAAGATTCATACTTCTGAATTCGAGTTTTTCTCTTTTGAAATTAATACCATAAACGTGGCGTATTAAAACCAATAATACGCCAACTAAACCCGCTACAGATAACGTCACTACAATAGGAATAAGATACGGATTATCTTTAAGGATTGAAGTTAAATCACCTAGAAATATACGAATTATGGCTACTCCCAAAATAATAATAAAATATATCATCGCTACGATTTTATCAATTTCAAAAGATATTGCAGGAGTAGTCAATGCAGATCTGAAATTTTTTTCAGCTATATTTTTGATCATATTATTTTTTACTGGAAACATACTTGGAAAAATTATATGGTAAATTTGGCTTGAATATTCTCTTGTATAATAGTATTTGATCAATAAACCCAAAGGATTGATTATAGTTAGAAGACTCCCTAAGATTCCACCGATGAGAAGAATTCCCAGAATGGCATGATTGTTACTAGGATCGCTTAAAAGATTTGGAGCAAATAACACTGCAACTGAAAACGCAAATGGATAATCTTTGATATTTAGTCCTGTTTGACCCTCTACCATGTAATTGAAAATACGAATTTCTTTAAAGATTTATCCAAATTAGAGACGCCTGAAATCATAGAAATTGCTAAATCAGGAATTTGGCTTGGAATAACATGTCATTACTTACAGATTTTGAATCTGACCTTTTACGATTAGTTTTTGTAGAATATCGGGCTTTAGCAATTTTTAACGAATTTCCAAATCAGATGATAAAGGATCATCATCATTTGCTGGTCAGAAGTGTATTTAGAGAAATGGCTACAGCACAACTACACAATTTTATTATAATTCATAAAGACCTTTTGAGATATCCAGAATTCAAAAAACTTGATGATGTTATTCATTCACTCGTAAAACCAATTTTGGATTTGGAAGAACCAATCAAGCTATTAAGACACAATTATGTTTCTCATGTTCAGGAAGGTGGTAGAAAATTTGAATTAACTATTCAAGAAATATGTGAAAAGTACAAACTTCCATCTGCTTGGGGATATTGGAGATATTTATGCGGTTTAGTATTTTTTTATATTGAGATAATTCATGCAAACTTTTTTCAGGAATACAATAAGGCGCATGAAAAATACAATGCAATGTCGGGTGAACAGCTTGTGATTCCATCGGATATTAAGATGAACAATTCTTTAGAAAAAATAGCAGAAATTTTCATCCCGATAATAACAGAGCTTGACAAGCATGGGTACAAAGTATCACTTTCAGCTGAAAACATGAAACTTCTTGAAAAAACAACCAATGTTAAATATGGTAGTATTTCTCCTGAATACAATACTGGGCAAGATTCTGAACTGCAATCTTAGCTATCGTAATCTCCTGACACATCGACATTCCGTTTTCCTTCATTCTGCCATGCTTGAAATCACATTCCCTTTCCTTCTGAAACTCTCTTTCCAACCTCTCAAGAAAGTTCTTCTTTATTCTATCTTTCGTCCATGCATAATCCTTGAACAGTAACTTATGTCTCCAATCATCTGTATTTGCAACGTGATATACTGCCTTTTCGACAAGCCACCTAAACGGTTCAATGATGTCATAAACGAGCGGTTGAAAACCAGTATGGGAATGGTGATTGAATCCAAAGTAAGCATCTAGCCCTATACCATTGATGAACTTGTAAATCTCTCCTGCGAGAACAGCAAAGCCGTAATTCAGTAAGGCATTGATCGGGTCGCTTGCATTTCTCTTTGTGATTCTAAGGGATGAATTATTTCTTGATTCAAATTTGTGGCTTGGATCAAACAAAGTTGCATAATATTTGAAATAGACTTGACCAGCGCTTGATTCTATTTTGTACGGTTCCAAGGAACTTTCAACTTGATTTAGACAACTTCTTAGTCTATCTATTATTGGCTTAGAATCATCTTTGGAAAGAGATTCTAGAAACCTAATCTGTGATTCTATCTTCTGTCTTAGAATCCACCTTGTAAGATACTTACACTTTTCAGGATCTCTAAAGGTGTCATACTGACCCATGCGGTATCTCGTAGCGGTCATTGAGTCCATTAATCCACACACTAGTGAGAGAGGCTTACCTTGAGAGTTTGTGATGATTACATTTCGGTTGTTTTCATTAAGTAAGGCAAGTGCCTTTGTAGAGAGGTAACCCTTGCCAGAAATGACAATCTTTTCGTAAGGCAATTTCGTGATGAACCATTCTTCTTGTTCTTGGGAATCAGAATAAGGATAAGTCCCGTTCTTTAGAACAATTTTGTTATCTTTGAGAGATACGGATAATCCGTAGCCTGAGAGAAATTTTACGTTGTAGTGATTTTGTTTGCCTTTGAGGGTCAAATTTACGTCTTCGAGTTTTTCTTAAAGGGACAAATGTCAAATCCATAAGTGGAGTTTAAATCCAATAATACTTTTTTTTGATCTTCTGACAAGTGAGGAATAAATTCACCATTACTGTCGTATTGGCATGATTCAGGCACTGAAAAACTACAAGATCCTTGTG
>Ga0209761_1002730_pt1 | contig 11588 bp, 14 predicted proteins | sample GraSoi013_1_40cm_4_FD_185818 | JGI IMG/M metagenome (GOLD analysis project Ga0209761, IMG submission 185818) | Grasslands soil microbial communities from the Angelo Coastal Reserve, California, USA - Sample 09_25_2013_1_40cm (SPAdes) (version 2) | ecosystem: Environmental > Terrestrial > Soil >... | reverse complement strand
CCCGACGGCGGGCCCTGCTCGTCCATGCCGGGCTCGACGTGGCCCGCTATGTCGCGGCCGGCGGCCTCCTCGCCTGGAGGCTTGGCTAACGGCAGGCTTCGGGTCCATCTTCCGTCCACCATGTCGTCACAACCCAAGACCACCGTCCGGCTGACCGCCTACTCGCACGGCGCGGGCTGAGCCTGCAAGCTCGGCCCCGCCGAGTTGGCGCAGGTCTTGCGCCACGTGCCCGCCGCGACGGATCCCCGGATCCTCGTCGACGCCGCCACCCGCGACGACGCCGCCGTGTTTCGCCTCTCGGCCGACCGCGCGATCGTGGCGACGGTGGACTTCTTCACGCCCATCGTGGACGACGCGTATGACTTCGGGCGCATCGCGGCCGCGAACGCCTTCTCCGACGTGTACGCGATGGGGGCAACACCCCTGTTCGCCCTGAACCTGGTCGGCTGGCCGCGCGACACGCTGCCCTACGACCTGCTGGGCGACGTGCTGCGGGGCGGGGCGGACGTGGCGCGGGAGGCGGGCGCGTTCGTGTTGGGAGGGCATTCCATCGACGATCCCGAGCCGAAGTACGGCATGGTGGCGATCGGGGAAGTGCACCCCGACCGGATCGTGACCAACGCCGGGGCGCTGCCCGGTGATGCGTTGGTGCTGACCAAGCCGATCGGCACGGGCGTGCTCGCCACCGCCCTGAAGCGAGACCTGCTCGACGGCGCCGCGATCGCGCCCGCGGTGGCCGTGATGACCACGCTCAACGCCGGTGCCGCGCGCGCGCTGCGCGCGGTCCGGGCCCACGCCGCCACCGACGTGACCGGCTTCGGGCTGCTGGGCCACCTGCACAACCTGCTCGCGGCGAGCGGCGCGGCGGCCGAGATGGCCGCCGCCGCCGTCCCCGTGCTGGCCCGCGCGGCCGAGATGGTCGGGCGCGGCGCCGTGCCCGGTGGCACCAAGCGCAATCGGGAAAGCCTCGAGCGGGAGGACGCCGTCTCCTGGAGACCCGGCGTTCCGGAAGTCGAGCGGGTGTTGCTGTGCGATGCCCAGACGTCGGGCGGTCTGCTCATCGCCCTGCCGGAGCGGGATGTTCCCGCCCTGGTGGCCGCCTTAGAGAAGGAAGGGACGCCGGCGGCGGCGGTCATCGGACGGGTCGTCACGGGGCACCCGGGCACGATCGCGGTGACCTAGCGCCTCCCCTCTCACTCGCCTTCCCGTGGCCGCAATCCCCGAGTACCGCGCCCTTACGCCCGACGCGCTCGATGCGCTCGAGAGCGCGGTGCGCGAGCATCGCAGGGTGGCGCTGGTGCGCCGGGGCACCGAATATGTGGTGGTCGCCGAGCGGCTCGAGACGGCGGACCGGGACGAGCTCCTGGAGGGGAGATTGCCGATGACGGGTGAAGTGCTGGCGTTCCGGCTGCGCGACCTCGAGCGGTTCGCGGTCCTCCCGTGAGGGCCCCATGTTCACACGCCTGCTGATTGGTCTCGACGGCAGTCCCCGGGCGGACGCAGCCCTGGAGCAGGCGGTCCAGCTGGGGCAACGCTTCGGGGCCACGCTGGTCGCGGCGACCGTGCGCGAGGCACACGGGGGCGAGGGGGGAGGGGGGGCGGACGGGGCCGCCCTGCTCGCGCGCGCCAAGGAGCGCGTCGACGCAGCGGGGCTCGCGGTCGAGCTGGTCGAGCGGGAAGGCAGCCCCGACCTCGTGCTGGCCGAGCTCGCGAAGACGGTGGATGCGGTCTTGGTGGGGCGACGTGGTAGCGCGACCGCGGCCGACGCGCTCGGCCCCACCGTCAGCTCGCTGATCACGATCGCCGAGAAGTGCGTCATCGTGTGCGGTGGAGCCCCCTCGCCGATGCAGTCTTGCGCGGTGGCGTTCGACGGCGGCGACACCAGCCGGCGGGCGCTCGACCTCGCGGCGCGCTTCGCCAGCATCTTCGAGAGCACCGTGCACGTGATTCACGCCACCCCGGACCATGAGGCCGGCGTGCGGGTGGTCGGCACCGCCGAGGCCGTCCTCTCGATGCTCGGCGTGTCGTTCGTGACGCACATCGAAGGGGGCTCGCCGGGCGAGGTGGTGGCCCGGGTGATCGCGCGGACCAAGTGCGACGCCCTGTTCGCCGGCGCGCACCTGGAGCGTCGGTCGGGCCGTCCCAGCCAACCCGTGGTCTCCCACGCCGAGGAAATCCTGCGGCACACCGACATCCCGGTCGTGATCCAGCCCTGATGCCCGACGCGACGGGGATCCACGTGTTGGTCCACGCCGACGAGAGCTGCCTGGGGAACGATTCCACCAAGCCCAGTCCGGGCGGCAACGGGGCGCTCATCGAGGCCCCGGCCGGCGACAGTGTCGCTCGCTGGGATTTTTACGAGTGCTCCCCCCAGACGACGAACAACAGGATGGCCATCGCCGGCGCGATCGCGGCGCTCGAGTGGATCCGCCGCCAGTGGGCACACGCGCGCGTGCGGTACGTCTCCGACTCCGAATACCTGGTGAAGGGCGTGACCCAGTGGTTGCCGGCCTGGGAGCAGAAGGGATGGAAGCGCAAAGGCGGGGAACTCCAGAACGTGGAGCTGTGGCAGAAGCTCGCCCAGGTCGTCCGGGCGCATCACGTGGGGTGGCGTTGGGTTCGGGGTCATGACGACAACCCCAAGAACGAGTACGCCGATCATCTCGCGGTGCGCGCCGCCGAGCGCCAGGAGCGCTCCAACGGCCTGCTCCCGTCAGGGTTCGACACCTGGCTCGCTCAGCAGCGCGCGCGAGGCAAGTACGGGGACTACGACCCCGACGGGCAGGTGCATGAGCGTCTTTAAGGACGGTGTCCCCGCGAACACGCATTTCTTGAACCTGTTGCCCACCGGTGTGTCCGCTCCGCCGGTCGAGCGGATTCCGCTGTACGAGGTCTACATGCGGATGGCCGAGGAGCTCGCCAAGCGCTCCACCTGCGCGCGGCTCCAGGTGGGCACCGTGGTCACCGACCAGGTGCTCGAGAACGTCCTCGCGATCGGCTACAACGGAAATGCCCGCGGGCTCGCCAACACGTGCGACTCGACCGTGCCGGGGAACTGCGGCTGCATCCATTCGGAGATGAACGCGCTCGTCAAGGCGCCGGGCAACGTGCGCGACAAGGTCATGTTCATCAGTGCCTCGCCGTGCGTGATGTGCGCCAAGCTGATTATCAACTCGGGGGTCACCCACGTCTTCTACCGGAAAGCCTACCGCGACCCGTCGGGGATCGAAGTGCTCCAGCAGGGGGGCATCGTGCCGGTGCTGTACGATCGTTGGGTGCGAGAGTGGAGATAATGCAGTTTGCGGATTGCGGATTGGGGAATGGCAAGGAGAGTCCTGAGTGCACGAATCCTACTGCCCCGAGGAGCCCCGCATGAGATCGTTTCTCCCGGTCGCCCTTACCTTACTCGGCACGCCGCTCGCGGCCCAGTCGCTGCTGTACCGCTCGCCCAATCTGGGCGGCACCTGGACGCCCGATGGCGGCGTCGTTCAGTTCAACTTCGCGCACCGCTTCTACGTCTTTCCCGCCCCCAGTCACGCCGTAGTGAACTACCCCAGCTTCACGCTCGCCGCCGGCATCGGCCGCAGCCTCGCGGTGGGCTGGCACTTCGGCACCCACACCGTGGTGCAGGGCGCACTGTCCTCCAACGAGAGCGAGTTCTACGGCCGCTACCGGTGGGGCGCCGCCGAGGGGGCGACGGGGTTTGCGGTGGCGCTCACCCCGGCGTACAACGCCGCCGCCAAGAGCGTGGACGGGGAGGTGGGGGTGGACTGGACGTCCGGCCCGATCACGCTCGAGGGGGTCGCCCGCGTGACGCAGAAGCCGCTCGGGCACTCGGGCGGCGCCAAGGGCGCGTTCGCCGGCGGGATCGTGGCGCGACTCACCGAATACGTCGCGGTGAGCGCGGACGTGGGCTCGTTCGTCAGTCCCACGACGGTGGCGACCTGGGGCGCGGCGATCAGCGTCGTGATCCCCGGCTCGCCGCACACCTTCTCGCTCCAGACCAGCAACGCCGCCGTCAACACCATTCAAGGCAACTCGCGGGGCACGAACCAGCGGCGCTACGGGTTCGAGTTCACCATCCCGCTCCACCTGCGGAGGTTCAGCCCCTGGTTCCACCGCCCCGAGCACGCCATCCGCACCAACCAGCCGCTCGTGAACCTCGCCGCGGCCGCGGAGGTGGTGATCGAGGGCATCCGGTTCTGGACCGATACGGTCACGATTTCCGCCGGCCAGGCCGTGAAATGGGTGAACCGCGACAACCTGGAGCACACCGTCACTTTCGACGCGCGCAATGCCGCCCGCCTCTCGGGTTCCCTCCCGCCCAAGGGGGAGCTCGCCATCCAGTTCGACCAGCCGGGAACGTACGCGTATCACTGCACGCCCCATCCGACTATGAAAGGCGTGGTGGTCGTAAAGTGAGCGGGGAGCGGGAGGGATCGGCGCGTGGATGAGTTGGATCGTCTCTTCGAGCGGCTGGTGGCGGTGCTGGTCAAGGACGCGCGGCTCGCCGTGCCCTTCCCCGCCGCCGACGTGTACGAGCGGCTCGTGCCCTACCGCTCCAACCGCTCGCACCTGCGGGTCGCCACGCACCAGGACTACGAGATGGCGGTGCTGCGGCTGCTCGCGGGCGAGCGCGGCTACGTCCGGCTCGAGCCGGACGACGTGCGGGAGGCGATGCAGCGCGAGGTCATCGCGGTGAACCCTGATCCCACCATGTTCCGGACCTTCCCCGACGCCCGGGTGATGATCAACCGGCTCGCCGCCGAGCGGTTTCTGCGCGGCGAGGCGGCCTACGCGCCGCCGGTCGAAGAGGAAGAGGAGCCCGCGAGTTGGACCTCGGAAAACCCGATTCCGCCGGCCCCCGTGACCTCTGCTCGTGCCCCCTCCCCCGACACGCCGTTCGAGCTGGCGGAGGACGAGGAGACGCCGGGCCGGCAGTGCGCGTACTGCGGCGGCGTGCTCCCCCGCAACCGCAAGATCAATTTCTGCCCGCACTGTGGCCAGCCGCCGTCGGGGGAGGAGCTGAAATGTCCGGCGTGCGGCGCCGAAGTGGACGTGGGCTGGGCCTACTGCGTGAGCTGCGGCCGCGCGACGGGGTTCGAGTGAAGCGTTACCGCATCGCGGTGATCGCGGGGGACGGGATCGGACCGGAAGTCGTCGAGGCCGCCATGCCGGTGCTGGACGCCGCCGCGCGGGCGCACGGCTTCACCCTCGACTGGGAGCGCCTCCCCTACTCTGCCGACCATTACCTGAAGACCAAGGAGACGCTTCCCGACCACGCGTTCCGCCACCTGCGGGACGACGTGGACGCGATCTTCCTCGGTGCGCTCGGCGACCCGCGCGTGCCGGGGAACGAGCACGCCCGCGACATTCTACTCGGGCTTCGCTTCCGACTCGACCTGTACGTCAACTTCCGGCCGGTGACGCTGCTGCATCCTGACCTCACCCCACTCCGCGCGGACCGGCCAGCGATTGACTTCGTAATCTTCCGCGAGAACACGGAGGGCATGTACCTCGGACGGGGGCGCGTCGAAGGCGATGAGCACATCGCCGAAGAGGTGCACACTGTGAAGGGAGTCTCCCGTATCATCCGCGCGGCGTTCGACTGGGCGCGGGCGCACGGCAAAACCCTCGTCACCATGGGGGACAAGTCGAACGCCGTCCCTACCCACCATCTCTGGCAGCGGCTGTACCGCGAGATCGCCGCCGACTACCCCGGGATCGAGGCCGAGCATCGCTACATCGACGCGCTGGCGATGGAGCTGGTCCGCAAGCCGGGGCGGTTTCAGGTGATTGTCACGAACAACCTGTATGGCGACATTCTCTCTGATCTCGGCGCCGCGCTCGTGGGCGGGCTGGGAATCGCTCCCAGCGCCAATCTACACCCCGGCCGCGCTGGTCTGTTCGAGCCGGTGCATGGCTCGGCGCCGCGTCACGCCGGCCGCGATGACGCGAATCCGATGGCGGCTATCCTCACCGGTGCCCTCATGTTCACAGAGCTCGGCGAGGAGGATGCGGCGCGGGACCTGGAACAGGCGGTGAAGGACGCCCTCGCCGCCGGTACGCGAACGCCGGACGTGGGCGGTAAGGCAACGACGCGCGAGGTGGCAGCGGCGGTTGCGGCCGCGCTTTGAGCCACGGCTTCAGTCGCGCCCTACCGCGGCCTCTGCCCCCCACCCATATTCCGCCCTCTCAGCACTGCACGCGGAGCTTTTCCCCATGAAGACCCAGGGTACCAATACAGACGTAGTCTTTCTCTCAGGGGTCCGCACCGGGTTCGGAACCTTCGGCGGCTCGCTCAAGGACCACTCGGCCATCGACCTCGGCGCCGTCGCAGCGAAGCACGCGCTCGAGCGCTCCGGCATACCCGCCGCCCACTTCGGCCACACCGTCTTCGGGAACGCGCTCCAGACCTCGGCCGACGCGATCTACTGCGCCCGCCACGTCGGCCTCAAGGCCGGGCTGCCGATCGAAGTCCCCGCCGTCACCGTGAACCGGCTGTGCGGCTCCGGCTTCGAAGCGATCACCCAGGGCGCCCAACTGATTCTGCTGGGCGAAGCCGACGCGGTGCTGGCGGGTGGCTGCGAGTCCATGAGCCAGGCGCCGCACGTGGTGCGCGGCGCCCGCTGGGGGCTGCGGCTCGGCCCCGCCGCCCCGCTCGAGGACCTCCTCTGGGAAGCGCTCCGGGACCCGCAATGCGGCTTGTCGATGGCGGAGACGGCCGAGAACCTCGCCGAGCAGTACAAGCTGACCCGCAACGCAGTGGACGAGGTCGCCCTCGCGTCGCAGCGGCGGGCCAAGGAGGCCTGGGACGCCTGCGTCTTCCAGGATGAAGTGGTCCCGGTGCCGGTCAAAAAGAAGGGGCAGACCGTCGAGTTCCGCGCCGACGAGCACATGCGGCCGGAGACGACGCTGGAGGTATTGCTCGGCCTCAAGCCGTACTTCAAGAAGGACGGGCTGGTGACCGCAGGGAATGCGTCGGGGATCTGCGACGGCGGCGCGGCCACGGTGATCGCGAGCGAATCGTACGCCAAGGCGCAGGGACGCCGGCCCTTGGGGCGACTCGTGGCCTGGGCCGTCGCCGGCGTCGAGCCCAAGTACATGGGCATCGGCCCGGCACCGGCGGCGCGCAAGGCGTTGGCGAAGGCGCAAATGAAGCTCGAGCAGATGGACCTCGTCGAGGTGAACGAGGCGTTCGCACCACAGTACCTGGCCGTGGAGAAGGAGCTCGGGCTCGACCGGAGCAGGACCAACGTGCACGGCGGCGCGATCGCCATCGGCCACCCGCTCGCGGCGACCGGTACCCGCATCACCATTCACCTGCTGCACGCCCTGCGCCAGCAGCACAAGCGCTTCGGGCTCGGCTCCGCGTGCATCGGCGGCGGCCAGGGCGCGGCGGTCATCGTAGAAGCCTTCCCCGCCTAGGAGCTCCCCATGGAAAATTTCCTGCTGCCCATCCTCCTCGGCGTCGGGTTTTATCTGTTCTCGGGGCTGCGCGTGCTGCGCGAGTACGAGCGCGCGGTCTACTTCTTCCTGGGACGGTCCTGGGGAGCCAAGGGGCCCGGGCTCATCTACCTGCCGCCGCTGTTCGCCCGCATGCAGAAGGTCTCGCTGCGCGTGGTCGCGATGGACATCCCACCCCAGGACGTGATCACCCGAGACAACATCTCGATCAAGGTGAACGCCGTCCTCTACATGCTGGTGAAGGATCCGGTGAAGGCGGTGATCGGCGTCGAGAACTACCTCTACGCGACGAGCCAGCTGGCGCAGACGACGCTGCGCTCGGTGCTGGGCGAGACCGAGATGGACGAGCTGCTGATGAATCGCGAGAAGATCAACGCGATTCTGAAGAACATCATCGACACGCGCACCGAAGACTGGGGGATCACGGTCTCGGCGGTGGAGGTGAAAGACGTCGACCTGCCGCCCGAAATGAAGCGGGCCATGGCCCGGCAGGCCGAGGCGGAGCGCGAGCGGCGCGCCAAGGTGATCAACGCCGAGGGCGAGCTGCAGGCCTCCGAGAAGCTGGCCCAGGCCGCCCGCATCATCGGCTCCGAGCCGGCGGCCATCCAGCTGCGCTACCTGCAGACGGTGACGGAGATCGCCTCCGAAAAAAACTCGACCACGATCTTCCCGATCCCCATCGACCTGTTCAAGGGGCTCCTCGACGCCATCAAGGGCGGCCGCGCGCCGGCCCTGCCCGCCAAAGCCTCCGGTGAATCGCTGCCCCCCGCTCAGCTGCCCAGCAAGGACCGGGTCCAAGCCTAGCGATGCCCGGCGAGCTGATCAGCCGCGAGGCGCTCGACCGTATCCTCCAACGCGCCGCCGAGCTGCAGGCCGGTGAGCACGACGTTGGCGAGGGACTCACCGAGGCCGAGCTGCTGGCCCTCGGCACAGACGTCGGGATCCCGGCGCGCTACCTGCGCCAGGCACTGCTCGAGGAGCGCACCCGCACCGTGGCCGCGGTCCCCAAGGGCCTGTGGGCTTGGCTCGCCGGGCCCGCGCAGCTCGCGGCCGCCCGGGTCGTGCCCGGCGACCGGGTGGTCGTGGAACGGGCCCTGACGCGCTGGATGGAGGACGAGGAACTGCTGCAGGTGAAGCGCCGCTTCCCCGACAGCACCTCCTGGGAGCCCAAGCGCGGCGCCTTCGCCTCGATTCAGCGTGCGCTCGGTGCGGGCGGCAAGAGCTACGCGCTGGCGCATGCCGGTGAGGTCGCGGGGCAGGTCACCCAGCTCGAGCCTGGGTTCTGCCACGTCCAACTCACGGCGGACAACCGCCGAGCGCGCAGCGTGCGCATCCAGGGAGCGGCGCTGCTCGGCAGCCTGGGCCTGGCCGCCGCCGGGGCCGCGCTCCCCCTCGGCTTCCTGATGCCGTGGGCCCTGCTGCCGCTGCCGATCCTCGCGGCCGCGGCCGCGACGCTGCTGCGCCGGCACCGGCCCGAAAACGAGAGGGTCCAGGTCGCGCTCGAGCAGGTGCTTGATCGGCTGGAACACGGGGAGATCCGCCCGGAGCACGCGCTCCCGGGGGGGGGCCCGCGGGCCAGCGCCTTCGTCCGTATCGCCGAGGAGCTGCGGAAGACCTTTCAGTGACCTTGAGACACCCGGGGCAGCGCCCCGGGGTCAGCCGATCCGATGGGAGAGCCATGAGCGAGGTCAAGAAGGTTGGGGTGCTGGGGTGTGGCCTGATGGGCAGCGGGATCGCCCAGGTGACAGCAACCGCCGGCTACGCGACGATCGTCCGCGAGGTGTCGAGCGAGATCATCCAGAAGGGCAAGGCAGGCATCGAGAAGTCCCTCGCCAGGTTCGTCGAGAAGGGGAAGCTGGCGACCGACGCCCGTAATGCGACGCTGCAGCGCCTCACCTTCACGACGAACACCGCCGATCTCAAGGGTTGCGACATCGTGATCGAGGCGGTCACCGAAGACCTGGACCTGAAGAATGCCTTGTGGAAGGAGCTGGACGCCCTCTGCGGGCCCGCAACGATCTTCGCGTCCAACACTTCGAGCCTGACGATTGCGGCCATGGCCGCCGCCACTCGACGCGCCGACCGGTTCGTGGGACTGCACTTCTTCAACCCCGTGCCCCTGATGCCGCTGGTCGAGGTGGTCAGGACGGTCACGACCGCGGAGGAGACCTTCAAGCGGGCGTACGCCTTCGCGACGTCCCTGGGCAAGGAGGCCGTCGCCGCCAAAGATACCTCGGGGTTCATCGTGAACCGGCTGCTCGTGCCGTACCTGCTGGACGCCATCCGGGCGCTGGAGCAGGGCGTCGGCTCGGTGCCCGACATCGACAAGGCGATGCAGCTGGGGTGCGGCCATCCGATGGGACCGCTCACGTTGCTCGATTTCGTGGGGCTCGACACGACCTACAAGATCGCCGAGATCATGTTCGCCGAGTACCGAGAGGTGAAGTACGCCCCCCCGCCGCTGCTCAAGCGGATGGTGCTGGCCGGCATGTACGGAAAGAAGAGCGGCAAGGGGTTCTACGATTACGCGGTGAATCCGCCGACCGTCTCGAGTCTCGGGCTGTAAGACCTCCACGAACACGGGAGACCGGATGCACATTTTTGGCTACGACATGCCCCGCCTTCACGCCGCCCTGAACGACCTGCCGGCCGCCTTGCTCGTCGTCGCCGTCCTGTTCGAGCTCGCCGCCTGGGCGTGGAAGCGCGAATCGCTCAAGTGGGCGGCGCTGTGGACGCTGTGGGCCGGCGTGATCGGCGGCTGGGCGGCCGTGATCGCGGGTGAGCTGGCCGAGGACGCGATCGCGAACGACCACGGCGAAGCGATCCACGAGCTGATGGAGACCCACGAAACGCTGGCGCTCTTCACGATGGGCGTCTTCACGGTCGTGTTGGGCTGGAAGCTGTGGCGGCGCTTCCGCGTCTCCCCCGCCGAGGAGTGGGTGCTGCGGATCCTGTCCGTCGCGGGCCTGGTGCTGATCATCGCGACCGGGGTGTATGGCGGAAAGCTGATGTTCGAGCACGCCGCGGGTATCCCGACGAAGACGATGCAGGCGGAGATGCAGGACCGGGAAAAAGCCCATCACCACGAGGAGGGTGAGGCCGAAGAGCACGAACACCCAAGCGCCGGGACGGATACGACTCATCATGATGCGTCCGGGACATCGTCGCACACGCACTGAGGGGGAGCAATTGCGGATCGCGGATTGCGGATTGCGGAATGGACGCGTCAGCCTTCCATTCCGCATTCCGCATTCCGCATTCCGCATTGTGCTCCTCGTCGCCGCCTGCTCTCCCGTCAGCCTGCGTCCGCCTTTTCAGCCGTTCCCCGAAGCGCCCGCGGTGGTGCTGGACGCGCCGCCGCTGCGCGTGCTGGGGGAAGTGCAGTCGTGGTTGACGGACCAAGGGCTTCACCTGGAGCGGGCCAGCGTGGAGGATCGCTTCGTCGAGACTGCCTGGTACGACACGCGCACCAAGCGCTCCGTGGGCGGCCGGGGGGACGGGCTGGACCCGCGCAGCACGGTCAAGATCCGCTGCTGGATCGATCCCGACGCGCCCGGGAAATCGAAGCTGACCGTGGAGGCCGTGGTCCGGCCGCTACTGGACCCATCACGCGTGGAGCGGGACCTGGAGGCGATCGCGCCGAGCGACCACGAGGGGCGGAAGCTGGTGGACCGGCTGCTGGACGCGGTAAAGAAGAAGCTCGGGACCTAAGCCCCGACGAGGCCCTTCACCCAGCTCTCCATCGTCGCGAGATCGAGCACCGCGTCTCGGCAGGGGCCGTTGGGAAGCTGCATCGTGAGGCCGAGCACGGGGAGCTTGCCCGCCACGTCGCGCAAACCGGTCAGCATGTCCCGCTCGCACGCCACCGCCACCACGGCTCGCGGCCGGCGCTCGCGGATCACGCGCCGCGCGAGCTGGCCGCGCGTCGCGACGAACACCGGGACTTCGTACCGCCCCGCGATCGCCAGCACGCCGTCCAGCGCGCCCTTCGAGAGGCAGCGCGGGATCAGCACCAGCAGCTCGCCTTTGCCGACGGTCCGACCTCGGCGCACCGCCAGCGTGTTGTAGACGTCGATAGCGGCGTGCTCGACCCAGTCGCGCCGGCCGAGCCAGCGCGCCAC
>Ga0209761_1002727_pt1 | contig 11598 bp, 10 predicted proteins | sample GraSoi013_1_40cm_4_FD_185818 | JGI IMG/M metagenome (GOLD analysis project Ga0209761, IMG submission 185818) | Grasslands soil microbial communities from the Angelo Coastal Reserve, California, USA - Sample 09_25_2013_1_40cm (SPAdes) (version 2) | ecosystem: Environmental > Terrestrial > Soil >... | reverse complement strand
CGTTTCGGAACGATCTCGACGGCTACTACTATGACTATGTCCTCGTCGGGGGCCTGGTCGATCCGTTCGGACACCCGCAGCCGGGTCCGCACTGGCGCCTGCTCGTGCGAGAAGGCCGATGGGCGCTGTACGAGAAGCCGTAGGCGCCAAGCCGCCTTCGGCGGCCGCCACTAATGAATTGAACCGCGCGGGCTCGTCTGCGGCGATTGTGGAGAAACGAACTTCAGACCGATCCCGCGCATCCCCGCCCGGCTCGCATCGGTGCGCGCGAAATTGATGTAGCACTGGTAGCGGACCTCGCCCTCGAGTGTCATCTCGGCGCCACCCTGGGCAGAGAAGAACGTCACCTTCACCCGGGACCCGAGGGGAAAAGGTTCCCGCGTCTCCACGAACATCCCGCTATCCGTGATGTTTCGTCCGATCCCGCTGGCCATGCCCCGGTCGCCTTCCAGGAACACCGGGAAGGCCTTGTCGAACTTTCCGACCCCGATCGGGGGCTTATGTTCAGACTGTACTTTGTCGGTACGACTGGACATGCTCCGAAGCGCTCCGGGCTTGGCGGGACGGTCGCACCCTAGGTGCGGGCGAACACTGCGTCAAGAAAGCGGTGGCGGCTGGTCGCGCGGCGAACGGCTCCAGCTTAGATTGAACTCATGAGGGGCCATCTCGGCGCCGCTCTGACGACCGGGCTCGCGGCCGTGGCCGTGGCGCTGGCGCTCTTCCAGGCGGTCGTGGTCGCGCACGGCGCGCCGAGGCAGCAGGGCGTCACCGCCGTCCGCACTGGACAGAGCAACCGCTATTCGGCGCCCGGCGGCCGGGCCGGAATTCCCTGGGTGCCGGCAGACAAGGCGCCGGACAAGCCGGCGCCGCTGCCCGAGGACCCGGAGGGCCGCTCTCCGCAACGGCGCCACCAGGAAGAGCATCGCGCTCCACCGCCTTCCCGCTTCCGCGGGACGCCTCCCCGCCCAGGCCCCCAGCCAGTCCGCAAGGCGACTGCGTAGGCAACTCTGCAGCGGCCCTACTTGACCCGGACGGGGATGTACTGCGTCGCCTGCCCGCGCTTGACCCGGACGAGCACGGTGTCGCCCTTCTTCACGGTCTTGACGGCGCTGCGGTAATCCGCCGCCGAGTTGACCGACCGACGGTTCAGCTCGACGACCACGTCGCCCGGCTCGAGGCCCGCGTCCGACGCAGGGGAGTCCGGGGCGACGTCGACGACGACGGCGCCCTTGGTGGAGGCGTCGAGCTGCGAGCGCCTCGCCAGCTGCGGGGTCACGTCCTGGACCGAGAGGCCGAGCAGATCGCCCTGCTCCTTCTCACCGCTGCTGCGGCTCGGGGTGCGGCCGGTCTGCTCGCGCTCGTCGGGACGCTCGGCGAGCTTCACCTCCACGGTGCGCGGCCTGCCCTCGCGGACGACGTCCAGCTTCACGGTGTTGCCCGGCGGGATCACGCCCACGTCCCGCGTGAGCTGGCTGTTGTCGTTCACCGGCTTCCCGTTCAGTCCGACCACCACGTCGCCGGGCTTGATCCCGGCGTGCTCGGCCGGGCTGTCCTTCACCACGTCCGCGATCAGCGCGCCCTTCGTGGACTTGAGACCGAGGTTGTCCACCATGTCCGCGGTGATCGCCTGCGGCTGCACTCCGAGGAATCCGCGCACCACGCGCCCCGTCTGCTTGAGCTGAGGCAGGATCTGCTTGACCACGTTCACCGGAATGGCGAACCCGATGGTGTTGGCGCCGCTGATGATGGCCGCGTTCACTCCGACCACTTCGCCCTTCAGGTTGAAGAGCGGTCCGCCGGAGTTGCCCGGATTGATCGACGCATCGGTCTGCAGATAGTCGGAGTAAGGACCGCCGAACTGCGTCCGCTCTTTTGCGCTGATGATGCCGGAGGTCACGGTGGCCTGCAGGCCGAAAGGCTCGCCGATCGCGAGCACGTAATCCCCGACCTCCACGGAGTCGGAGTCCCCGAGCGTCGCGTACTTCAGCTTCTCGACTTCCTTGCCCTCGATCCTCAGCACCGCGATGTCGCTCTTCGGATCGTTGCCGATCACCTTGGCGGAGAACTCACGGGCGCCGCCCGGCGCGGTCTCATCGGTGATCACCTTGATCTCGTCCATCGGCCGGTACCGCCCGGGCCGCGACTCGTCTTGCACTTCCACCACGTGGTTGTTCGTGAGCACCAGCCCGTCGCCGATCAGGAAGCCCGACCCCAGCCCGCGGCGCTCCTGCTCGTTGGGCGTCGGCTGCCCGAAGTAGCGGAAGAACCTCTCCATCGGGTCCTGCGAGTCTTCTTCGTCGCCGCTTCCGTCCTCCTCGTCCTGCGGAGGGCGGACCCGCGGATGCCCTTGCGGCAACCTCTGCGAGACGCGGCCCTGGCGGGGCTTGATGCGCGAGTTGATGTTCACCACGACGGGCCGCAGTTGCTTCACCAACGGAGCGAGCGACGGCATGGGTCCGACCTGCTTGACCGTCTCGGCGGTGGTGGTCGGCGCTGCCGCCTGCGCGTCGGCGGCGAGGAAAGAGGTGTCCGACGGCCTGCGCTGACATGACGAGACCAGCGGCAGGGCGGCGATCGCGGCGAAGGCGCCGGCGAGCAATGCGGTGATGACGGTAAACCGGCGATGCATGCAACCTCCGAGGGAGCGGTCGCCAGATTGAACAGCGATACGTCCCATCTATTTCTTTCGACGGACCACGAGCGAAAATCTTTCGCGGCGAACCCCGCGATGCGAAGCAACGTAACGCCGTGGCTCCCCGCGTCAAGACAGTTGTGTAGCGGTCGCGTTTCAGTGCGACTCGGGAGCGCCCTGCAGCTCGTCCCGCGAAGAGCGCAGATCCTCCAGCTCGACGCGCTTGCCCCGCTGGTCGAGGACCTCGACTCGCGAGGCGTGCAGCGAGTAGTACAGCAGCCAGCGCTCCGCGTCCGTCAGGCTGCCCGGCGGCAAGGCCTCGTCGATCTCCTGCACGGTGAGAAACCCGCGGCGGATGCCCCGCGTGAACAGCGCCTTGCGCGCCTTGTGCGATCGGCCGGTCTTCAGCGAAGACATTCGGGTTCCTCGTACGGCAACGGCTTAGAACACCTCCCATGGCGTGTCAGCCAAAAAAACATGGTCGCTGAGCCGCATTCGAGGGCCGCGACTAAGCGCTCTCGCGCTGCTCGCGTTCGGCCTCGGCGGCAGGCCCTTTCTTCTCCGCTGGCAACGCACCCGACTCGGTCAGGATCCTCCGCAACTCATCTCCCTCGATCACCTCGGTCTGGAGCAAGCGTGCGGCCACCCGGCCCAGCGCTTCGCGGTGGCGGACGATCAGCTCGCGGGCGCGCTGCATGGCCTCTTCCACCAGGCGCGATACCTCCTCGTCGATGCGCCGCTGCGTCCGCTCGCTGTACGCCTTGTCCGTCAGTCCGGCCATGCCGTCGGCGCCTCCCAGGAAGGGCGACCGGCCGCGCTCGGCGTAGTTCACCGGTCCAAGCGCTTCGCTCATGCCATATTCGGTGACCATCAGGCGGGCGATCTCGGTGGCCTGCTTGAAGTCGTTGGAGGCACCCGTGGAGATCGAGCTGACCACGATCTCCTCCGCTGCCCGGCCGCCCATCAGGCCCGCCATCTTGTCGAGCAACTCCTCGCGCGACATGAGGTACCGGTCCTCGAGGGGGAGCTGCATGGTGTACCCGAGCGCGGCCAGGCCGCGCGGGATGATCGAGATCTTGTGCACCGGCTCGGAGTGCGTGAGCAGGGTGGAGACCAGCGCGTGTCCGGACTCGTGGTAGGCGACGATCTCCTTCTCCTTCTCGTTCATGCGGCGGGTCTTCTTCTCCAGCCCCGCCACCACGCGCTCGATGGCCTCCATGAAGTCGGCCATCACCACCTTGTCGCGATCCTTGCGCGCGGCGAGCAGCGCCGCCTCGTTGACCACGTTCGCCAGGTCCGCGCCGGCGAATCCCGGTGTGCGGGCGGCCACCAGCTTGAGGTCCACGTCGGCCCCCAGCTTCACCTCGCGCGAGTGGATGCGGAGGATCTCCTCGCGCCCCTTCCGATCGGGGCGATCGACCAGGACCTGCCGGTCGAATCGACCCGGCCGCATCAGCGCCGGATCGAGGATCTCGGGTCGGTTCGTCGCCGCAAGCACGATCAGCGCGGTGCGCGAGTCGAAGCCGTCCATCTCCGCCAGCATCTGGTTCAGCGTCTGCTCGCGCTCATCGTGGCCGCCGAACATGCCCGCGTTGCGGCTCTTGCCGATGGCGTCCAGCTCGTCGATGAAGATGATCGCGGGCGCCTTCGCGGCCGCCTGCTGGAACAGATCGCGCACGCGCGCGGCGCCGACGCCGACGAACATCTCCACGAACTCGGAACCGGAAAGGCTGAAGAACGGAACGCCCGCCTCGCCCGCCACCGCGCGCGCGAGAAGGGTCTTGCCGGTCCCCGGGGGGCCGACCAGCAGCACCCCCTTGGGGATGCGGCCGCCGAGCCGCCGGAACTTGGACGGCATCTTGAGGAATTCGACGATCTCCTTCAGCTCGTCGGCGGCTTCGTCCACGCCGGCCACGTCCTTGAAGGTGACCCCGGTGTTCGACTCCATGTAGACGCGCGCCTTCGTCTTGCCGAACGACATCACTCCGGGCGGGCCGCCGGGCATGCCGCCGGACATGCGCCGCGTGAGCCAGGAGACGAAGAGGAGCCCGATGCCGATGGGAACGATCAGCATCCAGATCATCTCGCTCATCCCGCTTTCGGAGACGGCGTCGAACTCGATGTGCTTGTCCTGCAGCGTCTTGATCAGCGTGGTGTCGCCGGAGACGCGCACGGCGAACCAAGGCAGCTCGCCCTTGGACTGCGCGTCGCCCGCTTTCGGGTAGCACTTCACCCAATCATTGCTCAGGACGACCTTCTGGCAGCCGTCGCTCTGCACGCGCTCGAGCAGGCGGCTGTAGGGCACGCGCTGGAACCCGACGTCCTGGAACAGCGAGCGCAAGAGGAGGAAACCGACCAGCAGCAGGAGCACGTAGATGAGCGGCGACCCGAAGCGCGGGCCCGACCCAGGCTGCTTGTCGAGCTTCTTGCCGCGCGGATTCGGCTTTCCGATCGCCATCGAACGGGCCCCCTCCCCCAGAAGGTGCAAAGTCCCCCGGGAAACATTAACGATGGCGGGCAGAATTGGCAGCTTGCGTCAGTGCGTCAAATCGAGCAGCTGAGCGACCGTCTTCTCGTCTGCTGCCGGGAACTCGTATTGATCCATGTCCTGTGGCGAGACCCAGCGGTGGTCGTGCACCTTCTTGTGGTTGATGTCGCCCTGCGTGAGCTTGCACCGGTAGACGCGGAAGTCGATGTCGTAGTGGGGATAGCTGTGTTGCACGTGGATGACGCGGTCTCCGACATCGACGTCGATCTCCATCTCCTCCTTCAGCTCGCGGGCGAGCGCCGCCTCGTCGGATTCGCCCTCCTCCACGCGGCCGCCGGGGAATTCCCACAGCAGGGGCAGGGTTGCCGTGGGGCGGCGCTGAGTGATGAGGTACTTGCCATCCCTCTCGATCATGGCGGCGACGACACGGATCCGATGTGGCATGAGAACCGACGATAGACCCGGGTGGAGCACGCGGCAAGGCGTCCGCCAGGTTAGTTGCACACCGAGGGCGGTGGCTTAACCTTGGGAACGGAGATTCCCATGCGTGCTCTGTTCACCGCCCTGGCGCTCGCCCTGGCCCTTCCGGCCCTGGCGAAGGGCAAGAACAAGCCGCAAAAAACGCAACCGAAGCCTGCGGCGGCGCCGGCGCCGCATCCGGCGCTCTGTTCCGGAGATTACGCGGACGCTGTTCCTCCCGAGAAGGCGTCGGCGATCCTCGACACGCCCCGCGAGGCGTTCGTCTTCGCCATCCGCAACACCGCGACCTACGAGCGCGTCTATTACGGCCGCGACGGAAAACTGCGCCGCGCGTACCTGCGGTCGCTCGTCCACGGGAGCGGTTTTGCGTACCGGATCGTGAACGGAGAGACGCACCTGGTCACCAACGAGCATGTGGCCAGCCAGCCCGAGGTGACGGATGAAGAGCACCCGGTCGACGGCGTGCCGATGGGCTCCAAGAAGGTGCGGGAGCAGCTGAAGATCGTGCGGGACGAGACCGACGACTACGAGCCCGGCCACGTGCCGCTGACCAAGCTGCTGGTCGATGCGCAGGCCGACGTCGCGGTGCTGAAGGCGCGCAAACTGCTCCCGGTGATGCCGTACCGCATCGGGCGGTCAGGCGCGCTGCGGGCGGGCAACCTGGTCCAGGTGCGCGGCTTCCCGCTCGGCGCTTTTGCGGCCCTGAACACCGGCAAGGTGCTCAATCCGCTGACCCAGGACACCGAGCGCGGCTGGAACCATGTCGACTTCATGATCGACGCCCTGCTCGCCTCGGGAAACAGCGGGAGCCCCGTGTTCGCCATCTCCTGCCGCACCTCGGAGCCGGAGCTGGTCGGCATCTACCATGCCGGCTACACGGACGCGGCGGCGCTGAACGCGGTGGTCGCCGTCGATCAGCTGCGCGAGGAGCTCGAGACCCTGAAGGTGCCGAAGCGCGATCCCGCGGGGGTGCACAACGAGATCACCGCGCAGGATCGCGATCGCCTGATCAAGCAGCTCCTCGCCGAGACGACACGCAGCCTGACGTTTCCTTTCGGCGGACGTTCCGTGGTGGTGGCGCTGAGCGATCCTCAGACCATCCGCTTCTCCATCCTCGACGATGACTATCCGCTCTCCACCAGGGAGGCGATGGCGCTGGTCGATCGCGGGGCGAACGGATTCGGGACCCTCGATTCCGTCGTCGTGCCCGTCGACGGGCAGTCGACCGAGGCGCCGGTGCAAGCGCTGGAAGGGGACGTGCACGAGCACTTCGACAAGCTGTACGAGTCGCTCTGGCGGCAGGTGCTCGGCGTAGCGGACTACCGGTCTCGACTGGCGAAGGGACGGCTCAGCGCGGATGCCTTCGCCGAGGCGCAGGCCGCGCGCGCCCGGATCCGCAAGCGCACCCCGGAGCAGAAGGAGCTCCTCAATACCTGCGCCTTCGAGGCGGATCGGGCGAACTTCGGCGTCGCGCGGGTACAGGCTGCCGCCGCCGTGTCGCCGGTGGAAACCGGAACCAGCCCCTAGAGAGCCGAAAGGTGCGGGTTTGCGGCTACGTTTTAGACTGTACCGGTCATGAACACGAAGTGCGGCTATGCGGCTATGTTTTTGGACTGTACGGGTGATGAGGTGCCGCTCAGGGATGCCCGCCACAGACGGGGTAGTGCCTGCGCAGCTTGAAGTCCTTTCCGCGAGCGCGGAAACATCCTTGCGGGCGGTCGGAAACGCGCTCTAGGCTAGCGCATGCTCTCCTGGCTGCTCCTCGCCCTCGCGGCGACAATCGTCGTCGCGCTCGCGCTGCAGCACTGGAAGCAGTCGCGAAAGCTCCGACGCGCCCGCAAGCCGGCGGCGCCGCGGCTCCCCGTCGTGCTCGCGCATGGGTTCCTCGGATTCGACGAGATCGGAGTCGGCAACCGCAAGCATCCCTACTTCCGAGGCATCGGCGAGCAACTCGAACGGGCGGGTGCGCAGCTCTACTGCCCGAGGGTGCCGCCGGCCTCCTCGATCTCCGCCCGCGCCGCGCGGCTGGCCGACTTGATCCGCGCGGTCCCGGAGCCGCGCGTGAACATCGTCGCGCACAGCATGGGCGGTCTCGATGCCCGGTACGCGATCTCCCGGCTCGGTCTGGCAGACAGGGTCGCCTCGCTCGTCACCATCGGCGCGCCACACCTCGGCACCCCGCTCGCGGACGCTGGCCATGCCGTGTTCGGGCGCATCACGCGGCTACTGCGCAAGCTCGTCGACCTGACCGGGTTCGGCGACCTGACGACCGAAGGGATGGCGATGTTCAACCTCGAGGTGCCAGACGCGCAGGGCGTGGCGTACGCGAGCGTGGTGGGACGCAGCGGGCGGCTCAAGACCAATCCCCTGCTCTGGCCCTCGCACCTGTATCTCGCCGAGTGCTCCGGGCCCAACGACGGCGTGGTTCCGACGACGTCGCAGGCGCGCGGGGAGGTGCTGCGCGAGATCGAGGCGGATCACTGGGCTCAGATCGGCTGGGGGCGCGGATTCGACGCGGTCTCTTTCTACGAAGAGCTGCTCCGCGAGCTGCGCGGACGAGGCTTCTAGCCAACGGCCGTGCTCCTCACCGTCGAAGACAACAGCCGGTGCGGCGGGGATGAACGTATGCTTCCAAGGCATCTGCGTGACGCGCATGATTGGGGCGGTGCACGGTCCACCTCGTGTGGAACGTGCTCGCCAAGACCCCGGGGCGTCTGCGAGGGTCGAAGGTGTTCAATGCGCCGAACAAGGCCGACGCGCGTCGACTGGTTGCGCATCCGGTCGACGAACGGGCTCGAGCGCCTGCACGGTGAAATCAAACGGCGCACGCGCGCGCCAGGTGCCTTCCCCGGGCCGCGCGGGCGCCCTGCCGCTCATCGCCGCCGTGACGCTCCAGGTCACCGCGATCTGGGCGGACCGGCGCTACCTCGACATGTCGCGGATGGCCGCCGCCCTGCAACGGCCGCGTAGACTGGCCAACCAGAGAGTACAAGGAGCGAGCAATTGCCGACGACGTGATCAAGTGCATTCCGGTTCGTAACTCAGCCTCGAGGAGCTTCACCGCGCGTCCGTTCCGCTGGGTGAGAAGGACCAATCTGCGAGCCACTCGGGCGCGCGCCGCGCACGTCGCCAGCCGACCCGGAGGAGCCAGCCAACGGGAATGGCCAGAACGCGTCGCCTGGTGGAAGCTCCGTACGCGCCGGAAGAGAATGAATCGCCGGAAGACGCGCCCCCGAAGTGGTGTGCGCGGTTCCCCAGCACGTACGCGAGCGCGTTGACGACTTCAGTTGGCGTGAGCAGCACGCGAGAGTGGTAGTGGTCCGCAAAGACGGACCCCTGCCGGCCCATGAGCCTGTTGAGGGCCCTCGCGATGCGCACGCCGAGGCCCTGCATGCCGCGCGAGAGCGACGCGTCGGAATCTGCCTCGACGAGCAGGTGCAGGTGGTTTCCGAGCACCGTGAACTCGATCACGCGCAGCCCGAACCGTTCCCGCGCGTCCTCGAGAGAGGCCTCGATCAGCCGGAAGCAGCGGCGGCTGCGCAGGTTCCAGACACGACGACCGACGCGAAGAGTGACGTGGACCGGGGAAGGCTTACCAAAACGAGGTCGCGCCTTGTGCGAGACCTGCGGCCGCTGCGCCTTCGGCTTGCGGCCAGCACCGCGACGCTTGCCGCCGCGGTGAGGGAGCTTCAATGCGAGTTGGGCATTTCTCATGATTGGGGACATATTCCCGCAATCATTTACCTGCTGATATCGGTCACCTGACCGACGTGGATGCGGACCAGCTGCGTCGCTGACATCTTGAACCGAGGACGACAGTCGATTCCCGCCGCGGCCTGTAGCTCCCGCGCGCGCAGCCGGCCGATGTGGCACTGTGCCGCAGTGGCCTCGCTCACCTTCCTCGGCGCCGCGCAAACCGTCACGGGGTCGCGCCACCTGCTCACGACTGCGTCGGGCAAGCGCGTCCTGATCGACGCCGGGCTGTTCCAGGGGCGAAAGGAGCTGCGGCTACGGAACTGGGCGCCCTGGACCAGCGGCCAGCTCGACGCGGTGGTCCTCACGCACGCGCACATCGATCACACGGGGTTCTTGCCGCGCCTGTGTGCGCAGGGTCTGGTGCGGCGCGCGCTCTGCACCGATGCGACGCGCGACCTGGCCTGGTTGCTCCTTCCCGACAGCGGACATCTCCAGGAAGAGGAAGCGCGTTACGCGAACCGGCACGGGTACAGCAAGCACCGTCCGGCGCTGCCCCTCTACACCGCCGCCCAGGCGGAAACCGCGGCGCGCCGCCTCGAAGGGTTCCGCTACGACGTCCCCGTCGAGGTGGTGGACGGCGTCCAGGTCACCTTCCACCAGGCCGGCCACATCCTCGGCAGCGCGTTCCTCGACGTCCGCGCGGACGGGAAGCGGATCCTCTTCTCGGGCGATCTCGGACGATACGGCACGACGCTCCTCGCGGATCCCGACAATCCCGTGCAGGCGGACGCGATGCTTCTCGAGTGCACCTACGGCGATCGCACCCATCCGCCGGAGCCGCCGGATCACGAGTTGGAGACAGCGATCCTCGACGCGATGAAGCGCGGCGGCCCACTGCTGATCCCTGCCTTCGCCATCGGCAGGACGCAGGAGATCCTCTTCCTCTGGCGCCGCCTGGAGCACGAAGGCCGCATTCCCAGGGTGCCTCTGTTCGTCGACAGCCCGATGGCGACGGACGCGACGCCGCTCTACCTCAAGCATCCCGAGGACCAGTCGGCCGGCGTGCGGTCGCTGCTGGCCCGCAACGTGCGCCCGCTCCATCCCGCGCGCCTGCAGTTCGTCCGCGGCGCCGCGGAATCGGCGAAGCTGCTCGAGCGGGAAGGGTTCTTCGCCGTCATCGCCGCGAGCGGCATGGTGACCGGCGGCCGCATCCTCGCCCATCTGGAGGCGCACTTGCCCGACCCCGCGACCACGGTGCTGCTGGTCGGGTACCAGGCGGAGGAGACGCGCGGCCGCAGGCTGCTGGAGGGCGCGCGGGAGCTGAAGCTGCGCGGGACGGTGGTTTCCGTGCGCGCGAAGATCGTGCAGATGACCGGCTTTTCCGCGCACGCAGACTGGATGGAAGAGGAGCGCTGGCTGGCGCGCGCTCCGTCGCCGCCGGATCGGGTCTTCCTCGTCCATGGGGAGCCGTCCGCGATCGAGGCGCAGCGGGCCCGCCTGGCCGCGAAGGGCTGGCGCGTCGAGGCGCCACAGCCGGGTCAGGAAGTGCAGTTGTGAGCGCATTCGCGGAGGCTTTGCGCTCGCGAACACTGCTCCTCGACGCCGCGACGGGAACCGCGCTGATCGACCGCGGGCTGCAGGGGCGCGCGCCGGAATGGAACCTGACGCATCCGCGCGAGGTCCTCGCCTTGCATCGCTCCCACGTCGAGGCCGGAGCACAGGTCGTTCTCAGCAACACATTCGTCGGCGCAACGGCCGAAGAGTCCGCGGCGGCGCTGCGGCTCGCGCGCGAGAGCGGCGCAGAGTTCGTCGCCGGCTCGCTTTGGGCCGGCCTGCCCGATCTGCAGCGCCAGATCGCGCAGCTCTCTGCCGCCGACGCCATCTGGCTGGAGTCGGCGACCAGCGCCGCACAGGCGCTGAACGCGGTCGCGATCGCGAGGGAAGCCACCTCGATTCCCATCGTCATCACCTGCGCGATGGAGCAGGCGCCGCTCGCGGAGTTGGATCGGGTGGGCGCCCACGCGGCTGGGTACAACTGCTCCCCTTGGCCCGCCGACGCTGCCGACGCCAAGGTGCTGAAGCCCGACGCCGCCGGCCTTGCTCCCGAAGCCTGGGCCCGGCGGGTGATGAGCCGGGCCGCGGGTGCGCGGCTTCTCGGGGGCTGCTGCGGGACGAGCGCCGACCACCTGCGGGCGCTTCAGCGGCTGCGCGCGACTCCGCGGTAGTCCACCATCAGGCAGCGGTCCTGCACCACGAGCGTGCCGGCGCGCGCCAGCGCCTCCGCCGTGCGGTCGTCGCGGAT
>Ga0209761_1002724_pt1 | contig 11603 bp, 7 predicted proteins | sample GraSoi013_1_40cm_4_FD_185818 | JGI IMG/M metagenome (GOLD analysis project Ga0209761, IMG submission 185818) | Grasslands soil microbial communities from the Angelo Coastal Reserve, California, USA - Sample 09_25_2013_1_40cm (SPAdes) (version 2) | ecosystem: Environmental > Terrestrial > Soil >... | reverse complement strand
CGAAGAGGTGCTGCTCGACCGCCGGAGCCTGGCGCGAGGCTATTTCCGCAAGGACACGCTGACGCGGCTGCTGCGCCACCATGCGACGGGGCGGCGCGACTACAGCCGCTGGATCTGGAACCTGATCATCCTGGAGATGTGGTGCCGTCTCTTTCTGGACAGCGCGGACGTCGGGGCCGGCGCGTCAGCCAGGGCGTGCGCATGATCACCCCGACGGCGGACGGCACCCGGACGCCCGTGCCGACGCTTCCGTCCGATCCGACGTCGGAGGGCACGCTCGCCCGGAGCGCGCTCTGGCTCATGGGCGGCAAGACGGTCGCCTTCGTGCTGATGCTCGCACTGCCCCTGCTGCTCGTCCGCCGCTTGAGCCAGACCGATTTCGGCCTGTACAAGCAGGTGTTCCTCCTGGTGAGCACCGCCATGACGGTCCTTCCGCTCGGGTTCGTGATGAGCGCCTTCTACTTCCTGCCGCGGCGGCCTGACAAGCAGTCTCGAGTCGCGTTCAACATCCTGCTGTTCTACGTGATCGTCGGCGCCGGAGCCGGCCTCGCCCTGCTGTGGCAGCCGACGATTCTCCAGGTGATGTTCCACGACCCCACGCTGGCCCGATTGGCCGGCCCGATCGCGATCCTGGTCTTCATATCGGTGACATTCTCGTTTCTCGATCTCATTGCGCTCGCCCGGGCCGACGTCCGGACCGCCACGGTACTCATCGTGATCATGAACCTCGGGCGGGCGGCGCTGCTCCTGGCGGCCGCGTTCGCCTTCGGCTCCTTCGAGGCGCTCGTGTATGCGGTGATGCTCCAGGGCGTCTTGCAGGCAGCGCTCCTGATCTGGTACCTCAGCACCCGCTTTCAGGGCTTCTGGCGCGGCCCCGATTGGTCCGTGATGCGTGCGCAGCTCGGGTACGCGCTACCGCTGGGGACGGCCGGGATCCTCACCGTGATCCAGGGCGACCTGCACAACTACTTCGTCGCGCACTACTTCGACGCCGCCAGCTATGCCATCTACGCGGTCGGGTGCTTCCAGCTGCCGTTTCTAGCGATTTTGAGCGACTCCGTCGGCTCGGTCATGATCCCGGCAATCGGCCGTCTAGAGCTACACGGCAAACCCGAGGATATCGTCCGCCTCAGCGCGCGGTTGATGCGCGTCCTGGCCGCCCTGTATTTCCCGATCTACGTCTTTCTGCTCGTCGCTGGTCGCGAGTTCATCGTCGTCCTGTTCACCACGCGGTACGTGGACAGCTGGCCGATCTTCGCCATCAACCTGACGTTGATCCCGCTCAGCATCCTCACCAGTGTGTCCGATCCCGTGCTACGGGCGTACCCGGCTTACATCCCGTGGTTGCTTCGGCTACGCCTGGTCCTGCTCGGCGTGCTCACGCTGGGCGCCTGGCTCGCGACCTCGAATTTGCTGATGTTGGGCGCCATCGTCGTCATGGTGGCTGTCTATGCCGCCGACCGCGTGGTCCTCGCGGTGGTCCTGGGCCGCGCGCTGAAAGTCTCCTGGCGTCATCTCGGCCTGCTCCGCGACGTCGGCAAGCTGAGCGTGGCCGCCGGGGTGGCCGGTCTCGCCACGGCCGCCGCGCACGTCGCCGTCGCCGGCGCCACACCCCTGGCCGTCCTCGCGACGAGCGCGGCCGTCTTCGCGGCGGTCTATCTGCTGTCGGTGCTGGCGCTTGGCGTGCCGACGCCGACGGAGCGAATGGCGGCCCGCGAGCAGGTGGGTCGCGTCCTGCAGCGATGCGGGCTTCGGCGGAGTCCGCCGGGGCTGCGCGGGATCCCGGGCGAGGAAGCGCCATGAACGCCGTGCCCAGGCTGAGACCTCCCTCGCTGGCGACGCCGGCCGACGACACGCTCGTCGTGCAGCGGATCGAAGACACGGCGACGTTCGAGGCGCTGCGCCCGGAGTGGAACGAGCTGCTGCAGGCCAGCGCGTCCAACTGCGTCTTTCTCACCTGGGAATGGCTCTTCGCGTGGTGGCGCAACCTGTCCGAGGGCCGCCGCCTGTCGCTCATCACCGTGCGCCGAGGTGGCCGGCTCATCGCGCTCGCGCCGCTCGCCGTGCGACCCCGCACGCTCGAGCGTTTGCTGCCGTGGCCGTCGCTGGAGTTCCTGGGGACCGGCCTCGCCGGCTCCGATTATCTCGACGTGATCGTCCGGCGCGGCCACGAGCGCGAGGGGCTGGCGGCCGTGGCCGACGCGCTTTCCGCCGCAGGGGCCGTCCTGGAGCTCAGCCACGTTGCCGCGAACGTCAGCGCCGCCGCGCAGCTCGCCGGCGACCTCGCGCGGCGGCTGGGCTGGACCGCCTCGGCCTCCAGGATCAACGTCTGCCCCTTCATCAAGTTGTCCGGCCACTCCTGGCCGTCGTACCTGGCCTCGCTCGGCTCCGCCCACCGGTACAACGTTCAGCGGCGGCTGAAGAACCTGACGAAGCAGTTCGACGTCCGTTTCGAGCAGGCGTCCTCGGAGGAACAGCGCCGCGAGGCGCTGAAGGTGCTCATCGATCTCCACAACCGACGCTGGCGCGAGCGCGGTGGATCGCAGTCGTTCGCCACCGCCGCGCTGCGCGGCTTCTACGCCGACGTGAGCCGATTGGGCCTCGAGCGCGGCTGGCTGCGGCTCTTCGTCCTCCGACTGGACGGACGACCGGCGGCGGCGCTGCATGGCTACCAGTACAGCGGGGCGTTCTCCTTCTACCAGGCCGGCTTCGATCCCGCGTTCGCCAAGCAGAGCGTCGGGCTCGTCACGATGGCGCTGGCGATCAAGAGCGCGATCGAGGAGGGCGCCGCCGAGTACGACCTTCTCCACGGCGACGAACCGTACAAATACCAGTGGGCCGGTCAGACGCGTGACCTCGAGCGGATCGAGCTGTTCTCGCCGTGCGTGCGAGGCCGACTCTCCCGCGGGGCGCTGGGTCTCAGCCGCACCGCCCGCCGGATGGCTCGTCGCGTCGTCGGCAACGGCCTTGCCGACTGGATCGTCGTGGCCACGGCCCTCAGCGAGTAACGCGACCTCATGACCATGCAGATCGGCAGACAGATCATCTACTGGCTCCTCGTCCTCGGCGGGCTCGCCTGGCTTTCCGCCCGTCTGAATCGGCGTAAGATCCTCGTCCTCGTCTACCACGGCGTCCACGCCGGCCACGCCGATCCGGTGCTGAACTTCGACGGCATGCACGTGCGGGCGCGGCGGTTCGCGCGTCAGATGCGCTACGTATCACGGCGATACCGCGTGGTGACGCTGGACCGGCTCCTCGAGCCCGGCAAGGCCCCGACGCCGGACCGGCCGTGCGCGGTCATCACGATCGACGACGGGTATCGAAACATCCACGAGGTCGCCTTCCCGATCCTCAGGCGGCTGAGGCTGCCGGCCACCCTGTTCGTGTCCACGGGGTTCATCCTGGGTGGGCGCGGCCTCTGGTGGGATCGCCTGCGCCTCATCGTCGGCGCCGCGCGACGGCCGACCCTGTCGTTCCATATCGGCGGGACGGAGCGCGTGTTTCCCATTCGCACGGTCGAGGAGCAGCGGGTCGCGCTGACGGCGCTGTCGAACAAGCTACGGCGCCTGCCACGGAGGGGCCGCGAGGAGACCCTTCGGTCGCTCGCCACGGCGCTCGACGTGCCGCTGGCCGAGGGCGGGACCTTCGCCGAGCCGCTGACGCCAGCCGAGATCCGCGCCATGGCCGAGAGTGGTGTCACGATCGGCAGCCACGGAGTCTCGCATGACTCGTTTCTCCTCCTGAGTCGCGACGCGCTGGCGCACGACCTGACGGAGTCCAAGCGCCGTCTCGAGCAGTGGACGGGCACGCGCGTGGACTGGCTCGCCTATCCGCACGGCGACTTCTCCGCCGGCATCGTGAAAGCCGCGCGGCGGGCCGGTTACCGGGGAGCGGTGACGACCATCGAGACGCTCAACAACGAGCGCTGCAACCGCTATGCGGTTCGGCGCATCGGCGTGCACGACAACATGACCCTCGCTCACTTCATCGTGGCCACGTCGGGACTGCGAGACTTCGGTCTCGGCATGATCGCGGCCGCCACACGGTTCTGGAGTCGCGCGCCGGTCTCGCAGCCTCGCGGCGTGGCCTGACCATGTGCGGCATCGCCGGAAAATACCGCCTCGACGGAGCCCCGGTGGATCGGCGCCTCCTCAAGCGCATGGCGAGCGCCATGGTCCACCGCGGGCCCGACGACGAGGGCTTCTACGTCGACGGACCGTTCGGAATGACCATGCGCCGGCTGTCCATCATCGACCTGGGCGCCGGTCACCAGCCGCTCTGCAACGAGGACGGCTCGGTCTGGGTCGTGTTCAACGGCGAGATCTACAACTACGTCGAGCTGAGAGACGAGCTGGTCGCGCGCGGGCACCGATTCAAGACGGCCACCGACACGGAAGTCATCGTGCACCTGTACGAGGACCTCGGCCGCGACTGTGTGCAGCCCCTGCGCGGGATGTTCGGGCTCGCCGTCTGGGACGAGCGGACGCGGACGTTGCTCCTGGCCCGCGATCGACTGGGCAAGAAGCCGCTCTATTATTCGCTGCGCCCGGGGCGGGCCCTCGTGTTCGCCTCCGAGCTCAAGGCCCTGCTCGAGGACGCCGCCGTGGAGCGGGACGTCGACGTCGAGGCGCTGGACCGTTACGCCAGCCTGCTCTACGTTCCGTCGCCCGCCTCGATCTTCCGGGACGTGCGAAAGCTGCCGGCCGGTCACACCCTGGTCTGCACCCCCGAGGGCGCCAGCATCCACCGGTACTGGGACCTCCCGTTGCCCGAGCCGGAGCCCCGGCCCGACGCGCCCGAACGCTTCCACGAGCTCCTGACCGAGGCCGTCAAGATCCGGCTGCGAAGCGACGTGCCGCTCGGCGCCTTCTTGAGCGGCGGCGTGGATTCGAGCGCGGTCGTCGCCACCATGGCCAGGCTCCTGAACCGCCCGGTGGTCACGACCTCGATCGGCTTCGACGACGGCGACAGCGAGCTGCCCTACGCGGCCATGGTGGCGCGTCACGTCGGCAGCGAGCACCACCCACGGATCGTGACGGCGCCGTCGCCGGAGCTGATCGAGCGGCTCGTCTGGCACCTCGACGAGCCGTTCGCCGACTCGTCGGCCGTCCCCACGTACTTCGTCTCCATGGCGGCGCGCGAGCACGTCACCGTCGCGCTGTCGGGCGACGGCGGGGACGAGCTGTTCGCGGGCTACGGCCGGCACCGGGTGGAGGCGCTCGAGCATCGGATCCGACGGGTCCTCGGCCCCCGCGCCGGTCGCGCCGTCGCCCGGGCGGCGGCGCGGCTGCCGGTCGGCACGAAGGGACGCAACGTCCTCCTCGACGTCGGCCTGCCGGCCGAGGACGGGTGCGCGCGAAAGTTCTATTTCACGCCGGAGGTGCCGCGGCTCAAGGCGTGGCTCTACAGCCCGTGGCTGCGGGCGGAGACGGAGAAGCTCGATCCCCTCGCGCCGTTTCGCCGTGCGTTCCGGCGCGCCGAGACGGCCGACGCCGTCAATCGAATCCTCAACGTCGACGTCGCCACGTACCTCTGCGACGACATCCTGGTCAAGGTCGACCGGATGAGCATGGCGCACTCGCTGGAGGTCCGCGCGCCGCTGCTCGACCACAAGCTCGTCGAGTTCGTCGCGACGCTTCCGGCCGCCTGGAAGCTCAACGGCGGCGGCTCGAAGGTGCTCCTGCGCTCCGTGCTGGACGGCATGGTCCCGCGCGCGGCGTTCGACCGGCCCAAGCACGGCTTCGTCTCGCCGATCGCCGGCTGGCTGCGCCGTGAGCTGGCCGGGTACGTCGAGGACACGATCTGCTCCCGCCGGGCCCGGGAGCGCGGCTACTTCGACCCCGCAGGCGTGCGAACGCTATGGGCGGCCCATCGCAGTGGGCAGGCGAACTTCGCGCACGAGATCTGGATGCTGCTCATGCTGGAGCTCTGGCACCGCGCCTTCGTCGACCGCGGACGCCCCTAGGTCGGCTCACCATGCGCCCCAACGCCAACAAGGTGCTCATCGTCGGCAACTACCCGCCGCCCTACGGAGGGCTGTCCGTGCAGGTGTCGGTGCTCCACGGCTTGCTCGCGGGCAGCCATGGCTACGCGTGCCGCGTCCTCGACATCGGCGAGGGCCGCCGCCAGCGCCGGCCGGAGTGCCTCGGGGCGAGACATGGCCTCGACTTCGCGGCCAAGCTCCTCTGGCACGCCGCCGGCCAGTGGATCCTTCATCTCCACACGAACGGCCACAACGTCAGCAGCTGGCTGGGTGCGCTGGCCTGTGCGACGGCCGGGCTGCTCAACGGGCGCAAGACGGTCCTGAGCCTGGGCTCTGGCCTCGCGCCGGACTGGATCCGCGACGCGGGCCCGATCATGCGCGGGGTGGTGCGACTCACGCTCGCGCTGACGGGCGTCATCGTCTGCCGCAACGCACCCTCGCGCGCCGCCATCGCCGCGCTGGGCGTTCCGGCCGACAAGATCGTCGTGCTCTCGGGCTTCTACGGCCTGGGCCCGACCGAAACCGCCACGGTGCCGCGGCCGGTGGAGGAGTTCCTCAACGCGCATTCCCCGGTGATCGGCGCCGTCGCGTCGATCGGGCCCGAGTACGGCCTTCCGCTGATCGCCGAGGCGGCCACCCGGCTGCGAAGCGCGTATCCACGACTCGGGCTGCTCCTCATGGGGCCGGCGGGATTCGCGCGCGCCGACCTCGACGGGAGCCTGCTCGTGGCGGGCCAGCTTCCGCACGACACGGCGCTGGCCGTGATGCGGAGACTGAGCGTGTTCGTCCGCCCGACCTATTTCGATGGTGACGCGTCGTCGGTGCGCGAGGCCCTCGCCCTCGGGGTGCCCGTGGTCGCCAGCGACACCGACTTCCGGCCGGAGGGCGTGATCGTGTTCCGGCGCGGGCACGTCGACGATCTCACCGACAAGCTCGCCCAGACACTCGGCGCCGGACGTTCCCGGCCGCGACCCGGGCCGGCAGATGCCGGCTCGTGGCCTCGTGTTCTCGCGATCTACGAGCGGCTGTCGCTCAAGGGAGACCTCGCATGCTGATTCTCGGGATCAACGACGGCCACACGGCCGCCGCCTGCCTCTATCAGGACGGACAGGTCAGAGCCGCCATCCAGGAAGAGCGCCTGCGGCGGATCAAGAACTGGGCGGGCATGCCGACCGAAGCGATCGCGGCCGTGCTGCGGATGACCGACACCCGTCCGGAAGACATCGACTTCGTCGCCCTCAACGGGCACTGGGCCGCGTTTTCGATGACCCGAGAGCAGCTGATGGAAGAGTACCGGAGGATCAACGACGTCGACGTGTCGGTCCGTCGCGGTCTTCGGCGCGCGCTCAGGCGCGTGGCGCTGGCGACCCCGCTCTACGCGCGCCAGCAGGGACGGCGCCACGCGGGGCGGATCCGGGAGCTGGTGCGGATGGGGATCCCGGCCGAGCGCGTCGTCTGCGTGGATCATCACACCGCCCACGCCGCCGCTGCCTACTATGGTCAGGCCAACTTCGACGACGACATCCTCGTGCTCACGTGCGACGGCGCCGGCGACAGGCTCTGCGCGACGGTCAGCGTCGGTCGGGACGGACGGCTCGAGCGGCTGCACGCCGTGGACATGGCCGACTCCATCGGGAACATCTACGCGATGGTCACCTACCTCATGGGCATGGTGCCGCTCGAGCACGAGTACAAGCTCATGGGGCTCGCTCCCTATGCCGACCCCAAGGGCGTCGAGCAGGTCTACGGGGAGCTGAAGCGGCTCATCCGATTCGACGCGCGCAACCCGTTGGGATGGGAGCGCGCCGGCGGGTGCCCGGAAACGTACTGCTCGTATCGGTTCTTCCGCCAGCTCCTGGATCGCAAGCGATTCGACGCGATCGCCGGTGGCGTGCAGAAGTTCACGGAAGCCGTGCTGCTCGAGTGGGTGAGGAACTGCATCCGTGAGACCGGACTGCACCGCCTCGCTCTCGGCGGGGGCGTCTTCATGAACGTCAAGGCCAACAAGCTGATCATGGAGCTGCCGGAGGTCCGGGAGCTGTTCGTCTATCCGTCGTGCGGCGACGAGACGAACGCCATGGGCGCCGCCTATGCGGTGTACGCGCAGAAGGCGGGGACGGCGAAGATGACGCCGCTGCGAGACCTCTACTGGGGTCCCGAGTTCAGCGACGACGAGATCGCGCAGGCGCTGCGGGGTTTCGAGTTCCGGGCGCCGGTCCGCTACGAGCGGGAGGACCCGATCGAGCCGCGCGTGGCCCGGCTGCTCTCCGAGGGACACGTCGTCGCCCGCTTCAAGGGGCGAGAGGAGTTCGGCGCGCGGTCCCTCGGCAATCGCTCCATCCTGGCGGACCCGCGCAACACCGAAGTCGTCCGCGAGATCAACGAGGCGATCAAGGCCCGGGACTTCTGGATGCCGTTCTGCCCGTCCGTGCTCGCGGAGCGATCGGCCGATTACCTCGTCAACCCCAAGGGCGTTCGGGCGCCCTACATGATCCTGTCGTTCGACACGACCGAGCGCTGGACCGAGTTTCGCGCCGGCCTCCATCCCTTCGATCGGACGGCACGGCCTCAGGAAGTCTCGGCCGAGTGGAATCCCGACTATCACGCCCTCATCGAGGAGTTCCAGCGGCTGACGGGCGTCGGGGCCGTGCTCAACACGTCGTTCAACCTGCACGGCTTCCCCATCGTGAGCCGGCCCGAGGATGCGCTCGACGTCCTCGACCGCTCGGGCCTGCGCCATCTCGCCATCGGCAACTGGCTCGTGTCGAAAGTATGACGCTCGTCTCGCCGATGCGTCGGTGGCCGGGGGCGCTCGAGCCCGTGTGGTGGGCGGGGCGGGCGCTGTGGCGCGAGGCGTTCGGCTTCCGGTTCGCGTATCCGCTCGAGACGGTGGCCGCGGCCGGCTACCGCGACTCGCTGCACTACTACGTCTACAGCGAGCGATTGTTCTTCGACGCCATGGAGCTCGACCCGCAGGGCGTCCCGGTCCAGCGCTCCCGGACGTTCGGCGAGAGCTACAACCCGGCCTACGTGGCCTGGTACGGCCTGGCCAGCCTGGAGCGCTGGCTCCGCAGCGCGGATCGCGACGGCTTGACGGCGTTCTCTCGACAAGTCGACTGGCTCGTGCACCATGCCGTCCGCCGGGACGACGGCGCGGTCGTCTGGCCCTACACGTTCGACTGGCGCGAGGGGCGCTGCGAGCTCAAGGCCCCGTGGATCTGCGCGATGGCCCAGGGCCTGGGCATCAGCGTGCTCGTCCGGGCCCACCGGCTGGGCGGCGGCGAGCATCTGCTCGAGCTGTGCCACGCCGCCACGCGCGTCTTCGAGAAGAACGTCGAGGACGGCGGCGTCCGGACGCTTCAGCACGGCCACGCGCTGTACGAGGAGTACCCCGGCTACCCGCTGCCCCGCGTGCTCGACGGCTTCCTCTTCAGCCTGCTCGGCCTCTGGGATCTCGCCGCGCAGACGGGAGAGCGGTGGGTGTATCAGCTGTTCGCGGACGGAATCGCCGGATTGGTCGGCTCTCTCGATTTCTGGGATTACCATCGGCGCTGGAGCTGGTACGGCTCGCACGGATATCTGTGTCCGCCGCATTACAACAAGCTCAACGCTGCTCTCCTTCGCGCGTTGAGCGGCGTGTCCGGCGAGCCGATTTTGCGCGAGCGTGCCGAGCAATGGGACTCGGCGCGCCGCGGAATGCTGACTCGCGCCGAGGTGTACCTCGCCTTTCTCGTCACCAAGAACCTGTCGCGCGTGCGACATCGGACGTGGCGGGCCATGACGCCTGCCCGCGTTCGCGAGAGCTCGAGCTGACCCATGTGCGGCATCGCGGGAATCGTCAAGCGCGACCCCAGAGAGACCGTGGACGAAGCGCGTCTCAAACGGATGCGCGACGTGCTCCGCCATCGCGGGCCAGACGGCGAGGGCCTGCTGCTCGACGGGCCGGTCGGACTCGGCCACCGCCGGCTGGCGATCATCGACGTGGCGGGCGGCCACCAGCCCATGGCCAACGAGGACGAGACCATCTGGATCGTCTACAACGGCGAGATCTACAACCACGCCGCGCTGCGCCCGGGCCTCGAGGCGCGGGGCCACCGCTACCGGACGCGCAGCGACACCGAGACGATCGTGCACGCGTACGAAGACGATGGCGAGCGCTGCGTCGAGCGCCTGGATGGCATGTTCGCCTTCGCGCTCTGGGATCGGCCCCGGGGGCGGCTGCTCCTCGCGCGCGATCGGCTCGGCATCAAGCCGCTGTACTACACGTTCACGCGGGACGAGCTCCTGTTCGCGTCGGAGATCAAGGCGATTCTGGCCGCCCTCCCGAGCCGGCCGGCGCTCGACGCCACGGTCGTTCCCGAGTTCCTCGCCACGCGCTCGGTGTCCGGAGCGCAGACGTTCTTCCGCGACGTCGAAACGCTGCTCCCCGGGCGGACGCTGACGTGGTCGGTCGGGGAGGGGATCCGGACGCGCCGCTACTGGCAGCTGCCGGCCACGCTCGACGAGGCGCCCGCCGGCCTCGCGGAGCGTGCCGCGTGTCTGCGCGAGCACCTGACCGCCGCCGTTCGCAGCCACCTGATGACGGATGTCCCTCTCGGGCTGTTCCTCTCCGGCGGCATCGACTCGAGTGCGCTGGCGGTGCTGATGGCGGGAATGGTGCGCGAGCCCGTGCGCACGTTCTCGGTCGGCTTCGACGAGCCCGGCGCCAACGAGCTCGCCTGGGCGCGGCTCGTCGCCGACCGGATCGGCGCCGAGCACCGCGAGGTGACGCTCTCGCCCGATCAGTTCTTCGAGGCCCTGCCGCGGCTCATCTGGCACGAGGACGAGCCTATCGCCACCCCGGCCAGCGTCCCCCTCGCGTTCGTGTCGCGCCTCGCCCGCGACCACGTCAAGGTCGTGCTGACCGGCGAGGGCGCCGACGAGCTGTTCCTCGGTTACAACCGCTACCGGATCGCCGCGCTGAATCACCGTCTCGGCGGCGTCTGGGACGCGACGCTTCCGGGCGGGATGCGGCGGGGCGTCGCCCGGCTCGCGCGGGCGATGCCGGCACGTGTCCGGCGATACACCGAAGCGACGTTCCTCGCGCGATCGGCGACACCCCGCGCCCTTTTCTTCGACGCCTTCGCCGTCTTTCCGGCGGCGTGGCAGCGCGGCCTCCTGGCCGACGCCTCGCTGCGCGGGCGGGATCCCCATGCCGCCGCCCTCGCGCATTTCGAGGACGCGCCGGGCGGCTTCCGCGACCGGATGAGCCACGCCGATCTCCAGACGTACCTGGTCGAGCTGCTGATGAAGCAGGACCAGATGAGCATGTCGGCCTCGATCGAGAGCCGCGTGCCGTTCCTGGACCGCACGGTGGTCGAGTATGCGGCAGCGACACCGGGGCGGTTCAAGCTCGCCGGCTGGCGGACGAAGGCCGTGCTTCGCGAGGCCGTCCGCGACCTCGTGCCCCCCTCGATCCTCACGCGACCCAAGATGGGATTCCCGGTGCCGCTCGATCCCTGGTTCCGCGGCCGCTTCTGGCCGGTCGTGGAGGAGTTCGTCCTCGGGCCGCGCGCGCTGCGCCGCGGATTGTTCGTGCCGTCCGAGCTACGGCGCCTCGCGGAGGAGCACCGCTCGGGCG
>Ga0209761_1002723_pt1 | contig 11604 bp, 6 predicted proteins | sample GraSoi013_1_40cm_4_FD_185818 | JGI IMG/M metagenome (GOLD analysis project Ga0209761, IMG submission 185818) | Grasslands soil microbial communities from the Angelo Coastal Reserve, California, USA - Sample 09_25_2013_1_40cm (SPAdes) (version 2) | ecosystem: Environmental > Terrestrial > Soil >... | reverse complement strand
CATGATGCGGCCGCCATCGCGGCGCCGGTGCGGGCCGAGGCCAGGGTCAAGTCTCGCAATGATTGGAAGGCTGACGTGGCCAGCCTCTCGTCGGTGAAACGCCAGCGCCAGTTACCCTCCGCGCTTCCGGGCTGGTTCATCCGCGCCTCCTTGCCAAGATTGAGAACGTCCTGCAACGGGGCGATCGCGAGCGCGGCCACCGACGACCACGCCAGACCCAACAAGGCGGGAGCGGCGTCCCCGCTGGTGCCCGCCGCGCGCTTCAGATAGCGCCAGAGGTTGCCGCGCGCCGCGTCGGACAGCTCGTCATACCATCCACGCGTCGTCGGATTGTCGTGTGTGCCCGTGTAGACGACCGTGTTGGGGACGTAGTTGCCGGGCAGATATGGATTATCGGGGTGGCCGTCGAAGGCGAACTGCAGCACGCGCGTCCCGGGGATGTGAAACTCGTCGCGGAGCGCCTCCACGTCCGGCGTGATCAATCCCAGGTCCTCGGCCACGAAGGGCAGTCCGCCCAGCGCCTTCTCGACGGCGCCGAAGAACTGTGCGCCCGGGCCGGGCATCCACTGACCGGACTGCGCCGTCGGCGCCCCGGCCGGTATGTGCCACGCCGCCGCGAATCCTCGGAAGTGATCCAGACGGATCGCGTCGACGTGAGCCAGCAAGGCGCGCAGGCGGTCGATGCACCAGCGGTAGCCGCGCGCGGCAAGCGCGTTCCAGTCATAGATCGGATTGCCCCAGCGCTGTCCCTGCGAGCTGAAGTAGTCCGGCGGCACACCGGCGACGACGCGCGGCCGGCGCTGGGCGTCGAGCAGGAACAGCTCCGGGTAGGCCCACACGTCGCTCGAGTCCGGCGAGACGAAGAAGGGCAGGTCGCCGATCAAGCGCACGCCTTTCGCACGCGCGTGGGCCTTCAGGCGCGCCCCCTGACGGGACAACAGGAACTGAGCAAATCGAGCCTGCTGGACCTCGCTCGCTAGATCTCGCCGCGCCTGATCGAGCGCGGCCGGCGTGCGGCGGACCAGCTCTTCCGGCCACTCTAGATACGAGGCACCGCTGTATCTCGTCTTCAGTGCTCGGAACAGTGCGTAGTCATCCAGCCAGTGGGCCTGTTCCTCGCCAAAGTGTTCGAAGGCTAGGCGCAAATCCGGGCGGGTGCCGGTGCTGAGGTTTTTCCATGCCGCATCGAGCAACGAACGCTTGAACCGCTTGACGGCGTCGAAATCGACCGCCGTGGCCGAAAACGACCAGCCTGCGCAATCCCGCGCCCGCAACAGTCCGTCCTCGATCAGCCAGTCGGGGCTGATCAAGAGCGGGTTGCCGGCAAACGACGACAGGGATTGGTACGGCGAATCGCCATAGCCGGTGGGACCCAACGGCAGCGCCTGCCACCAGCATTGACTCGCCTCGTGAAGCCGGTCGATCCACGCCACGGCGGCCGGGCCCACATCGCCGATCCCGTACGGCGAGGGTAGGGACGTGACGTGCAGCAGGACGCCGGACGCTCGGTACTCTGCCGGGAACGGAGGCGGGCTCATGGGCGGCTGCCGAGCGTGGTGTTGACGAGCTCCTGTGCCTCGTTCACGAGCGCGTCCAGGTGCGCCGCGCCCCTGAAGCTCTCCGCGTAGATCTTGTAGATGTTCTCCGTGCCCGACGGCCGAGCCGCGAACCACCCGCTCGCCGTCACGATCTTCAAGCCGTCGATCGGGGCGCTGTTGCCTGGGGCTCTGGTCAGCTTGGCGGTGATGGGCTCGCCGGCGAGCGTCTCCTGCTTGATGGCCTCGGGTGACAGCTTCTGCAGTCGTGCCTTTTGCTCGGGCGTGGCGGGCGCATCGATACGCGTGTAATGGGACGTGCCGAATTCCGCCGTCAGCTCACGGTAGTGCTCGCCTGGATCCTTGCCGGTGCGGGCGGTGATTTCGGCTGCCAGCAGGTCCATGATCGGGCCGTCCTTGTCGGTCGTCCACACGGTACCGTCGTGCCGCAGGAAGCTGGCCCCGGCGCTCTCCTCGCCGCCGAAGCAGCACGAGCCATCGAACAGGCCCGGCACGAACCACTTGAAGCCCACAGGCACCTCGTAGAGCCGGCGGCCGAGCTTTTCGACGACGCGATCGATGAGGCTGCTGCTGACGAGCGTCTTGCCGACCGCGGCGTGGGCCGGCCAGTGGGGGCGATGGGTGAGCAGGTAGCGGATGGCCACCGCGAGGTAGTGGTTGGGGTTCATCAGCCCGGTCGAGCGCGTCACGATCCCGTGCCGGTCCGAGTCGGGATCGTTCGCGAACGCGAGGCGGTACCGATCCTTGAGGCCGACCAGCCGCGCCATGGCGTATGGGCTCGAGGGGTCCATGCGGATCTTGCCGTCGTGATCCACCGTCATGAACGAGAACGTCGGATCGATCACCGGGTTGACGACGGCGATGTTGAGCTTGTAGGCGGAGTTGATCGGCTCCCAGTAGGGTGCGGCCGCGCCACCGAGCGGATCCACGCCCAGCTCGAGGCCGGCGCCTCGGATAGCGTCCATGTCCACGACGTTTCTCAGATCCTGGACGTACGGCAGCACGAAGTCTTCCTGATGCGTGCTCGCCGCCTTGAGGGCGGCCGCGAACGGCACCCGCTTCACGCCGGCGTTGCCGGCCCGCAGCAGCTCGTTGGCCCGGTTCTGAACCCACTCGGTCACGTCGGTGTCGGCCGGACCGCCGTTGGGCGGGTTGTATTTGAAGCCGCCATCCTCGGGGGGGTTGTGCGACGGCGTGACCACGATCCCGTCCGCGAGGTGCGCTTGGCGGCCGCGGTTGTACGTGAGGATGGCCCACGAGATAACGGGCGTCGGCGTGACGCCGGCGTCGCGCTGGATGATGGTCTCGACGCTGTTCGCCGCCAGCACTTCGAGGGCGGTGCGCTGGGCTGGCTCGGACAGGGCGTGCGTGTCCTTGCCCATGTAGAGCGGGCCGTCAATGCGCTGGCCGCGGCGGTAGTCGCAGATGGCCTGCGTGATCGCCGCGATATGGGCCTCGGTGAACGAGCCGCGGAACGGTGAGCCGCGGTGGCCGCTCGTGCCAAAGCTGACGAGCTGCGTCGGGTCGCCCACATCGGGCTTCCGCTCGTAGTACTCTCGCTCGAGCCGGACCAGGTCGACCAACAGGGACTTCGGAGCCGGCTTGCCAGCCAGCGGGGAAATCGTGGCCGGCTCTTTCATGTCGTGGACCATCGCGTGCTCCATCACGACACCGGGCACGGCGTGACGTGCCAGATGTCGGCCGCGTACTCGGCGATGGTGCGATCGCTCGAGAACTTTCCGGAGCTGGCCACGTTCAGGATGGCCGTGCGCACCCACGCGTCCCGGTCCACGTACAGCGCGCAGAGCCTCTCGTCGGCTTCCAGATAGGACACGAGGTCCGCGAGGTGCATATAGTAGTCGCCGCGAGTGAGCAGGGTGTCGCGCAGCGGCGCGAAGATGCCCGGCTCGTTGCGGCTGAAGTGGTCGGAGAAGATCAGGTCCAGCGCCGCGCGCGTCTCCGGCTGGTGGTCGTAGTGCCAGCGCGGGTTGTACCAGCCTCGGCTGCCGGCGACCTGCTCCGCGGTCAACCCGAAGAGGAAGAAGTTCTCCTCCCCGGCCTCTTGCGCCATCTCGATCGTCGCGCCGTCGCGCGTGCCGATCGTCAAGGCACCGTTCATCATGAACTTCATGTTGCTCGTGCCGCTGGCCTCGTAGCCGGCGGTCGAGATCTGGTTGGAAACATCCGTGGCGGGGATCAGCCGCTCGGCCAGCGACACGTTGTACTCGGGCAGGAACAGGACCTTGAGCCGACCCCGTGTGATCGGATCGGCGTCGATGGTCTCGGCGAGGTTGTTCAAGAATTTGATGATCAGCTTCGCCAGGTGGTAGGCCGGCGCCGCCTTGCCCGCGAACAGGAAGGTTCGCGGCGTCATCTCGAGCGTCGGGTTCTCCCGCAAGCGGTTGTAGAGCACGACGATGCGCAACGCGTTGAGGAGCTGCCGCTTGTACTCGTGGATGCGCTTGACCTGGCTGTCGAAGATGGTGTCCGGATCCACCGTCTGCCCCGAGGTCGATCGCAGCCATTGTGCGAAGGTCGACTTGGCCGACCGCTTGGCCACGCGTACCGCGTCGCGGAAGCCCCGATCGTCGGCGAGCGATCTGAGTCTCGCCAGCTGGCCGAGATCGGTCATCCAGCCGTCGCCGATGGCCTCGGAGATGAGGCCCGCCAGCGCCGGGTTCGCCAGCAACATCCAGCGCCGCGGCGTGACCCCGTTGGTCTTGTTGCTGAAGCGCTCGGGGAACATCTCGGACAGGTCCTTCACCGTGGTCGAGCGCAGGAGCGCGGAATGGATCGCCGCCACGCCGTTCGTGCTGTGCGAGCCCACGATGGCCAGGTTGGCCATGCGCACGTGTTTGCTCGGACCCTCCTCGATCAGGCTCGTGCGCACGACACGGTCATCTTCCCCGGGGAAGCGGCGTCGCACCGCATCGAGCAGCCGGCGGTTGATCTCGAGGACGATCTCGAGGTGGCGCGGCAGCAAGGTCTCGAACCACTCGAGCGGCCATTTTTCGAGCGCTTCGGGCAACAGCGTGTGGTTCGTGTACGCCAGGGTCCGCTGGGTCAGGTCCCAGGCCTGATCCCATCCGAGGTGCGCGTCGTCGAGCAAGATCCGCATCAGCTCGGGGACGGCGAGGGCCGGGTGAGTATCGTTGAGCTGGATGGCGACCCTTTCGGGAAGCGCACCCCAGTCGGAGTTGCTCCGGCGGAATCGTCGGACCAGATCCGCCAGCGAGCAAGCGACGAGAAAGTACTCCTGCACGAACCGTAGCTCCTGCCCCTGGGTCGTGGAGTCGTCGGGATAGAGAACCCGCGTGAGCGACTTGGCGGCGAGCGACTCCGCCAAGGCGCTGACGAACTCGCCATGACTGAACGTCTGGAAATCGAACTCATCGGAGGCGGACGCTGCCCAGAGCCGGAGCGTGTTGATCGTCTTGCCGCCATAGCCGACCACGGGCCTATCGTACGGAATACCGAGCAAGGTGAACGGCCGGCCGGGGACGGCGCGCAGCGTCCCATCCCGCACCTCGATCGAGTGGTTCATCCTGATCTCGACCTTCTCTTCCGGGCGGACCACCTCCCACGGGTCGGGGCGGCGAAGCCAGTTGTCGGACTGCTCGTGTTGCCAGCCGGCCTCGATGGATTGCCGGAACATTCCGTACTCGTACCGGAGCCCGTACCCCATCGCCGGCAACTGCATGGTGGCCATCGAGTCGAGAAAACATGCGGCCAGACGCCCGAGCCCGCCATTTCCCAGCCCGGCGTCGGGTTCCTCTTCGAGCAGGCCGAGCCAATCCAGGGACGTCTCCTTGACGGCGTCGCTCACAAGGGGACTGAGCAGCAGGTTCGTGATGTTGTTGGTGAGCGAGCGGCCGATCAGAAATTCCATCGAGAGGTAGTAGACACGCTTGGGGTTCACGCGCTCGTAGGTCTGCTCCGTGCGGACCCATCGCTGCGAGAGGACGTCACGCACGGAGCGCGCGAGCGCCTCGTAGCGCTCACGCGCACCGGCGGCGGCCGGATCGATAACGTTGTCGAAGAGCAGGTGCCGCTCATAGAGCGCGTGAGCAGTACCCGTGAGTTCCACCCCGCCACATCCGTATTGCCGGCGCAGCGCCGCCATCGAGTCCGATGCTGTTTCTGCTCGAGAAGCCGCCGCCGTTTTTGTGCTCATCGTCGTGCCGTCTCCCGATGCCCCTGCACCTGCGCCGGGCCGATGCGCCCTGCGCCAGGAGTCTCGTTCCAGAGGCGGATCACCGGCTCGGACCGGTTATGTTCGTACCCCACCGCGCTGAGACTGGCCGTTCCGAGCAGGAAGTACCTGCCCGCTCCCGAGGCGAGCCCGAGCCAGCGCGCGGCGAACACTCGGAGAAAGTGCCCGCTCGAGAAGAGCAGGGCGTCCCCTTCGATTGCCCGCACCCGGCGTACCACCCGGTCGGCCCGCGCTCCTATCTGGTCCGGCGACTCCCCTCCCGGGCAGCCGTCACGGAACAACTCCCAGTCAGGGCGCTCGGCGTGGATCTCGGCGCTGGTGCGGCCTTCGTACGTGCCATAGTTCCACTCGAGCAGGTCAGATTCGATCTCGGCCGCGGAGCCGAAGCCAGCCAGCTCGCACGTCCGGACCGCGCGCTGCAAGGGGCTCGTGAACACCCTGGCGAACGCCAGTCCCTTGAGCCGCTCTCCGAGCCTGACGGCCTCGTGCTCGCCACGCGGGGTCAGCGGCAGGTCGGTCACTCCCGTGTGCTGGCGAGAGATGGTCCAGGCGGTCTCACCGTGCCTCGCCAGGTACACGACAGGAAGCGCGTCGCTCATGGCCAGACCCACTGGTCGATCTCGGGCTTGTCGACGCCGTGCTCGTAGGCGTAGTTCTGACATTCGATCTGAATGTTGCGCAGCTTCTCCTTGACGTGCGCGCCCGCGATCTGCAGGCGCGGCACGCGATCGATGACGTCGATCGCCAGGCTGAAGCGGTCGACCTGGTTGCGAATGGCCAGATCGAGCGGCGTGTTGATGTTGCCCTTCTCCTTGTAGCCGCGCACGTGCAGGTTCTTGTGATTGGTGCGCCGGTAGGTCAGCCGATGGATCAACCAGGGATACCCGTGGAAGTTGAAGATGATGGGCTTGTCCACGGTGAACAGGCTGTCGAAGTCCCGGTCCGACAAGCCGTGGGGGTGCTCCGTGGCGGGCGTGAGCTTCAACAGGTCGACGACGTTGATGAAGCGAATCTTGAGATCGGGGAAGCTCTCCCGCAGCATCACGACCGCCGCCAGGGCCTCCTTGGTGGGGATGTCGCCGGCGCTGGCCATCACCACCTCCGGCTCCGAGCCCTGGTCGTTGCTGGCCTGCGGCCAGATGCTGAGGCCCTTGGTGCAGTGTTCGATGGCCTGCTCCATGGTCATGTATTGCAGGTGCTTCTGCTTGTCCGCGACGATGACATTGATGTAGTTGGTGCTCCTGAGACAGTGATCGGCCACGCAGAGCAAGGAATTCGCGTCCGGCGGCAGGTAGACCCGACACACATTGGGGCTCTTGTTCAGGACCAGGTCGATGAATCCCGGATCCTGGTGGGTGAAGCCGTTGTGATCCTGGCGCCACACCGTCGAGGTGATGAGCAGATTGAGCGAGGCCACCGGCGCCCGCCAAGGCAGCTCGCGGGAGATGGCCAGCCACTTGGCGTGCTGGTTGAACATCGAGTCGATGACGTGAGCGAAGGCCTCGTAGGTCGAGAAGAAGCCGTGCCGGCCGCTGAGCAGATAGCCTTCGTACCAGCCCTCCAGCGTGTGCTCGGAGAGCATCTCCAGAACGCGGCCGTCCGGTGACAGTTCGCCGCCGTCGGCGTCCTCGGGCAGGTAATCGGCCAGCCACAGCTTCTTGCTCGCTTCGTAGATCGCATCGAGCTTGTTGGACGTGGTCTCGTCGGGGCCGAAGACGCGGAAGTTCGTCATGTTCTGGCGCATGATGTCGCGCAGGAAGCGGCCCAGGGGCCGCGTGTTCTCGGCGCTAGCCTGCCCCGGCTTGTCGACCTTGATGGCGTAGTCGCGGAAGTCCGGCAGGCGCAGTGGCTTGCGCACCAGCCCCCCGTTGACGTGAGGGTTCGCACTCATGCGTCGCGTCCCTTGGGGCGCGAGGGCCTTCAGTTCCGGGATCAGCCGCCCTTTGTCGTCGAACAACTCGTCGGGCCGATAGCCGCGCATCCAGTCTTCGAGCTGCTTCAGGTGGGCCGGATTCTCGTGCATCCCTGCGAGCGGCACCTGGTGGGCGCGCCAGAAGCCTTCCACCTTGTGACCGTCGACGTCGCTGGGGCCGGTCCAGCCCTTGGGCGTGCGCAGCACGATCATCGGCCAGCGGGCGCGGGAGGGCTTGCCGTTCGAGCGCGCCTCCTCCTGGATCCGCCGGATCTCCAGCACGCAGTCCTCCAGCGTGGCGGCCATCTTCTGGTGCATCTGTCCGGGATCGTCGCCTTCAACGAAATGGGGCGTCCACCCGTAGCCTTTGAACAGGTCCCTCAGCTCCTCCCGGGAAATTCGCGCGAGCAGCGTAGGGTTGTTGATCTTGTAGCCGTTGAGGTGCAGGATCGGCAGGACCGCGCCGTCGCGGATCGGATTCAGGAACTTGTTGGAATGCCACGAGGTGGCCAGCGGGCCTGTCTCGGCTTCGCCATCACCCACCGCCACCACGACCAGCAGATCTGGGTTGTCGAAGGCCGCGCCGAAAGCGTGGGAGATGCTGTAGCCGAGCTCGCCGCCTTCGTGGATGGAGCCCGGAGTCTCGGGCGTGCAGTGGCTGCCGATGCCGCCCGGGAACGAGAATTCCTTGAAGAACTCGCGCATCCCCTCTTCGTCCTCGCCCTTGTTCGGGTACACCTCCGAGTAGGTGCCTTCGAGATAGACCGGCCCCAGCACCCCCGGCGCGCCGTGGCCGGGGCCGGCCAGGAAGACGGCGTCGAGGTCGTACTTGTTGATCAGGCGATTCAGGTGGACATAGGCGAAGCTCAAGCCGGGGCTCGTCCCCCAGTGGCCCAGGAGGCGCTGCTTGACGTGCTCCGGCTTCAACGGCTCCCGGAGCAGAGGATTGCTGCGCAAGTAAATCATGCCGGCGGCCAGGTACGTGCAGGCCCGCCAGTAGGCGTCGATGTCCCGAAGCTCTTCCTTCGACAGCCGCTCGCCCGTCACCACATTGGCGCTGTCGGCCACGGTCGGCCGCGTCTGAGCCATCAGCTGTGTCATAACCCCTCCTCAGTTGTCCGAGCCACCATCAAGGTCGCCGCGCTCACGATGCAACCAATGCCCTCGCGGTGCACCACCTCTCACCTGCGTCCCAGCACGTTTTGCGTGTGGCGCGCAATCATGAGCTCCTCATTGGCCGGGACTACCCACGCGCTCACCCGGCTACCGGGCGTGCTGATCCGGGGTCCGCCCCGCGCGTTGGCCGCCGCGTCCAGCTCGATCCCAAGCCATGCCGCGTCGTGGCACACTCGCTCGCGGATCGCCGGCGCGTTCTCGCCGATTCCGGCGGTGAACACGATCGCGTCGAGTCCGCCGAGGGCGGCGGCGAGCGAGCCGAGCTGGCGTCGAATGCAGTACACGTAGAGGTCGATCGCGAGCCTCGCTGACGGATCGGCGCTCGCCAGGAGCGTCCGCATGTCGCTGGAAATGCCCGAGACCCCGAGGAGTCCCGACTCGCTGTAGATGAGCCGTTCGATGGCACGCGCATCCATTTTGTGCTCGTCCATCAGATACAACATGACGCCTGGATCGAGCGCGCCGCAGCGCGTGCCCATCGGCAGCCCGTCGGCCGCGGTGAAGCCCATCGTCGTCGCGACGCTCCGTCCCGCTTCCATCGCGCACATGCTCGATCCGTTGCCGAGGTGCAGCACGATCGTCCGTGCCGATGCCGCCTTCGCATCCAAGTGTGGAAGCGCGGAGGCGATGTACTCGTAGGACAGCCCGTGGAAGCCGTAACGCTGCACGCCGGCGTCGTGGAGCTCAGCCGGCAGCGCGAATCGCTGCGCGACGTCCGGATTCGTCCGGTGGAACGACGTGTCGAAGCAGGCCACCTGGGGCAGCTCCGGCGCGCGCTCGAGCAGCAGGGCGATCGGCGACAGGTTGTGCGGCTGGTGCAGCGGCGCCAGTGGGACGAAGCGCTCCAGCGCCTTGAGCGTCGCGGCCTCGACCCGCACGGGGACTGTGTACGCCAGGCCACCGTGGACGACCCGGTGGCCCACGCCGACCAGCCGGTCGTTCGCAAGCTGGTGCTTCAGGAAGTCGCTGAGATACTCGGTGGCGCCATCGTGCCCGAGCTTCCTTCCGGGCCATGACTCCTCGACCACGACACGGCCCGATGGATCCCGCGCCACAAAGTGCGCTGCCGCGTAGAGCCCCTCGATCTCCCCCCGCACCTCGAGGGCGAGCTCGCTGGCACGCTCAGCGAACACGGAGAGCTTGATGCTCGACGAGCCCGCGTTGAGAACGAGGATCGCGTCGTGGGATCGGCGCATTGCTGCTGTCCGCCATGGTCGATGGGCAATTGGCGTGCCGACCGCGAGGACGGCGCCGCGACTCCCAAGTAGTTGACCGGGAAGGGTATCTCGAAGCGGCACGCTATCCGAATCCACCGCGCCAACGTTGGAGTGCCAACGGGCTAGCGGTCGCCAGCCTACTGGCACCGGCCCGCGCAGCAAAGCAACGACACTTCCGGAGGCGCTTGGCGTCCCTCTCACGTCGTCTCCCGTTCGCGTTGACACCGCCCCGAAGCGACTCCTTGCGCTGATGAACGCCAATCGATGGGCACGTGGTGGCCGGCTGGCAGGGTGGCGTTGGCACCTCGGTTCCCTCGGAGCCGGTACTCACGGGAAAGTGACCGTCTGCGCGGCGAACTGCACAGTGATCGGTGGGTCGCGCATTCGGCATGGCCGTTGCTCTGCGCTCCAGACGACGCATGTTGTGCGGTTGGGGGGATTGCTGCGTGCCGAACATGCTCGATCGCGAGGTCACCTGCAGACTGAAGATTGAGTGGGCCCTGCTGCTCTTGGCCGTCTTGTTCACGAGCCCGGGCGCCGAGCCGACGTTTGCGCAGCACGGAGCAGGGCCGGCGGGATCCGCGACCTCAGCCACCGAGGCGCCCGGCCCTGAAGAACACCGCCTGCCTCAAAAGGCGGTGGAGATCGCCCGCCCGTTCGGTTTCCCTATCACCAATTCGATGGTCGTGAGCTGGATCGTGGCGGTGGGGTTGATCATCTTTGCTCGGGTCGCAACACGCGACATGAAACGTGTTCCGGGCGGAGCGCAGAATCTCCTGGAGTGGCTCGTCGGAGGTCTGTACGATTTTCTGGAACGCATCATCGGCCCCCATCTGGTTAAGCGGACGTTCTGGTTCTTCGCCACAGTTTTCATTTTCATTCTTTCCGCCAATTGGGTGGGCCTCATTCCCGGGGTCGACACGATTGGATGGGGACATCAGACCCCCGATGGTTTCGTGGTCGATCAACCGTTCTTCCGCGGGGCGAATGCCGATCTGAACCTGACGCTGGCCATGGCCCTGGTGTTCTTTGCCTGTTGGATCATTTGGGCGCTGCAGGAAGTGGGGCCGGGTGGATTCCTGAGAGAGTTGTTTGCTCCCAAGGGCGACAGCACTGGGTTCTTGAAAGTGTTGATGATCGTCGTGTTCTTCGCCGCGGGCTGTTTGGAAATGATCTCCATTCTCTTTCGGCCGGTATCACTGAGTTTTCGCCTCTACGGCAACATCTTTGCCGGGGAAAACATGCTGGAGACCATGTCCCGGGTGGTCCCCAGCCTCGGGTGGCTGCTTCCGATTCCGTTTTATTTCATGGAATTGCTCGTGGGCTTGGTGCAGGCGCTGGTTTTCATGTTGTTGTGCGCGGTCTTCACTCTGCTGGTTTGTCAGCATGAGGGAAAAGGACCCGCGAGCACACGCGGATGAGCATGTCGGCGGGAAAGAAAGGGGGATTCCATGGTTGGGAGCCTACACGTTGGTTTGGCAGCGTTCGGCGCAGCTATTGGGGTTGGCTTGATCGGCCTGGGAGCGGCGG